>Ga0179593_1762226_pt1 | contig 66375 bp, 61 predicted proteins | sample CZODoug2_1_08_16_FD_185931 | JGI IMG/M metagenome (GOLD analysis project Ga0179593, IMG submission 185931) | Vadose zone soil fungal communities from Angelo Coast Range Reserve, California, USA - CZODoug2_1_08_16fungal (PacBio error correction) | ecosystem: Environmental > Terrestrial > Soil >... | reverse complement strand
CCGCAGGCCTCGAGGGTAGAGGGAAGAGCAACGGGGAGAGAGGACGGCCACAAAAGAACCCAGAGGCGGGGCAGAAAAACCGAGGACGAACGGAGCAGGTCGGGGGAACAGGGCACGCAGAAGGGGGACGCGGGAGAACAGAGGGCGGAGGCGCGAAGAAAGAGCCGCAGACGCCCTGAAGACGACACGCGGCACGGGCGAGAGCGCAGGAGGACAAAAGCGCGGAGGGGAGGCCGACGGAACGGACCGGGGGGGCAACTCAAGGGGAAGGACGATGAGAGAGGAACGAAGGACGGGAGCGCACCGGGGAGACACCGGAGGGAGGGAGACACGCCAGCGGAGAGCCGGAAGAACTGAAAGGGAGGGGGACGAAGGGCGAAGAGAAAGGAGAGCGAAGGCAAGAGCCACGGGAGAGGGAGAAAGGAGGGGGAAAGACGCAAGCAGGAAGAAAGCAGGGGCCGGGGATAGAGAGCGGGGATGGGCCAGGGAAAGAGGAGCCGGCAAGCCGACAGCACAAGCGAGGGGCGAACGAGCCCGATGGACCGGGACGAGGGAAGGGAGACGCCCAAAGGGGCGAACACAGGAAAAAGGAACCGAAGAAGAGACAGAAGGAACGAGGGAAAGCGCGGGAGAGAGGAGCGGGGAGGAACGCAGACTGCGCCGGCCGGAGAGCAGACGAAGGAGACGAGGGATGCTATGAGGGAGGAGGGGGAGAGGCGCAAGCGGGGAAAAGGGCGAGAAGACTGGGAGAAGCCACGGACACAAGGGGAAGAATGGCAGGAGAAGCACAGGCAATAGATCAATGCGGACCCACAGCAGGAAAGCAGAAGAGGGCCAGGCGCGGGGGAAGGGAGAAAAAGCCCGAGAAACGAGAAAAGAGAGTACCCGGAAGAAGGGTGCGCGGAGAGCAAGAAGAAACGGGGAGGAAATTAGGAGAATGTGAAAAGAAAGAATAGGGCAAGACGATAGGCAGGAGGGAGGCTGAGCAGCCGAAGCCTGCAAAAGCCGCAGAAAGAAACGAGGCTCGAGGGCCAAGACCGCCCGGGGGCCGGCAGCAAGCGGAGCCGCGAGGAGGCAACGGCGAGGCCGGAGGAGCACCCAGACACCAGGCAGACCAAACACAAAGTCGGACGGGCAGAGGAACCAAAAGCGGGCGGGGGGCTAAGGAAAGCTAAGAAAAGACGAGCCAGGAAGAAGAAAGGCAAGGCGGACAAGGCGAACGAAGAGACCCGAGGAGGCGGATGAAAAACGGAAGAAGCCAACCCCGGAGACACGCCGGGGAGCGAGGGCGAAGCAGGGATACGAGGCGACGACACGGCGGAGGCGAGCTAGCGGGCGCAAAGAAGGCGGAAGCCGCAGACGGCGCCGGCGGGCGCAGGGAGAAACGACAGCGCGAGGCCGGGGGAAGGGGGGCGGGCCGAGGCCGAAAACGAGGAGCCACGGAGGCGCGAACGGACCACGGCACCAAGGGAAGGACCGACGAAGAAGGAAGCCGGACGGAAAAGCCGCACAAGGGACGGAGCAGGGACGGGCAGGAGCCGGGTAGGCCCACAAAGCGGGACCGGAGGCAGGGGCAAGAGGGCGACGCGAAGCCAACACAGAAGGGGACCAGGAGGGACAACGGCGGATATTGAAGGAGAGAGAGGCAAGCGGGCCAGGAGCCGGTGCAAGCCAAGAACGCTCCAAGAGAAGGATGGAAGGCACACCGGCCGCAAACGCAACGGGGCGACACAAACAAAAGGGGCAGAGGAAATCGGGTCAGAGCGAACGAGGAGAGAGAAGGGCAGAGGGAAGACAAAGAAAAAAGAAGGAGAGGAAAAGGGACCAACACGGCAAAAGAAAGAGGACCGAGAAGAAGCAAGCGGGCGAATGGAAATGAAAGCGGGCGGGAGAGGAAAAAACTGCCCAAAACGAAGAGAGCGGAACGGCAGAGGACACGGAAAAGCAGCTCGAGCGACAACGAGGGGGCAGGAGGGACGGAGAGCATGCACGGAGGGGAACGGGAGGGACAAAGAGCGAAGACAGGCAGCACCCGGAGCACGGAAGGGAGGCAACACGGGCAGAGCGCAAGGGAGACCGGCGGAGAATGTGTGGCCCGCGGGGGGAAAAGGAGCAGAGGGAGAGCGCAAGGAAACAAAGCGCGAGAGGCAGCGGGGACGGAAAAGGGGCATAGGAGGAACGGAGAACGGGAAAGAGGCACGGGCGACACACGAAACCGAAGCAGCGCACGCATAGCATCCACCGGCCGAGGGGCAGCCCCAGGGGGAAAGAGGAGAGAAGGCGGCCAAGCGAGAGCACAAGAGCGAGCCACAGAACACAGAGCAAGAGGCCAGGGCCGCAGGGAACGAGGAAGGCAGAAAGGGAGAGGAAGAGGGACAGGCGGAAAGGAAAGACGGCGCGGGCGAGGGGAAGACCCGAAGAAGCGCAGCGGAGAGCGGGGCCGCACACGGGCGAAGCGGGGAGAGGCAAAAGAGGCGCCCGCCAAGGAAAGCGAGACGAGGGCACGCAGAGCCAGGAGATAGCAAGGGAAAAGGAGGCAACAGCGGCGGGGGGGTCAGAGGGAGCGCAGCGAGGGGACCGAGGGCTGGCGAGAAGAGACGAGGAGAACAGGGAAAACAGAGACGGGGGATAAGGGAGCACCGGGGGCGGGAGCGGAAATGGAGAACGAGGCAAGCGCAAGGGAGGAGACAGCGCGGAAAGGAAGGAGAGCGGGGGCGACGAGGCGGGGAAAGAGCCAGGAGCGCATAGGGGGACAGCCGCAGGGCCGCACGGTGGCGAGCAGCGCATCAGAAAAGGCGAAGGAGAGGAGAAGGGCCGAACTGAAAGGGACGAGAAGAGGCACCAAGGCATTAAACGAAGAGCGGGCGCGGGGTGCCCAAGGGAGGGGCAGTGAGCGGAGACAAGGAAGGGGCAACGGGAGCAGCGGAAGAGCCAAACGAGCGCGGGCCAGCGAGAGCCAAGACGGGACAGGAGGGAACCGGGAGAGGGGCTGAGAGCGGCCCAGCCATGCCAAGCGGGCAGGGAAGACGGGAGGACGCCAAGCCGCGGACCGGCAGCACGAGGCACAAAGGGAAACCGGCCGGGGACGAGCAGGGCGAAGAGAAAGCACGGGGGCGCCGGCGGCTCGGAGGGCGGACCAGGAGCCGGAGAGAGAACAGAGGACGCGCGCACCAGCACACGCCGCCGAGAGAGGCGCCCGCGAAGGGGACCGGCAAAAGCGCGACGGAACACGAACCGGAGGCGGGAAGGGGGGGGCCGGACCCACAGAAGGGGCCGCAGGCGAGAGCGGGGCGGCGCACGGGGGGACGAGGCAAGAAATCAAATACAGAAGAACGCGACGGGGAACGCGGGACGCAGCAGAAGCGGACAAGAGCGCGGGGATAAAGACCCCAGAACGGAGGGCGAGACCGGAGCACCGGCGGCCGCAGGACGAAAAGTAGCCCGGGAGGGAGCCCCAAGGGGACAGGAGGCGACGGCAGAGAAAAAACCCGGCGACGAGGAAAAACGGAGGGGAGCCACGAAGTAGAGCAGGGGGACCCCCTAACCGGAGGAGAAAAGCGAGGAGAGAGCAGAGAGGGCGTCAGCAAACCAGGGACGGCGAGGGAGCGAAGGAGGAAGAACGCGGGCTGAAAAGGAAGGACAAAAACGGAGGGAGACAGGGCGGGGCTGAACAGCAAAAACAAGACCGCGCGGAGGAGGAGCCCCGGGGAAAACACGGGAACGGCAGGGCGAGAGCAAGCGAAAAAAAGAGGCGAAGGCGGGAAAGACCACAGCAAACGAGGGGAGAAGACAGAAGGGGGGGGACGGGCACGCCCGAGCGGACGCGCCCGGGCGTCGGGCGGACACGAAGGGGAGGAAGGACGCCGGCGAGAGGGAAACAACGCAGCACACAACAGCAAGCAGCGGAGAACCGGCGGGGGGGACGACGACGCCAGAAGAAGGAGAGAAGCGCAGAGAAGGGACAGAACGGGGGAGGGAGAGGAAACCAGAAGAGCAGGAGGGTGAGAAAAGGCACAACACGAACGGACGAGTGCAGGCCAAACAGGACCGGAGCTTGGAGCAGGAGGAGGGGCGAAACACGGGCACGCGAACGACGACGAAAAAGGGAGACGCCGGCACGGCAGAGCGGACGCACGGGAGGCAGGACGAGCCGCATGAGGGGGGACAAGAGGCGAGGAACAGAGCCGAAGGGGGTGGTGGGTACAAAGTGAGGCACGACACGACGGAACAGGGCGCGAAAAGAAGGGGCGCCGCGGGGAGGCGCGAGCGCGGGGAGAGCGGGCACGGACAAGACGGGCAGAAACCGACCGGAACAGGGATCGAGACGGAAGCGCAGGAAAGACGGCAGCAGAGGAGGAGACAAGCAGAAGGCCAAGAGGACGGAAGAGGGAACCCGACCGAGACCAAGGGGGGAGGGGGCGACAAAGCAATGAACACGGAGGGAGCGCGGGCAGGCGGGGACCCACGAGGGCGCCAGGCTAAGGTGGCGCGAAGAGAGAGCAAACAAGCGACCGGCGGGCGAAGCCCGGACGGAGGAGCGCGAGGAGGGGGCGCAGCAGGCGACAAGGACGGAGCACAGCACGCAGGAAAGCAGGGAAAGGGCGGGAACCCGGGCCGCGCGGAAGCAGCAAAAGGAGAGACGAAGGGACAATGGCAGGTGCAAGCCGAGCGGTCAGGAGGGCAGGCGGAAGGGCGAAAGAGGGGAGAGGGGCGAGAAGGGCCGGGGGGCAACACCCACCGGCGAGTGAAAACGAAGCCAGGAGAGAAGAGAAGGACAAGGACCCGGCGCGAGGGGCGAGCGAGACGGGTGCAGCAAAGGGAAGGAAAAGAGAGACAGAGAGGAAGGTACGAGAGAAGAGGGCAAACCGGGGAAAGGGCCAGCGCCGAACTGGAGGGGAGAAAAGGAAAAGAAGGGGGGGAGGCGAGGGGAAGGGAGGACAAGAGAAAGGGCCAGGGAGAAGAAGTCAGAAAAAAGCAAGAGAAGTACGCGGAGGCAAAGAGCAACACAGAAAAAGGAAGGGGCGGAAAAGCGCCAGCAGTGACGGGGGAAGGAGGGGCGAAGGGAAGTGGGGCGACATGGAAGGCGGGAGAGAGGGGAGAGGGTCCGAGGAGAGAAGACAAAAAAGGCGAGGGCAAGAGGGCAGGAAACGGAAGGAACGAGAGAGGGAACGCAGCTAGGACGCGGGGCCAAAGAGGGAGCCGACGCAGAAAGCGGGGACAGAAGGGAAGGGCAAAACAAAAAGGACAAAACGAGTGGACAGAGGGAACGGAAAGCGCGAAAGGCCAAAAAGAAAAAAGAGCGAAAACAAGGAAAAGAGCGGAAGCGACAGGGGGGGAAAGGAGGCGGAAAGAAGGAGGAAAAGGGAAAAAGGGGAGAAGACGGGGAAGAGAGAAGAAGGGCAAGGGAAAGAGGCAGAAAGAGAGGAAGGGGAAGGAGGGCAAAGGAGAGGAGGCAAGAAGTGAGCAGCGGGCAGATCGGGAGGGGAAAAGAGAGACTCCGATGGCACAGCGAGAAGATAGACCAGGGGCAGGAAGACCGACTACGAGGAGAGGCAACAGCGGGAGAAGGAAGGGGCGCCGCACAAGCGAAAGGACGAGGAGATCGAAAGGAAGCTACAGGGGGCAGCAGAAGAGGGCACAGCGGGGGAATGGGGAAAAACGGGGAGGAGAGAGACGAGGGAGGGGTAACAAGGGGAAGGGACAGGGAGAGGAGAACAAGGCCAGAACCGGAGAGGGAGAACGCAGGGCGCAAAGGCGGGACGGGGGTGCAGAGAGACACAGGGAACGGAGGCAAGAAAAGGGGAGAGAGAAAAAAGGGGGACGAGAGGAAGGGGCGAAAGGGAGCGCAAGCGGAGGAGGAGCAGGAGGAGCCGGCCGAACACGGACAGACAGAACGAGAGGAGAGAACGGGAGAAAGAGAGGGGACCAAGGAAAAGTGACCACGGCGGAAAGCGGATCGGAGGGGAAAGCGAGGGGACCTAAGAACGGGCGGAACAACAAGAAAGGCACCGAGAAAACGACCAAGAAAGAAAAACAGGAATGGTGGGGCCCAACCCGGAAAAAGAGCCCAGGGGAACAGGGAAGGGGAAGGACGCGCGGAAGAGAGGCTCCGGAGACCCGGCACGGGAAGAGAGGAGAAGCACCCAAAAAGCAAACAGGGGCGGGGGGAAAAGCGGAAGGAGCCGGACGAGCGACGGAGCACGAAGGAAACGCGGCGAGAAGTAAAAGAGAAGCGCGCAACGGCGAACAAGAACGCAAGACGAGAGAGGCGCATGACAGAACGGACGCGAAACCCAAGGCTGGGAACTGCGGGGGCAAGCAGGAACGGGGGGACGCAGGGGACAAAGAAAAAGGGGAAAAGCAGAGACAGAAGCAGGAAAGGGCTACGCGCCCACCCAGGAGAAGAAAAGCGTCCGCAGCACGGGGGTGAAGTAGCGGTACGGGGCAGCGCGAGACAAGAGAAGACGAAGGCACGAGCCAGGACCAAACAAAGAGGGACGGCAGAAGGAGGCGGGGCGGCCGAAGCGCGGCAGGAGAGGAAGGAACCCGCCGACGGGCGAAGAGGGGAGCGAGAGACCGCGGAAGGGCGCGGAACAAGAAAGAGGAGGCGCCGCCGGATAACAGGAAAGGGGAGAAGGGGAGGCAGGGGGAAGGCGGGGGGGCACCGACCAGTAGGAGGCCCCCGGAGAGCGAGCGGAACGGAAAGACGAGAGGAGCAAGGGAGCGGCGCCCGGCCGCGCCAGAACGGGGGGAAAGACGGGAGGCGGGGGCGCAGGCGAGCCGCCAGGCCGGAGAGAACCGGACCGGGAAGGGGCCAACCAGGGACACAGTACTGCAGTGAAGAGCAGGGGAAAGAAGGGCCGGACACCGAGAGCGGGGGAAGGGGTACGCCGGGGGCGACTAGGCGAAGAGGAACGGGACGAGGCCGGAGCGCGCAAGAATCTGAAGGGGGGGCAGAGAACACAGAGGTGGCAGGCAGGGACGCGAATAAGACCGACGCAGACGTAGCCAGGGGCAAACCACCCGGAAATCCAGAGAGACAGAGGGGGCGAGGCCAGAGGAAAGCAGGCGGGAGAGGGGACCGGGGGAACAGAGGAAAAGACAAAGATGCGGAGGGAAGAGGAAGAGGAGAGGACCGAAACGTGGGAGGGATGAGAGGAGGGCGAGGAGAAGCCCGAGACGGAGGCCAACGGGACAGGGGGCGGAAAAGAGGCCAAGGGAACCCGGCACGAGAAAGACCAAGGAGGGAGGCCAAGGGAAGCAAGGAGCGGGGGGGAGAAGAGGGGAGCAAGGAGAGGGGGCCGGAAGAGGGGGCGGACAATACGCGCGAGGGCGGCCAGACGGCAACGGGAACTGCCGTAGGGGGAGAGACAAGAGGAGAAGCAGCCGGACCGAGAATCCGAACGGCCACAGGGGAGGGGAAGGGGGGGCGCGGAAAGAGCCGAACGGGGGGGAAGGGAGAAAGAGAAGTAAGAGAGGGCGCCGGGGGGGGGGCAGCGAGAGGAGAGGAACAGCAAGGGGGACGAAGAGCCCCAGCACGACAAAAGCCAGATGAGAAAGAGAGGAGAGTAGAGAAAGAAGAACTCGCCAGGCGGACAGCAGCACAGCGAAAAGAAAAACAGGACGCGGAAACTGCGAGGGAAAGAGCGGGCCAAGAGAGGCGCAAGCGCGGAGGGAACGGAAAACGAGGGAGACAAAAGGGACGAGGAGAGGGGCGAAGAAACAGGGCCGGACCAAAGGCACGCAGAAGCGAAAAAGACAAGACAAAGAGGCGCGAACGAGGACGGGGTAGATGGCGAAGCAGAGAATACAAACGAGGTGGAGGAAGGAGGCAGCCATACAAAAACAGGAGGGAAAAAGAAGGGGGAGACGGGGGAGCAACCGCCGACGACGGAAGGGAGCAAGGAAGAACGGGAGGAAAGGCAGGGGAAGAGGGAAGCCGACAAGACGGGCAAGACGACGAAACCGGGCCGAGAAGGACCGGGAGAAAGCAGCGGCAGACCCCGGACCGGAGCCTCGCAGACCGAAGAGCCCGGGGGGGAACGAGGATAGCGGAGGAGCGGCAACGGGGGGGGAGACAGCGCAAACGTACGAGGGGGCGCACAGAGAGAGGGCAGAGAAAGGGAGCAGCCGGGACCAAGAGAAGCGAGGAGCGACGGCCGCCAGGAACAGGGAAAGAACAAGAAGGAAAGCTAGGCAATCCAAAGCGGAGCGACAGAGGGAAGGGACGCGGGAGAGGAAGCGAAAAAGGGGGACGAGGGAAGACAGGAAAGGAGGGCGCGCGGGGCGAAAACAAAAGGAGGCGGGCGTCAGCGAACGAAAGAGGGGGACGGGGGAGGGGAAGCCGAGCGCCCCACAAGGGGAAGAGGGGCGCGGCGGGACGGGGGCGAGCTCGCGCAGGAAAGAGGCAAGACCGGAGGTCGCGAAAGACAGGGAGAGAGAGGGGGGCGGTGGACAAAGAGGCGACAGGGCGGGCAAGACGAGAGGGGTTAAAAACCAACGGCCCAGGAAGCCGGAAGAAGAATACAAAAGGGACGGACAAGCGGGGGCAGAAGGCCGAGGGCGCAGCCAAGACCACGAGGGGCCGAAGGGAAGGGAAAAAAAGAAGGCGGGATGAAGAAGGGAGAGGACAGAGGCCGAACAGGCCCAGGGGGAAGGCCAGCACAGGGGGGGACGAAAGAAAAAACGAAGAGAAGGCGAGGGCCCCGAAACAGCGAACCACAGCCGCGCCCGGAGCACGGGAGAAACGGAACAGGACACCGACGGAGAGGCCGGAGGGAACAGGGAGACCACGATGGGAGGGACGAAGCCCAGGGCAGGGGAAACAGGGGGCAAGACGCGCAGGGGAGGGGAGGCGGGACAAGGCAAGGAAAGAGGAGGCCCCAGGGCGGAGTTGGAGCGCGCCGGAGGACGAGGCTGGATCATCAGGGGGAACGCCGGCAAACCGGAGGGAGCAGACGGGCCACAGGTCGACGCAAAAGGGGAGGGCGCAGTACGAACAGGAGGGAGAGGAGCGGGAGGGGGGAGAGGGACGCCGGGGTCGCCGGAAGAAGGGGAGCGAGCACGACAACAAAGCCGTCGCGGCCCGGACAAGAGGGGAGGACACAAGGGGGAGCGGGAGGCAGGCGCAAAGCAAGAGGGGGGGACTCGGGCGAGGACCACGAGGGGAACCGGAAACAGCGAGAGTGGAGCAGCCCGGAGAAAGCAAAACAGAGAACGGAGGGCCACGGGCGCTGGGGCATCGGGGAAGAGGTGAACGGGAGTACGGGGGGAAACGAAAGCGGCCCGCGGGAAAGAGCAGGAGGAGAGGAGGCAAGAGCGCCGGACGGGCGCAAGCCAAGGGAACGCTCGGTGGCGAGGCGCGAGGCAGCGAGACGGAACCCCAGCCAAGCCGACGGGCCAGACGGGGTGGAGAAAGGGAAGGATGCAAGGCGCGCAGGCACGGGCAGAGGGGCGGGGGAAAAAGAGCGGGAAGCGCGCGGCGGCCGCGGACGGGAACCGGGCCGACGAGGACCACAAACAGGGGCCAAAGCAGAGGCCGATAAAGGCGCCAGCGCGGGGCGGCCAGGGGAGCGAGGCGAAGGGAGCCAAGAGCGCACGAGAGGGGGACGCAAGGAAGAAGAAGGCGCGGCAGGACAAGAAGACAGGAAGGACGGCAGGCGAGGAGCGAAAAGGAAGGAACTGAACGCACGGGAGGAGGAGACGTATGAGATAGAACGGGGCGGGGACGGCAAAGCCAAACGGAAAGGGTAAGGAACACGAGGCAGGGAAACGCAATGGAGCGAGAGAACCAAAGGGAGGGGGAGGGCCGACGGGGGGGCGGCCCAGAGGGGGCACGAGCGAGGTCCACAGGGCCACCGGGGAGGGCGGCGCCTGCCGCAGCAGGTCTGCCGGGACAGCAAAACACCCAAACAGGGACCGGGAACAGAAAGCCGAGCACCACCAGGGCCAGGGCGAGGACGGCTCAAGGGAAGGGACCAGCGGAGAACGGACGCAGCAGAAGGCGCACAAGCGGAGCAGGAAGCAGGGAGGACCGCAGGCGGAAGCAGAGCACCATGAGAAGGGATAGAGAGGGCACCGAAGCGGCAGCCGGGGGAAGGAGACAGGGAGAATAGCAAACAGAAGACCACAGGAAGACGAAGACAAGGAAGGAGAGCAGAGGCAGAAGGAGAGGAAGCGAAGAAGGAGAGAAAAAAGCGCGAGCAACGGGCTCGCCGGCGGGGCAGAAGACAGAGCAAGGGGGCGCAAGGGAGAAAAGGCACCCGAGAGAAGGAGAGGGACGACGGCCGGGACGGGAAGGAGCGGAAAGGGAGAAACAGCCACGCGGGGGGCGTGGAGGGAGGGGGAGGGCGACAGAGCAACAAGAGAGGGGGAAAGAAAAAAAGCGAGCACGGGGGACAAAAAGGGAAGGAGACGGGGGAGACGAAGTCGAGGCGAGCAGGAGAGGACCGGCACAGGAGAGGGCAATAGAACAGAAGGAGACCACCAAGGAGGAGAACGAGGGGAAATGAAGAAGAGAGGAGAGAGACGGGGGACGGAGCGAGGCAACGAAAGGGGGTAAGCAAGCGAAGGAGGAAGGCAGGAAAAGACAAGGCGAAAGAAAAACTAGCGAAGGACGGGAGAGGACGCAGAAAGCCAAGGCGCAGGAAAGGAAAGGAAAACGGCAGAAAAAAAAGAGACGAGGACAGAAAAAGAAGCCAAGAGAGCGCCTCCCCAGTCAGGGGACGGACGGGGCGGGGCAAGGTGAGGGGACGAAGCGGGAAGCAGAAGACAATAGGGTAGGAGAGAAACGTCAGCGAGAAGGGAGACAAAGACGAAAGCCAGAGACAGGCAGCCAAGCAACAAGGCAACAGCGCAGGCCTGAGCACGGCGGGACGCGCGGAGAGGCGCAGCGCGCCGACGAAGCACAGCGGGGACCAAGCACCCGGCGAAACCACTAGCGCCCGGAGAGGTCGAACGGAGGGGAGACCGGGGGGCCGAAGGACCAGAGACGGCACGGCGGCGGGCATGACGAGAGCGAGAGGGCGCAGCGGGGCCGGGGGGGTACCGGCGGGGAAAGCACCAAGGGGCAGCAACACGGAGGAGCCACAAAGGGGGCCCCAGGGCACCGAACGGAGGCCGCGAGAGCGCGGGGAGAGACCGGAGCGCGAGGCGGCAAAGACGGGCAGGGGAGGCAAGCAGAGCGAGGAGAGGGGAGAGGGGAGCAAGCGGCCGGGAGGGGCACACGAGGGAATGAAGAGCGGACCCAAACGCACAAAGAAGACAGGCGCACAAGAGGGGGACGGCCACAGCGAAAACACCGGTGAAAAGAGCAGGGGGCGGGCGGTACGACAGCAGCTCGAAGGGGAAAAAGCAGCAAAAGGAAGAGCGGAGGGAAGGCAAAGGGGCACGTGACCGGAGGAACAAGGACGGAAAGCGACGGGACGAGAGAAGACCAAGGAGGGAAGAACAGCGAGAGGAGGCAACAACGGACACAGCACGGCCGAGAGACGGAGGGGCCGGGGGCCGCACGCGCGGTCGACACCACGCACGTAACGCGCGGAGAGCGAAAGCGGCAGACGGGAGGGGCGGCCCCGAGAGGAGACGCAGCACCCATAAGGAGGAGCACACAGGGGCGGGGCGGGAGGAAGAGAAAGAAGGAGGCGAGCGCGGCGTGATACGCGCAGGGAAGAAAGGAGAGAGGAGCGGAAGACAGAAGAGGCCCAGCAAGATCAGGAAGCCACAGGCGCAAAGCCCGAGCGGGCGCCGCGCCTGGAGGGAACTGGGGGAGGGCCAAGGACGGGCAGACCGGAGGCCAGGCACCGCCACGTGAAGGGGGCCGGAAGGAGCGGAGAGAACGCGCGGGGGGAGAAGCGGGTAACCGCCAAGACAATACCGAGCGGGCATAGCGCACGGCGCCCGCGGGGGAGAAAGGCAGCGGAGGGAGAACGCGGGAACGAACCCGGCGCCCCGGCCACCAGAGGGGCAAACGCAAACGAAGCAGACGAGGGAGCGAGGCGGAGGGGGGGGAGCAGAAAACGAGAAGGAAGAACCGGGAGGAGCGGGCCGGCGGCGACAAACCATACGGGAGCCGCCCAGGGGTATGGAAGCGAGGACCCGAGGGAACAACGGGACCGGCCCCGCCCAGGCGCCGCACCGGCAAAATGCGCGAGAAAGAGCCACGACAAAAAGGGGAAGAGGAGAGCGAGAGACGCGACCGGGCGGGGCAGGAGGGTGGACCGCAGCCCGCAAGGAGCCGGCAAGAACGGTGGCGAAAGACCCAAGCACGAGAGAGGGCAAGACGAGACAGAGGAGCGGGGTGGGGATAAAGGGAAGGCAGAAGCGAAGGCAAACGAACCCGCCGAAAGGAGAAAGGCCCGAGAACGGACGCGGGGGACGCGGGGGGATGGGGAACCGAGACGACTAGGGAGAACGGCGACACGACAGAGCCAACGCGGCAAGAAGAGGAGGCGGAGGGGGCACGAACGCGAAAGGAGGGAGGAAGAAGAGCGGCGAGAGAAAGAGGCGCGCTGGAGGCGCGAGCGCAAAAACACGGCGAGGAAAAGTGGAGCGAGCAACACGAAGCAACGGCGGGAACGGGAAAGGAACAGCCGCCGCAGAGCAGCCAAGACCGGGGGGGCAGGAAACGCGAGGGAACAAGAGAAGGAGCCCGAGCGGATCAGCGGCGAGAGAAGGGACAGCCGCGCGAGAAGGCGACCGCCACAGAGCGCCAGACGACACATGACACGCGGGGGCCCGAGCGACGGGGGAGGCGGCATGGACAAGAAGTACGACCGGCAAACAAGAAAAGGGAAGGGCGAGAACAGCAGGAGCAAGCGAAACGGTGCGAGAGGAAGAGCCGAAACACCGAAAGGGAAAGGAAGCAGAACGAGCGAACCAGAGTAGGAAGGGCCCAGAGAAAAAAAAGGGAGGACAGACAGCAGGAGGGCACGCGGCACGGCAACGCTCGCAGGAAACGGACGGAGGCGGGCGAAGCGGAAAGGACGCGCAGGCGGCAGCCGCGGGGGGCGGCGAGGAGCCGGGAGACGAGCGAGGGCAGAGGCCCACAGAGCAAGAGCGAGCGAGCGGGGACCCGGCCGAGGGGAGGGGAAGACGCAAGGGCGCAAAACGAGGGAGGAGGAACAACGGGACTGAAGAAAGAGGAGAGAGCGAAAGGGGGAAGAGAAGCCAGGGAGAAGGCCAGGACACGGAGGGGCGGCAAGGAAAAGCACGGAACGCAGCTGCCCACAGGCGGACGCGAAAGGAAGACGAAACTCCGACGGCGGCCGAAGGGAGGCACCGAGGCGAAGGGGCGGAGGAGGGGGGGAAGCAGAAGGAGGCCGACGACACCGCGCACGAGGGGAACCCCCGGGGGAGGGGACACAACGCCCTCCGGCAGGATAGGACAAGGGCGGGGAGGGAGGCAAAAGGGCGGCGCCGACCCAGCTGCAGAAGGGCCGAGCGCAAGAAAAGAAGGCCAAGAGGGGAGCCGGGAGAAGGAGGGAAGCGCAGGGAAGGGGGGAGGGAGGCAGGTGCAAGGAAAGAAAGGAACGCGCGGCAGCCCGGGTGGAGAGAGCACACAAAAGGGAGCAAACAGCGACGGAGACGGTGGACGCGGGCGGGGAAGAGGGTGGAAGCAACCAGAGGCCGATGGGAAGGCGAGAAGAGGGGCAACTACACACAGCGAGGCGGGCCCCGGCCGCAGGGAGGCGACCGGAGGAGAGCCGGGGGACGGAGCAGCCGCAGGAAACAGGCGAGAGCATGAAACAGCAGAGCGGGCGACAGACGGAGAAAAGGGGCAAGGGAAACCACGCGAAAAAGGGCGTCATAGCTGGGAGGAAAAAGAGGACAGACGGCCTAAAGACAAAGAGGGAGCGGCAGAGGGAGCCAGGCGGAGAGCGAGAGCGGCGCGGAGGACCGGGGCAGCAAACGAGAAGCGAGCAGGGCAGAAAGAGACGAGGACAGCCGTACCAACACAGCGGAAGACGGGCGGCCAGAGCCGCACGGACAGCGCCGAGCCCGCGACACGCCGCGGGCCGCGCCTCAACGCCAGGCCACCGAGGACGCTCAAAGAGCCAGAGCGTGAGTACCAAGAGGGCAAAGGCAGAAAAGGGAGCCAAAGGAACGAGCGAGGGGCAGAGGACATGCGAAAGGGGCCGGGGAGAAGCGGACAAGACCGCGAGGGCCCGGCACGGCAAAGGAGCGAACGCGTCGGGACGGACGACAAGAGGGAACAGTAGCAGGAAGCCGGCGCAAGAAAGGGAGAAGGCGAGGGGACGAAACAAGGAGAAGGCGGAAAGACCACGGACACGGAAAGAGAGACCGAAGAGAGGGCGCCCACAGAAAGCGCAGGGAGGCAGAAGGCGCACGGAAACCGCCAGAGGAGAGACGGCGCCGAAAGAGGCGGACAAAATAGCAAGCCCGGGGTAAAGGGGAACGCGAAAAAAGGACGGGAGGAGAAGGTGGAAAAGGGAGACAAAAGAGGGCCGCACAGCGGGAGAGGAGCGGGCAGCACGGGGAGGGGGACAGCACGGGAACAGGAGCAGGGCGACAAGCACAGGGAAGGAGAGGAAAGAAAACGCAGTAGAGCAGGCGAGCAAAAGGGGCCAGCCGGGAGTGGGGCAAGAAGATGGAAAAGCAAAGGGCCCGGGAAACCAAAGCGAGAAGGGGGCGGGAGAAGAGAAGTAAAGATGAGAGGGCAACGAGCCAAGACAACAGCAAACGAGTCGGGGGGAAAGGGGCCGAAGGGTCGGAAGATGGGACAAGGGAAGACGCGCGAAGGAGGGAGAGGAGGGAAGCACCAGAAGCACAGGGCCGGACCAGAGCAGCAAAAGAAGGGAGCGAAGAAAGGAGGGAGGCGGGGGAGGGGCAGAGGAGAGCGCTGACACGGAGGTAAGGAAAGGCAAACGAAGGGAGCCGGCAGGAAGGAAGAAAGCGGAGCGCAACGAAGGAACGCACAAGGAGGGAGAGAACGGGGGCGGAGGGGAGATAGAAGGAGCGCGGGGCGCTGGAGAACGAGGAAGAGGGAAGGGAGGAGGGAAGGGGGCGGGCCAAAGGGATGGAGGGGAAAAAGGAGGAGAAGGGGCAGGACCACGGTTGAAACAGAGAAAACTCGAAGCGCCAACGACCGGGGAGAAGAAGGGGGGAGAGAACGGCAGGGAGGCGCGAGGAGGAAACCGGGGACAGGAAGGGGCCGGGAGGAAAGGAGGCGGAAAAGGACATGGGGGGGACGGGGGAAAACGACCCCGAAGGAGACGGAGAAAGCAAAAGACGAAAGGACGGTAACCACGAGGGAAACGGGGAAGAGGCCAGACGAAAGGAGGGAAGAAGAGAAGAGCGAGGCGAAAAATGAAAAAAGCGGCGGGGGGACGAAAGAAGGAACGGGAGAGACGAGAGGGAGAGGGCAGAAGGAAGGAGAAAGAGAGGAAAAAAGGCCAAAGGAACGAAAGAAGGAAACAGAAAAAGGAACCGGAGGGAGGGGCAGCAAGGGGGAGAGAGCGAAAGATAGCGAAAAAACAATAAGAAGGGGAGGACCGGCGAGGAGCACAGAGGAGCGCGCACAGAGCAGAAAAGCACGAAAGGAGGGCAAACGAGGGGGGCAGATAGGAGCGAGGGGAAGATACGCGAGGCAGGAACCGAGGAAGAGCGGCCCGGGGGAAGAGAAGGCCCGGAACAGACGGGGGACAACCGACCAGACGGGTGCGGACGGGAGGCAAGCGCCGAGAGGGGTCCCGGGGGCAAGAGCCGCTGGCGAGGCGAGGAACAGGGAGAGCCGCGGAGGAGGGCGAGGGCCAGGGCGACGGAGACCAGGGGAAAGAGGCCGACCGAGAAAACCAAGAGAGAAGGGAGAGAGCCAAGGGCAAAAAGGAACGAACGAACACCGACAGGAGAGCGCGAGTGGAAACGAGGAATGAGCCCCAAGGGGCCAGGAGAATCAGGACAAGAACGAGGGGGGGGGAGAGACCAGGGACAGGAGCAAAGAACAAACGCAACGAAGACCGAGCCGCGAGAACACACAACGGGGGGGAACCAAACAAGCGAGCCAGCGGGGGAAGGAGAGACAATGGAAACGAGGAGCAGGCGCGAAACCCGGAAAGGGGAGCGAAGAACCAGAGAAAGAAGAGCCGAGACAAGAGAGCAGGGAGACGAGAGAGGAAAGACAGCACAAGAAGAAGAGCGGCGGCAGCAGGAGAGAGAGAGAAAGGGTGAGGCGCCGGGCAGGCCACGCACAGTAGTGGGGCCGACAAGAACGAAGGGAAGGCGGGTCAGCGGGGGCAGGGGGCAGAAAAAAGGGCAAAGATCAAAACCGAACGCGAGATGAAGAAGCACGCCGGGGGCAGCGGACGAGACGGGGGCGGGGGCGGGCGAGACCAAGAAGACACAAGAAGACAGGCAGACAGGACTAGAGGAGCAGGGAGAGCGGACGACAGACGAGGAAAAGGGAGGCGACACCGGGGCCGCGAAGAGACAAAGGAGGGACGACGGCAGGGGCAGAGACAAGAAGGGACAGAAAGAGGGGAAGCGCCCGGGCATCTAGCAGGGGAGCCGAGAAGAGGGGCGGGCAGCGGGAGAGGCCGAACGAGAACAAGGCGGAGGTGAAGGACAAGCGGGCTAGAGGGGGGCACCAGGAGGACCGGAAGAAGGCGAAGAAGACAGACAAAAACCGGCAGAGACAGCCGGGCGGGAAGAACAGGGGAACCGCAGGGGGGACGCAGATAGAAAGAAAGGGCGAAGAAAGGACGCAGCGAGGGGGAGAGGCGCACAGCGGGGGACGAGGCAGAAGCAGGGGACAGGACGCAGGAACGAAGCGGACGGCGGCAGGAGGACGTACGCGAGCGGCGGGAGGGGGGGGACCAGGCAGCGGCCAAGGCCGGAGGGCCGGCGAGGAAAGGGGGGTGAAGAGAACAGGAGGTAGGGGAGAAGAGGCAAAGGCAGCACCAGAAGGCAAGAGGAGCCCGGAAACAGGGAAAGACGGGGAGGCCGAGTGACGAGGAAAGAGACGGGAAAGGAGACGGACGCACGCGCGGAAAGCCCCAAAGCGGAAGGCCGAGCGGCGGCGGGGAGAGGGGACGGGGAGCCGAGGCCGGACGCACAAGGGTGGGCGGAAGCGGAAGGGGCAGCGGAGCGCAGGAGGCGCCGTAGCACCGAAAGCGCCACGGGACCGAGAAGTAGAAGAGGGGGAAAACGAGAAGGCGAAGGAAACGCGAGCCGGAGCCGGCGCCAACGGGAAGAGGAGGGAGGGAAGGGGGACCGGAACACCCAAGGAGGCAGGGGAAAGGAGAAACAAAAAGGGGGAGCACGGAGGCAACAAGGGAAAAGCGAGACGGACGAGCGGCAAGCCGAGAGTGGAGCCGCGGATGAGAGAGGCGGCAGAAGCTCGGCAAGAACAGGGACGATGGGGAGAGGGAAGCGCGCCAAGGAAGAGGGCAGCGGAGAGAGAGCCGCAGGAAGGCAGCAGGGGAAGAGACGAGATAAGGCAACCGGGGGCGCAGGGGCCAACACGACACGGGCGTGAGGGACGACGAGACGACGGGAAAACCAAAGAGAAGAAGGAGCTCGCGGCAAACGGTGCGGGGGACCGAGCAGGGAGCAGAAAAACCAAGGAAGCAGGGGGAAGGAGCCGCGAGGCAATTGGGGACCCAGCGCAAGGCAGGGAGCGCGGGCCGGGAGAAGAGGACAGCGCAGGCGCAGGAGGAACGAAGAAAAAGACGGGGGGCAGGAAGAGACAAAGGGGGGAAAGACGACAGGACCGGACCCCCGGGAGACCCCACCGAAGCAGGAGAAGAAAGGAAAGGACGACGGAGGCAGAAGCCGAGGGAAAGGGGCGCCCGACGAGGGAAGAGAAGACGAAGGTGGAGCCCGCGGAAGGACGAAGGGGGAGCCAAACGGGACGGCCAGGGACAGGAGAACCGAGACCCGAGGAGCGAAGAGCAAGCTGATCGGGGGAGCCGCGGACGCACCCACGGCGGACGGGCGCGGACCCCCCGCCCAGGAAAAGACGCCGGAAGCGGAAGGGGGGGTCAAAAAGGGCGGGGCAACGGGCAGGAGCGCCGCGCGCAAGAGCAAGAGAAATAGACAAGACAGGAGAGAGGAAGAAAGGGGAGGGGCGCCAGGGGGAGCAGAGGAGGAAGAAAAGGCGCGGCAGCGCGGTAACGAACCACAGTGACGGGAGCCGGAGCGGATAGGGGGGGCACCACGAGGGGCCAGCAGGAAGCGAACCGCAGCGAGAGGAAAGGGCACGCAGCGAGCCGAACGGACGAAGACGGTGGGAGGGGGCAAGGCAGGCCCAAGGCGAGGACCAGGGGAGAAGGAGCGACGCGGGGACCGAGAGGCACCCGCGGGCGAGCAGCACGGAACAGACCGCCCGAGGGAGGCGAAAGCGCGGGGGGGCATGCAAGGCGCAGCGGAGGGAGAATGGTACAAGGACACGAAACAGAAGCGGAAGGAAGGGACCACCACCGGGCGCCGCCCGGAGCGAGGCGAGAGCGGACGAGGGGCGGGGACAGGGGCGAGCAGAAGCCCCGAAGGCAAGAAAGAGCCAAAACAACAACAGCCGGAGGGGGCGTAGGGGCGAAGAGGAAACAGCCGAAGCCGGAGGGACCGACGCAACAGCGGAGCGACGGGCCGGGCGGGGCAGGCGGCCGACCCGCAGGCGGCACGGACAAAGCAGCAGAGCGAGCAGACAAGACGAGAAAACGAGGATGGGCGGAAAAGGGCGGGGAGGGACAACGAAGGGGTAAGGGGGTCGAGCGACGGAGCGGCGTGCAAAGGGACTAGCGCGGCAAGCGCCGTAGGAAGAAAGAACGAGAAGGCGGAGAGGAAACCGAGAACCCAAGAAAGAGGGCCAACCCGCCGGACAGAGCAGAGGAGAGAGGGGGGGGGCGAGATGCAAGGCCGGACTAGAAAGAGAGGCGCGGGGAGATATGAGGCACCGGTGCGGACGCAGAACAGCGTCGAAGAACGACGGGCAAGAGACAACAGACAGAAGCGAGGAAAAAAGGAGGGGAGGGAGCAGGGAGGGGAGGGCGGACACAGGCAGCCAAGAAGGCCAGGGGGGTCGGAGAGCAACGGACGGAGGGAAGAGGACAAGAGGCAGCAAGGACCGCAGCGGGAAAACAGAAATGCCCGGTAGCAGAGAGAGCGAAGGGAGGGCGACGCCAAGGAGCGAGAAGGAGAGGGACGGGAAGGAGAAAAGAGGGGAAGAGACGAGGGAGAGAGAAAAACAAGGGCAGGCGGCAGGAAGCGCAGGAAGAGACCAGACGGGGGAGAGCCGAGGACATACAACGACCAGGCAAGCAGAGCATGCCGCGGGCGAGCACACAGACCAAGCGAGCGGCCGCGAGAGAACGGGGGAGGCAGAGCAGGAGGAGGAAGGAAACTAACAACGAAGGGCTAGCGCAGGGCCAAACAGACCGACCCCGGGCGCAGGAGAAGCACGGGAGGGGGGGACAGGGAGAAGGCCGAACAAGAAGGAGAGCGGGGGAGAATAAGGATGCGGAGGGACAAGCGCGGGACGGGAGAGCTGCCGCACAGAGCCACAGAGAGAGGAGAGAGAAAACGACGAGGGAGACGAGCCAAGAGCGGACAAGCAAGCCAGACCAAACGAAAAAGGAGGGCGAAATAGCGAGGGAGCAAAAACGGGGAACACCACAGACGGGAGGGGCAAGGAGACCGGACAAGGGGGGCCTTCACACGGCTAACGGGGAGAAAGAAAGAACCAAGCCGCAGCGAAAAAACGAGACCCGGGTACACAAGGAGGACGCCAGGGGAAACGAAGCACACACGCGGAAAGAGAAACACAGGGAAGGCAGAAGAAGAGTGAAAAGGCGTGCGGAGCCGCGAGAATCCGCCGACAACCGAGGAGAAAAGAGAACGGGGAGGGGACGGGCGGCAAGGGAGGGGAAGAGGGCGGGCCACCGGGACAGGGAGGAAGCAAGAAAGGGGCCAGCTAGCAAGACAGCAGGCGACGAAAGCCGAGGGGCGCGAACGGAGCCAGAGACCCGGCCAAACCGAGACCCGCGCGAAGGGAGGAAAAGAGAAAAAAGAGACAAGGATAAGAGGCGACGCGGGAGAGGCCCAGGACGCGGCGAGGGCGAAGGCCACCACCACACCGGGCAAGCCAAAGCCAAACAGGGGGGATGGTCAAAGAAGGGAAGGAGCGGAGGCTATAGGAAGAGGAAAGTGAGCGGGGGACCGGCGAAGAACAGACAGACGCGGGCCAGGCGCAAGGAGCGGTCCGCACGACGACAAGGGAAGCGAGGGGGGCAGCGGGGACGCGGGGACGGGGGAGAGAAAGGCGGCAGGCCCGGAGGAGACCCGGAGGAAAAGCACCAAAAAGGCAGGGAGAAGCGCCGCACGCGCCGGCGAGCAAGCGAAAAGACGCCGAAGAAGCGCGGGGGGGCGGCGGACGCGGAGGAGGAGAGAAGGAGGTCGACGCGCAGGGAGGGCCCGAAGGCGAGACGCCCCCCAAGTCCAAGGCGCGGAGGGGTTGCCGGGGGCGCGAACCGCAGACCGCCCACCAAGCTGCCCGGAAAAGAACGGGGTACCGGACCGACGGAAGAGGGAGCACAGCAGGGGCGAGGATACGAGAGTAACCGGACGGGGGGGGCCAGGCCACAGCCACGAGACCCGGGGCCACACGAAGAAGAGGAGGAAATGCTAGCGAGGGATGAAAGACAGAACGGCGCGGAGGGGCACAACCGAGACGGAGGGGGGGGCGCCCGGCGGGCCCGGGAGGAGGCCAAAGACGCGGAGACGACGGCAATCCGATGCAGCCAGGCGAAAGAAGGGAAGTGGGCGCAAAGGAGCGGCGGGAGGCGGACCAGAAGGGGAAGAGGGGGAAGAAGGGGGGAAACGAGGGAAACGGAAGGCAGAGGAATAGAAAGGAGCGGGCGAGGAGACGGCGGAGGGGGAGAAAGAAACGAAGAAGGCGGACTAAGGACCACGTGGAGGGGGAAGACGCCCGCCAGACACCAAAAAGGCGAAAGCCGAGGAAGAGAGACGGCAGGGCGGAAAACGGTAGGGCCGCGAGGGGACGTGCACAAAGCGGAACGCGAGGCAAGGGAGGCGGAACCAGGCAGAGAGAGGGGCAGAAGAACGAAGGACAGCCAAGAAAAAAACGGCAGAAAGGGAAAGCGGAAGAGCGGGGACGGAGGACAGCCGGGGGGAACAGAAGGGCGCGGCGCGAAGAGGCAGAAAGAGCGGGGGCAGGAGGGGGCAGGCAGGAACCAGAGGGGCGCGGAGAAGGGAGGGAGCACCGACCGAAAGGGGAGCACGGGGGAAACAAGGCAGGGGAAAGAGAGGGGAGGCAAGCCCGAGGCAAAAGGATACCTGGAAGCAAGCGGAGAGGGGACGGGACAAGGGGAAAACGAGAGGGAGGAAACAAGCGGGGGGGCAGAAGGAGAGAGCCCCACGGAGAGCCAGGCGGACGGGGGGGGGCAAAGCACGGAAAGGGCCGCATGGGGCGAGGCCGTAAAGGCGACGGGGCGAGACACACGGAGAAACGGGAGCTAGCGGGAAGAGGAGCGGCGCGCCACGGAGGGGGGCGAGAGCAAGTGAGAGAAAAGGCGGGGCGGGAGGGGAGAAAGGGCGGAGCGGAACCGAACGGCGGACGGGGGAGGGTGAGGAGGAAGGGCAGGAGGCAAGAGAGAAAGCAGAAAAGAGAGAGGAGAGAAGCAGCCAGGGCCAGGGAGGGAACAAACGGCGACGGGGGGCAACCAAAACATCCGGCGCAGGACGAGGAACGAAAGAGGCGAGAGAGCGGGAAGAGAGGAGGGCAGGCGGGACGAAGGGAGGCGCGCCGGACAGCGGGGCGCAGGGCGACGCGGGACGAGAGCGCGGGAGGCGGCGACCGGGCACAAAGGGGCGAAGAAGAACAAGCGCGAGACGAAGACGGCAGGTACGGGCCCCAGGAGCGAGCGAAGAAAACAAGAACGAGGGCCAACGGGAGCGACCAGGAGAAGGGGGGCGCCGCGGAGAAGCGCGGACGAGCACACGAGGGACCCGCGCGAAGAGCCGAGCGGAGGAGCGGCGCCCGGCGAAAGAGGGGCGGCGCCGAAAAGAAGGCCCGCACGGGGCGCGGAAAAGAAGGAGGAGGGGAAAAGGGCCTGCAGACGCGAAAGAGGAGACGTGGTCAGAAAAGGCGCACCCACAGAACACGACAAGACTGGAGCGGCAGAGAACGTGCCGGCGGGCCCCAACCGCGTCGGAGCAGAAGGGCGAGAGGAGGCCGACGAGAAAGAGGAGGAGACCTGAGATCAGCCAACAAGGCGAAAACGGAGACGGCAAAGTAAGAAAAGCCAAGACACCCAGCGCGAGGGGGGGCACCGGCAGGCCAACGACGAAGAGCGCAAGGGGGACGTCGCCAATGCAGCGAAGGAGCCGGGGATCAGACACCCGACCAAGAAAGAGGGACACGCGGAACAAACGGAGAGGGAGAGACGAGAGGGGGCACAACAGGACCCGGGGGACCCCCGGAAGGCAGCGGGCGGAGAGCACGGAGGACAAAGAGGACGAGACACGAAGGCAGGGCGACCAGGAGGCGAGGAAGGGGCGGGAGAACGTGCGCGCCGCAAGCGAGGCGGGAACAAGAAGGCGACGAAGAAGGAGAGGGCCACAACGGAAAACCGACGGGAAAGAAGGAGACGGCGCGAGACTGCCCCGGGGGGAGGAAAAAGCCCGCGAAGAGAGGCAGGCGCGAAGACAGGAAACGAGAGAGATGAAGGGAGACCGGAGAGCGGAGGCGGGGCAGAGGGGAAGAGAGCCGGAAGAGGGGCCGGGAGAAGGAAGAAGGACGACCCCGACCGGGGCAAGGCGGAGGGCAGCGCTCGACAGGCCCAGAGACGCAGCACGGACGGAGAGGGGATGACGAGAAAGGGGACACCCACGGAGGAGAGAAGCGCAGGACCAGAGGGCGACCACCGAGGAAGGCCGGACGCAGGACCCCGAAGGCACCACCGCGGAGAAGGGCAATACGGAGAAGGGGGAACGGAAGAGAGGAGCGGACGACGGGAGAGAGCGGGGACAAGGAAGAAGGGGGCACGCGGGAGAGCACAGGGCAAGAAGGACCGCACGAGACACAAACGACCAAGGGGGGCAAGGAAAACAGGCCCGGAAGAAGAAAAAGCGAGAGACCAGAGCGGAGTAGCAGACCGACAAAAGGAGGCGACAGGCGAAGGGGGTCGAAGAGGGTAGGGGGACGACGCGGGGGTGGACGCGGACGGAAAGTCGAAATCGCGTGCAGGCAACCCAAAAACGGGAGAGGCGGGGGAACGGGGAGAGGAGCCGAAGAAGAGGGGATCGAGGAAAAGAGGAGCCGGAAGACGTGAGGGGAGAGAGGCCCCCGACAGAAGAGGGGAACGGAACAGGGGAGAAACGCGGGCAAAGCAGGAACAGAGGCTGGGGAGGCGAGGAGCCGGGCGCGGCACGCGAGAGGGCAGCAGGAAGAGAGCAAGCGAGACACCACGGCGGGCCCAAAACCACACAAGGAGGGCCGAGAATACACGACGGGTCGCAGGAACAAGCCCCCACAGGGGGGGCTCGAGGGACGAGCGAGGGAAGCGGACGAGACCAAGGAAGAAGGGCCGGGCGCACCACGAGCGAGAGACTGGCAGGGCGGCGCCCCGGCAAGCAGACCAGGGAACCGGCGACCAGGCGAGGGGTAAAGAGGGGCCCCGGAACACACGCGAATCCGCAGCAAGCCCAGGAGAGGTGTGAGCGAGAGAGCGAGCAGAGCGGCAGAGAGGACGGAGGAGGGGCGCACGAGGACGGGACGGGCCAGAGGAAACGGACAGAGCGGGGGCCCACGGAGAGGCAGGCGGACAGCGGGCGAGAACGCGGGCAAGTAGGGGCCGACCCCGGCGCAGCAGAGGAACAAGCGCGGCCAGGGAAAACACCAGAAGCGGGCCAGCGGCGAGGCCAGAAGGACGGACGCGAAGCAAGCGCGGGGGCGACGGCCACCTCGGGGGAGGTGCGGAAAGGGGCGGCGCGAGGCCGGACGGAGGAAAACGGACCGCGGCAGGAGCCGGGGAGGAACGGACCCCAGGAGAGTCGCGCCAGGCGGCAGCGCAACGCAGGCCGCGCGCCGGAGAGCACGAGACGGGGGCGGGATACCAGAGGAACGGAGGGACGGAAGGAGGGCAAGACGCCCGAGGCGCCCAGCCCAGCGCAGGCGAGGAGGAGCAGCGGCGGCTCGAGGGCGACGAGGGGGCAGGCGGGGAGAAGACACAAAGGAGACGAGAGAAAGACAAGTACCAGACGGGGCCGGAGGCCGGGAAACGCGCCCGACAGGGAAGGGAAACAGCCCAGCGGAGAGCAAAGAGAGCGCAGGAGGGGGCGAGCAGTGAGGAAAACACCGAAGGAGACGAACGAGGAGAGGGCAACGGAGATAACGCGCAGACACGACAAGTAGCGGCAGCCAGCACCAAGAACGAGGGGGGAGAGAGGCGACGCGGGCGAGAGGGCCGAAAAACGGCCAGAGCAAGAGGACGGGAAGGAGAGCGGCCGGATGGGACGCGCGACAGCGGAGACCGCAGACCGAACGAGCCGCGAGCACAGGAAGGCCGCAGAGGGCATAGAAACGGAGGAAAAAAAAGACGCGATCAGGGGGCCGGACACGGACGCCGCGGGACCGAGGGCAGGGGACAAAAGACAGACCAGGCCACGACGCAAGGAGAGCAGCAGGACGGAGGACAGAGGAGGAGAGCGCCGATGGGGCGGAAAAAGGAGGGACACAGAAGAGAGAGGAAACGCAAGCGGGAAAGACCGGCGAGCGCAGGACAACGGAACGGGCCGGCCAACCACGACGAGAGAGGAAGACGAAACAGGACAAAGGGAGAGCGAGACAGAAGAATCGAAACGGAGAGAGGGCGGGCCGAAAGCAGCGGTTCCCCGCGACAGGCGAACGCGAAGAAGGAGAAGGAGCGAGAGGGAGAAAGAGAAGCAAACCAAAAAAAAGAGGGGGAAGGGCGGACCGAAGCACCGAGCGGAGGCGCAGCCGGCGCCGGGGCAAGAACCAGACAGGCCCGAGAAGGCGAAACGAAAAAGGGACCCCCCAGGGCCGAAGGGGAGACAGAGGGAGATGGGGTACCCGGGTCAGGGAGCGCGGCGGCAAAGGAAGCAGGGGGCTCGAGGGCAACGAAGGAACAAGGGAGACCAAGCACGAAGGGAACGGGCGGACAGAGACAAGGGAACGGGGAAAGAAGGCAACAGAAAGCGAACGAGGGAAGGGCGAGAAAGCGGAGAAGCGGAAAGCAGCAAAAGAGAGGCAGGAGGGGAGAGTCAGAAGAGGGAAACGGGAGAGGCGGAGAGGGGAGTAAGAAGAGAAGAGAGGGGCAGGGAAGGAAGAGAAAAAGGGTGAGCGGAGGGCGGGCGACCGGGAAGGGCGGGAAAGACATGGCAAAGCGAGGGACACAGAGGCAGATAGAGGGGGGGAAGCAGGAGCGCGGAAGCAAGACAAAAGCGGGCCGCGCGCAAGGGCACACCGAAAAGAGAAAGAGGACGGGGGAAGGAGAGAAGGAGGGGTAAAAAAGGAGGCACGAGCCCACACGAAGAGGGAGGACCAACCAACAAGAGGGGCGCAAGCGACAACAGACGGGCGTCGGCGGGGAGACAGGGGAGAGAGACAAGGACAGCGAGCGAGAGCCGGGGAGCAAGAGACGCCAAAGGGAGAAAGCGGGCAAGGACCGACGAACCAACGGGAAGGAAACGAGATAAAGGGCACATGGGACCCGGGGGTGGGCACAGCGAGAGAACAGCCCGCGCAACGGGAGAGAAAAAGAATAAGAACACGCCACAGGCGGGGAGTGCCGAGGACAACGGGCGACGAGGGGGAGGCAGGAGGCCCGAAGCGGGACCAGAGCGGCAAGGCGACCAAAGAAGGGCGGGGGGACGGAGGGCCAGCACACGCTAGGGACAACGCAAGCGACGGGGGGGGGAGCCTAGGACGGACACCGGCACAGGAGGACAGGCGCGCGAGAGCATACGGGGGCACGGCACCACCGGCAACACGAGGCGGGCAAGGAAGAATCAGCCCCAGCGTAAACGCAGAAGCGCACGCGTGGCGGAGGGGAGGGCGACGGAGGCCCCGCGGGCGCCCCCACAGCGGAAGAACCGCGCCCGGCCAGACGAAGGACAGGGTGCCAAGCTGGGGCAGGGGAAAGACAGGGCAAAGCAAACAGCCGAGCGGGCAAGAAAAGAGAGGAGAGAGGGCCCGAAGCGGGAGCGTAGGGGGGAGACGCCCAAAGACGCAGCGCGCAATCAGGCGAGAAAGCGAGGGGGGCGCGGAGAAGAAACGCCGGGAGAAAACCCAGGATCCCAGCCAAAGGAGGAAAGCGAACGACACCCGAGGCAGGAAAACCGAGAGAGGACGAAAGGAGAAAAGAACAAGGAGGGAGCGGACGGAAGAAGAGACCGGAGAGCAACGGAGAGAGGCGAAGCGGAAGCGGAAGTGGACAGACCAGCGGGGGGAAGACGAACAAGGGCAGCACCAGACGGAAGGAAAGCAAACAGGAGAAAGGACCAACGCGGACGGACAAAAGAAGCGAGCTGGGACGACTGGGCGCAAGCGAGAGGAGACACGGAAGAGGGAAAAGACCCGGATACGCAAGACGCGGGGGACCGAAGGGAGGCGAGAGGAAGGCCGGCGAGCCCAAAGAAGGGAGAGGCGGCCAAGAAGAAAAAAAACGAGCGAGAAACAAGCAAGAGAACAAGGGGACGAGGGAGAGCGGGGAGAAAGAGAGACAAAGAGGCGCGGGGGCAGACCTGGAAGCCGGCAGACACGAACGAGAACCGCCCGGGAGCAGGAAACCCGAGTGCTGGCAGAAGGAGGCGCACGCAGGCCAAAGCAAAGACCTGAAACGCGAGAGACGGAAGCAGAGACGGGGAAGGACGACGTAGAGACGCGCACGGAAAGCGGGCGCTGCCCGGCCACAAAACGCGGGGACAGGGCCCCGCGCGCGGACGACGAGAGAACAACGCCCGGGAAGGGGTACAGGCGACCAGCGAAAGTAGCGGGACGACGGCGGAAGACTGGGAGAGGGAGAGAAAGCACGAGTGCCGGGGGGGAGAGAGGGAGAAGGCGGCGCGAGAGGGACAGAGCGGCCGCCAAGGGAACGAAAATAAACGAAGACGGGAACCAGACGGGGAGAGGGAAGCAGGGGCCGCCGGGAGAGAACGGGGGGGGGGAATACCGCCAGACGAAACCGAATCGTACGGGGAACGACGAGGAGCGACGCGCGCGGGAGGACGCGCGAGGCCAGCGGGGGGCGCGGATGGACCCAGGAAAGGGGCCGGGAAGGCGAAAAGGCAGATACAACGCGCGGCAGGGGGGGGAGGCGCGCGGGCCAGCAGAAGGGGGACCAGAACGAGCCAGAAAGCCGGACACCCAGGACAAAAGAAGGAGAGACAGCGCGGAAGGACGGGACAGGGGCGCAGCCGGGCGAGCAGGGAACAGGGAGGGGGCACGAAAGGACCCGGGACAGGAGGAGTGGAACCAGGAGGGAAGGGCCGGGAAGCACCCAGGCAGAGGAAGAGACAGAACACACAAGGAGCGGGAACGGGGGGCGAACGCAGCAGCAGGGAACGAGCGTAGGGCAGGACCGATGCCGGCGAGGACAGGAAGAAGGCAGGACAAGGGCCGCTGCGGAGAACGGCGCGAGAAGGGACGGCCAGCCGGCACCACCAGGGGACCACGCACGACGCCGATGGACCCAGAGAGGAGGAGAGAACCGGAGTGCGTATGAACCGGAGGAGGACACCCCCGCCACAGCGCAGGGGAACCAGGGGCGGCAGCCCGCGGAGCAGGAAACACCAACACGGAACAAGCGGAGGAAGAGGGGGAAGGCGGGGGGAGAAAGGGTGAGGCGAGCGACATGGATAGGGAGCCATGGAGCAGGCTGAGGACGGGAGGGGCCAAGCAACTGGAGAGGCACAGCGGCGCGGGGGCACAGAAAGGCGAGCAAAGGCGAGGGAAAGACACGAGACAAGAGACAAACGAAGAGGGTGGGGGGAGAGCACCCGAAGGGGGGCACGATTGAGCCAAGACGGGACGAGGAAAAGAGGGAGAGAGAGCGCCGAGCGAGGGAGTGAGAGACAAACAGCAGACAGAAGGGGGGAAGACCGAGAAAGAAGGCCGAGAGCACACCGCGCCGAGGCAGACCAGGGCCAGAAGGGCGGGAGGGCGCACGGTACAAGAAGACACGAGAGGGGGACGGGGACGACCAAAAGCCGAGCGGGAAGGGAAAGAAGCGGGAGCGAAACCGAGAGGGGAGGGGAAGGGGGGACTGCGGGGAAAGACGGACAGTAGGCGGGGCACGACAGGCGGAGAAGGAAAGGAGAGAGACCCAGAACAGAAAAAAACGAGATGAGAGAACAACTGAGAAAAACGACACAAGCTCGAAGGGCCGGAGGGAAAAGGAGAGGACCGGAACAAGCCCCGGTGGCAAGACGGGGGGGGAACAGGACAGAAGGCCGAGCGCCAGCCCAGGAGGAACAGAAAGGCCGAGCTCAAGGAAGCAACGGGGGGGCGAGGACACAGGCAGGCGAGAGCCCAAGCCCGGCGCCCGAAGGAAGCAAAGGAAGCGGACAGCCAGGGCGGGATAACGGGCCGAGAAGGAGCAGGGGAGAGAACGCCGGACGGCCCGGGAAAGCGGAGGAACAGGGGAAGGCGAGGGCGGAAGAGGAAGAGTGCTAGCACGGAGGACCAGACGGAAGGGGCGGAACCAGAGCACAACGAGAAAGTGAACGCCACGGACGAAAGGCGAAGGCCCCGGAGGGCCGGAGGGACGGAAGCCACAGAGAGGAAGGGAGGACATCGACCCACGCGCGGCCGGCCGGGACGACGGGTTAGATGGCAGACGGACAAGGGCGCAGGAAGACCAGAAACGACGGGGGGGGGGAAATGGAGGGCACAAAGAGCCCCCGGGGAAAACTGGGCGCCAGGACCAGAAATACCGCAGTCCAGCCGGACAGAAAGAGGGCCGTGGGGCACTAGCGGTGACAAGGCGGCGGACCGGAGAAGGGCAACGGCACGTTGATGGACCGGCTCAAGAACGCGTGGAGAGCGGCCGAATGGAAGCCGGCGAGGCCGAACCGAAAAGACGAGGGCAGGACGCGCGAGCGGCAGCCAGGGGGGGAAGCCAAGGGCGCACGGGCGACCGACGCCCACAGGAGGGTAGGGCCACGCGCGCCCCCGACACATGAGGGCATAACCCCCACCAAAGCGCGTAGCCGGGGGGGCAAAGGCAGAAGTAGGCGGGAGAGGGGCAGGGGACAACTCCGCACGCCGCCGCGGAGACCCGGCGGGCGCGTAAGAAGGCGACAGGGACCGGGACGGCCAGGGCCGCGAGCGGCCGCCCGCGCCCGGCCGGCGCAAAGACACAGCCGCCTGGACCCAGGCGGGGCCGAAGAAACGAGGCGAACCCCGCGACGGCCAGCCCGGCGGGGCCAACACAGGGGAGGGAACCAGAAAGGAAGGGGCGCCCCCCGGGAGGGAGGCGCAAAAGGAGGAACGAGGAACGAGGAAGGCACGTGGCATAGACCAGAGGCAGCGAAGCACGGGAGGGGACCGCGCACGAGAGGCAAAAGAGAATGCGGCGGGGGCGCGAGGCCAGCGAAGCGGAGAGGACAAAACGGCAAGAGAAGGGGCGACCCGGGCGACCGCGGAAGGGAACGACTCCCACGGGGCGTCGGCAGGGCCAGAAGCAGAAGAAAGCGGCAACGCAGGAGGCAAGGCCAGGGGGGAGGACGAGCCAGGCTAACCACAGACCCGACCCCGGGAGCAGACGGGGGGGGGGGGCAGGAGAGGGCGGAGGGGGAAGGCGAGGAGAGAAGGAGGCACCGCACAGGGAACAAGGGAGAAACTAGCCGACGGCGGAAGAAAAGGGAAAACGGACCGGACGAGCCGGGAAGGAGAGGCGGACACGGGAACGACCGCGGGCCACGAGGAGAGCGAGACCGGAAACGCGACAAGAGAGGAGGCGAAGACAGCGAGAAGCCGGCGGCCAAAGCGCGAGGCACGACAGGGGGCAGGAACAGGGGCAGAAAGCGAGGGGCAAATAGGGGGGAGCCACCGGAAGGAGAGACCTACAGGGGCCCCCAGAGAGAAACGATAACGGGAAAGCAAGGCGCCCGACGGCGAGGGAAAAGGAAGGACGGAGCGAAAGGCCGGCGCAGAGAGACCGGAAGAGCGGAGAAGGCAGACAAGGGCAGAGATGCAGACGCGGGAGAGCGCCCGGAAAGAAGAGAAGGGAGGGCGCAGGGGACTCGAGGGAGGGAAGAACGGACGGGGACGAAAGCAGCGCCGAAGAAGGGACCGCGAGCGCGAGGAAGGAGAGAAAGAGAGCGAAACAAGGGGCCAAGAGGAAGCACTAGAGAGGAGGGAACCGGGGGCCGGGGAACAGAACGAGAACACGATGCAGGAGAGCGAACGAAGCAAGGCGAACGAAAGCGCAAGGCGAGGGCAGCCGCGGAACGACAAAAGAGACTCGGAGGGAGCAAAGAAGACTAGGAGAAACGCCGGAGCGAAGAGGGGACAACAAAGAAGGCGCCGAGAGCGACACGAAGAAAGAAACGCGCGCGCCAGAGGTAGGAACAACCCGCAAAGGGACGGAGGCAGACGGGCGAGAGAGCGAACGCCACGAGTCAGAGGAGGCGGGAAGGCGGGCGCGGGAGGGGACGAAAAGAAGACAGGGAGGGGCGCGCAAAGCTGGAGGGAATAGAGGGAGGCCGGGTGAGGAACCGGATGGAAGGGAGACCGGACGGCGACCCGAGAAGGCGACTACAGGAAGCTCGAGCCGACGCCTGGAGGGGACACGAGGGGTGACAAACGAGGGGAAGAGCCAGGAAATGGAGGGACGGCGCACACGAAGCAACGGACCGGGAGCGGCCAAGCCCAACCGGACCAACCACCGCGCGAGAGGGTGGCGAGAAGAGCGAGGGAGCCGGACGAGACCAAAGCGCCCAAGTGGAACGAACCGAAAGAAAGGGAGACAGGGAGCACCAAAAGGGAAAGAGCGACAAGCAAGGGGAGGAACGGACAGGACAGTAGGAAGAGGAAACTAAGGAGGGAGACAGGAGGGGCCTGCGAGGAACAGGAGGGGCAGAGGAAGGCGGAGGAGCAGGGGCCCCCGGAGGGGAGAGCGGAAACCAGGGGGCGGAAGGGCGGGCGGCCGACCGCAGGGGGCAGAAACGCCCAACAGGGAGGACAGGAGAGAGGAGGCGGAAGTGACGCGGAAGGGGGCGAAAGAGAAGGGAAGAAGAGAGACTGGAACACACAAAGGAGCGGGAGAAGAGCCCCCCACGGAAGCGGGCGACTGAGGGAAAGAGAGGCGAGCGCCGCCAAAAGGGGGAGAACGGAAGACGCGGGAGGAGGGGACAGAGAACAGACGAGAAGACCGGAAACAAGCGCACGAGGAAGCAGCCCCGGCCAGGAACCGGAGAGGAGAAGGGCAAGGAAGAAGAGGGCGAGACAAGACAAAGGAGAAGAAGGGGCCACAAAGAGCCCCCGGTGACAGGACAACCCAAGACAACAGAGACGGTCCAGGGAGCGGGGGAGAACGCGAAGAGGGAGGGGCCACCAAAAACTGGAACAAGGACAAGGAACACCGAAAGCGGAGGGACCGGAGACGGCGGGAAGGCAGCGACACAGAGAACAAAAGACACGAAAGACCGGGGGAGCAACGGGACACGCGCCGGGGAGAAAACGCAAAGAGGACCCGAGGACAAGGGCAGAAGAGGGAAGGGGCGACAGAGAACAACACAGCGAGGAACGGATAAGCCGCTAGCGAGGGAAAAGAAGGGGAACACGGGCACAAGAAAAGAGGAAACAGAAAGCGAAGGCGGAGCAAGTCCCAGGGAAGGGAGACAGGGAGGAGCACGAAGCCAGGAACGGGGCCGGCGGGACGGAGGGAGCAAACGAAAGGGACGCGCCGGAAAGGAGAAGCGAGTGAGTAGAAGGGAGGGGAGCGGAAAGCGCGAAGGAACAAACGGCCGGAGGGGAAAGGAAAGCGGGGACCAGCCGCGAGAGCAAGGAGGGCAGAGGAAAGAGGAAAAACGGACGGGGGACGACCGAGGCGGGCGGCGGGGTAAGCCGAGGGATGGCGCGGACAGGGGCAGAACGGGGAAGGCGAGGGAGCAAGGAGTAGGACCAGAGGGAACAGAGACAACGCGGGAGGCCAGCGAACAGTGTAAAAAGAGGAGAGCGGGAGCGGAGGAAGGGGAGAAGGAAGGCCTACCACGCACAGGGGAGACGTGGAGGGCGGACGGAGGGGGGGAGACAGAGAAGGAGCAGCAGCGGGGTCGGCTGGGGGGCGGACGACCAAAAAGGCGACAGGTGGTGCAGGGAGGGAAGGAGGACTCGCAGAAGAAGGGGAGACGCGCAGACGCACGGAGGGACCGAGGGAGCGCGGAGAAAGAAGGAGAGACGCGGCGAGAGCGCGAAGAGGACGGACCCGAAGAAGAAGAACGACGAGAAAAAGACCGAATGAAGGCGGGACCTGGCGGCGGAGCACGGGGGGGTAAACGGGGAAGACGGCAAACGGGGCGCGCGGGCGCCCGGGACGGGGACGAGGGTCGCCGGGGAAGCGACCACAGAGGAAGGGAGCTGAAAGGGAACATAAGAGAAGCAAGACGGGACGGCGGGCGAAGGCACGCCAGGAGACGGGGCCCCAGAAACAGAGGCCGCGAGGAGGGCGGAAAAGAGGGCAGAAAAGGCGCCAGGGGGCCGGGTAAGTAACCCACAAAAGCAGCAGAAAGCTAGCAGGAAATGCACAGGCGGCCGCAACGGCAGGAGGAAACGAAGGAGGACGAAGCGCGCCACGAGAGGGAGAGGGGGCACAGGGGCGGAGAAACCGAGCGTGAGGAGGGGAACGGCCCGGGCGGAAGAAGGAGACCGAGAGAGATGGCGGGGCAGGACGGACGGGAACGCGGAAGGACGGCCAAGAAAAGCCGGGAGCCGCGGGGGAGAAAGGGGAGGAAAAGACACGACAAGGGCGGCCGACCAGACCGAGGTGAGAAGAGCGGAAACGGACGGGGGAGGAGGACCCAAGGACAAGGGAAAGAAAAGGGCACGGTAGGAGCTAGGGAGCAAAAGAGTGGAGCAGGCGCGGAGAAGCAGGAGGGGCGTGGGGGAGGCGAGAGCCGGGAGCTGAGCACGGGGAGCCGGGAGACAGGGGGGAGCGGGCAGGACGGGCAGGAGCGGCGACAGCGGGAGGAGGAAACACAGCGCGGTTGGGAAGGCGGCGGACGAAACAGAGACGCAGAGGCGAGGAGAGCGGCCGAGAGACCGGAAAGAAGAAAGCGCCGAAGGCGGGCAACACGAACCCAGGCGGCGAACGCCAGGAGGAGGCAAGGAGGCCCCACGCAGGAGACGAAAGGGGGAGGACCAACACGCAAGGCGAGAAAGCGGAAGGGAGAGCAAACGAGGATAGCGGGGGAAACAGGACGAGCGAGGTAGGAGCGGGCGAAGCAGCACGGAGCCCACAGCGCGGGATAAAGAGCAACCTAGCGGGGACAGAAACGCACCGGGCGGAGTAAACACAAGAGTATGGACCGGGAGAGCCCAGGCACAGACCCCCAACAGAGGCGACACCAGGAACGGGCCCGCGGCCGGGGAACAGCGCACCGGGGCGGGCAAGAGGCCGGAGGAGGGAGGACAAAAGAAAGAGGGCGGGGCCGAAAAACACCTGAAGGAAAAAAGAGGTGGGCGGACAGGGGCAGGGACACCGACACGAAAGGGGGCATAGGGAGGGGCGAACGGGGGAATCGAGGACGATGGCCAGGGGGACCGCGGAACCGGAACTAAAGGGGAAGAACGGAAGGCGGGGACAGGCGGGAGGCGGAGAAAAGCGCGACAAAAGCGACAGCGCGACGCCAGAAGGAGGAGACAAAACCAAGCGAGGGCGCCGAGAGGGAGCACGACGTGAGAAGAGCGACCAGGCCCCGGGCGAGGGCGCGCGGGAGGGAACGCAGGGCACAAAAGGAAGCCGCGGCGGCGGTAGCGTGGCCGACGAACGCAAAGGGGAACGCCGAGCGCGCCCGCCAAGAAGCGGCGTCCCGCCGCAGCGCAGAAAAGAAGAGGAGCGGCGGGCGGAGTCTAAACGCGGGCACGAGACGCGAAGGAAGGCAAAGCGCAGGCAACGGAGGGGTGAGGGGCAAAGGAGGTAGAACCGGAGAGGCGAGAAGGAAGACCACGGAGCAGAACCCGCGGGGGGGGAAGAGGAAGGGGAGCACGGGCAGGAGGGGCGCCCCGAGCAAACAAGGGGGAGGAGCACCACACGAAGCGCCAGAGGACGCGCGGCGGCACAAAGGCCGGAGAAAGGCGGGCGCAGAGCGCGGGTGGAGCAGAAGGGGACGCCGAAGCGAATGGAAACCGAGGACGCGAAGGCGCCAGGCGGGGGGGAAGGGGGGGAAAACAGGAGAAGGCGCCAGGGGAGACCGCAGGCTCAGGGAGGACGGAAGGCAGCGGGACCGGAAGCGGGAAGTGTGGGGAACCTGGCAGCGGGGCGACGCCGGAGGGACAGACAATAGGACATAGAGAAGCAGAAGTCGCCAGAGAGAGCTTGTAGAAGAGGTGCGGGCCCACGAGAGCCAAAGAGGAAGGAGGCGGAGGAAAACGGGGGGGGGAGAAAGGAAACGGAGGCCCAGCAGCGACGGAAAAGCGAAGGAGAGACGGCGGAGGGGACGACGCAGCGAAGAAACACGTAGAAACAACAGGGAAGAGGGCAGCATGCCCAAAAAGGCTGCAAGGGCGGACGAGAAGGCGGGGGGACCCTGAAGAAGGGCGGGAAAGGGAGGCAGAGAGCAAGGGGGCCGAGGAAGAGGAGAGAAGAAGCAGCCAGAAGAGAAGGGAGCGCGAAAAGAAACACGCAAGCAAAGCAGGAGGGAGGGACGAGGAGTAGGAAAGGGAGACCAGGGAGAGAGGAAGGGACCTCGAGGGAGCGAAGGGCGGAAGGGGGAGCAAACGAGAGGGGGACAACAGGATAGGAGTAAGGGAGGAAAGAAAGAGGAACCGGGAAGCAGGGGGAAGCGGAGGAGGGAACACTGAGGCCCCAGGAGGACCACAAGCGGCCGGGAGGGGGGGCAGACGCGAAAAAATGGCGGCGGAAAGAGGGGGACGGAGGACACGGGACGGAGAGCGGAAAGGGCAAGCGAAGGGGACAGGTAACCCACACAGGAAAGGACAAAGCCAGGAGAGGCGACAAGATGGAGGCGGGGAGCGGAAGACAGAAGACGGAAGAAGGCGAAAGGGGAGGCGCAATGACGGCGGAGGAGACAGGACAGACAGGGGACGGGACGGGAGAGCGCGGGAGGAGGGGAAAAGGGGACGCAGCACCACCGAGAGGCGGGCGGGACGGGCAAGGCACCCGCGGGGAGGCAGGAAAGAGAATGAGGGCGAGAGGAGGAAGGGGGACCGAGAGGACGCAGACCGGCATCGCAGGGAACACGAAAGTCGGGGAACGGCACCGGGCAGGCAGTAGCGAAAGGCGCCGACAGAGACGGAGACGAAACACCACGGAGACCGCGCGCGAAGGGCAAACAGACGAGCGGGGGTAGAAAGAGAGCCAACGCGTAGGGAAGCAAGGGACGACGCGAGCCAGACACCAGGGACGGCGCGAAAACTACAAGAGGCCGCCGCGAGGGCAGGACAACGACAAGAGGGGGAAGGCGGAGGGGCAGAAAGGAACAGTGGGGACGGGCGAAGAGGAGGCAAGGCGCCAGTGAGCAAAGCGGAGAGAAGAAGAACGGGGGGAGTGAGGAAGCACGCCCACTCACTAGGCGAGGGGGAAAGAGCGGGGAGAGGAGGAGAGCGCCCGGGAACAGTGAGCCCCAGAAAAAGCGGACCAGACGAGGCGGAAGAGCGAGCAGGAGGCGCGGCGGCAAACGCACAACCACACAACGGTAGGCGGGGAAGGGGACGAGGGAGGCCGCCACGAGAACGAGGAGGAGAAAAGGGGCCTAGAGCAGAAGAGGAGGAGCACAGGCAAAGCAAAAGCAGGCGAAACAGGGCAACAAGGCGGAGGAAGAGAGAAAGAGCGGCAGAAGAAGGGAAGAGCCAAGAGGAAGATAGACTAAGCAGGAGACAGACGACAGCGGGGACGGGAGACAGAAGGCGGCGGTCCATAACGACCAAAACGGCAAGGGAAAGGCAGCGAGAGCAACGGGAGTGAGCGCGAAGAGGGACGGAGAGAGAAAGGAAAACGCAGAAGAGGCGGAGAACGCGGAGGAGGAGAACGAACGGGGAGGAATCAGAGGACACGTGAGGGAAGGAGCAGACGCAAGCCAACGGACAGGGCAGGGCGGGCGCGAGACGAGCAGCGGCAAATGAGGAGGGGAACGCGGGGGCAGCGGGGAGCGCACGGGTGCAGCGGGAGAAGAGGGCAACGAAAGCAAAGACCCGACCCGAGACGGAGGGAGGAGGAAAAGCGGCGGGCGGGGGAACGAGCGAACACGGGGGGCAGGGAAACAGGGAGGGAAGGCGAAACCAAAAACAAACGGGGAGCGGGGACACGGCCGAAGGCGACAGAAACGAAGAGGACGAAAGCAGCCGCAGCGGGGCACAAGAGCAACCGAGAGCAGGCGAGCCGAAGGGACGAGAAGGCGGGCGTACGACACCCGACGGGCAAGCCCACAGGGGAGACGACGAGCAGGCCAGACCCGCCCAACGGACCGAGGGGGGGCCCGCGACACAGGAGCCGGGGCAGCAGACCGCGCGACAAGAGGGAACCGCCAGCGAAAGAGAAGAATCAAAGTGCGCGGGGAGAAACCCGGGACGGGAGGGGGAGACAGCCCCGAGGAGAGAAGAAGAGAGGGGGCGGAGGAGCGGAGGGGGCGCGTAAGGGGCGCGAAGGCAGACAGGCAACGCGCGTGGCCAGGCCGGGCGGCCCAGAGGAGACGAGGGGGGCACAGAGCGGGGGGGCCACGGAGGGGCGAGCCACACGACGGACACGGCGCACGCCCAGGAAAAAGGACCGAAAACAGAAGGGAATAAGGCGGCGGGATAGAGGAAGGAACGGGCAGCCGGACCGACCCGGGCACAACAAAAGCAGCAGACGCCGCCAGCGAGAGACGGGCGGGCGAACCAGCCAGGGGAGGAGACGGGGGGCGCGCGCCGCGCGGCCCGGAGACGAACCATGGCGGGGCCAGGCCCAACGGGAGCAAAGAAACCGGCGGGAGAGCGAAGGGGGGCCCGGAGCCGCGCCCGCGGAGCGACCGGCCCCGAGACGAGCAGAGGAGTCCGCAGAGAGGCGGCCCAGAGGCCGGGGCCGAGCTCGGAACCCGCGCTTACGCGGAGAGCCCGGGGAAAGCGAGCGGGCCGGGGGCAAGCGACCCCGGACGGGGAGGGGCAGAGAAGCCGACCCAGGGACAGGGCAGGCGGGTGCCCAGAGTCCGAGCCAGAATTAGTGGGACGGTGGCGGAAAGGACGGGCGCGGACCAGGGGGGAGCACGAGGAAACGCCAAGGCGCCCAAAGCAAGGACCCCCGGGGACGGGCGGGGACGCAGGCGGGCGAAACCGACAGTGCGGGAGCGAGCGAGGGGCGGCCGCGGGCGCGCCCGCCGGGAGGGGGGACGAGCGAGAAGCGAACGGGGGGAGCCGGAGCGAAGGCGCAAGAGGCAGGACCGGAGGAGCACACGGGTCAAGAGAAGGAGGGGCCCAACACGCCGCAGGCGAGGGCGCACGGAGGCGAGGGGGAGGGAGGAGGGGGGGAACACCCTGACCTCGGGGCAAGCGGGAGCCCGGCGCGGGAGAAGGGCACGAGCTGGGGTAGGGAGCGGAGAAGACCGACCAGGCGCAGTGCGGCAGGGCCGACGACCGAGACGAGAGCAGCCCCCAAGCCAGGCGGGCCGCCCCCCGCGGGGGGGCGCGCACACGACCAGCACGGGGGCACAGCCCGAACGGACCAACGACACGGAACCGCGTAGGGGAAGGACCCGAGACGGGCAGTCCGAGGGGCAAAGAGGCAAGGGGCCGCGAGCCGAGAAAGACATGGCACGGGGAAGAGCAGAGGGAGCTGAGCCAAAAGGCCAAAGAGGGAAGAAGAAGCGAGGGGGGCAGGAACCAGAAGAAGGGGAGAGGCACGGACCGGGCGAGGATGGACAGGCGGCCAGCACGGAGTAACACGGGCGCGACGAGGAGACACCGAACAGGGGAACAACGACAGGGACGAAAGAAACCAACAGCGCCAACAGAGGGGACCGCCAGGCGCGGGCGACGCGTTGAACGGGGCGGGCCAAAACGGGGTCGGAGCGACCGCCACCCAAGTGGGAAAGGACGGCGGACACGGGGACCACAGGGAGCGGCAAGACCGACAGCTGAGAGGGCGCCCCAACAGAGAACCGACCTCGTGGAAAACCGAACCGTCGACAGAGAGGCAACGGAGGAAAGGCTGAAAGCAGGGGACCACGAAAGGGGGGCGACAGTGGCCCCGCCGCCCGCGCCAGGAAAGGAGAACAGCCTAGGCAGCAGCAGGAACGAAAGCGAACAACAGAGCACGAGGGAGGGAGGGGCCGAGAATAGGAGGGCGGAAAAGGGGGGCCCGACGGGACGCGAGAGGGCACCCGAAGAAGGGGAATGAGGGAGGCGCCGGAATGGCAGACGAGACGAGCGGCAACCGGCGGTGAAAGCCGGGGCAGACGCGCCACAGACAACAGGCAAAGGGACGCGAGCGCGGGAAAAAAGGCCCCAGGAACCGGGGACCAGGGTGGAGCCGAGACGGCGGGGAGAGAGACACCGGGAGAAAAAGAGAGCACAGTGAGGACCGACCCGAGGGGACGGGAGACGGCGAGGACCAGACAAGAGAGGGAGGGAGAGACGGACAGAGTAGCGGACGACGCAGGGGAGGAGGCCGCACGCAAGGCGACCCGAAGCAGGAACAAGGAGGGCCGCAATGGGAGGGGCGGCCGCGCGCGAGCGGGGGAACCGGCGGAGGAGGCGCCAGAAGCGAACAGAAGGGAGAAAACGAAAGGAACGAGCGCACGAGAAAAAAGGCGGGACCAGCACGGGGAGGACCAAAAGGAGAGGCAACAGGGCGAAGCAGAACGAGGAGAGAAAGCACAGGAAATGGGACCGAGGAAAGCCACGACAACGGGAAGGGGCGGCGGAGACGGGCGGGCCGCGGCAGGAGGGCACCAGAGGAGGGGGAGACGAGCCCGACGAGCAAGGAAGGGAGGGGGGGAGCCCGGGAAGGGGGTAAGAACGAGGAGGCAAACGAGACAAAGAAGAAACAGGGGAAGCGCGGCGGAACCGCGGAGCAGCCGCCTACAGGAGCGGGAGGGACAGAGGCGCGGGGGGACACGCGGCGAGGGGGCGGACGAGCGGTACAAGGCAAGAGCAACGAGCGGGCACGGGGAAGCCGGGAGGGGCAGACAGAAGGCCAACGGGCAGGCCGAAGCCCGGGAAGAGGGACCGCACAGGGAGCGGGGAAAACCGGACAGACGAAAGGCGGGGGCGGGAGACCGCGACGGGGCCGGACGCAGACAGGGAGGGGGTGACGCAAAAAGCACGGACGCGGAAGCAGAGAGCCAGGGCCCGCGGGGGAAAGAGGCCCAGCGGCGGGGGGTGCGCCCGCCGAGGACGCACACGGCGACAGGGCCGGGGGCCGAGACCGAAGCGGGGGACGGAACAGAGAAGGGAAAGGGGGGGTGCAGCGCCGACGGGAAGGGAGGGCCCCGCGGGGGAACGAGCAGGGCGGCGGAGGCGAGGCGGTCCAGAGGGGCGGAAGAAGAACGGGGGACCTGAGCCAGAGGGAACGGGAGCTGAGGAAGCGCGCGACATAGCGAGCGGCAAGAGAAGGAGCGGGGGGGCGCGCAGGGGAAGGGTCTGGACACACGAGGAGGGCGGGGCAAACAGCGCAAGTGAAAGAGACAGGAAGACAAAGGAAAACGCGAAGGAAGGAGAGCGGGAGGGGCAGGGAGCGGGACCCGAAGAAAGGACGACACGGGGGAACTAGGGACAGGACGGCCGGAAAGGAACGAGGGGGGACAAAAGGAAAAGCAGGACGACAGGCCAGCCGAAAGGAAAGCGAAAGAGGACAAGGATGCGGGCCAGAGCCGGTAGGGGCGGCAGGCCGAGATAAGGCAATGCGACGCGAACCCGAGCAAGAAAGCGGGAGACGAAAAGCAGCGGAGAGAGAACAGGGCAAGGGAAAGGAAGAAGGTGGCGCAAAAGGTACGGGCGGGACGCAGAAGGAGGACCAAGAGCAGGAGTGAGGGCCAACCAAAGAAGGGAGGGAGACGGGCGGGGCCGCGGAGGAGGCGACCGCGAGAGAGCGCGGGGGGGCGAAAGACAGGAAGCAGAGGAGAGGAAAGGACACAGGGCGAGGCGAGGAGGACCTAGAAGAAGGCAGGCCTCGGGCACGGGGAGGCACGAGGAGACACCGGGACAGGAAAGAAAGCCAAAGGGAAAGGGAGGAGGCGAGGGCAGACAAGCCGTCGGAGAGGGGCACAGAACGCACAACGCAGGACACGGGAGAGCAGCACGGGGCGGGGGCAAGGGGAGGGGAAAAAACGCAGCACGGAAAAAGAAAGGGAGCGAGAGGGGGGGACCGCGCACTGACAGAGGGCAGGGCGCGGGGTGCCCGAGAAACGGAGCAGGAAGAGAATGGGGGGGGGGAGGGGGACGAGAGCCGCAACGGGGGGGAGGAAAAGAACAACCGGGAAGAGACGGCCAAGGAGGAAAGCCCGCCAGGAGATCGGGAACCGAGGGACCACGGAGAAGGGGACGCCGCGCGGGACCGGCAGACAAAGGAGGGAATAGAGGGGGAAAGAGGGAGGACATGGGCGGCGCGAAACAAGGCGAGGGACGCAGGGAGGGGAAGGGACGCGGCGGACCGGCGATCCCGGGCGGCGCCAGGCGGCCCGCCGGGGGAGCCAGAGCCAGCGCCGGAACCAGGGGGAGACCCGACAAAAGAGAAGCACCAGATGGAAAAGGCGTAAGCGCGCCCAAACCGCGCGCGGCCGTGGCCGCGCCGACGAAACGGTGGGGAGCACGCCCGGACCAACGGCAGCCCGGGCCGGTGCGCGGCGGACGGCGAGCGCGTGGCTGAAGCGCGCGCAGCCACGGCGCGGGAGCGCAGCCGAGGCAGCCCCCGAGAAGCGGGGGAGGAGAGGGGTTCCGAGCCGCCAGCGACACAACGCGGGAAGCCGCAAGGCCGCACGGGGTCGGCGAGGGCGGGTCGGGGCCCTCGCGCGCGCGGAGAGCAAGCCGACCGAAGGGCGCCGGCGACCGCCGCGCCCCGGGCGCGAGGAACGAGGGCGGGGAACGCAGAATGGACAACACGACGAAGGGGAAAGGACACATGGGGCAAGGCGGGAAGGGAAAAAGCGGTAATGCCGCCCTCTGGGAGGGAGACGAAAGAGGGGAGAGGAAGCCGCAAGGAGCAGGGCGACGAGGAATGGACAGATAGGGGAGGAGAGGGAGAAGAACAGCGAGGGGACGCGGCGGGGAGAGATCATAAAGCGCGGGGGGAGCCAGGATACGCCGGGGAGAGCAAGGAGCGAGGGACAGGAAGGCAGACAGAAGAACACGAGCGGGGCAAAGGGGAAGGGCAGAAGAACGAGCGGCGGAGCGGAAGACTACGCGACAAGAACAAACAGGGCGAAGGAAGGGCCGACCACGGGAGGCGGCGGGAAGAGCTAGTGGGGGCGGCGCAACGAAGGGAAAGACTAGGGGGACGCACCAAAACATACGCAAGCAGAAAAGAGGGACCGGAGCGAAGAAGGTGAAGATGCGGGGGAGGACGAAGCCAAAGGCGGCCAGCCGGGACCAGAGAGAGGTAGAAGGGGAAAGGGAGGGGCAGGGAGAGGAGGCGAGGTGGGGAGGGAGGGGTGACAGAAGTAACGAGGGGGAGGGCAGGCGGGAGGAGGGCGACAGAGAGCAGCATAACAAGAAGGACGAAGGGGACCGACAGAACGGCGAAAGAGGCAAGGCAGGACGGAAACCAAGACACACAGGCAGGAAAGGAGGAGCGACGGGCAAGGCCGCCACGGAAGCGCGCGAGAAGGGGAACGAAGCGGAGGCATGAGACAAGCGGCCGGAGAACAAGCGAGCGGGAGGGGGAGAGACAACAGGCGCCGGGAGGACAGGGCAGAGCCAAAAACCCCAGCGGAGAGACACGAGCAGGCGAGGACGAACGCTCGCGCCGGGGGAAGAGGCGAGAGGGCAGACAGCGAGAAGGGGCGCGCGAAGGGCGGCAGGACGGAAACGGCGGCCCCCAGAGAGCGGAGGCGCGGACGAGCGTGGGGGCAAGGCAGGCGCCAGCAGAGAACAGGACGCAGGAGGGGCGGACGGGCCGAGAGAGGTAGAAACGCGCTAGGAGGGAAGGCGGAGCCCGAGAAGGGGACCGGGAAGGGCAAAGCAGGACGAGGGGAGACAAGCAAGAAGGGAGACGAGACAAGCACGCAGGAAGAGCCGGAGCCGCCCGGCAGCCGGAAACAGCAGGGACACCAAAAGCGGAGAGAGACACAAGAATGGACAGGCAGCAACGAAGCGGGGCAAAGACACTCAAGAGAGGGGGAAAGCAAAGAGCAGACCAAAGGCGCGGCGGCGCCCGAGAGGACCGGGGACGGAGAGAAGGAAGAGAGAGACTATCCAGCCGGGGAAAGGAAGCGCGAAAGGCGCAGCAAGGCGGGGAAAGCGAGAGGACAAGAGAGGGGAGGACGGAGCCGTAGGGAAGCAAAGGAGGACAACGAAAGGGAAGGTGGGCGAAGGAGCAGATCAGGAAGAGGGAAAGAGGCGGCAGGGGGGGAGCAGAACAAGAGAAAGAAAGACATGGAAGAGGGCACCGGGAAGAACAGCACAGCAGAAGACGTCGCGCGCAAGAGAGTTAGCCACAACAAGGGGCGGGGCCGGGGACAGGACGGTGAGGCCTCCACACGAAAGGGGAAGAGGGAAGGCAAAGGGAGAGCGGGGGAGGGGATCGGGAAGAAGACGACAGAGTCAGGGGGGGGAGACGGGAGCGCAGAGGCCGCAGGACCGCAGGGGGGGCCCCCCCAACACGACGGAGAAGGGGGGGACCCAGACACGGGACGGCAGGACGGACGCACCGGGACACGGGAGAACGCGACAGGCGCAGACAGGGGCGTCACCCGGAGAGGGGGGGGAAAGATCCCGGAGGGGGGGGAGGCGAGGCCGGCAGGAAAGGCCCGGAAAAGAACGCGGGACCAACAAGAAGCGGCGGCGAGCGAGACAGCAAAAGGGGAGAGGCAGGGCGGCAGACGAGAGGCGAAGAGGGGGCCGAGCGCCGGGATCGCCGGGCCACACAAGAAAGGTGGGCACCAAGGAAGAAGAGCAGAGAAAAGGAGGAGGCCCGCCGACGCGGAGAGAAAGACGGACGGGACGGGCGAGAAGGAAGACACAAGCTGCGCGTGAGGAAGAAACAGCGGCAAGGGGCACACAGCGGAAACGAAGTGGAGCGGGCGCCACCGCGACCGAACAACAAGGGAGGAAAGACCAAGCAAAGAGAAGGGGGGACGCACCAGGAACAGCACGGACACCAGAGGGCAGGAAAGCCCGACGCCGCAGGCCAGTGGACGAGGACCAGCCAGAGAACCCACGAAGGAGAAACGGCCCGGGCACGGCACGCGACAGAACGGCCCAGACAGCCGATAAAAAAATGGAGGACCAGAACAATGAATGAAGGAGAACGCGGGGAAGCGGGCGGGGACGGCGAGGACTGGCCAAGGCGTAGAGAGGACGCGGCAGGGAGGGGCCACTCAGAGAGGGAGGAAAGGGAGGAGCAACAGAAGCCCAAGGGAGGGGAGCCAGCGGGGCAAACGCGAGAAGAAAAGACCCAGGAGAAGGGCCCGGGAGCGTAGAAGGACCGCATGCCTAGGAGACTGACCCCAGAGGGGGGGCCGCAACAGAAGGGAACGGCAACAGACGAAAACCCCCCGCCAGGCCGGCTAAAGGGGACAGGAAGGACGGAACGGCGGCGGGCAAAGAGACGAGCCTGGAAGGGCCGCGGAGCGGCCAGGGCGGGAGGGCGAGCCTCAGCAAGACGAAGTGGAACCAAGCCCCAGGAGACGGCCGACCGAGAAAAAAACAGCCACGAGACAGGCCGAAAGCGACGGGGCGAACGGACGGCGGAACAAGAGGGACGAGCGAAGTGGGGCGGAACCAGGGGTACAAGAAGGACAGGAGGGACAGAGACACCCATGCAGGGCAGACACGGCGGCGGAGAACGGGGACAGGAAAGACCGGGGCGGGCAGGGGAGAAACGCGGGAAAAGCTGGGCCGAGGAAGCAGCCAAGCGACAGGAGAGGCCGGAACACGGCGAAGGGCACCAGACACCGAGGCCACCGAAGGAAAGGAAGGGGGGAGGGGCGGGAAGAAGAAGGGGAGCAGAAGAGAAAGAAGCCGAGGGTAGGGGCAAGGGAGGAGAAGCAAGAACAAGCAGGAACGAACGACGAGAGAGCCAGGGGAGACAGAAGGAACGGAGAACCGAAAGGGAAAGGGGGAACCAGGGCCGAAAAGGAAGAGAGAAGCAAAGAGAAAGGGAAAAGAAAAAGAGAAACGGGCGAGAAGGGAACGACGAGGCGAGAGGGGACGGAAGGAGGGGGGAGTGGGGAGGGGGGGAAAGAAAAACAAATGGAGGACAGACACGGAAACAGCACGGAGGAAAGGAGGGAGGGGAGGGAGAGGGCAAGGAACGAGCAGGGAGCAAACAGAAGCGAGAAGGGAGGGGAGGGGGGAGGAGCAACGAGAAAAAACGCGAGCCAAGAGAAGGAAGCGAGCATGGAAGGGCCGAGCGGGAAAGCGGCGCAGAGGGGAAGCGGGGGTGGAACGGAAAGGGCGAACAGGCGGGGGAAAGGGGCAGAGAAGAGCAAAAAGAAACGGGGACGGGGCGAGGGAACAAAAGGAGAAAGAGACGGAAAGAAGAAGAGGCGGGACAGCAGCCGGAAAGACACGAACCGGCGAGGGGGGAAAAAGAAGAGAACGGACGGCTAGACAGAGGCAGCGGCGAGCGGCAAGGGAGAGTCGGCGGGCGAGCAAAGGAGCGACAAACGGACCGAGCCAAACACCGGAGCGAGGGCAGGGGGACGCCCGCGGGAGAGAGGACCAGCAAGGGAGAAGCAGCGGCAAAGGCGCGCAGGGCCGCGGCGCGGGGGGGGGGGCGGGAGACAACTGTCGAGCAAGGAAGCGACAAATGAGGGAGAAAGCAAAGGCACGCCGGCGGAGATGACGGGGAAAGGGCCCGCGGGAAGAGGTCGAGCAAGCCAGGGACTAAACAGACAGGAGAAAAAGAAGACGAAAGGAGAGAGAGAGAAGAGAAGCCGGAGGAAAAAGAAGGCGGCGAGTCGAGAGAATGAGAGCCGAGAGAACACGACACGAACGAGGGGGGGGGCGAGACGCGAGGAGGGGAAAGGACGGGGAGCGGACCCCCCGCGAGAGAAGTCGACGGACAGAGAACCAAACAGGAGGAGGGCAGGGAGCAGAGAAGGAGCGCGGGGCCGAGGGGGGCCAGCGGCGAGGCGAAGCCCACCACGGCACGAGGCGAGCAGCACACCGGGGAGAGGGAAGGCAAAAGAGGGGAGGGCAAGAGGATGGGGGGGAGAAGGAGAGCCTAAAGAACGAGGCAAGCGGAGGAGAGCCAACACCAGAACGGAACAGAACGAGGGCCAGTAGACACGACAACAAAAGGAACACCAAGAGAACCCGCGAGAAAGCGCGGGCGCCGACGGGGCCCCGCAAGATAGCACGACGCCGAGGGAAGAAAGAGGGAGGTAGGGGGGGGAAGAAGCCCAAACGGAAGAACAGGCAGGGAAAGAGGCTCAACCTGGGAGAAAAGGAAACACGAGGCAAGGAGAACGAAAAACAAGTAGGGGGGGGCAGAGAAGACCAGAGGAGCAGAAGGCAAAGAAGGAGGAGCGAAGAGGGAAAACAGGGGGGACGAGGAAAGAGCAAGACAAGAGACGGAGGAAAAAGCGAGAAAGAGTGAACGGGAGGGGATGGAGGGAGCAGAGCGGGGGAAGGGAGAAGCAAAAAGAGAAGCAACCAACACCAGAGACAGCAAGAAGGGGCAAAGGGGGGAGACAGGGAGGGAACACAAGCAAGGGGGAGCGGGGCTGAGAGGACAAGCGGAAGAGAGAGCGCCGAAGGAACGGAAGAAGAGCAGCAACGCGAGCAGCGGGAGGGAGAGGGAGGAGGGAGGGAAACAGGAGACGGAGGGAAAAGGAGCGAGCGAGCGAGACACAGAAAGGAATAGGACACAAGAGCGAAGGGGCTGAGACACGAGCGGAAAGCCGGGAGCGAGGCGAAAGGCTGAGGGCGGCAAGGAAGGGAGCAAGGGGGAGAGAGACAAGGTTGAAGTACAGGGGGGATCAGAGGGAGTAGAGGAAGGAGGACAGCGGGAAAGAAACGCGAGAGGGAGCAACAGGGGCCAACCAAGGAGAGGACCACGGCCGAGCAGGGAACAGGGGCAGGGGAGGAGGCGAGGACAGAGGAACGGGCAGAACAGAAGCTGGACCGAGCAGGCGGCGGCGAGCGACGAGACCCGGAGTAGCCACGGCGGGGCCGGGACAGCGGGGAGCCCCCGGCGAGGGCAGAAGACCAGAGGGCGCGGGGGGGCCCACCGGCAGGGGAGGGGAACAGCGCCAGGCACGCGGGGAGTAGGAAAGGCCCCCAGGGCGGAGACGGAAGGAGAGGGGGGACGAAGCATAGGGCCCGGCGGCGCGGGAGGCGAGGCGCGCCGGCCGAAAAAGACGAAAAACGAGCCCCAAGTGGGCGCCGAAGCACCCAGAAGGGCGACGCACGAGCAGGGGCGGGGAGGGCCAACACGGAGAAGCCGGAGTGGCGGCGGCAGGCCCCGGGGGGCTGGACAACAGGAGTGGAGCGGGCGGACGCACCACGGGCTGCCCCCGGGGCGAGGAAAAAGGGGGGCAGCAGCAAAGGGGGGGAGGGGAGGCGGCACCCGAAAAAGACGACACTAGAAAAAACGACGCAGAAAGAGAACGACGACCGCCGGGAATGAGGCACAAGAAGAGGACCAGCGCGGGGCGACAGACGCGAGCAAAAACCCCCCGGCACGGGCAGAACGGAGGCGGTAGGTCGGGGAGGAGGGCAGCGCACAAGGAAAAAGACAGAGCAACACGCGTGAGGCACACACGAATGGGAAGCCAGAGCCGGAGGGGCGGCCGACAACGCGGGGGGGCGCGGCGGGGCCGACCCGCACGCGAAGGCGAAAGCGAGAACAAGGGCAAGGGGGAGCAGCGGCAGGCGAGGGAAGGGACCGCAGCCAGAACAGACGCCCAGAAGGGGGGAGGAAAGAGAGAGGCCACAGACGGCCGAGAGAGGGCGACGCCGACGCACGGATAGGGCGGGGCGACAAGCACGGGGAGAGGGCGAAGCGATCTACCCGGGAACGCAGACGGCAGCAGCAGCAACGAGCATCAGGGGAAGACTGGGCGCGGGGAGGGGGGCGCGCGAGGGTGGGGCGGCCCGCGGAAATGAGAGAATGGAACGACAAGAGAAACGAGCAGAGAAACGGCGAGCAAGGGAAGACGGCGGCGAGAGAGCAAAGGAGCGGCAGGAGGGGAGTCAAGGAGGCGGAGGGGAAAGGGGACTGCAGAAACCGGTAAGAGGACAAGGCAGGGGGGGAAGGGGGTGAAGCGGGGACGCCGGAGCGCGGAGAAGCCGGGGAGAGGAGGACGCAACGAACGGAGGAGAAGCGAAAACAGCAAAACAAGCAGGAGAGCCCCCGAGAACGCGCAGGCAGGCAAGCGAACCGGGGTACGCCGGAGGAAAGAGGGAGAAAAGACCGCCGGGGAGAGCAAGGGAAACAGAAAGAACGGAGGGGAAGGAAAGACCAGAAAAGGGGCCGGATGGACGGGCAGCAAAAGGAGCGAGAGGCGCCTAAGGGGCAAGCCACAAGCAGAGGGGGAAGGACCAGTGAAAGAGGAACCGCCGGAAGAAAGGAAAGACGGGGAGCGGCCGAAGCCAGGGGGGCGAGCGGAGGCTGGGGACACAGCGCTCCGACCAGAGTTGAGCGAGGGGAAGCAAAAAACAGGCGGATAGACGCAGGCAGCGACAGGGGGGGGGCAGACGCCAGGGGAAGGGCAAAGCAGGGGAACACCAGGCAAGGGCCGGACGGAGGACCAGAGAGTAGAAAGAAGGTCCGAGGAACAAGAACAGGGGACCCGCGCCAACGGAGAAGGGCACAGGAGCGGGGCACGACGAAAGCCCCGAAAGACAGGAGGCGAGCACGAGACCGACAACAAAAGAAGCAGAAGCGAACAACCGCCAGCGGAAGGACGAGAGGGGAGAGACAAAGGGCCGAAGGGACAACGCCAAGAGCGAGACCGGGGACGCAGAGACCTGACGAGGGGGCCGGGAGAGCCCACGGGTGGGGCCCGAGGGGGAATAGAGCACAGCCAAACACACGGGCCGGGGGAATAACGGCAGCAAAGCAGCGCAGAAGCCGGAGGGCGGAGCCGCAAAACGACGCGCACACGCAAACGGCGGCCCACGAGCGAGGAGAGGACCGGGAGGAAAAGGCACAGGGGATCGGAAAGCCGAGAATCGAGCGCGGGGAGTAACGGAAGGGAGGAAGAGAGCACCGAGGCCGCCAAACAAGCAAGCAACGGGAAAGGGCCAACCGACGAGGCAAGGGAGCAGCAGAAAGCGATACGCAACGACGAGGGCAGGGCAACCCCCGGTGGCCGACCCGGCGCGAGGCGGAGGGACGGCGGAGAAGGGGGCGGACCCGTAGACGCGACCCCAAGAGGGAGAGCGGGAGGAAGCGGGACCGAGGGCAGGGAAAGGAGAAGGCGGGGGGAAGACCAGGGGGGAACCGGCCCGCGCGGGGGGCGACGCCAGGCCAGAACGCGGCCGCCAAGCGCGGGGGAGGGGCCTGAATGAGAAAGAGAGAGAGGGGGCAGGGCCCGATGGCGAGGCCACGGTCGAAGGGGGAGAGGAAAGTGGCAAACAGGGGACGACGGCGGGGAAGCAGGCCCAGTCGCGACGAAGCGGGGACGCAGAGGCAGAAAGAACGGGAAGAGCGAGCCGACCGCCGCGACGGGGGAGCGGAGACCGCAGCAACGCCAGGCGGGCACGCACCCGAACCGTGACCGGAGCGACCAGCAGCCGGAGGGAGCAGCGGGGGGACAGGGACGCCAAGGGAGAGCAGAGGAGCACGGGAGCGGCAAGGACGCGACCCGGCGAGGCGGCGAGGACACAGCTCGAGGGCCGTACCGACACAAGAAAGGGGCGCGACGACACGCGCAGCACCCGGCGGGAAGGGAGAGCAGTGCGGAGAGCGAATAGCCGAGGGGGAGGGATGCATGGCGCGGGCGCACCGGGCGCGTGCCCCGAGGGGAGCACCGAGACGAAACGGAACCGGGCGACGCACAGAACGACGACCGGGCCGAGAAAGGGCAGGGGAAGGCCCGGAGCGGCCGGAGGCACGAGGACAAAGGAGACCCCCGACGCGACGGGAGCGGGGGGACAAGGGGGCGAAGACGAGGCGCGGGCGCGCAAGGGCGGACCGCAAAAGAACACGGGCAAGCAGAGGGAAGAAAGGGAAAGAAGTCGAGGGCCCGGGAGAGCAGATGCGGCAGAGATGCAAACCAAAAGGAGGCGAGAGGGCCTCCGAAAGAGAAACAACGCAAGGGCCACAGGGCGGAGAGAACAAGGAACAAACGGCGCGACCAAAGAGACAACAAAGGAGATGCGCCGCGGCAGCGGCGCGGAAGAACGGGACGGAGCGAGGGGAGCGAAGGGCAAGGGGACGAGACCAGGGCTCACGGGACGAACCAAGGAGGGGAGCGACCGAGAAGGAAGAGAGACGCAGGGGAGGGGGAATACGCAGACCCGGCGAGAACGGGCGGGAAAGGGACCAAACGACAGACGAAGCGACGGACAGCAGAACCAGGCAGGGACAAAACAGCCAGGAAAGCGGGAAAACGGGCGAAGGCGACGCCAGAGGAAGAAAAAGAAGGCGAGGGCGACCAGGGAGTAAGGGACGGAGGGACCAGCAGAGGGAGAGCGCCCACTGAAGAGGGAGCGCAAAAAAAGGCAGGCAGAGGGCGACCAGGGGCTAACGAAAAGCAGGGGCAGACGCCGAAGCGAGAACGAAAAAAAGCGGACGGAAAGAAGCGGAACCGGAGGGAGAAGCGAGCTAGTGCAGGGGACCAGAGCAGCGCAAGGAAGACCCGACGCGGGAAGCGGAGGAGCAGGACAGAGGACGATACGAGAGGAGGAAGGAAAGGTAAGAGGGGGAAGAGGGCGCCGCCCACAAGGGACAGGGCCGGGGTAAAAAAGAGACAGAGCACCAGGAGGAAACAGGAGAACGGGGGCCGAGGAAAAAACAGCAAAACAGAAACGACGTGCGACGAAGCGGAGGCAGGACGGATGAGGAGGAGAGAGGGCGGTGCGCGGGGGCCGGGTACAGCCGGCGCCGGGAGAAAGAGCCGAGCGGAACCAGCCCGGGGCCGGCCAGAACAAGCCACGCGAGGCCCCTCCAGAAAGGGAGCAAGCACGAGCCAAACCCACAGGAGACGAAAGGCAGCCCCAGAAGCGGAAGAGCGAGGGACGGGAAGTGCGGACCAGACCCACGCACGACGAGCGGCGAGGCGAGGTGCCCCCGGGGAGAAAAACAGGCGCGAACACGAGGGAGGGAAAGGGCCGCAAGGCGCGGGGGCCCCCGCAGAGGGGAGACGGGGAGCGGAGCGGGGGAACACGCGGCACAAGAGCCGGGGGCAAGACCGGGGAGGGGAGGGAAGGGGCGAACGAAGGGGGAGACCGCCTCAAGAAGAAAAGAGGCGACCGACAGGCCGAGAGCCGACCGGAAGGGGCGGGTAGAGCGAGCCCGGACGGACACAGATGAGCGGAGCGACAAGAAGGAGGGAGAAGGGAAGAGCCGGCAGCGTGGCATCGGCGACACAGAACGGGAGGAGCGGGGAAGGCAAGGCGGCAGGGAGTCGGAGCAGGGGAGCGACGAAGACGCGGAGGGCACGGAAACGAACAAGGAAGTAGACGGGGGAAGTACAGAAGGGAGTATGGGGAAAGGCAAGAAGGAGCGGTAGGGGACTAGAAGAGGGAACAGGGCAGGGAAGAGAGGACACGGAACGCCGGGCAAAGGACGAGGGCGCAATACGAAGCCGGAGGAGAGTCCCGCACCGAAAAGACGAGAAAAAGCAGAAAAAGAGGGGGGCGGGGGCCAAAGCGGGAGGACGGGCGCCGACAGGAAGAGGGCAGAGGGCGAAAGAGAGAAGCAACCTAGACAGGCATAGAAACAAAGCGGCAGACGGAGACTAGACGGGCAGAGAGAAGGGGAGGGAGGCGGAGAGCAAAGCGGGAGGCAAACAAGCACAGGGAAAGAGGAAAGAGCGGAGCCGACCGCGCAGGGAACAGAGCGAGGCGAAGGCTACAGAGGCAAGAAAGGAAGGAGGGGGGCACGATTAAGCGGCAACGGAACGGGCGGGAAAAGCGAACCACCAGAGGGGGCCCACAGCGAAAGAAGCAGCCGCGAGAGAGGGGGGAAAGCAGAAGGCCAGGAAGGGGCAGGGGAGGAAGAGAAGACTCAAGCCGGAGAGGGGCCAAGGCCCGTGAACGGCGAAGGCGCCCGACAGAGGAGAGAGGGGGCGGGGAGAGAGTCAAGGAGAGGGGGGGGGGCGACCGCAGGGAGGAAAGAGGGAGGAGCAAAAGAAACGCACCCCCAAGAGGCCGCAGTAACCGGACGGGGAAGCCGAGACGGAAAGAAGGCGAAGAGAGCGATAGAGAGACGGCGGAGGGGGGGGAACAAGACGCGGCACCAGGCCCGAGGCCACGCGGGGAGGCGGCAAGGCCCACGCCACCGCCCCCCGACCCACAAAGGGGCGCCGGGCCGACAACAGGGAAAAAGGAGGAAAAAAGCGCGCAAAAACGGGGGAGCGGAAGCGCGGCGAGCAGCAAAGAGGAGCGGCCCGGGAGGGCAGCAAAACAGAGGGGAAGGCGATCCCGAACAAGAACGAGGGAAGGGCGGAGGCGACCGCGCGAAAGACGAGGAAAGAGCGCCAGGGGGTCAAGAGCACCGCGCACGGAGGGGCACCGGGAAAGACCGGGCGGGAGCCCTCCGAGGCGACCAAATACAGCCGTGGAAGAGCCCGTCGCAGACAGAGACGACGGACGCAGCAGCCCAAGGCGGGGAGAACCCGCGCGACGGAAAGAAGCAAGGAGAGAGAGCAAAAGGAGGCAGAACAGAGAAGAAGGGAGGAATAGAGGCAAGAAAGGGGGGAGGGCGCCCGACCAGCTGGGGCCAGCCCCCGCACCGAACCCCGGGGGGAAGGCCAAGACCAAACTAGGCAAGACGAGCGGGGCGGCGGCCAACCGGGGGAGGGAAGAGGGACACCCGGGAAAAGAAGGAGAAGGAAAGGATAACGGGAAAGACAACCAGGGAGAAAAAGGAACAGACGTGGCAGACGGGGCGGGCGGGGCGCCGCAGCAACGCGCGCAGACGAAGATAAGGGAGGAAAAAGAAACAAGAAGAAAGAGGGAAAGAGGTAAGGGATCACGCGCACAGGAGGAGACGGGCGCCACGAAGCACACGGAGCAGGGGGAAAGATCCCGACAAGAAAGAAACGGCAGAGCAGGCGGGAAAGGGAAACGGCGACGGGAGCCAGAACAGGGAGAAGAAGAAGAACGACAAGCGCGAAGAAGCAGGGAGGCGCGGAGAAGGAGGGCAAGAAAAGGAGAAGCGAGGGGCAGCCGCCGGAGGCGGAGAGAGGACGAGGATCAGAAAGGAAGGCGAAAAGGAAGCGGAAAGCCGGGGGGAAAAGGGGCGGGCGAGGAGCAGAGGAAGGGGACAGCCAGGCAAGCCAGAAAGCGGAAAGGGGAAGCGCCGGGGACGGGCGCGAGGCCACCACTCGGGGAAGCGGAGGGAGGGGCCGAAGACGGGCACGACAAGGAGGAAGGCACCACGGCGGGAGGCCCGCACCGGAGGAACGACCGCGAAAAAGGCAGGGGCGACGGGGGGAAGAATAGTCGAGAAGGGAGACAAGGACCCGAAAAACCGGGAGGAGGAGACCGGGAGCCGGGACGGACGACAGGCGCCGCGGGGGAGCACACCAGGGCGGGGGAGAAGGAACAAGGACCAAAGCGCAAAGCGGGGAAGGAGAAAGCGGAGCGACCAACATAGGCTAAAGGATGAAGAGGCGGCAGAAAACCAAGACACGACGAGGACGAGGCAGGGCGAGGAAGCACGGCGAACGGGGGGCGCGGAAAAGGGCACCGAGGAGGGCGAGCAACACCGGAGGGCAAGAACCGGGACGGCACCGAGGCGGGCCGGGAGCAGGACGAAGCAGAGGAGGAAGGAAGGGAGAGAGGACGGCGGAGCAACGAAAGACGGCAAAGAGCCAAAGGGAGGACCTTGAAAGTGAGGGGGTGACACAGATGTGGGGCCAAGGGCACAGAAGAAGGAGAGGGAAGAGGGCCGGCGGCGGGGCCCAGAGGACGAGCAACGAGGAAGAGGGCCGACTGGGAAGAGCCGGGGCGGGAGCGGCAAGAGGGGAAGGGGGGGCGGCACAGGAAAGACGGCCCGGAGCCAAAGCCGACGCGCAGGGGGAGGCCAGGGGGGCACTATAGACATGGACACATGCAAGAGGAAGAACAGGGGAACGAAAGGAGCCACACGCAAAGACGGGAGGGACCACGGAGCCGAGGGCAACCACACAGGGTGCCAGAGATGAGGAGGCGGGGGACACAACGAGGGCAGAGCCCGCGGCGCGAAAGAGCCGCGTCGGAAGAAAAGGAGCCGGGCGAAGCGAGCGCGCGCAAACGCGCGGACCGCAGTAGAGGGGGGGACCCGAGAGCAGGGTGAGCCGACGCGCCGGGGGAGGGCCAGAGCGCGCAAGATGGCAGCGCAGACCACCGAGCGAAGCCGCGCGGGGGACAGCGAAGACCGAGGGAGACCAACAGCGAGGACCGGGGGAAGAAAAACAGGGGAAACAGAAGGAGAGACGAGCCGGCGGCGACGGAGCCAGAGCAACCGAAGGGAGCCGAAGGAGGGGCACGCGGGCCAGGCGGGAACGCCAAGAACCAGCGGGGCAGCAACGGGGCGCCACAGCAGAAAAGCACACAGCGCGACACGGCGCAAGACAACGAGAGGAAGAGGCGCAAGCAGGAAGGAGAAGGAGAAGGAGACCAGAGCGCGGCGGGAAGACAGGACAAAACGAAATCAACAAGCGAAGAGCAAGAGAAAACGGAGCGAGAGCCACGCACGGCGTCAGCGTAGGCATTAGAGAGACGAAGGCGGAGAAAAGGGGCAAGACCCCGGAAAGAGGGAGGACGGAGAGAGGGAACGAGAGACACAGGGGCACCACGAAACGGGCAGCCGGCAACACGACGACAGACCACGAGCGTGACACCGAGAGTGGGGGGGGGCACCACGAACCAAGAGCAAATCGCCAACGCGGGGGCGGAAGGGAGACGTGCGCAACGAGGAGCAAAAAACGAACAGGCAGGAGGAGGAGAAACGAAACAAAGAGGACGGAAGACGAGGCGACAAGGAATTCAGGAGGGAGAGAGGGGAGATAGGGCGAGAACGACCAAGAGGGGCCCTCGCGGGAAAAATGGGGAAGAAAAAGGGAGAGAGAAACCAGGAAGGGCGGCACGACGCAAGGAAAGAGGCGGGCGCAACACGACGCAAACGACACGGACGGAGGTGGAAAGCAAGAAAGAAAGAGGCGGCGCGACAAAGCGCATGAACGCAGGCAAACAAGGGCGACGTGGTGGCAGAAGACCAGGAGGGGACGGAACGGGAACAAGAAGGTGAGGGGGAGGAGGCAGACCCAGGGGGGCGCAGGGGGACTGCAAAAACGACCGCCCGACGAAGACAAGCCGCAAAGAGCACAGCCGCAAAGACAAGGGGGCGCGGGGGGGGCGACACAAAAAGAGGAGCAGAAGCGGGTCCGCAAGGGAGGGAGCAAGAACACAAACGAGCAGGGCGAAGCAGAGGGCCAAAGGACGCGGGCAAGGGGCGCCTGATAGGAGGCGCCGAGCAGAGAGAAGGAGGAGAAGGAGATCAAGGAAGAGGAACAAACCGAAGGGCGGAAGGACCGGTACGCGAGACCGGCAGGAGCGAGCGGCGAGGCGAGGAAGGGCACGAAGGGAGGTGGTGGAGGATCGAGAACGCCGGAGGTGAAATAGGGAAACGCGGAAGAGAAGCTGGGCGCGGCGGGAGGGGGGGGAAAAACGCGACCGGGCAGAAGGCCCGGAAAGGGAGGCGATAGCGACGGGAAGAGGAGAGAACTAACACGCCCCACAAGAGCGACGAGGGGGACCACGACCGAACGAGCGAGGAGGAGAAATAGACCGGCGAGGGGGGAGGAAAGGGCAAAGACCGCGAAGAACCGCGGACGCCACCCAGGCGACGACCGAGGGAAGCGCGAAACACCCGGAGCGCACCGGGCGCCCGCGAGGCCGAGACGGAGAGCGCCGGAGGGAGACGAAGGCCCTAGGCCCGAGCGGGGCGGGTGACACGCCCAAAGGGCGCCAGAAACAGAGGGAGGCTCGGGACGGGCGAGCGGGGATGGAAAGGGCGGACCGAGGCGACCGAACGGGGAAAGGCGCACGGCCAGCGGGAAGCCGGGGCGACCGGAAACAGCGTACGGAGAAAGCAGCGCCGTGCGGCGGGGGACGGGGAGAGGGGACAGGAACCCCCGGGGGGGAACGGGAAAAAAGAGTGGAGCCTCAAGAAGCAGCCGCCCCGGCGAAGGACCAAGCCGATGCCCACGCGGAGGAGACAACGGGACAAGCGAGGGACAGGGGTCAGGCCAAAAGCAAGGCGGGAGACGAGGCCCAGGACGGTGGCAGCCGGACGACGGCGGAATCAGGAGAAGATGACAAGGACACCACCGGAACACGGGACACCGAGGAGTGCGGCAGGGAAAGAAGAGAGGGCGGAGCGGGGGAGAGAGGAAGCAGAGAAGAGGGAAGGGACGACAGCATACGGAGGAGACACCGCAAGAAAAGGAGGCGAGAGAAGAAGCCGGCAAGAAGAGGAACGAAGGGGAGGCGAGGCAGCGGGGGACCAACTAACATCACGGCAAGCGAGAGCAGGCACACGGCGGAACAAAGGGAGCGAAGAAACGAAACACAACCACCGAGACGACCGAGGGAGCAAAGCAGGGAAGGAGGACAAGGCGGCCGCCGCAGAAACAGCGAGCCGAAGAAACAAAAGACTCCGCGAAGGAGCAGAGCGGACGAAACAGCCGAAGGCAGAGAGAGCCACGAGGCCAGGCCGGAGTCCGAGGCAGACACAGAACAGGCTTAGAAGAGGCATCTAGCGGGAGAAAACAGAGAGAACAGCCGCAGGGGTGAGTGGCATAGGGAAGCGGATAGGCAGGAGGGGAAGAAAGGGGGGCGGGAGGACGAGGCGGCACCACGCGCGGGCCGAGGCCGGGACACAAGAGCGGAAAAAGGAAGAGCAGGAAGAGAGAGCAGAGAAAGAAACAGAGGCCAAGGCGCAAAGGGGAGGGGACAAACGGGAAGAAGCGAAAAGCGCCACGCGCAAGGCGGGGGCAAGAAAGCGGCAAAGGAACCGGGGAGGCAGCGGGGGAGGGGGGTACACGGGAGAGACCGGCGAGGGAGAACGGGGGCAGGAGAAGAAGGCGCGGACGAGACGGGCGCAGAAGAAACCCGAACAAGAAGAGGGGGAAGGCCCGATACGAGTAGCACACACGACGGCGAAGGAACGGGGGCGAGGCGAAGGCGCAGGAGGAAGCGCAGAACACAAGGGCAGAGCAACCCAGAGGCAAGGAGGGGGGCGGACGCGAGGGAGGAGCCGGAAAAGCCAAGCGGCAGAGACGAGCGAGGCGGCGGAAGACAGAGGAGCCGCAAACCGTGGGGGAACACAAGAGCGAAACAAGGAAAGGGGAAGAGAGGCAAGTGAGTCAAGAAGGGCGTAAAGGGAGAGAGACAGAAGCAGAAGCGAGAGGGGAGAGAGGCAAGACGCGGAGGACCGGGCGAAAGGACCAGGCAATACAACCGGAGAGGTACAAAGGGAGAGGGAGCGGACAACGCGGAAGAGGCACGCGGCGAAGAGACATAGAAAGGGAAGAGAAGATGAAGGGACGCGAGGAAGACAGAAGGAGGCAAGCCAGAGAAAGGGCCGGGAGAAGGCGGACAGGCCCCCGGCGCGGATAGGGACAGGGGAAGCAGGACCGCGGTGAACGACGAGAAGAAGAGGAGAGGCAAACCGGCCGAGCAGGCCGAGGGGAAAAGCGGAGGGGAAAGGGTGACCAAGAGGGAAGAGGAGAAGGAGAGCGGAGGGAAACGGGGAACGAGTGCGGAGGCAACGAGGAGGGGAGGCGAAGAAGCGAGGCCACGCCAGAGTCGCGGACATAGGGGAAAAGCGAGGGGAGACACGAGCGGAGAGAGCGGAGCAGAACACCACGCAGGCGGCAGACCGAGCGGCTGGGGGGCAAGTAAGCTGGAAGGAAGCAAAAGGCCAAAGAACGGAACGGAGAGAGAGGAGCGAGCACAACAAAGAGAAGAAAATCACGGCAGACGGGGGCGCAACGCGAACGACAGAGAGGAGAGAACAGAAGAAAGACGCGGAGCGCGACACAGGGCGCGACGGGGGCACGACGGGCCCCAACGGAAAGGAAAAAGAGAAAGCAGACAAACGCGGACGGGAGGCGACGGGCACAGGCAAGGGCGGATCGGGGGGCAGGGCAGAGACCCACGGGAACACGTGGGCCTGGGGCCGCCGCGGGAGGGCCGGCCGATGCGGAGCAAACGAGGGGGAAAAGTGACCCAACCACTCGGGTTGCGCCGGGAGGGACGCGGCCAAGGACGGCCTCCGGAAGGGCGGGGCGGCGAAGAGAGGGAGGACAAAGCGGGAAACAGACCCCAAGACCTACCAGGAACGCCCGAGCCGCGCCAGCGGGGACCCTCCCAGAAGGGAGAGCGGCGGTAGAAGGCGACAGAAGGAGACAGGGAAGCGGGCGTGGCAGGGGAGCGAGGGGCCCGCGGGCACCCTACGCACGACGCGGAGGACCGCGCCCCGAGAACACGCGGCCGCAAGCAAACAGACCGCACAGCCCGGACACAGGCGCCCACGGCGGGCGGGCCGGGACAGGCCGGAGAGGGGCAACTAGACGAGGCACCCAGCACGAAGGCCGCGGCGGAGACGGACCTAAAGGGAAAGAAGCACCGCGGCCACGGGCGGGACGCACGGGCAGAACGGAGCAGGCAAAAGGCGACCGGACAGACGGCGCGAACCAGGGAACGAGAATGAGGGCGGAGCGGGGGAAGCAGGCAGGTCCGGAGGGGCGCTGCCGGCTCGTGGGGCGGGGCGAGCCGGGCCGGCAGGAGGAATAGCAGAGAGGGGACCGGGGGCGGAGGGGCGACCCACAGGGCAGAGACGGTCCGAACGGGACCGACCAAAAGACCGGGAAGGAGGAGCCCCGCGGGAGAGAACGCGAGCCCCGCGGGGCGGGCCGAAGGAGACGGAGCGAGTCGAGACCGCGGCCGCTCCCAAGGGCTGGGACCGCAAAATTCTTCGAAGAGAGGCGAACGAACGGGGGAGAGGACGGGAGAGAAAGGAACAAAAGAGGAAAAGGACGCAAGGTAAACAGGCTAAGGGGGGACGCGCGAGGAAGAGGAGCGAGACGGAGGGCGGGGGGAAGCGGACAACACAGAACGCGAATAGGCCGACGGACCCAGGCGGGGCGCAGAGGCGATGCAGGACAGCACCGGGGAGAAAAGATGGAGGGGCGCTGGGAGGAAGACGAAGACAGACAGGACAGCGACGGAAGCCGAAAGCAAGGACGGGAGAGAAGGATGGGCGGGAAAGAGAAGACGGAAATGGGAGGAGGGAAGACGCAAAAGGCGCGAAACACAAAGGGAGGCGAGGGTGAGGGAGGCCGACCGACCAGGGAGCAAGGGGGGAAAGGAGACCGCCAGTGCCCGGCAGGAGCAGGAGGCCGGGGAGGGAAGGAGAAAACAAAAAACGGGGAGAAGAGAAGAAGAAAGGAGGGGACACAGACGGGGGAAGAGGGAGGGGGCGGCGACCAGGGACCCAAAAAGATGGCAAGGAGCAAGGCACGAACAAAGCGAAGGCGAAGCAGGCGAAAGAGGGAAGAACAGAGCCCGCGGCAGGGACACCCCGACGAAGAAACGCAAAACAGCAAAGAGCACGAAAACCCAGGACGCAACAGCAGGGCACGAAGTGAGGGCCGTACCGGAGGGGCGCGGCGGGAGGACCGGGGAGAAGGAGTAGGAGAGCATCGGGACAGGAGCACCCGGGAGTAGGACAAGGGGAGGACCTGGGCAAAGACGGAGGGACAAGAAAAAGCACCCGTGGAAAGGGGGCCGACGAGGCGGCGGGCCACAGAAAAGCGAGAGGAGACGAGACGGGTGGGAGGGGGAAGGCGCGAAGAGAGGAAGGAAGGAAAAAGGCGAGCGACCAGCAAGGACGGGCACGCACCCAACACAGAAGAGCGAGGGGGGAAGCGGGGGGGGGAGGGGGACAGGCGAGGGGCGGGCCGAACCGCGAGCCAAGCGATACCCGGGCCGGAGGGCGAACCGCAGCGAAAAGAGCGAACGCGGGACCGAAGGGGGAGGAGAGAGCGAGCCAGGCAACGGCACAGAGGAAAGGCCGAGGGGGCGCGACGGGACGTGGGGGGGGCGAGAAAGAGACAGGCGCCGAGAGCGCAAGGGGCCGAAAGAACAGAGGAAGACCGGGGAGGCGGGAACGGAGAACACAGAGTGACGGCCCGCGATAGGAACGGGGCAAGCTACAGAAGGAGGAAGGCCAGAGAGAGAAGAGGAAGTGGGACAACGCGGCCGCGAGAGCAGAGGGGCCCCAGCCGAGACCGCGAGCGGGGCAGCACCCAGGGCGCGCGGGCAACCGGACGGGACAAAGCGAGGGAAGCACGAGTGGGGAGCAAGAAGGGAGCGGAGGCGAGGGGGGAGGAGGGCCACATAAAAATAGGGAGAAAGGCAGGGACAAACAGAAAGGCGGGCTCAGGGCCGGGACACGAGGCGAGGCAGAGGCACCGGCCGCGCGAGCAACGCAGGGGACAAGGGGCAAGTGAACAAGGGGGAAGAGGAAAACCGAGAGCGAAGAAGCGGGAGAAAGGGAAGGAGAGAAAAGGGGCAGAGAAACAAAAACCACGCAAGGATACGGGAGCGGAGAGGGAGAGGGAGGGAACACAGAAAAACAAAGGGGGGGGACGGCCAGGGCGGGAGACGGGAAGAAAAGCGAGAAGGAGCAGAGCGTCAGGAGGGTCAGAGAGCGGGAGGGGGGAAAAAGGAGAAACCGAGCAAAGCAGAAGCATAGAGAAGTGGGACAGGAAGAAACAAACGCCTAAGAGGGAGTAGAGAAAGGGGACGAAAAACGAGGGACGCACAGATAGGCGGAGGAGCGAGCGGCGATGTGCGCGGCGGACGACAACAGCCCGCCCGCAAGGAAAGAAAACGACTAACAGTGGAGCGCGTGGCGTGAGGGAGCGGACCGGAGACCGCGGAGGCGAGGGAGCCGCAAGCACGCGCCGACGGGGGCCCACGCCCAAAATAGGGAAGCGGCAGGGCAGGAAGAGGTACGAGGAAAACGCCCTCGCGCCTAATGAGCACCCGGAACGCGCCGCCCGCGCCCGAGCGCGAAACCACCACCGGAAAAGAGAAAAGGCGACGAAGTGGCAGAAGTGCGCCGAGAGAGGGGGCGGAGACGAGGCATCCGGGGCCAGGACCCGCCCGGAGAAGGGAGGGAACAAACACAGGAGGAGAAGAGGAACGGGCGCGGCGAGTGAGAGGGGAGGGCGCGGAGACGCCGCCACGCGGGGAGGACCCGGCGGAACAGCAGCAAGAGAGCGAGACGGGGGCAAGGCCCAGAGCGAGGACAGATGCCCACGGCGAGGGCCACGTGACCGGAGGAAAAACAGAGCGCGGCGAAAAGCGACCAACCCGAGCGGCAGAGAAGAGGAAAGGGAGGGGAAAGGAGAACCGCGGCGAAGCGAAGGCGAGGGCACCGCGATGAGCACGAGGGCGGGGCCACCGGAGCAACCCACGATGAGGTGAGGGATAGACGGCGGGGGGGCCAGGGCAACGCAAGAAAGCGTGGAAGGACGGCCGGAAGAACGGGAAACCCACCAGTGGGGGACGCGAGACCGAGCGCAGGGGCAGCGTACGGGCAGGAGGTGAGAGAGACGCGGGACCGGGCAAGAACAGGGCAGCAAGCGAGGCGTGAAACAAGCCGCAGAGAAGCGGCACAAGCCGAGACAGCCAGCACACCGAGGAGCGGCACGAATAGACGAAGATACGGGAGGGAAAGAGCGCGGGGGGAGAGGACCGGCAAGCGGAGAACGAGGCGCAGAGCCCACAGACCACGATGGCAAAAGGAACCGCGCGACAAGCGAGAGACGGGCGCGGCGCGGGGAGCGGGCGTAAGGACAGCAGAAGAGAAACCACCCGTGCGCGCGGAGCCGGCAGCGGGGCGCAGGGAGGGGCGGGTAAAAAAGACGGAGCCGAAAGAAGATCGGAGTGCAGCAGACGGAGAACAACGAACAGCGGTAAGGAAGAAAACAAAGAAGAAAGCACCGAAGAGACGAGCAAAGGACGAAGAAAGAAGACGAGGGCGCAGAGAGGAGGGGAAAAGAAAGCACAGCGAGGGGGACGGGGAGGTCGATGGGACAAGCGCGCACAAGGCAAGACGGAAGGCGGGGCGCAAGAGGGAGACGACGAAAGGGGAGCGGTGTAAGATAGGGCGGGCAGCGCGCAGAAGGGGGGCCATAGGAGCAAAGCCCGAGCGAAGGAGAGGCAGGAAGGGGACCAGCGAAGCGCGCGCGGACGCGGCAAGAGGAGCCAGCAGGGCCGACGGCGGGGAGAACCGCGAAGAGAGGAGAAGAACGGAGGAGGAACGCGCGGCCGAGACCGAAAACGATACCGCGGGCGGAGCGCGAGAGGAGGCCAGGGCCACCGGAGCGTCAAGCCGAGCGAAGGGGAGCGTCGCCGGCGCACGGACAGCAGAGACAGGCGTGGGACGCGCGGGGACAAGCGAGCCAGACGGATAGGCAGCAGAGCAGCCAGAGCGAGCGAACCTAGGCCAGACCAAAGAAAAAAGAAAAAGCGCGACCAGGGACGAAACGCGGGGACAACGAAGACAAGGACATGGAGGAGAGGAGGCGCGCGTGGAGGCCGCGCAGGCAGGCGGCCTCCACGAGAGCGGCGGCGAACGGCAAGGGAGGCCGGGGGCACACAGAAGAAGAGGCGAGGAACGCGAAGGCGCGCACAGGAGGCCGGCCGCCGGAGGGCCCGAACGGGGGGGCCACCAGAGGCGGGAAAGAGGCGACAGGCAAGGAAGGCAAGCGGGGCAAGCCGAGCGAAGCAAGAAGCACGCGGCAGGCGGGCGAGAACACGGAGAGGCGTGACGGTAGGCGAAGCCAGCGGAAGAGACGAGGCACCAGAAGAGCCAGAGAGCGCCCAGAAAGGGGAGACCAGAGAAGGAGAGCACAGGAAAAGGAACCGGAAACAGGCCAACAAAAAAGGAGGGGTCGCGGCAGGAGGGGAGGGACAGGCGCGGGGAAGGCGCGAGACCGCGGACAAGGGGAAGAGCGGGGTCCGCGAGACGCGGAAAAAAAGAGACCGAAAAGACAGGAGAAACCCGAGGGCCGGCCGCGCGGCACGAACGGACCGCAACAACAGCGAGGACGCGCATGGAGGTAGAAGGAAGAGGAACCCCGGGAGACAGAGAAGAGAGAGAGCGGAGACCGAACGGGCGAGGGCACAAAACGCGGAGGAGTGGGCCGAGGAAGGGAGAAACAAAGGCAGGAAAAAAGAAAGGGCGCGACCGGGGAAGGGGGCCGGGAAGAAGAGAAGCAGCCGAGACAGAAGAACAGCGAGAGGGGGAAAGACGGACACCCCCAGCGGGGATCAAACGAAGAAGAAGGAACCGATAAGACCAACCGGGCGAAGGAGCGCCGGTGGAGAGAGGGCACAAGAACCCAAGGCGACCAACAGACTCAGAAAAAAAACAACGAACAAGGAGAGAACTTATGCCCCCAGGGGGCACCGGACCGGCGCGCGCCCCGGGCACGTGCAGACGAGTAATCGCGAAGAACACGGGACAGGCCAACGAAGATGAAGCCGAGGGCGGAGGGCAAGCGAAGAACGGGGCCCATGAAGACGGAAGGGCAGGGACCAGCCCTTAGGAGATAGGAGCGAAGACGCCGAGACGCGCGCGAAAACGAGCCGCCCCGGAACGGCGCGGGAGAGGACAACCGCACCAGCAGGGGAGAGGAGGGGGTGCAGCGACCAGCAGGGGTGCAGAGAAAGACGAGGCCCGAGCAGGCGAGGAGAAAGGAAAGCAAAGCACGCGAGCTTCCGGACGCGGACGGAGGGGGAGCGGGCACTGGAAGACGGCAGGGACAGGCGCGCCAAGACAGGTGCAGAGGGGCGCAGCGGAGGCAGCCGCCCGAACGCGAAGGCCGAGCGGGACGCCCAGAACCCAGGCAGGGGAGAGGGGAGCAGTCGGGGGCCGGGCGGAGGCGGGAGGCGACGAGCGGCGGAGAGCGGAGGGCGACCGAAGCAGAGGAGCAGGGAACGCCAGAGAAAGAAAAGAGCCGCACGGGACCCAAAGTCAGCGCGGGAAACGGACAGGCGCCCTGCGCCGACGAGGACGAAAGGGAAGGGGCGCATGGCCGCCGCGAGCGGGGGGAGAGCGGGACGGAGGAGGCTGAGGGGGGGGGCCGAGAGAGAAGCCGCGCGGGGGAGAGGAACAAGGAGGCGGAGGCGACAACGAACGCAACACCCCCAGAGAAAGACGGCAGGAGCCCAGGTGGGGCAGACGGCCGCCAACCAGAGCGAAAAAGGGGCACGGAGGAGCGCGGACAGGACGAATAAAAGAAAGCGGGGAGGAAGGGGCGACGATGACAAAGGTAAGCAGCGAAAGGGGAACCCGAAAGGACAAGAGAGACGACGGCGACGACCCAGCCCCAACGCGAGAGCGGGGACGCGGGGACAGGGAGAGAAGCCAGAGTGCAACGCACGCAGAGGCGACGGGGGGGGGAAGGCGAGGAAGAGGGGCGGCGCCACGGGAGGAACGAAGACGCCGAGGGAGAGGGCGAAGACAGGCGGGCGGGGAGAACCCGGGAGGCGCCGAGAAAGGCTAGGCGGGGAGAAAGGGCGAGAAGAAGGAAGGGCAGAAGGCAGCGGAAGGGGGGAAACAAAGGGGGGGAAGGGGGGAAGGGGAACGAGAGCCAAAGAGGCGGCGGAAGGAGACGCCATAAGGGACGGCCAGCGAGAGCGGGAAGATGGAAAAACAAGGGCCGAGACGAAAAGACCGGCGTGCGGAGACCGAAGAAGGAGAACCAAGGAGCCCAGTAAGCAAAGGGCGAAAAGGCAGAAGAGACCGACGGTAGATCGGAGGCAAACGAGGCGGCAGGAACAGGCAAGGTAAGGACAGGCGGTACAAAGGGAGCCAGGAAGAGACCAGGGGAGAGAAGAGCGAGGAGGCGGCAAGGGACGCGCACAAAAAGCATTAGCGGAGAGGGTAGGAACGGGGACGCAGCCCAAGCGGGCAGCAGAGGAGCAGACGCGAGGCGGGGCAGGGCAAGAAGCAGAACCAAGGGTGGCGCGCGGGAGAACAACGCGGACACAGGAAGGGGACCCAGGCCAGAAGCAGGACGCGTAGGAAAGCGAGAAAGGGGGCAGCAGGGAGCAGCGACGGGCGGCAGGAACGAGAGCAAAGACCGACACAAGCAGAGACCGACGGGCGGAGGGGAGGGGAGGCCGAAGGAGGTAGGAAGGGGCGTGGGACAAAAACCGAGCGCGGGAGGAGCAACAACGCGACAGGAAAGCAAAACACAAGGACCAGGGGCGCCAGGAGAAAGCGAGCAGCGACACAAAGAGGAGCCCAGAAGCAAGAAACAGCGCTCGAGAAAGAAGAAGGCGCCGGAGGCCCGGAGCGAAGGCAGGTACAACGCCGCACCCCAGGCTGGGGGCGGGAGTGCGTCCGCAGGAGGGAAGGGAGAGCCACGGCAAACCAGGCAGGCGAGAAGCGCGTAGGTACAACGGGGGCCACAGACACGGGGGCAAAAGGAGAGCGAGGAGGGCACAGCGAAGGAACACAAAAAAGGAAGCCAGTAAATAGCACGAGAGGCGACGCCGGCAAGAAGGACGATGGGGGACGCGAAAAGAGAGCAGTCATGGAGACAGCCAGGAGAGGGACCGCGTGAGAAGGGCGCGGGAGGGGGGAGAGCGGAGACGCGGAGGACGAGAAAGAGAAAGCCGGACCGGGTAGCGGGACGCGGCGGAGGGCCGAGAATGAGACAAAGCGGAGACAACGAAAGCGAGGGGAAGGCCAGGGCGCCCGGGAAAACAAAAGAAGGGAAAGAGAAAGCAGCACGGGCGCACCCGAACGAACAGGCAGGGAAGGCAGAGAAAGCAAACGATCCGGGCGAACCGGCGGGGAGCGAGCAGGAACTGAGCCAACGGGAGAAGGGCAGGGAGCCGGGGACGGGAAACCGGCCCACCCGGGCGAGCCGAGGCACAGCGAACAGGACAGAACCGGCAGAGAACAGGGGAACAAGGAAAGGGGGGATCGGCGAGGAGGTGCATGGACAGCGAGAAACGGAACGGAAGGGACGGGAGGGGGGGATAACAAAAACAGCGGGCGGCAACGAGGGGCAGCGCGGAGAGAGCGCGAGACAAGGCAAGAGGTCCGAAGCAAGGCGAAGACGGACAAGTGCCAAGGCCGGGAAACGCGGAGGGGAACGCGAAGAGAGAAGAGAGAGGGGACGGCCGCCGGAAGGGAGCAGGCAGGGAAGGAGCGGACCAGCAACCGCCCCACGAAGGAGGACGCGGGACGAGGAGGGCGAGGCGAGAAACGGAGGAGCGGAGGAAAAGCGAGGGGGGGAAGCGATACAGGCAGGAGGCGGAACGGAGAAAAGAAGCCACAGGGCGGAAAAAGGCCCGACACGCGGGGGACGGAAGAAGGCGGAGAAGGAGGGGAGGCAACGGGAAGGGAACAAGGGAAGGGAGACGGGGAAACACAGGAATACGTAAGAGGAAGAGGAAAAAGAAAAGGGAGGACGACCCGCGAGAGCCGGAACGGCCGACAAAGCCAGGGGGGACCAGGGGGAAAGAGGAAGTAGGGAAAGGCCAGCGAAAAAGGAGGGAAAGGAAACGGGGAGAGAGCGAGGGAGCGGGGGACGGGACCAACACGGACGAGGGAGAACAGAGGGGCGCAGAACGGCCGAGGGCACGGCTAGAGGGTGGACCGCTCCAGGGACCGACCCACAAGGGCAGAGAAAAGAGGGGGGCAGGGGAAAAATGGGGGGGCGCACGGGGGGCAGCGAGAAGCGACGGCGAGGGCAGCGCGGGTGGCGAGGGCCAGAAGAGAACAGGGGGAGGAAGCTGTGCAGCGACCGGCCACCCAGAGGCACAAGGGCGGTCAACGAGACAAGGAAACAGCAGACGAATAAGCA
>Ga0179593_1251804_pt1 | contig 70512 bp, 25 predicted proteins | sample CZODoug2_1_08_16_FD_185931 | JGI IMG/M metagenome (GOLD analysis project Ga0179593, IMG submission 185931) | Vadose zone soil fungal communities from Angelo Coast Range Reserve, California, USA - CZODoug2_1_08_16fungal (PacBio error correction) | ecosystem: Environmental > Terrestrial > Soil >... | reverse complement strand
GCGCGGGGCGAGCAGCGGGGTGTTTGTGTCAGGGGGGGGTGGTTGTCGAGGCGGGGAGTGTGCTTCGACGGTAATAAAGGGTGGATGTGTCGTTCTATGGGGTCTCGGCGGAGCGAGGGTAGTCGTGGCGCGGCAGCAGCGGGGGATGGGGGTGTGGGTGGGTGGGGGGGAGGGGGGGGGTGGGGGGTTGTTAGGGCGTTGGTCGCGCCGGGGCGGCGGTGGGGGGGGAGGGGGGGTGTGTGGGGTGGGGGTGGGTGGCGGCCAGGGGGGTTCAGGGTGCGTTGGCAGGGGGGTAGGGGGGAGCGGGGCTCGGGGGGCGTGGGTGGTGCAGGTGGGGGTGTTGCGGGGGTGGGGGGGTGTTGGGGGGGTTCGTGGTGGGGGGGGTTGTGGGGCACCGGAGGGGGGTACGTCAGTGCGCCGGAGGGCGGGGGGGGGGTGGTGGGTATCGGCACTGTGTTGGGGGTTTGTGTGTGCGTAGAGATTTACGGAGCGTGGCGCCGGTCGCTGGAGCGCAAGGAGGGTGAGGGGGGGGAGGGGGGGGGGGAGTGAGTGTAAGGTAGGGGGTGCTACGTGTAGAGCTGACAAGGGGGTCGCAGGTGGTAGGCGATGGTGGCCAGCGGGACGGGGGGGGGTTGTCGGTACGGGGAGTTCGGACGGGTAGCGGTTGCAGCGATTAGGTGGGCGAGGGCTGGCTGTGGTGTAGGGAGGGGACGCACTGAGAGGCGGGGCGGGGTGTCGAGTCACGACGATTGAGTACGGACAGGGGACTGGCGGTGGGAGAGCGCTCGTTGTCGGGAGGGGCAAGTTTGTTGAGTTCGGGGGTGTGGTAGCGACGAGGTTCGCGCTAGGGATTTGGCTTGGCGGGGGGAGGGGAGGTCGGGAGGTGGGGTGATTAGGGGCGGGATGCGGGTGGCCGGAGTGGGTTCAGCGCACGGAGGTAGTCGAGCAGAGTGCGCATGTCCGGCCTAGTGGGGGTTCGCGACGACGCGCGCGCAAAGGCATGTTGCGGGAGAAGTGAGGGGCGGTGGGATGTGGTTGGGGTGGGGTGGGCAGGTGCGACCTGGGAGTGTCATAGGTTGAGGTGAGGTCTTCCGTGAGGCTTGATGGGGGGTTGGTGGTGGGTGTGGTGGTTGGGCGGGCGGGGGTTGTGGTGCGTTCGGAGGTGTAGGGGCCTGGCGCAGGAGTGCGGTGGTTGTCACAGGGCGTGGCGCGGAGGGGGGGGGGGGTTGGGGGGGTGGGGGGGTAGAGGTCGAGGGGGGGAGGGTTGGGGGTTTGCTGATGTGGTGTGTATATCGAGGAATCATAGCGGGGGCGGTTCGTATCCGGTTGTTGGAGGGTTCGTGGAGCTGGGGGTGTGAGCGTGGGCGGGGGTGGGGGTGGGGGAGGGGGGGGGGGGGGGTGGGTTGGGGTGGGTGGGGTGGGAGTGGAGTCAGGAGCACGGGCACTTGTGGCCGGGTGGGGTGAGAAGGGAGAGGGGGGGGCTGGGCGGGGGGGGGTGGGGGTGTAGCCGCGAGGAGCTTTGTGTGTCTGGGGGGTTGTGGCAACGGGCGTACGGGGTCGGGGGGTGTGTGCGAGAGACGTGTGATTCCGCGCGGTGGGAGTCGTGGGGGTGTGCAGGGATGGGTGGTTTGACGGGGTGGGCTGGTGCGCGATGTTTTTGGGGGGGAGGGAGGGAGGGGAGGGGTAGCCTGAGGGGGGTGGGGTGAGGGTGGGGAAGGGGTTTGTGGTGGCTGTGAGGACGCGGGGATGCCGGCCCCGGGGGCATAGTTGGCGAGAGTGGGGGTGGTGGGGGGGGAGTGAATGGTATGGTGGGGTAATCGCGGGCCGCGGATGGGGTATATGTGTGTGAGCGAGGCGATGGGGTTCGGGTGCGGGGGGGGTGTCAAGGGGGGCGTGTCATGGGTGGCAGGGGGACTGGCTGCGTGGGGTGTGTGTGGGGGGGGGGGGAGGTTTCGGGGTGGGTACGCTAGGGAGGGGGGGTGTGGGTGAGCGGTGGGACGGGAGGCTGGGGGTGGGGGGGGTGGAGTGGGGGGGTGGTGGGTGTGGGGACGTGTAGTTAGCCTCGGGGTGTAGACGCGATGATGGGGAGTGTGGGTGTAGCTCAGGGGGGTGGGGGGCACGAGTGTGGGACGGCTGGGGCGGGAGGGTGCCGCGGAGCGGCGAGGCGCGCGCCGGGTGGCGTGTGAGTGAGGGGTGATTGATTGTACGTGGTACTGCGAGGGGGTTGGAGATGGGCGCGGGGGGGGGGCGTCACGTGTTGGGTGGGTGGGCGCGTGGACTGGCGGTGAGATGTGGGTATGGCACGGAGGTGGGGTGGCAGGAGAGGGACACTGGCGAGGAGGCGGAGTGGTGGTCACGTAGTGCGGCGGTGGGGTGGGTGCTGTGGACGCGGGTGCGAGGGCAGGTGTGGGTTTGCTGATAGAGTGGGGGGGGGTGGTTAGGGGGGGGCGCGTCGGGCTGGGCCGGGTGAGCAGGCTGTTGTCTGTGAGGCGTTTTGTGTGGAGTGCGCACTGGTTCGTGGGGGGAGCAGGGGGGGTGGGAATGGGAGTGAGGGAGGCGGTGTGGTTGGGGGTGGGGGGTGGGTGTGGTATGCGATAGGGGGTCGGTGGAGTGGGGGGGGGGGGTGGGGGGCGGCGTGTGCGGGGCGCAGGAGGGGGTATGGGGAGTTGGCGGGGGGGGCCGGGGGGGGGGCGGGGGGCGACAGGTTTGGAGGGCGGGACAGTCCGAGGGGAGTGAGGGGATGGACGTTGGGGGAGAGGTGTGTTGATGTGGGGGCGAGACTGTTGGGGCGAGGTGGGATGTGTTTGGGTGTGGGTGCAGCCGGGCTGGGGGGTGGGTGGACACGCGGAGGGAGCGAGTTGTGGGCGCGTTGGGGCTGAGGGGGGGGTGCGGTTGCGGAGGAGTAATTCACGGGTGAGGGGGGATGTACTATCAGCCGGGCGGCTGTGTCGAGAGGCGTCCGGGGCTGGGGGGGAGGTGGGGAAGGGGGAGCGGAGGGGATGTAGGGCGCGATCGGGGATGGTAGGGTGTCTGAAGGGGTTGGATGGGCACACACGGGGGTGACAAGTTGGGGGGCGAACGAGAGTTTGTGAGGGGCACGGGTGGCGTTCGTTGGTGGGTACGGAAGTGGGGGGGTGGGGTGGGGGGGGTGAGGGGGGTCTGGAGGGGGGTGGGTTTGTGGGGGGGTTGTGTAGGCTGGGGGCGGGGTTTGAGGAGTGTGTGTGAGGGGTGCGGGGGGGGGGGAGGGGGGCAGGCGGGGGATGTTGTGTGGTGGTGGGGTGGGGGGGGAAGGGTGGTGAGGGTGGTGTGGGGGTCGGGGTAGGGGGTGGTGTTCGGAGCGGGCGGGGGCATGGGGATGGGCAGCAGAGGGGGTGGGCAGGTTGCGGGTGGGGGGGGTTTGGATGCTGGCTGGGTTATGGGGCGGGGGGTGGATTCGGGGGAGCCGGGGGTGAGAAGGGGTTTCGGGCGAGTAGGTGTGCGCGGGGTAGGGGGTGGGGGTGGGGCGGGAAAGTGAAGGGGGTTGTGTTGGTGTCGGGGGGGGGGGGGTGGGGATGCTGTTGGGGCGCGTAGAGCGCGGGTGCGTTGGGGGGTGTGGTGGGGTGTTGTCGGCGGGGGGTGTGTCACAGGTGGGTGTTGGTGTGGGAGGAGGGTGCTGGCGGCGCGCGCGCGGTGGGGTGGGGGTGACGTAGGGGTGGCGCGGGGCGCGGGGGGGATCGACGTTGAGGGGTACGGCAGGGGAGCAGGGGGGGTGGGGGGTGTGGGGGGGGGGGCGGGGGTGGGGGGGTTTGTGTTGGTTGCGGACGTGGTGTTCAGGGCGTTCGTGTGTGAGGTTGGTTGGGAGGGGCTATGGGGGTGGGGGGTAGTGGCTTTTCGGGTGGGGGGTGCGCAGCCGAGGGAGGAATGAGGGGGTGGGGGGGGGGAGGACGTGGGTGGGGTGGGGGTCGAGTCGGGCGATGCCGCGAGGGAGGAGTGGAGGGTGGGGGGGGGGGCTGTGGGGGGTGGGGGTTTGGGGCTGGGGGGGGGGTTGGGGGGGGGGGTGGGGGTGGAGTTGTGAGGGTCGGATGTGCGTTGTGGGGGGACCGCGGGGGGGGGCGAGGTGTATGGGTCTGGGCGGTGGTGAGGGCAGGGGGCGGGGTTACCGCGCTCGATCGCGACTTGATAGATGTTACGATGGGGGGTGACAGGTGCGGACGCGGGGGTGGGAAGGGATGGGGGGGTGTTGGGGGGGTTGGATCGGAAGAGGTGTTGCACGCGTGGCAGGGGTGTGGCTTAGGGGGGGGGGGGGGGAGGGTTCATAGGCTGGGGTTGGGAGGCTGGGGCACGCTGATCAGTAGATATATGCGCGGGGGGGGGGAGACGGGTGTGGCTGTGGGGATGGTAGTGTTGTGGTAGGGTGTTTGGGGGGGGCGGCGAGCTCGCGGTGGGGGTGGTGGGGTGGGAGGGGACGGGGAGTTGGGAGGGGTTGCGATTGCAGCGGATTGCGGCAGGTCAGATGTGGTAGAGGGTTACGGGCGCGGGTGGGTCTGTGTTGTGTTGTGTGACGGTGGGTTAGTTCGAGTGTGGGGTGGAGGGTTGTGGGGGGGTCGGGTGGTGGTTGGGGTCGGGGGGGTGATTTGGGGGGGGGAGGTGGGTGGTGGAGGCCTTGAGAAAGGGGGAAGCGGTGGTGTCGGCGTAGGGGGGAGGGGGTGCGATGCGCAGAGCGTTGGCCGGGGGTGTAGGTGGGATGCCCCGGGCTTGGTGTTGTGTTAGGATGGAGGACTGAGGGGAGGGATGTGCCTGGGGAGGGTGGTTGGGGTCAAGGCGCACGTGACGGGTTGTGTTCGCGGGGTGTGTTGAGGTGGGGAGTAGCTACGAGCGCGGTTCTGTGCGAAGATGTGAGGGGGTGCAAGGTTAGAGAGGCGCAGGGTGGCGCGTTAGTGGGGTGGGGTGGATAGTGATTCGGGGGTGGTGGACGAAGGGAGGGGGGGAGATGTGGTGGAGACGGGGGTGGGGTGGTGAATGGTGATTGTTGGGGTGGGTTGGTGCGATGGGCTGGGGGGGGTGGGGTGACGCGGGAAGTCATGTGTGGTGTGGTGTTGGTGCGGGGGTCGTGTGGGGGTTGGTTGGAGGGGGTGGGGGGGGTTTGGGGGGGGGTATGGTGTGCGTGAGAGTTGGGTGGGGGTAAGGAGCGGTCTAAGGGGGGGCGGATGTGTAGTGTGTGACTGTCTAAATGGTGACTGTCGTGGGAGGGGGTTTGGGTAGGCGTTAGTGTTAGCGTTCCGGGTGCGTGGGTGGGAGGGGGGGGGGGGTGGTGGGTGTGGGGGGTGGTTGGGGGGGGGGGGGGAGGGCGGGTCGGGGGGGGGGGGGGTGTGGGGTGGGGGGGGATCGGGTAGGGGGGGGTGGGGTGGTATGCCAGGGTAGGTGTGTTGTGCGACGCGGGCGGTTCATTCGTGTGTGGTCGCTGGGAGGGGTGAGGAGTGAGGTGTGGATCGGCGCGGTTGTGTAGTGAGGCGCGGGGGGTGTGTGGGGTGTGGGTGGTGGTGTGGGGGTGGTGGTTGTGGTGGGGGGGGGGGGGGCTGGGGTGGGTGAGGGGTAGTTGGTGGGTGCGAGCTCGGGTGGGTGTGGTTGTGGGTGGAAGGGTGTCGGAATGTTTCTAGTATGGTTTCGCGTGGACGAGGATGGGTGGGGGGGGGCAGGGGCCTGGTCATCGTCGTGCGGCGTGTTGTCGTTGGCAGATCGCAGAGGTGGGTTTGGAGGGGGGGGGGGGTGGTGCGGAGAGCGCGCACAGTCGGGGGAGCGCGCGGGGAGGGGTGAGGTCGTAGTGGGGTTTTGGGGCGGGGGGGAGGTGTGCTTTGGGGTGTGGGTGGGGTTGTGAGGGGGCGAGCGTGGTATGTGTTCGTGGGGGGGTAGGGGCTGGGCGACGGGCTGTGGGGCGGGGCAGTCTGGGTTGTGTCTCTGGTGTGGGAGGCACGGAGGGGAGCAGGGGCGGGGGGTGTGTGTGGGGTGAGTTGAGCATGGGGGTGTGGAGGTTCGACGCACGGGGGGGCTGAACGGGGGGGGCGGGAGTTAGTCTGTTGGTAGCGCAGCACTGGACGGGTAGCCGGTGGACGATGTGGGAGTAGGGGTTGAGGTGGACTCTAGGGGTAGGGCTGGGGGTGAGCGGGGCTGGGGTGGGTGTGTTGTGGGGACGGGGGATGTCGACGTGGGGGGAGGTTTGGTGAGCGTGGGTTGAGGTGCAGGGCGTGTGAGGCGGCGCGAGCGGTGGCTGTGCTGTGGGTGGGGTGGGTATGCCCGGGGGGGGGTAGGGGGGGGGCGGAGGGGGTGTGCGATGGGTTGTGGTGCGGATGGGTTGGTTGGGGGCGGAACGACGAGGTCAGTGGGGACGTGTGCTGGTGTGGTGGGGGGGTAGGGTCGGGGGGGGCGGAGTAGTTTGGCGAAGAGGTGGGTTGGCGAGCCATTGGGGTGGAGCGGAGTTTTGCGCACGCAGGGGGGGTGTCGCGGCAGCGGGGTGAGGTGGAGTGGTGGCTCCCGCAGTAGGGTGGGGGGGGGGAGGAGCTGGGGCCGAGGGGGGTGGGGGTGGGTGGGGGGGGGGAGGGGGGGTGGGGGGGGTGGGGGGGGTTGGGGGGTGGGGGGGGGCGGGGGTGTTGGGTGGGGTGGTGGTGGGGGGTGGGGGGGGGGCTGGGCGGGGTGAGAGGGTTGGGGTGGGGGGTAGGGGTTTGGGGTGGGAGGGGTTTGGGGTGGGGGGGGGGGGGGATGGGGTGGGGGGGGGGGGGGGTGGGGGGTGGGGGGGGCGGGGGGGGTGCGGGCGGGGTTGGTGGGGTGGTGGTGTGGTGGTGGGGGGGGGGGGGGGGGGGCGGGGGGGGGGGGTGTGGGGGGGGGGGGGGGGGGGGGTGTGGGGGTTTGTGGGGGTGGGGGGGGGGGGGGGGAGGTGGTGTGGGTGGTGTTGGAGGCGGCGGGGCGTGTGGGATGGGTGAAGCGGGTGTGGGGGTGGTTGGACGGGGGTTGCGTGTGGGGCGCGGAGAGGGTTCGATGGGCGGGGGTTGTGGGGGGGGGTGGGGGGTGCGGGGTGGGAGTGTGAGTGTGGTGGTGAGTGGTGGGGGGCGGGGAGGGGTTGTAGGGTGTCGGTGTTGTGGTTTTTGTGGTGTGAAAGTTGGGGGGGGGGTTGGGGTGTGGTGTGTTTGGGTGTGTATGGTTCGCGTCGGTCACAACTATGGCGTGGGGGGGGGCGGGTGGGGGGGGGGTTGGTCGAGTGGTCGGGAGGTGCTGGCGGCCGGGGGCGGGGGGCGTGCGGGGGGCGCGGGGTGTGGGGAGCGGTGATGTTGGTAGTGGGGCGGGTGTGGGAGGGGGCTGCGGGATTGAGGTAAAGGTGGTGCGCGAAGAGGGGTGCGGGCGGGGTGAGTGGGTCGCGGGTTGGTGGTGGGCGTCGGTGGAGGGGTGGGGGATGGTTGTGGGGGGTGAGGAATGGGACGGGAGGAGGGGGGAGCGCGGTGGCAGCACTCCTGGGATGTAAGGTGGCGGATGGGGGGGTCGAGGCGTGGGCTTGAGGGGGTAGGTGGCATTGCAGGGATGGTCGGGCCGGGGGCGGTGGGGGTAATGCCGTTGTTACGGAGAGGAGGGGGGGTTAGTGCGGGGGTGGGGGGGGTGGCGAATATTGGGTGGTGGGCGGAGGGTGGGTCCGAGTCCATATTGAGCGAGCGACGGTTGGAGCGCGCGCGGCGGCAGGGGGGATGTACGAGCACGAAGCATGAGGGGTGTGCGCCGATGTGCAGGCGTTTTGGTCGGTTAGGGGGCTAGAGGGCCAGTCGGGAGGGGGCGGAAGAGTGGCTGCACGGTTCTGTTCGGGAAGGTGGGTAGGTGGGGCGCTAGGGTGAGGGTTGTGGGGGCAAGGGCGAGCGCGGTGTCGTGGGCGCGTGGCGGTGCGGGGGGGCGGGGTGAGGGTCTTGGCGGGGGGGGGTGACGTGTCTGAGAACACCGTATCGTTCTTTTGAGGGGAGATGTGGGCGCGGGGTGGAGCAAGAGGTGGAGCGGTGTATGTCTCGTGTGGGATGGTTGTGTGGCGGTCGAGGTGAGGGGTGTATGGGGTGGGGGTGTGGCGGGCGCGGGGGAATGCGAGCGGCCTCGGGTGTGGTGCGCGCGGAGATAGGGCAGCTTCGTGTTTGGGGAGCAGAAGGGCGGGGTGGGTGGGTGAGGGGGTGGTGACGACGCACGGGGCAGGCGGGGAGGGGGGGTTGAGGGGGCGGAGAGCGTGAGGTGGCGGGGGCAGCAGAATGGCTGTTGGTGTGGACGTGGGCAGTAGGGTTGTGCTGGTGGGTGGGGGTGGGTGGGGGGGGGGTGGGGGGGGGGGTGGTGCGGGGGTGGGGTTGGGTGGGGGGGGGGGGGTGGGGTGTAGCGGGGTGGTTGCTGGGGTGTCGGAGGGAGATTGCGCTGGTCATGGTTTGTGCCTGGCAACTCGCGCGATAGCGTGTGGTGGTGTAGGTGTGTGGTGAGGGGGAGGGGTGGGGGAGGAGGTTCGGCGCTGGATGCAGTGAGGTGCGCGTGGTGTAGAGCGGGGGCGGGGAGGGCAGGAGGGTGATAGAGTAGGGCGGATGTTGGGGGGAGTGGGCTTGTGGGGTTCGTCCGGGGGAAGGATGCGGGGCAGACGAGTACGGGTGGTGCCAGGGAAGATGGGGTTCGAGGGGCACGCGGGGGGTGGTGGGCGGTGACTAGCAGGGGCTGGGGAGGGGTGGTGGTTGGTGGCGTGGTGGGCCGGTATGGCAGGGTCCGCATTGAGGTGAGGTAGTTTGGAGGGCAGGGGGTGTGGCGGCTGTGCGTGATGAGGGGTCAGACGGTAGGGAACACTGAGTGGTGGGGGGTGGCAGGTCACTCGCGGGGGATGAGGGATGGGGGCGTGGCGTGGCGAGCAGGGGCGGGGTGGGTGGGTGGAATGGTCGGGGGGGTGGCTTGGTAGGTGTGGGGTAGTGAGGGTAGGGGGGGGGATTGGGGTGTGAGGGACGGGGGGGTGGGGGTGGGGGTGGGTGGGCCTGTTTCGTGGGGGTGGTGGGGTATGTGGGGGGGGTGGGAGGGGGGTGGGGGGGGGGGGGTGGGGGGGGTAGGGTTGGGTGGAAGGGATGGTGTGTGTGGTGAGTGTGGGGAGGAGGGGTCTGGGCGGCGGGGGGCTAACGCAGAGGGGTGAGGGGGAGTGGGGATCGGTGGATGGTGGCGGGAAGGAGCCACGCGTGGAGGATTGCTAGGTTGCCAGGGTAGGGTGGTGACGACATGTGGGAGGGGGGTGAGGTAGCGGCGGAGCATTGCTTAGTGTGGGGGATGGTGAGGTGGGAGGCGGTGGGACCTGGCAGTGAGGGGTGGTGGGGGGCGTCGTGGTGGCGTTGGGGGGGTGGGGGGCCGGGTTGGTGGGTAGGGGGTGGAGGGTGTGCCGCGAGGGGTAGCTGGCACGGCTGCGGAGGGGGCAGGAGCGCGACGTAATGTAGGGGCGCGGGGGGCGGCTGGTGAATTGATGCGTTGGATGGTCGGTGGTAGGGAGTTATTAGGGGCGCAGGGTGTGGGCGGGAGGCACGGCGAGTAGGAGGGGGGGAGGGGCGGGCTCTGGTGGGGTGAAGGTGGGGGGGCGTTGGGTCGGGTTGATGTCTGGAACGGAGGTGGGGATGGGGTAGGGGTGGGATGGGATGTGATGGGGGAGGGGTGGTTTTGGCGGAGATGGCGAAGGGGATGGGGAGTGGGGGATGGGAGGTAGAGGGGGGTTGCAGGTTGCGTGGTGTGGGTGGGGATTGGTGGCGGGGAGGGGAGGGTGTGGGGACTCTGTAGTGTGAGCGGGGGGGCACGACGTCGATCGGGACGGGAGGTGCATGGGGTGTCAGGGCGATGAGGGGTGGGGCTTAGCGGGCCACAGTTGGTGGGTTGGGGCAGGGCCAGGGGGGGGTGGTTGTGGTGGAGAGTGCGCGCGTGGTAGTGGGGGTCGGGAGCGGTGGACTCCCAGGGTGTGGGTTGTGGTTGGTGGTTGTGCGGGGGGAGGGGGACGCGTTGGTGGGGGGGGGTGCACGTCAGCAGGAAGGGGTGCAGGGGGGGGGGGGTGGTGAGGGGGCAGGGGGCTATGGAGCAGGGGATGGGGAGCGGGTAGGTAGGTTTCGCGCGGGGGGGGTGGGCAGAGGAGGGGGAGGCGGGCGGGATGGGGAATGATGGGGCGACACGAGGGGGGAGTGGTGTCGTGGGGGGGGGTTGGGGTGTGTGGGTGCGGGGCGGAGGGGGGTGCGGGTAGTAGGGGGTGGGGGGGGGAGGGGTGGGGAGATGCGCCGTGCAACGGCGGGAGGGGGAGCGGGTGGGACGGTGTGGGGACGTGTCTGAGGGGGGAGTGATGGGGACACTGTGGTGATCGCGTGGTGGGGGGGGGGGTGGTCGGCGTAGGGGGAGGCTGTGATTGGGGGTAGGGAGGCGGTGTGGGCGGCGGGCCGGGCGGGGGTGCAGGGTTAGGGTGCAGAGAGGTGTGTGGGACGACCTTGGGGGGGGTGTGGTGGTTCCGCCGGGGTGCGGGTGGGGGGGGTGGTGGGGTTGGGGGTGTAGTGGTGGTTGTGGGTGGGGGGTGGTGGGGGGGGAGTGGGGTGGGTGGGTGGGTTTGAGTGTGGTGGGGGAGGGGGGGGGAGGTGTGCGGGGGGTGGGGGACTTTGGAGGCGGCGGTGGGCAGCGTATGGGGTAGTGTTTGTACGGGGCGGATGAGCGGGGTGGGGGGGGCGGTCCGTGGAGGTTAGAGGGGTGGTTTGGAGGGGGGAGTGGGGGGGGTGAGCAGGGGGGGTTGAGGACAGAGAGTGTGACGAGAGCTGGGCCGGGGTGTTGGCAGCGCGTATTAGGGTGGGGGCAGGTGTGGGGGGGTGGTAACGTGCGCGGTGTCGGGGTGGGGGCGTGTAGTGGGTGTTTGGGGGGGGTGGGTGACGTCGCGTGCGGCGCGTGTGGGGATGGGTGTGGTGAACGGAAGGGGGTTGGGATTGCTGGGTGGGGGGCACGGGCGACGCAAGTGGGTGCGGGGGTGGACAGGCAGGCGGGGGGGTGATGAGTGGGAGGAGGAGTGTGGGCGTGGGCGCGACTGGAGGGAGGGTGGGGGGGCGTGGGGGGATTGGGTGTGTGGGTTGGGTTGGGTGCTGTGGGGGGGGTTGGTGGGGTATATGGTCAAAGCGGGGGGGGAGACACGGAGGGGGCCGGACAGTGGAGCGTGGAAACGAGAATCGCGCGCGCGGTGTGAGTGGGTGTCGGGGGTGGCAAGAGGTGTGCGGGAGGGCTGGGGGTGGGATGGTACGGGGTAGGGTGGGGGGTGGTGGCGCTGACTGGAGGGTAGTGAGTTGATGGGGATAGGTGGGGGGGGGTGTGAGAAGGCGGTCGGGATGGTGGTGGTTTGGATTGGAGGTGGGGGGGTGGGGCGGAGGGGCTGGGGCGTGGGCCGGGTTGGGGGGGTGGATGGTGGGGGATGGGGAGGTGGGGTCAGGGAGGGGGTGGGTGGGGGGGGTGGGGGGTGGGCTTGAGGGGGGGGGAGGGGGGGGTTGGTTGGGTGTGGGTGGCGGGGGGGTGCGGGGTGGTTGGGTGGGGTGGGTGGCGATTGGCGCGGCGGGAAGAGCGGGGGGGTTGGGGGGGGGGGGGGGTGAGGGGGGGGGGAGCGGGCGGGGGGGGGGGCAGGGGGGGCGGGGGGGGGGGGGGGTGGTGAGGTATGGGGGGAGGTGGTGGGGGTGTAGGGGGTGGTGCTTGGGGGGGGTGGGGGGGGGGATGGGGGGTATGTTGAGCCAATGGCGGTTTGTGGAGTGTCGGGAGCGTTGGGTGGGGGGGGGTCACGAGGTGGAGCTTGGTGGTTAGGGTTGTGGGGTTGGGACGAGTGCCAGGGGGCCGATGAGGGGGGTGGGGGGTTGAGGGGGGCTTGGGGGAGGGGTGGGGTGGTCGGGTGGGGGGGGGGTAGGGGTCGGGGAGGCGGGGGTAGGGGTGGGGGGTGTGGGGTGGGGGAGTTCGTGTATAGGGGAGGGGGGGGGCGGTGGAGGGGGGGGTGGTGGGAGGGGTGGGTTGGTGGTGGGGGGGGTATCGGGGGGGGGGGGGGGCTGTGGGTGGGGGGATTGGGGTAGTATGGGGGGGGTGAGAGGGGCGTTTGAGCATGGGGGTTCCGGGTAGGAGGATGGATGGGGGTGTGGAGCGGGGCTGAGCGGTCGCGGGGGGGGGGGGGGGCGTTAGGTATTGTGGTGTGAATGGGGTGTCCGAGTTGGTGGAGGGGGGGTCGGGGGGGGTGTATGGTAGCAGGGGGTGATGTGCGGCGGGAGTGGTTTAGGCGATGTTGGTGGGTGGGAGCCGAGTACGGTATGGGGTAGGGGTGTAGTGGGCTAGGGGGGTCGTGAGGGTTCTGTGTTGGGTGGTTGGGGAGCGCATGGGAGGGAGGTGAGCCTGAGGTGTGTGGGATGTGTAGTTGCTGGGGGGGCGGATTGGGTGTAGGGGGGCGGGGAGCGTGTGTGGGTGGATTTGGTTGTTTCGAAAGGGAGGGCGCTGGGCTCGCTGGGATGGGGGGGATGTCAGGGGTTGGTAAGGATGAGAGGGGGGTAGGAGGTAGGGGGGGTGGCGGTGGATGCTTCAGCGCGTGTGGGGGGGATGTGTGTAGTGTTGAGAAGGTGGGTGTTTTGGTGGGTTGTTAGGCGAGTTATTGCGTCGGTGGGTGGGCTTACTTATGTTTTCATGTATGTGGGTTAATCGTGTTCACTGTCATTGAGTATGATGTGGAGTGTGTTTATATCAGTTAGGCGTGTTGGGCGGTGGTTAGTTTAGTCTGTTTGATGTCAACGTTTGTAGGGGGGATTGGGGGGATGAGGGGGGGGGGGTGGTCTGAAGGGGTAGGGCTCTGCGTCGGCGGGTATATGGGGGTCGCTGGCGAGCTGGGGAAGATGCGAAGGCCAGCGCTGGGGGGTGGGTGGGCGTCTGTGGAGGTGCTGGGGGTGGTGGGGGTGGGGGGGGGGTGGGCGGGGGCTGGTGGTGTGGGGTGGGGGTGGGGTTTGGGTGTGTCTGGGGTGGTGGGTGGGGGTGGTGTGGGGGTGGTGGAGTTGGCGTGGGCGAGGGGGAGGTAGGGGGGTGGCGGGTGGCAGGGTTGGTGCGGGGCGGAGGGGGTGGGGGGGGGAGGTGTTGTGTGCGAATGAGGGGGGGAAGGGGGGTTGGGGTACGTTGGTGTGCGGGGTTGGCGTGGGGGGGGTGGGTGGATTGGTGGGGGGGGTGGGCCGACAGCGGGGGGTGGGTGGGGGGGGGGGGGGGTGAGGGGGGGGGGGTTTGGTGGGGGTGGGGGCGGAGAGGTAGGGGGGGGTTGCGGGCTGTGGGGGAGGCACGGGGGTGGGGGGGGGTGGGGGTGGGGAGGGGGGTTGGGTGGTGGGGTGGGTGGGCGGCGGAGAGTGGGGTGGGTCGGGGTGCAGGGGGGTTGGTGGGCACGGGCGGGTGGGTGATTTGGGGGGGGGGGGGGTGGGGTGGGGGGGGGAGGGGGAGGGTGGCGGGGTGCCCGGGTGGGTTGCCGAGTGAGGAAGGGGGGGGGGGTGGGGTGGGGGATTGGATGGGTGGGGGGGGTGGGGCGGGGGGGGGGGGAGGGAGTGGGGGGGGGTGTGGGGGGGGGCGACGACTAGTGAGGGGGCAGGGGGTTGGCGGGGGGGGGATGAGTGGTTGGGCGTTGTTGTGGGCGGGGTGGGGCGGAGGGGGGACGGGGGTGGGGGGGGGGGGTTGGGAGTTTTTTTTGGCGGGGCGTGCGACGGGGGGAGGGGAGGGGGGGCGGGTATGGGTAGGTTTGGAGGGGGCGTAGGAGTGGGGGGCAGCGGGGGGGGTGGGGTGGAGGGGGGAGGCGGGGGGGGGGTGGGTGGGGGTGGGTGGCGGGGTTGGGGTGGGGGGGGGGGTGGGGGGGGTTGCTGGGGAGGGGTTGTGGTGCGGGTGTTGGGCCGTGAGGTGGGGAGTGGGTGGTGGGGGGGGGGGGGGGGTCATAGTGCGGGGGGGGGGGGGTTGTGTTGGTGTGAGGGGGTGCGGGGCATCATGAGGGGGTGGTGGTGTGAGGGGGGGGGTGGTGGTGGGGGAAGATGGCGGGGGCGGGATGGGGGGGGGGGGGGGTGGGGTAGGGGGGGGGCGGGTGCGGAGCGGATGGCGGGGGGATGTTGATGGTTGGACGTGGAGTTCGCTGTGTGGGGTGTGTGGGGCGGTTATTGGTGGTTGTGGGTGAGCAGGGAGGGGGCTGGGGGGTGGTGTGGGCCGGGGGTGTCGGGGGCGGGGTCACGGGGGGGGGGGTTGTGTGTGGTGGTGGGGGTGGGGTGTCGTTGGTGCCCGGGTGGTGGTGGCGTGGGGGTTGCTGGGGGAGGGGTGTGTGTGGACATATTTAGGGGCGGGGGTGTGGTGTGCGGATTGGGTTTAAGGCTGGGTGGCGCGGCTGGGTGGGGGGGGGGGAGTGGGGGTTGCGGGGGGGGGGGTGATGAGATGCCATGGGGGTGCGGGGAGGGGATGAGGCGGTGGGTGGGGTAGAGACGATGGGGGGGAGGGGCAGGAGGGGGCGCGGGGAGGTGGAGTCTGGGGAGTGGAGGGGGGGACACTGTGTGGGGGGTGGGGGGGTGGGGGAGATGGGGGGATGTCAGGTAATTGTATGTGGGTAGAAGGGTGGGGGGCGGGGGTTGTGTGGGGCGCGGGGGGGTGAGGGCTGCGTGTAGGGGTGTGGGTGTGGTTAGGGGGGGGGGCGGGAGGGGCGTGGTGGTGTCGGGGGGGGTGCAGGGGGGTGCGGGTTGTGGGGGGGTGCGGAGCTGGTGTTGGCGAGGGGGAGGGTGCGGGGGGTGCGCTTTGTAGCTTCTGGGGGGTAGTGGAGCGTTGGGGGCGTTGGGGGGGGTGGGGTCGATGGGAGGGAGGGGGGGGATGGGGTGTCGGGGGAGTGAAGGGGAGAGGGGAAGGGGGTGGGGAGTCGGAGAGGTGGGGTTGTGGGGCACGTTGTGCAGTGGGGTGGTGGGGGTGGGTTGGGGGTGGGGTGGTGGGGATGGGTGGCGGCAGAGGGGGTGTAGGGGTGCCGGGGCCTTACGGGTGGTGGGAGGGGAGGGGGAGGAGTGCGTGGGGGGTGCGGTGTGGTGGTTCGCAGGGTGGGTGGGTGGGGGGGGGGGGGCGGTGGGGAGAGGGGGGTGGGGGGGGGGGTGTGTGGTGGGGACTGGGGGGGGGGGGGGGTGTGGTGGTAGGGGGGCGGGCATGAGTTGGGGGTGTGGGGGGGGAGTGGGGGGGAGAGTGGGTGGTAGCAGGGGCGCGGTCGGGGCGGGGGGGGGGGTGGTGGGGGGAGGGTTTGTTTCGGGGCGTGTTCTGGGTGTGGAGTGTTGGGATGGGGGAGGGGGACGGGCGAAGGCGGGAGGGTTGGGTGGGGGTTGGGGGGGGGAGGGGCAGCGGTGAGGGGTTTGGGGGGGGTGCAGGGGGGTGGAGGGAGGGGGGGGGAGATGGAGAGGTCGGGGGTACGGGGTGGTGGGGGGGGGGGGGTGGGCGTGTGGTGGGGGGGGTGCCGGAGGGAGGGGGGGGTGGGGGGTGGGGGGTGGTTGCCAGGGTGGGAGGTTGGGTACAGAGGTGGGCGGCGTTGAGAGTGTGGGGGGAGTGTGGTAGGGGTTGGGTGGGGGCGGGGGGGGGGGGGGCTGTGGGCTGTGGGGGGGGGGGGGTGGGGGTGGTGAGGGGGGGGGGGGGGGGGGATGGGGGTGATGGAGGGGGCGGGGGAGGGGTTTGGGCGAATGGGGGGGTGAGCGGTGGGGTCAGAGCGGGGGGGGGGTGGGTTGGGGTGGCGGCGGTCGGGGTGGGTTTGGGGCGGAGGGGTAGGGAGGGGGCGGGGGTTGGGGGGTGCGTGGGGGGGTGATGGGGGAATGGGACGGGGCGGGGTGCGGGGGGGGGTGGGGGGGGTGGGTTCGATGTTGTGGAGGTGAGCGGGTTGGGGGTGGGGGCGGGTGGGGGGGGGTGGTGTGGAGGGGGGGGGGCGGGTAGTGGGGAGGGGGGGGGTGGGGGGGTGTGTGGGAGGGGGGTGCGACGGGGGGGTTGGGTGGGTTTTTAGGGGGGTTGCGGGGGGCTGGAGGGGGGGAGGGTGTTGGAGGGGGGAGTGAGGGTGGGAGGGCGCGGGGGGGGGGAGGGGTGTGAGGAGTGGGGGGGGGGCGGTGAGCCGTGTCGGTTGTGTGTCGGCCAGGGGGTGCAGGAGGGGGGTTTGGTGGCCTGGGTGGATAGTGGTGGGGGCTTGGAGAGGGTGCGGTGGTATGGGGTGGGTGGGTGGAGTGGTTGTGGGGGGGAGGTCCGCGGTGGGGGGGGAGGGCGCACGAGGGAGGGGAGCGGTGGGCGAGGGGGGGGGGGCGAGGGGCTTGCGGTGGGAGGGGGGGGGGTGAGGTGGTGGTGGATGTGGGGTTTTGGGGGGCGGCGGGGTTTGGGGGGGGGTGTGGGGGTGTCGTTGGGGTTGGTGGTGCGGAGGGTGGGGGTGGGGGGTGTGGGGTGTTGAGGTAGGGTGGGGGTTGTGGGGTGGTGATCGCTTGTATGCGGTAGGGGGTGGGGCGGGGGGGGTGGGATGGGGGGGGGCGGGAGAGGGGGGGGGGTGTGGGGGGGGTGGTGGGTGGGGGGGGGGGGTGGGCGTGAGGGGTTGTCGTGGGAGGGTGGGGGGGAGGGGGCGGGGTGGTGGAGGGTGGGTGTAGGGGACGATCGGTGGGTGGGACGGGGGGGGGGGGGGTGGGGTCGTTATCTTGTTGGGGGCAGGGGTGGGTCGAGCACGGGGGGGGTGGGTCGGGGGGAGATTGGGAGGGGGGAGGTGCCGGGCATGGTGTGTGTGGGGGGGTTGGGCGGGGGGGGGTGGTGGGATTGTGTGGGGTTGGGAGGGGAGGGGCAGTCGGAGAGGTGAGAGTGGGTGTGTCAGTGTGCGTTGTGCACGGGTATGTGGGTTGGGTGGGTAAGGGGGGCGGGGGGGGGGTGGGGGGCGGGGTTTAGGGTTGGGGAGGGGTTGGCATAGTTGAGGGTGGTGTGTTGGCGGGGGCGTGGGTGTGGGGGGGGGGTGGGGGCGGTGGTGTGGAGTGGGGGGGTGAGGTACGGGGGGGGGTGGTGGATGCGGAGGGCGTGTGCGGAGTCTGGCGTAGGCGTGGTGGGTAGGCTTGTTGTTGGGGAGGGTGTGTGGGGCACTGGTTGGTGAGGGATGGCGGAGCCGGCGGTTGAGGGCGGGTGTGGATGCGGGGGGAGCGGGGCGACGGAGGTGTTGGGGGGGCGTGTGGGGTAGGTCGAGGTGGGGGTGGGGGTCGGGGGGGGGGGGGTGGGGTGGAGGGAGGGGGATGGGGGGGGTGTTTTGGGTGGTGGGGGGGTGTGCGGGGGGCGGGGGGGGATGGATGGGGGGGGGGGGGCGGGGTTGTAGTGTGGGTTGGGGGTTGCGGGGTGTGGGCCGGGGGGGGGGGGGGGGTGGTAGGGGGTGTGTGGGGGGTGGTGTCGGTGGGGGTTGGGGGGATGCTGGGCGGGGCGGGGAGGCTGGAGGGTGGGTGGCTTGCGCGAGGCGGGGGTGCGTGTGGGGGGGTTGGCGTTGGGGGAGGGGGGGGGGGGTGTGTGGGCGGGGGGTGTAGGTGGTATTGGGGTGGTGTGTGGGAGGAGGGTGCGATAGGGGGGGGTGAGAGGGGTGGTGAGGGTAGGGTTCGGGGTGGGTGGGGTGGGGGGGGGGGGATGGGGAGGGGGGGGGTGTTGTTGTGGGGGTGGACGGGCGGAGACGGGAGGGGCGGGCGGGGGTGGGGGTGGGGGAGTGGGGTGGGATGAGAGGGTGGGTGTTGTGGGTTTGGTGTGTGGTATGGTGCGGTGGTAGGTGACGCACTGCTGGTGGCGGGTGGGGGGGTAGCGGGGGGGGGGTGGGGAGGTGGGGAGGTGGGTGAGGCGAGCGAGGGAGGGTTGGCGGTGTGCGGGCGTGGGTGGGGAGGGTGTGGGGGTGGCTCTGTTGGAGCGTATGTGGGGGAGGGGGGGTGGGGTGGGTGGGTGGGGGAGGGTAGGGGGGGGGGGCGAGGAGTGGGGGGGGGCTTGTGTTGTGTGTGAGCGGAAGTGGGGGGCTGTGGGTGGGTCGGGGGGGGGGGTGGGGGCGTGGGGGCGGGGTGCTGATGGGTTTCTGCTGGGGCGGTGGTGTGTGGGTAGGGGGTCGGTCGGGAGGGGGGGGGGGGGTTGGGGGCGGGTGTTTTGGCGGGGTTTGGGGGGGGGTTGGACGGGGGCGGGTGGGGGGGTGGGTGAGTGGGTGGGGTGTGGGGGGGGGGGGGGGGGGCGTTTTCGGGCTGGGGGGGGTGTTTCGGGGGCGGCCTGGGACGCGGGACGAGGGTTTTTGGTGGGTGGGGGTGGGGGGGGGGTATTTAGGGAGGGTGGTATGTTATGTGTGTTTTGGGTGCGGAGCTGGGGCGGGGGGGGGCGGGGGGGATGGTGGTGTTGGTGGGAGGAGTTATGGGGGGTGGTGGGGGCTGGGGAGGTAGGGTGGGTGGGTGGGTAGTGGGTGTTGAGGGGAGGGAGGGGGGGGGTTGGGGGGTTGTGGGGCTCCGTGGGGGATGGGGGTGGGTGGCGGGGGGCAGGCGGTGTGGAGGGGGCGGGGGGGGTGGGGGAGCGGGGGGGGGGTGGCAGGGGGGGAGGGGGTAGTGGTAGGTTGTGGGGGCGCGGGGTTGTGCGGGTGTGGGTGGGATGTGTGGGTGCACTGGGGGGTTGGGGGGGGTGAGGGGGGGTTGGGTGGTGGGGGGGCTGCCGTTCGGTTAGGTTGGTGTGGGGTGCGGGGGTGGGGGGAGTGAGGGGGAGGGGGTGGTGTGCGGGGTGTGGGTAGGGGTGGGGGCGATTGGGGGGCTGGGGGGCGAGTGGCGGGGGTGGTGCTGACGTTGCGTGGGGAGTGGGGGGGGGTGGGGCGGTCGATTGCGTGGGGGCGGTGGGTGGGGAGGGGGAGGCCGTGGGGGAGGGTGTGCAAGGGTGGTGTGGTTGGGGGGGGCTGTGGGGTTTGCGGTGGGGTGGGGGGGGTAGGGTTGTGGGTAGGGTTGAGGGGTGGGAGGGGGGGGTGGGGGGGGGAGTGGGGTGGTGGGTGGGTTGGTGGGTTGTTTTGTGTGGAGGGGGGGTGTAGTGCCGGAGCGGGGTGCGGGGGGGGGAGGACTGTAGTGGGGGGTGGGGGGGTCGGGGTGGGTATGGGGGCTCGGGAGGGCAGTGGGGGGGGGCGGGTGGAGGGGGTGGGGGGGTGGTGTTTGGGGGGGGGTGGGGCTGGGGTGGTGCGAGTGTGAGTCCGTGGGGGGCGGGGGGGTGGGGGCGGGGGGTGAGTGGGGTCGTGGCGGGGCAGAGATGGAAGGGGGGTGGACGGGCGGGGGTGGCTCGCAGTGGGGTCGTGTGACGGGTTTTGGGGAGGGGGTGTAGGGGGGGCCGCGGTGTGGGGGGGCGGCTGGGAGGGCGTGGGTAGGTGGGGGGTGGGAGGGGCGGGGGTGGGGGGGGGGGGGGCGGAGTGGATGGGGGTTGGGGGGTGTGAATGGGGGAGGGGGGGGGTGGGGAGGTAGGGGTGTGGGCCGTGGGGGGTGGGTCGGGTGGGCGGCATGCGGGTGGGGGGGCGGTTGTGGGGGGGGGGTGTTAGGGATGGGGGGGGGGGGCGGAGTGTGATGGGTAGGTGGGTGCCGTAGGGGTGTGCAGGTGGTGGGGGGGGGGGTCGAGTTGGGGCGCAGGTGGGGGTGGGTGCGATTGGGGGGGGTGCGGGGGCGCGCAGGGTGGGGGTTGCTGTGCGGGGAGGGGGTGGCGGGGGGGTTGAGGAGTGGATGGCTGTGGTGGGTAGTGAGGTGGGTATGGGGGTGTGGCGCTGGCGGATTCTGGGGCGTAGTGTGTGGAGGCGGGTCGATGTGGGGTGTGGGTCGGGTTTTGGGGGGATTGAGCTCGGGGGCGGCGCCTTTGGGTGTGGGGCTACGGTCGAGGACTATTAGGTGGGGGTGGGGGGGTCGGGAGTGGCGGAGGGGAGTGGCTTGGTGGGGGAGGGGGGGGGGGTTGCGGGGGAGGCGAGCAACACACGCGGATATGGGGCGCGGGGCTTGAGCATGTTTGGTTGCGCGGGGGGCTGGGAGTCGTGGTTGGTGCGGTTGTGTGGGGAGGCTGGCGCATGGTGGTGCGTGTGCGCGCTGTGGGGGGTGGGTGGGTGGTGGTGTGTAGTGCGGCGGGTTTCGGGGGGAGTGGACGGAGGGGTGTGGAGGTTCAGGGGGGTGGGGCGGGGGTGTGGTTCGGGCGACGCATGGATGTGGGTGTATTGGATCAAGGGAAGGGGAGGGGGGGGCTCAGGGTGGTTGGTTAGGGGTTGCCGGGGGCGAGGTGTAGGTGGGCTGGGGGAGAGGGGGGGGGACGGGATTGGGTAGGGCGGCGGGTCTGTGGTCCGAGGGCTTGGAGGGGGGGCGAGGGAGGAGGGGGTAGGGCCGGGGTCCGTGGTTCAGCTGAGTGGGTTCACGGGGCGGCGAGGGGCGGGTATCTATGGTGGGGGTGCGGGCGGTCGGGGGGTACGGGGACCGAAGGCGGGGTGGGTGGTGGGTAGGGGTGGGGGAGGTTGTACGTTTTGGGCGGTCTAGAGGTGTGCGGGTTGGTATGGGGGGAGTGTCGCGCGGGCGGGGAGATGACTGAGGCGGTAGCGTGTGTTGTGCAGGGACGGCGAGCACAGCGGTTTGGTTGCTGGACTGAGGGACGGGGGCAGGGAGACCAAGGTGGGGCGGGACCGGGGGCGTGGGGGGATTGCGGCTGTTCGCCTTGCTGGGGGGTGAGCGGGTCCGGGGGAGGTGTTCGAGAGGGGGGGTCATGGAGGGGTGTACGGGGCGGGTGGTGGGTGTGGCGGGGCATGGGGGGTTGGCTGCGGGTTGGTGTGGCAGGAGGAGGCGCACGGGTGTCGGAAGGAGGGGTGCTGTACGGGTTACAGGATTTGTGGGGCGGGTGGTGGGTGGGGGGGCGGTGGGGGGGGACCGGGCACGGACGGGTTGGGGATGGGGGGAAGTGGGGGGGCTTTTGTTAGAGGTGCGGGGGACGGGAGGGGAGGGGCGAATGGTGGGGGGGGGGGGGCACAGTCGGTTTTGTTCGTGCTGGTGGGTGGGGGAGCAAGGCGGGTGGTGTCGGGAGAGGTGGGGGGTGGGTGGGGGTGCTGGGTACGCGGCGATCTGTGAGTGTTGGGGCGCAGGGGGCGGTTGGCGTTGCGAGGTGGTTGGGGGGTGGAGCGTGGTGTTGTTTTGTGGGTGTGTGAGGGTGATGTTCGTGGCTGGGGGGGCGAGGGGACTGGTGGGCACGGTAGAGTGAGGGGGCGGAGTAGTGCTAGGAGCACGGTTGTGGGGCTGGGTTTTTCGGATTTGTGGAGGTGAGGCGTGCTCGGTCGGGGGGGTGGGGGTGGTCGGGCACAGGATGGGGAGGTCGAGGGGGGTGGGGTGGGGGGGCGGGGGGGAGTGGAAGGTGGTTGGGGGTGGGTGGTGGTGCTGGGCGCGGGGGGGGCTGGGGGGGGGGGTTGGGGGATTGGCCGGGGGGTGGTGGTTTTGTGGGAGGGAGGCGGGTGGGTGGGTGGTGGGGGGGGTTGGGGGGAGGAGGGGGGGGGGGGGGGGGGGTTTGGGTAGGGGTTGGGCTGGTGGGGGTGGTTGTTGCGGGGGTTGGGGGGGGTGGGTGGGTTGTGTTGGTGAGAGGGTGGGGGGGGGGGTGGGGGAGGGGGTCGCGTGGGGGGGAGTGATAGTCGGTGGGGGGGGAGGTGGGGTGTGGTTGTGGTGGGGCGCGGCTGGGGGGGGGTGGGGTTGGAGCAGGGGGCAGGGGGGGTTGGGGTGGGTGTGTGTGGTTGTGGGGAGCACTGGTGGGTGGGGGAGCGGGGGGGGCTTTGGCGGCGTGTATGCGAATGTGGCGGGGGGGACTCTGGGAGGGGCTACTAGTGGTTGTCGGGTGTGTGTGGGCAACGTGAGGGTGGTGGCTTGTGGGGGGTAGTTGGTTGGGGGGGGGGGGGGGGGGGGGGGGGGTGGGGGTGGGTAGGGGGGGGGGGTGGTGGAGGGGGTGTGGGGGGGTAACAGAGAGACGCGAGGGGTTGACGAGGGCAGCAGGGGGGGTTGTAGGGGGGGGGGGTGTGCGGTGGTGCAGGGGGGGCGTGTGTGGTGGGGGGGATGGGGTGGTGGTGGGGGGGTGGGTTCTCGGGGGGGGGGTGGAGAGGGGGGGGGGGCTGGGGGGAGTAGGTGGATTGGGGAGGGTGGGGGCGGGGGGCGGGTTGTTGAGTTATGAGATGGCGTGGTGGGGGCGTGGGGGATTGAGGGGGGGCGGCACGGGAGTGCGGGGGGGGGGGTGGGGGCGGGGGAGTTGGGAGTGCGGGTGGGGGTTGGGGTTCGTGGGACAGGTGGTTCAGGTGTGTGTTGCTGGTGGCGAGGGGGGGGTTAGTGTGGGGGAGAGGGGTGGGGGGGGGGGAAGGGGGGGGTTGAGGGGGTTCGTGGCGAGGCGGCACCGGGGAGGGGGGGGGGTGGGGGGGGGGGGGGCGGGGGGGAAGGGTTGGTGGCCGGTGGGGGGGGAGTGTTGGCAGTTGGAGGGCTGTTGAGGAAGTGGCGGGGCTCTAAGGGGTGTGTGCGGTCGGCGCGGTGGGGGGGGGGGGGGGGGGGGGGGGGGGGGGTTGGAGGGAGGGTGTGGGGGGGGGGGGGGAGGTGGGGGGGATGGGAGGGGGGCTGGGGGGCGTGTGGGCGGGGGGGCGGGGGGGGGGGGGGTGGTGGGGGTGGGGCGCGGGGTGGGGTGGTGGGAGGGGTGGGGCAGGTCGGGGGAGTGGAGGTGGAGGGGACTATGGTTTGTTTCGTGATGGTGGGGGGAGCGGGGGGGGGGCGTGGGGTAGGTGGAGGGGGGTGTGGGGGGGGGGGGGACGGGAGGGGCAGGGGGAGGGGGGGGGGAGGGGGCGGGTAGGGGGGGGGGGGGGGGGGAGGATTGGGGGGGGGGGGTTGGGGGGGGGGGTGGGGACTGTGCATTGGGGAGGGTTTGGGACGGTTGAGATGGAGGTTGGCGGGGGTTGGTTGGTTGGGGGGGTCGGTGGGGGGACCAAGGATGAGGTAGGGGTGGGGGGATGTCGTGGGTGTGGGGGGGTGGGTGGGGGGGGGGTGGGGGGTGATGGTTGTGGGAGGGTGGGGGGGTGGGGTGGGGTGGTGGTGGTGGATGGGTGGGGGGGTGGGTGGTGTTGGTGTGTGGTGGGGGGTGTTGGTGTGGTGTGGTTTGGTGGGGGGGAGGGGGGTTGGTGTGTTGTGGGTGTGGGTGTTAGGGTGTTGGGGTTGTGTGGGTTGGGTGTGGGGTTGTTGGCTGTGAGTGTTGGTGTGGGGGGGGTGGTTTAGGGGTGGGGAGTAGGGGTGGGGGGGGAGGGGCTGGGAGGGGGGGCTCGGGCAGGCTGCTAACGGGCGCGGGCGAGGGGGGTGGGGGAGTATCGGATGGGGGGGGGGGGGTGAGGGTGGGGGGGAGGGGCGGGGGGAAGGTGCGAATGGTGGGGGGTAGGGGGGGTAGGCGGGGAGGGCAGGTAGGGAGGGGGAGTAGGGTGGGGGGGGGGTGTGGGGGTTGTGGGTGTGTGGGTTTGTGTGGGGGGTGTGGCGGGGGGTGGGGTTGGGGGGGGTGTGGGGTTGGTGGGGTGGGGGTGGTGGTGCGTTGGGAGGGGGGTAGGGGGGTATTATGGGGGAAGGGGGTGGGGTGGGTGTTCAGGAGGAGCGGGAGGGGGGGATGGGGAGAGGGGTTGGTGTGGGAAGGATCGGACTGAGGGGGGGAAGGAGGGGGGGGGTGGGGAGCGTTGGGTGGGGGGGCGGAGGAAGGGCAGGGGAGGGGTGAGGGCCGAGAGATGTGAGAAAGCGTGGGGGGGGAGGAGGAGAACTGGGTTGGGGGGGGGGGGGGGGTTGGGTGGTAGGCAGGGGGGGTTTGGGTGGTGTGTGTGGTGTTGGTGGTGGGTGGGGGGGGGGGGGGGGGGGGGATTGGGGTGGGTTGTGGTGGGGTCGGGTGGTGCGTGGTGGGGTGTTCTGTTGTTGGGGGGGGGGGGGGGGGGGGGGGTAAGGAGGGGGGGTGGGGGTAAAACGGCCGGGGGCAGGCAGCTGGACGAACGGCTGGAAATGTGGTGGGGGGTTTTGAGGGGGGTAGGCGGCGGTGGGGGGTGGAGGAGTGGGGAAGGGGTGGGGGGGGGCGGTGGGAGAGGGGGAGAGGTAGGGGGGGGATGGGTGGGGAGTTGGGGGAGTGGGGGAGGGGTGCGCTCTTAGGGGGTGCGGCGATGGGGGTGGGGGGGGGGGGGTGGGAGGGGGGGGGTGGCGAGGGGGGGGGGAAGCGGTGTGGGGGCGGGGGACCGGGGGGAGGGGGGAGGGGGGAGCGGTTGGGGGGGTGGGGGAGAGGTGGGGGGAGGGTGGGGGCGAGGGGGGGGTGGAACGGCGTGGTGGGGTGTGGTGTTGGGTGGGTCTGGGTGTGGGGGGGTGGTCTGACGAGGGGAGGGGACGGATGGTGGGTGGGGGGGGGGGTGGTGGGGGGCGGGGGGGTTGGGGGCCGAGGGAGGGGGGAGGTGGGTGCGGGGGGGGGGGGGAGGTAGAGGGGGGGGAGGAAGGCATAGGGTGGAGTGTGGGGGCGGTGGGGGTTGGGAGGGTGGGGGCGCGGGGGGGGTAGGGGGGGGGGGTGGTGACGTGAGTGTAGTGGGGATGGAGGGGGGGTGGGATGAGTCGGATGTCGGGGTGGCTGCCGGTGGCGATGGGAGGGGGGGGGTGGGTGAGGGGGGACGGTGTGGGTGGGGTGTGGGAGGGTCGTAGGGGGTGGGCGGGAGGGGGGGGGGAGGGCTGAGGAGGAGGGGGGGTGGAGTGGGGTGGGGTGGGTTGGGGAGTGGGGAGGGGGAGTGAGGGGGGGAGGGGTGTGGGGGGGGGTGCGGGATGGGGGGGGGGATGGGGGGCGTGGGGGGGGGGGGGGATGGGGGTGGGGGGAGGGGAAAGCATGGGGGGGAGGGTGGGAGAAGGCGGTTGAGTGAGAGGCGGGGTGGGGGGCGGGGGGTTGTGGGGGGTATTGGGGGGGGGAGGTGGAGGGCGGTTGGGAGAGGGGGGGAGGGGTGGGGGTGGGAGGGTGGTGAGAGAAGTGAGGTGGGGGGGGGGAAGGCGGGAGGGGGGGGGTGGGGGGCTGGTTGTGCGGGGAGGGGGGAGGAGGAGGTGGGCGAGTGGAGGGGGGGTTTGGGGGGGGGTGGAGGTTAAGATGGGTGGGGGTTGTAGGTGGGGGAGGAGGGGTTTTGTTGGGGAGAGAAGGGGGTTCGGCGGGGGTGGGGTAGTGGGGGAGAGGGGGCGTCTTGGGGCGGGTGGGGGGGGTGGGTGGTGGTGGTGGAGGTGGGGGGGGGGGGGGGGTGGGGGTGGGGGGGGGGGGGGGGGGGGGGGGTGGGGGGCGGGGTGGGGGGTTGGGGGGGGGGGGGCGATGGGGGGCGGGGGGGTGGTGGGGGGGGGGGGGGCGGTGGGGGTGTGGGGGGGGGAGCGGGGGGGGGGTGTAGGGGGGGGGGGGGGTGGGGGGGGGATGTGGGGGTGTGGGGGGGGGGGGGCGGGGGGGGGGGGTGTGGGGGGGGTTGGGGTGGGTGTGTGTGGGGGGGTTGTGGGGGTGGGGTTGGGGTGGGGTTGGGGTTGGTGTGTGTGGGGGGCGGATGGGGGGGGGGGGGGGGGGGTGTGGGTTTGGGGTTGTGGGTTTGGGGTGTGTATGCTGGGGGTGTGGGGTGGGGGGGGGGGGGGGGGGAGGTAGGGTGGGAGAGGGGGGGGTGGTGGGGTGGGGGGGGGGGGGTAGGGGGGGGAGGGGGGGGCGGGGTGGGGGGAGTGTTGGGTGTCGTGGGGGTGGGGTTGGGTCGGGGGGGATGGCGTGGGGGGTGGGGTGGCGTGTGGAGGGGAACTGGTATGCGGGGGGGAGGGGTGGGGTCGGGGTCGGAGGGTAGTTATGTGAGAGGCGGGGGTGTGAGGGGGGGGGGTGGGTCGTGGAGGGGGGATTGGGGTGGGAGGGGCGTGGTGGGCGTGGGGGGATCGGGTGCGGGTGGGGGTGGGGGTGGTTGGCTGGGGGGTTGGGGGGTTTTGGGTGGAGTGGTGGGGTGGGGGGGGTGGGTGGTTGGGTGACGGGGGGGGTCTGGCGGGGCTGAGGGGGGGGGGGGGGTGTGTAGGGGGGGGGGGTGTGGGTGTGGGGGGGTGGGGGGGGTGGGGGTGGGGGGGGGGGGGGGGTGTGGGGGGGGCGTAGGGGGGGTGGGGGTGGGAGGGCGGGGTGTGGGGTTGTGGTGGTTGGGGGCGGGGGGGTGGTGGAGGGGGGTTGGGGGGGGGTGGGGGTGGGGTGTGGGGTGGGTGGGGGGGGGGGGGGGCGGAAGGGGGGGTGGGGGAGGGGGCGTGGGGTGAGGTGGGGTGTTTGGGGCTGGGGGTTGAGGGGTGGGGATCGGGCGGAAGGGGGGGGGGTGTTGGTGGGTGGGGGTTGTATAGGTAGGTCGCGGCAGGGGGGGGTGGGCGGGGGGTGGATGGGGGGGGGGGAGGGGCTGGGGGGGGCGGGGTTATGGGGGGGGGGAGGGCAGAGTCGTGGGATTGGGTGGGGGTGGGGGGGGGGGGGGGGGGGGGGGTCTTGGGGGCGGGGGGTGGGCGGGGGGGGGTGGGAAGTGTGGTGGGGGTAGGGGTGCAGGGGGGTGAGGAGGGGTGGAGGGGGAGTGGCGGGGTGGGGATGGGGGTAAGGGGGGCTGGTGTGGCGGGGGGTGGGGAGGGGCGGGGGGGGGGGGTGGTGGGGGGGGTTGTGTGGGGTGGGAGTTGGGAGCTGGGGGGGGGTAGGTGGGTGGGGGGGGGTGGGGGGGGTGGGGTAGAGGGTTGTGGGGGGGGGGGGTGGGTGGGGGCGGGGGGGGGGGGGGGAGGGGGGGGGAGGGGCGGGGGGTGGTGGGTGGGGGTTGGGGAGGGGGGGGGGGAGAGGGATTGTGTTGGGGGATTGGGTTGGGGCACGGGGAGGGGGGGGGTGGAGGGTGGGTGGGGGGGTGGGGGGGGGGGGGGGGGGGGGGGGGGGGGTGGGTGGGCTTGGGGGGGTGGGGGGGTGGCGGGGTGGGGGGGGGGGTGGGGGAGGGGGGGCGGAGTGTGGCTGGGAGGGATGGGGGTGGGGGGTGTGGGGAGGGGGTGGGGGGGGTGGGTATGTGGGGATCACGGGGGGGGGCGGAGTTGTGGGCGGTGGGCGCAGGGAGGGATGGGGGGTGTTTGGGGAGGGGGGTGTGGTGAGGGTTGTGGGGGGGGATTGGTTGTGGTGGGGGGTGGTGGAGTGCGTGGGGATGGGGAGTGGGGGGGTGGTCGGGGTGGGTGCGGTGAAGGGGGGGGTAGGGGGAGTGTAGGAGTGGGTGAGAGGGGGAGGGACGGTGTGGCTGGGGGGGTGGCTAGGATGGTGTGTTTTTGTGGGGGGGTGGGTGTGGGGGTGGGGGTGGCAGCTAGGGGTGGGGGGGGGGGGGCGGGCTGGGTCGGTGGGGTCTAGGGGTCGATGGGTTGAAGGGTGGATTGGTGTGTGTGATACGGGGTGATGGGGGGTGTTGTGGGTAGGGTGGGCACGGGGGGCGAGGGGTTAGTGGTGTGGGTGGGGCGTAGGTAGGGGCGGTGTGGGTGTGGGGGGGGGCGTGGGTGGGGGGTGGTGGGGGGGGGGGGGGGGGAGGTGTGTTGTGGGGAGGGGGGGGGTGGGGGTGGGGGGGGGGGGGGGGGAAGGGGGGGCAGGGGGTAGGGGTGGGTGGGGGGTGGGGGTGGGGGGGTGGGGTTGGGGTGGGTGGGGTGGGCGTGGTGTGGGGGGGGGGGGGGGGGGGGTCGTTAGGGTGAGGGGTTGGGTGGGGGGGGTGGTGGTGGGGGTGGTTTTTTGGGGGGGGGGGCGGGGGCGGGGGGGGGTGGGGTGGCGGGGGGGGGGGTGGGGGTGGGGAGGAGTGTGGGGTGTTGGGGGTATGGTGAGGGGGGGGGTGGGGGTGCGCGGACGGGGAGAGGGGAGTTGGGGGTGGGGGGGTGTAGGGGATGGTGTGTGGGCTGTGTGGTTGGGTGGTGGTTAAGGGTGGGTGGTGTGTCAGACGGTTGGTTTGGCGGTAGTGGGGCGGGTGGCGACACGGTGGTGCGTGGCTGGTGAGAGGTCCGGGGTTGTTTTCGGTGATGGGGTTGGGGGGTGTCGGGGGTTGTGTGGGGTGATGGTGGTTGGGGGCTTCGGGGGGGAGGGTGGGGGGGGGGGGGTGGGGGGGGGGGGGCGGGTGAGTGGGGGGGTGGGGGTGTGTTGTGGGCGGGGGGGGGGTGGGGGGGTTGGGTGGGGGGTGTGGGGGGGTGGGGGTTGGGGGTGGGGGGGGTGGGGTGGGGGGGGGGAGTGGGGGGGGGTGGGGGGGGTGTGGGTTGGGGGGATAGTGGGGGAGTGAGATGGGTGGCGGGGGGATAGTGGGGCACACGAGTGGGGGGAGGCGGGGGGGCTGGTGGCGCTGGGGGGGGATTGGAGGTTGGGGGGCGTGGGGGCAGTAGGGTGTGTGTTGGTTGTTGGTGGGGGGGCATGGCGGTTGGGGGGGGGTGGGGGGGAGGTGTGGGGGGGGGGGGCGGACGGGGTGGTGGTGGGGGGGTTGAAGTGGGTCGGGGGGGGGGGGGTTGGGGGGAGGGGGGGGGTGTGTATAGGGGGGTGGGCGGGCTGGGGAGGCGGGGGAGTGGGGGGTGGGTCGGAGGGGGTGGTGGGCGCGGTTCAGGGGTTAGGGGGGGGGATTGGCGGGTGTTGGGGGGAAAGGGGGGGCGGGGGGATGGGGGGGGGTGGGGTTGGGGGGGGTGGTGGGTGGTGGGGGGGTGGGGGGAGGGGTGGGGGAGGGTGGCGGGTGGGGGCGAGTGGGGGGGGTGTGGGCGGGGGGTGAGGGGGGGGGGGGGGAGGGGGGAGGTGGGGGGAGGGGGGGGTGTTGGTGTGGGTGGGGGGGGGGGGGGGGGTGGTGAGGGGGGGGGTGGGGGGGTGGGGGGGGGGTCGGGACGGGGGATAGGGCGCGGGGGTGGGGGTGGGTGTGGGGGTGGGGGATTGGTGTCGGGGGGTAGTGTGGGGGGGGGGTGGGCTGGGGTTGAGGGACGGGGGGGCGGGGGGGTGGCAGGGTGGGCGGTGTTGGGCGGTGTGGGTGGGGGGCGGGGGGGTGGGTCTGTGGTTGTTGGGGGAGGTTGGAGGGGGGGTGTGTTTGGTGTGAATGGTGGTGTGGGGGGGGGTGGGGGTGGGGGGGGTTGGGGGGTTGGGGTTAGAGGGGTGGGGATGTGTTGGTGCGGATTGGGGGGGGGGGGGTGGGGGGGGGGGGGGGGGTTGGGGTGCCTGGTGGGGGCCGGTGGTGGGGGGGGGTGGGGGGGGGGGGTGGGGGTTGGGGGTGTGTGGTTGGTGTGGTGTTGGGGGGTCAGTTGTATGTGGTGAGGGGGGTTGGGGGAAGGGGGGGGTTGTGGGCGGGGGAGGGGGGGGGGGTGTGGGGGGGAGGGAGATGGTGGGGGGCGGGGGCACACGTGGTGGGGACACGGGGGTGGGGTGGGGGGGGAGCCGTATTGGGGGGTTGGTGTTGGGGGAGGGGGGGTGGAGGGGGTTTGGTTGGCGTGGGGTTGTGGGTGGGTTGTGGGGGTGGTGGTTGGTGGGGGGGGGGGGTGTGGGGGGGGGGGTGGGGGCAGGGGGGGTGGGGTGGGTTTTGGGTGGGGGGTTGTGAGGCGGGGGGGTGTGGGGGTGTGGGGGCGGGTGGAGGGGGGTGTGGGTGTTCGTGGGGCGGGCGGGGGACGTGGGGGGGGGGGGGTGGGGCTGTTTGTTGGCGTCAGGGGGGACGGGCATTGGGGTTGGGGGGGACGGGTGGAGGTTGGTTGTGGGGGGGGTGTGGGGGGGTAGGGGGTGTGGGGGGGGGTGTTTGGGGGAGGTGGGGGGGGAGGGGGGGGGGGTGAGGGGTGGGTGTGTGGTGGAGGTGATGGGGGTATTGGTGGTCGTGGGCTGAGGGGGGGGGGGATGTGGGTTGTGTTTGGGGGGTGGATTGGTGTGGGGCAGGGGTGGGGGCACAGGGTGGTGGGAAGGTTGTGGGGGGGGGGGTGTCGGGGTGTGGGGGTGGTATGGTGGGGGGGGGGGTGGGGAGGTGGGGGGGGGGTGGTGTGGGGAGGATGGGGGGAGGGGGTTCTGGGGGCGGGTTGGGGGGGGGGTCTGGAGGGCAGGAAGGTGGGGGCGAGCGAGGTGGGGGGGGGGTATCCGGGTACGGGGGGGGGTGGGGGGGGGGGGGGTGGAGGGGTGTACGGTGGGAGGGGTGGGGGGGGAGGGGGAGGGGGGGGGGGGGGATGGAGGGGGGGGGGCTGTGTGAGGGGGAGGGGGCAGGATGGGGGTGGGAAGCGGGAGGGGAGGAGGGGTGGGGGTGTGGGGGGTGGGGTGGTGCGGGGGGGGTGAGGGTGAGCTCAGGGGGGGTGTGGAGGTTGGGGGGGGGGGGGGGGTAGGGGGGTGGGGGGGGGGGGGGTGTGTTGGATGGGGGGGGGGGTGTTGGAAGTGATGTGGGGGGGAGGCATGGGTGGTTGAGGGGGTGCGGGGGTTTGGAGGGTGGGTAGGGGGGTGGAGGTTGTCTGTGTGGCGTAGGGGGAGGGGGGAGTTGGGGTCTAAGGGGAGAGATGGGGGGGGGGGGGGGGGCGGTGTGGGTCGGGAGGGGGGGGAGGAGTATGTGGGTGGTATGGGGCGGTGGAGGAGGTGGGGGGTGGGGCGGGGTGGGGTGGGCGAGTTGGAGGGGGGGAGGGGGGGTGGTATTGGGGGGGGGGTGAGGCTGGGGGGGGAGAGAGGAGGGGTTGGGGGTTGGGGTTGGGAGGTAGGTGTTGTGTGGGGAGCGGGGGGGTGGGGAGGTGTTGGGGAGGGGGTTTGGGGGGGGGGTGGGGAGGCGGGTTGTGGGGGGGTGGGGTGGGTGGGGGGAGTGTGGGGGGGGTGGGGGGGTTGGGGGGGGGGAGGGTGGGGGTGGGGGGGGAGGGGGGTGGGGGGGGGGGGGGGGGGGGGGGGGGGGAGGGGGTGGGGGGGGGGGGGGGGGGGGGGGGGGGGGGTGGTGGGCGAGGGTTGTTGGTGGGGTGGTGGGGTGGGGTTTGTGGGTGGGGTGGGGGTAGGGGTGGGGTTTGGGGGTGGAGGGGGTTGGAGTGAGGCGTGCGGGGGTGGGGGTGGGGGGGTGTGTTGGGGGTAGGGGAAGGGGGGTGGTGGGGGTTGTGGGGCGGGTTTTTGGGGGGGGAGTGGGGAGGGGGGGGGGGGGGTGGAGGTGGAGGGGGGTTGGGGGGGGTGGGGTGTTTAGGGTGGGGTGTGGGGGGTGAGGGTGGGGTTGGGGGGAGGGGGGGTGGGGAGTGGGGGGGGGGGGGGGGGAGGGGGGTTGTGGTGTGGTGGGGGTGGTGGGGGGGGGGGGGTGGGTGGGGGGGGGGTGGGGCCTGAGGGGGGGGGGGGGGTGGGGGGGGGGGGGGTGGGGTGTGGTTGGGAGGGCGTGGGGGGGTGTTTGGGGGGGGGGGGGGTGGGGGGTTGGGTTGTGGGCGGGGGGTGTCGGGGAGGTTGGTGGGGGTGGGGGCTGTGGGGTGGGGGTGGGGGGTGCGGGGTGTGTTGTGGGGGGGGGGTGGGGGAGTTTGGAGTGAGGTGGGGGATTGTTGTGGGGTTGGGTGGGGGGGGGCGGTGGGGGTTGGGGGGGTGGGGGTATTGGGGGGGGGGAGGGTAGTGGGGTAGGGTCGTTTAGGGTGGTTGGGGGGTGGGGTGGGGAGGTGGGGGGGTAGGGTGTGTGGGGGTAGGGGGTGAGGGGGTTGGGGCCATTGGTGGGATGTGTCGGGGGGGGGGAGGTAGTTGGGTGGGTGTTGCGCAGTTTAAGGTAGGGTGAGGGGGGGGGGATTGGTGGGTGGGGGGGGGTGGGGGGTTTTGGTGGGGTGCGGGGGGGGGGGGGGGGATGGTGCGGTGAGGGTGTGGTGGTGAGCTGAGGGGGGGGGCGGGGGGGGAGAGGTTGGGGTGGTGGTTAGGGGGGGGTGGGGGGGGGTGTGTGAGGGGGGTGGGGGGGGGGGGGGGTGGGGGGGGCTGGGGGGGTGGGGGAGTGGGTTGTGGGGGGGGGGGGGGCGGGGGTGGGTGGGGGGGGGGGGGGGGCGGAGTTGGGGTGGGGATGGGGGGGTTGGCGTGGGGTGGGTGGAGCGTTCGGGTGAGGGGGGGTGAGGTGCGGGGGGGGGTCGGGAGGTGGGGCTGGGGGGTGGGGTGGGTGAGAGTGGGGGGAACGGGGGGGGTGGGTGTGGTGGGGGGTGGGGGGAGTGGGGGTGGTGGGTCGCGGGGGGCGTGTGGGCGGGGGGGGGGGGTGGGGGGGGGTGGGTGTGGGGGGGGAGTTGGGGTGGGGGGGGGGGTGGGGTAGGGGGGGAGGAGTTGGGGGCGAGGATTGTGGATGTTGTTTTTTTCGAGGGGGGGTGGGGGAGACAGGGGGTGGGGTGGGGAGGGGTGGTGGACGGCGGGTGGTTGGGGGTGGGGGGGCGGTGGGGGGGCGGGTGGTGGGGGGGGGGTGGGGTGGGGGCAGGGTGTTGGGTGGTGGGGAGGGTGTAGTGCGTGGGGTGTGTGGGGGGTGTGGGGGTGGGGGGTGGGGGGGGTGGGGCGGGTTGGGGGGTGGTGGGGGAGATTGGGAGGGGGTGGGTGGGGGCGGGGGGGTGGGGGGTAGGGGGGGGGGAAGGGGGTGGTGGCGTGGGGGGGCGGGGGGTTTGGGGTCTTTCTTCGGGGAGTGGTGATTTTGGGGATTGGGGGCTGGGGGGCGGTTGGGGGCTTCTGGGGGGGGGGGGGGGGGGAGGGTGCAGGGGGGGGGGGTGCGGGTGTTTGGTGGGGACGATTTTGGTGTGGGTGGGGGGTGGTAGGGGGTGGGCGGGGGTTGGGGGTTGGGTGGCGGGGCGTTGGGGGGGGGGGGGGTGGGGGGTGGGGGGGGGGCTGTGAAAGGGGGAGGGGGGTATTGGGGGGGGGGCGGGTGTGTGAGGGAGCGGGGTGGGGGGGGGGGGGTGGGGGGGGTGGGGGGTGTTGTGGGTGGCGGGTGGAGGGGGTGGGGGGGGGTGGGGGGTTGAGTAGGGGGGGGAGGGTGGGGGGTGGTTAGTGAGGTGTTGGGGGTGGGGGGTGTGTGGTGAGGGGGGGGTGGGGGTGGTAGGGGGGTGGGGGAGGGGGGGTGGGGGGGGGGGTGGGGGGGGGGGAGGGGTGGGGGGAGAGGGGGATGGTGGGTGGGGGGGTGTGGGGGGGGGGGAGGGGGGAAGAGGGGGTTGTGGGGTTGGGGGTGTGTGGTTGTGGGGGGGGGTGGGGATGGGTGGGGGGGGGTGCGGGGGGGGGGGTGGGCGGGGTGGGGGGGGAGGTTGGGGAGGGGTGGTGGTGGGTGGGGTAGGTGGGTGTTGGGGTGGGGCGCGCGGGGTCACTGCGTCGGGGGGGTGGTGGGGGCGGGGCTCTGGAGGGGTGTGGGGTGGTAGGTGCGGGTGGTGGGTGGGGGGGGGGGGGGGAGGATCGGAGGGGGGGGGCGTATGTTGGGGGTGGGGGGGATGGGGGTCGGGAGGTGGGGTGGGGTGGGGGGGGAGGGGGGGGTGGGGGGGGGGGTGGGGGGTGGTGCTGGGTGGGGCGTGTGTCGGGGTGCGCGCGGGACGAGGGGGGGGGGGGGGGGGGTGGGGGGGGGGGGGCGGGGTGGGGTTGGTGGGGACGTTGGGGGGAGCAAGGGTGGTCGGGGGTGGGGTGGTGGGCGGGAGGGGGGGGGGTGGGGAGGGGTGGGGGGGCACGGGGGCAGGGGGGGCGGGGGTGCGGAGCGTGCGTCGTTGGGGGGGCGGGGGGTGGGAGTGTGGGTGGGGGGGGGTGGGGGTGGGGGTTGGAGGGTGGGGACGCGGGGGGTTTGAGGTGTGGGATTGGGTGTGGCAGGGGATGGTGGGGGGGGGGGATCGGGGGGGGGGGGGTTGTGGGGCGGTGGGGGGGGGGGTGGGGGGTGGGGGGTGTGGGGTGGGGTGGGGTGTTGGGGGGGGTTGTGCGGGGGGGGGGGGGGGGGCGGGTTGGAGGGGGGGGTGGGGTAGGGGGGGGGGGGGGGGGGGGGGGGGGGGGGGGGGGGGGTGTGGGGGGGGGGGGGGTCGGGGGGGGGGGGGGGTGTGGGGGGCGTGGGTGGTGGGGGGGTCGGGGGTGGGGGGGGGGGGGGGGGGGTTGTGTGGGGTGGGGTTGGGTTCGGGGGTGGGGCGGGGGGTTGGGGGGGTTGGGGGGTGGGCACGGGGGGGGAGAGGGGTGGGGGGGGGGTGGGAGGGGGGTGGGGGGGGGGCGGGAGGGGGGGTGCGGGTGGTTTGGGGGGGGTGGGGGGGGTGGGGGGGGGGGGGGGGGGGGAGGGGGGGGGGGCGCCGGGGGGGAGGGGGGGGGGGGGGGAGGGGGGTGGGGGGGGAGTTGGGGGTGGGGGGGGGGGGGAGGGGGGGGGGGGGGGGGGTGGGATGGGGGGGGGGTGGAGGGTGGAGGGGGGAGGGGGGTGGGGGGTTGGGGGGGGGGGGTGGCGGGGGGGGTGGGTGATGGGTGTGGGGGGGGGGGTGGGGTGGTGGGGGGGGGGGGGTGCGGGGGGGGACTGGGGGGGGGGGTGGGCAGTGAGGGGGGGCGGGGGAGAGGTGGGGTGGGGGGGGGGGGTGTCGGGTGGGGGGGGGGGGGGGGGGGGGGGGGGGTGGGGTTTGTGGGGGGCGCGGTGGGTAGGGTTGGAGTTTGGTGTACGAGTGTGGGGTGTGTGTGGGGGCCGTAAGTATTCATGGGGGGTGTCTATCCGAGGTATAGGGGTGGCGTAGACCGGGCGGGGTGCGGGAGATATTAGGGTGCGCGAGGGTTAGTTGACGATGAGTCTGGGGCCTGATAGAGCAGGGGGGGGGGTGGGCTGGGGGGTGGGGGGGGGGGGGTGTGGGGGGGTGAGGCGGTTGTTGGGTGTGTTGGGGGGTTGATTGTGTGGTTGGTGTTGGGGGGGGGGGGGGGGGGGGGGTGGGGGTTTGGTTTGTGTGGGGGGTGGGAGGGGCGGGTGGGGGGGGGGCTGGAGTGGGCTGGGGTGGGGGGGGTGGGGGGTGGGGGGTGGGGGGGGTGTGGGTGGGGGGGGGGGGGTGGTTGGGGGGGGGGGGGTGGGGGGGGGGAGGGGGGGGGGGTGGTGGGGGCGTGAGTTGGGGTGTGTGGTGGGGGGGGGTGTGGTGGGTGTGTGGGTTGGGGGGGAAGGGGGTGGGGGGGGGGGTGTGGGTGGGAGTGGTGGGGGGGGGGGGGGGGGTGAGGGGGGGGAGGGGGGGTGGGGGACTGGGGTGGGGGGGGGGGGAGAGGTGGGAGCTGTGTGTAGAGTGAGGTGCGGGGGGAGGGGGGGGTAGGTGGGGGGGTGGGTGGTGTGGGTGGTGGTGTGTGGAGGGGGGGGGGGGGGGAGGGTCGCGTGGGGGGGGGGGGGGAGGGGGGTTGTGTGGGTGGTGGGGGGGGGGGTGGGATAGACGGCGTGGGGGCGGGGGGGGTGGGGGTAGGGGGGGGGTTGGGGGGTGGGGGGGGGTTGCGGGACTGTGGGGGGGTCGCGAGTGGGGGGAGGGGGGTGTGTGTGTGCGGGGGTGGGTGGTGTGGGGTGTGGGCTGGGGGGTTGGGGTGGGAGAGTGGGGGGGGGGTGGCGATTGGGGGTGGGAGGGGCGGTTTGTGGGGGGGGGGGGGGGGGTGGTGGGGGGGTTGGGGGGGGGGTGGGGGGGGGGGTTGTGGGGGGGGTGATGGGTGGGGGGAGGGTGTGGTGGGGGAGGGGGGGGGGGTGGGGGAGGGGTGGTGGTGGGGTGGTGGGGGGGGGGGGGGGTGTGGCGGGGGGGGGAGTGATTGGGGTGGGGGGGAGGGTGGGGGGGGGTGGGGGGGGTGGGGGGGGTGAGGGGTGGGGGGGGGGGGTGGGGGGGGGGGTGGCGGTGGGGGAGAGGGGGGTAGGGGTCAGAGGGGGAGTGGGGGGTGGGGGGCGGAGACACGGGTTGGCTGGTGGGGACGAGGGTGTGGGGAGGGAGGGAGGGGGATGGGTTGGTATGTGGGGTGTGGGGTGGGGAGTGTAGCAGGCGGGGGTGGGGCGCGCGCGCGGTGTGTCGCGTGGAGTGGGGGCTTTTGTTGGGGGGGGTGGGGGGGCTTGGGGTGCGTGGGGGAGGGTATTCGGTGGGTGGGTGTGAGGGGTGGGGGGGCGGGGGGATGTGGCGGCGGGGGGGGGGGGGGGTGGAGGGGGGGGGGGGTGGGGGGTTGTGTAGACGGGGTTGTGGGGGGGGAATGGGGGGCGCTGTGGGGCGTTGGGGGGGGTGGGGGGGGGGGGTTGTGGTGGGGGGTTTGGGGTTTTGGGGAGGGGGGGGGGTGGCGGGTATGGGTGACAGGGGTGCGGGGAGGGGGTGGGTTTGGGTGGCGATGGTGGCTGGGATGGGGGGGTGGGGTGGGGGCGTTGGGCGCGGGGGGTGTAGGGGATGGTGAAGGGGTGGTGGGGGGGTGGGGGAGAGTAGTTGGTTGGTGGCGTGGTGGGGGTGGTGGGGGGTTGGTGGGGGGTGGGGGGGGGGTTGGGGGGTGCGGGGGGGGGGGGGTTTGTGTTGGTGTGGGTGTGGCGCAGCAGACGCGGGGGGGAGTGGGGGGGGGGGGTTAGTGGGGTTTGGTGGTGGTGCGGGGGTGGTGCTGTGGGGGGGTTGCGAGGGGGGTGCGTTGAGGTGTGGGGTGGGGGGGGTAATTGTGGGGGCAGTTGGGGGTGTGGGTGGGGGGGTGTGGCGCGAGGGGGGTGCGGTGGGGGGGGGGCGCGGCGGGGTTGTGTGAGGGGGGGGGGGGGTGGGGTGGGGGGGGTGGGGGGGGGTGGGGGGGGGTGAGGCACGGAGGGGGTTGGGGGGGGGGAGGGAGGGCTGGGTTGGGGGGGGGGGGGGGGTGGGTGGGGGGGGGGGGTGTGGGGGGTGGTGGGGGGGGGAGGGGGGAGGGGGTGTGCGTGTGTGGTTGCGGGGGCGTGAGGGGGAGGGGGTGTATGGCGGTCTGGGGGGGGGGGGGGGGGTGGGGGGTGGGGTGGGAGGGTAGGGCGGGGGGGGGGGGTGGGGTGGGGTTGCGGGTGTGTTCTGGGGTGGGGGTACTGGGGGCGAGGGTTGGGAGGGTGGGTGGTGTGGGCGGTTGGGGTGGGGTTTGGGGGGTGGGGTGTGGTGGGGGGTGGGGGGGTGTGCGGGGGGGGGGGGGGGGGGGCGGGGGGGGGGGGTGGGGGGGGGAGGTGGGGTGAGAGCGACCGGGGCGCGCAGGGGGGTGAGAGGGGTGTGTAGGGCGGGGGGCGGGGGGGGGGATTGGGGAGGGGGGGGTGGGGGGGGTGGAGGGGGGCGGGGGGGGGGGTTGGGGGGGTGGGGGGGGGGGGGGTAGGGGGGGGGGGGGGGGGGTGGGGGGGGGGGGGGGGGTGGGGGGGGGGTGGGTTGGGGGTGCGGGAGGGTGTGGGGCGGCGGGTTGGGGTGTTTGTGACGCACGTGGTAGAGGCGGGAGGGGGTGGGGGGTGTGGGAGGGGTGGGGGGTTGGGGTGGGCTGGGGGTGGGCGTTGGCGGGGGAGGGGGTTTGGGGGGGCGACGGCGACGAGGTGGGGGTTTGTCGGGGTTTGATGTGGGGGGGGGTGTGCAGGGTGGGGGGGGGTGGGAGCGGAGTGTGGGTTGATGTGGGGTTGTTTGGGTGGGGAGGGGGTGGGGTGGTGGGGGGGAGGGGGGAGGGGAGGGGGGGGTGGAGGGGTGGAGGGGTGGGGGGAAGGTGGGGGGTGGGGTGGGTGTGGGGGGTGTTGGTGGTTGGGAGGGGGGGTGGGGCGAAGTGTTGTTGTGGGGGGTTTGGGGTGGGTTTTGGGGGGGGGGTGGGGTGGGGGGGTGGGGGTGTTGGGTTGTGTGTAGGGGGTGGGGGGAGGGCTGGGTTTGGGGGGGGGGTGGGGGTGGGGGGGTGGGGGCGGGGGGGGGGTCGGGGGGGGGGGGGGGGGGGGGGTGGGGAGGGGGTGTGGTGTGGGGTGGGGGGGGTTGGGGGGGGGTGGGGTGGGAGGGGGGGGTAGTGGGGCGGGAGGCGCGTGCGGGACGCGGGAGTGTGCGGGGGTTGAGAGGGGGCGGGGGGGGTGGGGGCGGAGGTTGGGGGAGCATGCGGTGGGAGGGGGGGTTGGGGTGTGTGGGTGGTGGTTCGTTGTGTTTAGCAGCGGAAGGAGGAGAGGGGTGTGGAGGAGTGGTGGGGGCAGCGGGGTGGGTCGCGGGTGGGTTGGGGGGGGGGTGCGTGGGGTGGACTGTAGGGTGTGTGGGAGAGACGTGCACGTGTGGGTGGGTGAGTGGGTGGGGATTGGGGGGGGGGGGGGGGCGGGGGGCGTGTGAGGGGGTTGTGGGGGTCGGGGGGGGGGGGGGAGGGGGTGGGGGGGGGGCGTGTGGTGGGGGGTGTAGGGGGGTGCAGGGGCGGGGGTGGGGCGCGATGGGTGGGGCGCGGGGGGGGGGGGGGGGTGGGTGTGGGGCGGGGGGGGGGGGGGGGGGGGGGGGGGGGGGGGTGGGGGGGGGGAGCAGCGCAAGTGGGGGGGTGTGGCGTGGTGGGGGTGGTGGGGGGGTGGGGGGCAGGTGTTAGGGGGGGGGCGGGGTGGGGTGGTGTCGGGGGGGGGGGTGGGGGGGGGGCGTATGGTAGGCCCCGATCGTCGGTGGTTGGGGGGGGGGGGTGGGGGGCGGGGGTGTGGGGGTGGGGGTGGGATGGGGGGGGGGGGTGGGGGGGGTGTGGGGGTGGGGGGTGGGGGTGGCAGGGCGGGGGTAGCGGAGGGTGTGGGGTGGGTGGGGGGGGGAGAGTGAGTGGGCAGGGGGGGGGGGTGCGGGGTGGGGGTGGGGGGGGGGGTTTGTGGTGGGTGGGGGGGGTGGGTGGTGGGGTGGGGGTGGGGGGAGGGGTGGGCGGGGGGGGGGGGGGGGGGGGGGGGGGGGGGCTGATGGGTGGGGGGAGGGGAGGGGGTGGGGGGGGTTGGGGGGTGGGTGGTTGGTGGGGGTTAGGGTTTGGGGAACGGGTGTTGGGGGGGGTAGGGGGGGGTGGGGGGGGGTAGGGGGGGGGAGGGGGGTGTCGGTGGGGGGGGCGTGGGGACATGGCGGGTGGGGGGGGGTGTTGGGGGTGGTGGGGGGTTGTGGGCAGCGGTGGGGGCGGGGGTGGGTGGGGGGCGTGGTCGGGAGGGGTGGGTTGGGGGGGGGGGGGGGGGGGAGGGGGGGGGGGGGTAGGGTGGGTGGTTGGGGTGTGGGTGGGGCGGGTGTGGGGGGGCGAGTGTGGCGGGGGGGGGTAGGGGGGGGGGAGGGGTGGAGGGGGGGGGCACTGTTTCGAGGGGGGGTAGGGGGGGGGGGGTGGTGGGGTGGGGGTCGATGGGGATTCAGGGGGGGTTGGGTGGGGAGAGGGAGGGGGTGGGGGTTGGGGCGGGGGGTGTGACCGGGGGGGGGTTGAGGGAGCGCGGGTAGGGGGGTGGGGGGGGGGAGTGGGGGTTGGGGAGGGTGGAGGGGTGGCGGGGCAGGGGGGGGGGGGTATTGGGTGCGTGGGGGGTGGGGGGAGGGGGGGGGGGGTTTGGGGGGGGTTTGGGCGGTGTAGGGAGGTGGGGTGGCGCGGGTAGGTGAGGGAGTGGAGGGGGGGGGTTGGGTGTGGTTGGGGGGGGGCGAGGGGAGAGGTGTGGGGGGGTTCGGGCGGAGTGGTAGTGGGGTGGGGGGGGGGTGGGGTGGTTGGGGGGAGGGTGCAGAGGTGCGGGTGCGGGTTGGGGGGGACGAGCGAGGGGCGGGAAGGAGGGGTTTGGGGGGGGGGGGGGGAGGGTGTGTGGGGGTGGGGTTGGGGGGGGGGCGGATGTGCGCGGGGGGGGGTGGGGGTGGGGGGGGGGTGGGGGGGGGGGCTGTGGTGGGGGGGTTTGGCGGGGGGGTGGGGGGGGGGGGGGGGGGGGTGTTGGGGTGGGGGGGGGGGGGGGGGTAGCGGGTTTGGGAGGGTTGTGGGGTGGGGGGGGGCGGGGGGGGGGGGGGGGGGTGGTTTGGTGGGGGGTGGGTGGGGGGTGTGGGTGGGTGGGGTGTGGGGGGGGGGGGGGTGGGGGGGGCGGGTGGTGCGGGGGGCGGGTGGTGGGTTGAGATTAGGGGGGGGAGGAGATTGTGGTAGGGTGTGGGGGTGGGGAGGGTGGGTGTTGGGGGGTGCAGGGGGGGTGGGGGGTTGGGTGGTTGGGTGGGGGGGGGGGGGGGGGGTGGGGGGGGTGGGGGGGTGGGTGTGGGGGGGAGTGGTGAGGGGGGGGTGGTGGGGTAGGGGTGGGTGGGGCGTGGGGGGGTGGGGGTAAGGGGGGGGGGGGGGGGGGGGGGGGGGGGGGGTGATGGGGGGTTGCGTGGGTGGGGGATGTGTGTGTGGGGGTGGTGGGGGGGGGGTGGGGGGGCCGGGGGTGGGGGGGGTTGGGGGGGTGGGTTGGGGGGGGGGGGGTGGTTGTGGGGGGGGTGTGGGCAGGGGGGGGGGGTGGTGGTGGGGGGTTGGTGGGTTGTGGGGTGGGGGGGGTCTGGGGGTGTTGGGGGGGGGTGGGTGGGGTGGTTGGGTGGTGGGAGGTGGGGTGGGGGGCAGCGCAATGGTATGGGGTTGGGTGGTGGGTGGGGGGTTGGGGTTGGGGCGGAGGGGGGGGGTGGGGTTAGGGGGTGGGGTGTGGGGGGGACGTGGGGGGGCGGCGGGGCGGGGGGGGGGTTGGTGGGGGGTAGGGTGTGGTTTAAGGAGGGGGGGGGTGGGTTCGGTGCGGGGGTTGGGAAGTGGCGGGGGCGGAGGGGTGGGGGAGTGGTCCGAGACGCTGGGGGGGGGGAGGTGTGGGTCTTTTGGGGGGGAGGGAGGCTGTGTAGTATGGGTGGGGGTGGTTTGAGAGGGGGGTGGGGCGGCAGTGTCTGTGGGGGGGGTGAGTGGTGGGGGGGGGGTGTGTTGTGGGGGGGAGGCGAGGACGGGGGGTTGGGTGGGGTTGACGGTAGGGGGGGTGGGGCGGGAGGGGGTGGGGGGGGATGGTGTAGGGGGGGGGTGCGAGGGGGGGTGGGGGTGTTGGGGGCGGGGGGCTTGGGTAGGGTGGGGGTAGTTTTCTGGTGGGGTGGGGATTCACAGGGGGGGTTGGGGGGGGGTGGTTCGTTGGTGGGGGGGGGGGGGTGGTGGTTGGGTGGGGGTGGGTGTGGGGGCGGTGGGGCTTAGTGTTGCGGGGTTTCGGGAGGGGGGTGCGTCGGCAGGGTGGGTGGGGCGGGGGTGGGGGCGAGGGGGCGGGGGGGGGGGTGTAGGAGGGTAGGACGGCGAGGAGGGCTGAGAGTGGGTGCGGGTGGGTGGCGCGAAGCGGGGAGCGGGCGTTGGGCGGTGGGGAGGGCTGGTGCCAGGAGGCCGGAGGTTTTTGGTGGAGCGGGACGGTGGGGTGTTGGGGGGGGGGATCGACGCTGGGTGCGGGCGTCTGTGCGGGGGGGGTGGTGGGTGTGGGGGTGGGGGCGGGGTGGGGGGGGTTGGTGTGTTGAGGGGGGGGACAGCGGGGGGGGGGGGGGGTGGGTGGGGTTGGGGGGTGGGGGTGGGTGTGGGGGTTGAGGGGGGGGGTGCAGCGGTTGTTGGTGGGAGGTGGGTGGGGGCAGCGGCGGGAGTATGTCGTGGGGGGGGGAGGGGCGGGGGGGGGGCGCGGGTTGGTGGAGACTGGGGGGTATGTTACGCGCGGTTGGGAGGGGGGGGGGGGTGGAGGGGGTGGGGGTCGAGTTGGGGTGGTGTGTGTGGCGGGGGTTGGGAGTGGGGGGTTGGGGGGGGGTGGGGGAGGGGCGGGGGGGGGGCGGGTGGTGGTCGTGGGGGGGTTTTGGGTGTCGAGCTGTGTGGGCACGGGGGGGGTGGGGTGGGGGGGGGCGATGTGGGGGGGGGGGTTTGGAGGATGTGGGGGGTCGGAGATGGGGGGGGTGGGGGCGGGCTTGGGGGGGGGGGGGGTGGTGTGGGGGGGCGTGGGTTGGGGGTGGGGGTTGGTAGGGTCGGTGGGAGGGGGGGGGGGGAGTTGTGGAGGGTGGTGGGGTGCGGGGGTGTGGTGGGGGGGGGCGGTGGGGGGGTGTGGGGGTAGGCGGGGTTGGGAGGGGGGGGGGGTGGGGGGGGGGGGGGGGTGGGGATGGGTTGGTGGGAGGGGGAGGGGGGGGGTGATTGTGGAGGGTGGGGGGAGGGGGGTAGGGGTTGGGGGGAGGAGTGGTGGGGGGAGGGGGTGGGAGGTGGGGGGTCGGGTGTGTGGTGACAGGGGGGGGGGGGGGGTGGGTGGGGGGGGTGTGGGTGGCGGGAGGGGGGGTGTTGGGGGGGGGGGGGGGTGCGAGTGTGGTGGGGTCGGGGGGGGTTGCAGCGCGGGGGAGGGTTGGGGCGGGGGAAGTGTTGTTGCGGTGGGGTGGGGCGGTGGTGGGGTGGGGGGTGTGTGGGGGTAGGGGGGGGGGGGGGGTGTTGGGGGGGTGGGGGAATCTACATAAGCCAGGGAATACGACGCGGTTCTCTCACGGCTTCGGCGGAGACGGGGGAGGAGCGCGGGGGGGTGCGGGGTTGTTGGGTTCACGGGTTGGGGGGGGACGGGAGTGGGAGGGGTGTGGGTTTGAGGGTGGTACGGTTAGGTGGGTGGGGGGGGGGGGGCGATGTGGGTGGGAGGGGGGTGGGGTGGATAGAGGGGGTGGTGGGGGTGGGGGGGGGGGCGGTGGGGAGTGAGATGGGGGATGGGGGCGGGGGGGGGGGGGGGTGGGGGGCGGTGGGGGGAGGGGGGGGGGTGACGAGGGGGGAGTAAGGGGTGTGGTGGGTGTGAGGGGTGGGGTGGGGGGGTGGGAGAGAGTGGGAGGGGTGGGGAGAATGGTACGGAGATGGGGGAGGGGAGGTTGGGGGGGGAGGTGTGGGGTGGGTGGGGGGGGGGGATAGGGGCAGGGGGACGTAGGGGGGGGGGGAGGGTTGGGAGCGGGGGTGAGAGAGAGTGGGGGAGGAATGGGGAGGGGGGGGGTTGGTGGGGTGGTGGCGTGGGGTGGGTCGGGTGGAGGGGGGGGGGTGGTGTACGGGGCTGGGGGGGGGGAGGGGGGTGGGGGGGGGGGGGTGGGGGGGTGGGGGGGGTGGGGGGGAGCGGGGGGGGGGGAGGGGGGGGGGGGGAGGGGGGGGGGGGGGGTGTGGTGGTGGGGTGTTTGGGTTGGGTGAGGGGAGGTGGTATGGGGGGGGGGGGGGGGTGGGCGTGGGGAGCGGGGCGGAGGGTAGGATGAGGGGGGGGGGGTGGTGGGGGGGGGGGTGGTGAGGGTGGGTGGGTAGGGGTGGTGGGGGGGGGGGGGGGGGGGGGGGGGGGTGGGGGGGGTGGGGGGGGGTAGGGGTGGGGGGGGGGGTGTGGGTGGTATGGGGGGTGGATTGGGGAGGGGGTAGGGGGTTGGGGGGGGAGGGGTGGTGGGCGGGGAGGGGCGGGGTTGGGGGGTGGGGGGGGGCGGGGGGGGGGGGGGGGGGGGGGTGGGGGGGTCGGGGGGTGGGTGGGGGGGGGGGGGTGGGGGGGTGGGGGTGAGGGGGGGGGGGGGGGGGTGGGTGTGGGGGGGGGGGGGGGGGGGGGGTGGGGGGGGGAGGTGGGGGTGGGGTAGGTGGGGTGGTGGGTGGGGGGGGGGGGGGGGGGGGTGGTGGGGGGGGGGGGAGGGTGGGGGGTGTGGGGTGTTGGGGGGGGGGGGGGGGTTGGGGGGGTGGGGGGGGGGTGGGGGGGGTTGGGGTTGGGGGGGAGGGGGGTGGGGTGGGGAGGGGTGGTGGGGGGGGGGTGGGAGGGATGGGGTGGGGTGGGGGGTGTGGGGGGTGGGGGGAGGGGGGGGGGGGGGGGGGGGGGGGGGGGGGGGGGGGGGTGGGGTGTGGTTGGGCGGGTGTGGGCGGTGGGGGGGGGGGGGGGGGGGGAGGAGGGGGGAGGGTGGGTGGGGGGGGGGGGGGTGGGGGGGGGGGGGGGGGGGGGGGGGTGGGGGGTGGGGGGAGGGGGGTGGGGGGTGGTCGGGGTGGGGTGTTGAGGGGGGGGGGCGTGGGGGGAGGGGGTGGGGTGGGGGGGAGAGTTGGGGGGGAGTGTGGGGGTGGGATTGTGGTAGGGGGGGGGGTGGGGGGTTGGGGGGGGGTGGGGGGGGGGGGTGTGGGGTGTGGGGGGGGGGTAGGTGGGGGGGTAGGGGGGGGGGGTTGGGGGGTGGGGGGCGGGTGGGGGGGTGGGTGGGTGGGGTGGGGGAGGGGTGGGGGTGGGGTGGGGGGGGTTGGGGGGTGGGTGGGGGGGGGGGGGGGGGAGTGGGGGTGGGGTTGAGGGGGGGTGGGTGTGGGAGTTGGGGGCGGGTGGTGGGGTGGGGTGGGGGGGGGGGGGGGTGGGGTGGAGGGTGGGGGGGGTGGGTGTGGGGGGGGTGGGGGGTGGGGGCTGTTGGTGGGGGGGTGGTGGGTGGGGTGGGGGGGGTGTGGGGTGGGTGGGGTTGGTTTGGGGGGGGGTGTGGGGGGGGGGGCGGGGGGGGTAGGGGGGGCGGTTGGTGGGTGGGTGGGGGGGGGGTGTGGGGTTGTGGGGGGGGGGTGGGGGGTTGGGGCGTGGGGTTGGGGGGGGGGGGGGGGGGGTGTTGGGTGGGGGGGGGTGGGGGGTGGTGGTGGGTGGGGTGGGGTGGTGGTGGGGGTGGGGTGCGAGGGGGAGGTGGGGGGATGGGGGGGCGGGAGGGGGGGGGGGGGGGGTGGGGGGGTGTGGGTGGGTGGGGGGGGTGGAGGTGTGAGTTGGGGTCAGGCACAGGGGATCGAGTCGGGGGCAGGAGGGATGGGGGGCTTGGGGGTGGGGGGGGGGGGGTGGGGGTGGGAGGTGTGGGGGGAGGGGGGTGGATTTGGAGGTCACGGGGCTGGGGAGGGGGAAAGCTTTGGGGGTCGAGTGGTGGGGGTGGGGGTGGGGGGGGGTGGTGGGGAGGGAGGTGGGGGGGGTGGGGGGGGGGGGGTGGTCGCCGAGGGGGTGGTGTGGTGGGCAGGGTCATGTGGAGGTGGGGGGGGGTGGGGGGGTAGGGTGATTGGGGTGCAATGGGCGAGGGGGCGCATGGGGCAAGGTGCTGGGTGTTGGGGCTGTTGGGTCAGTTCAGAGGGATTGTTCTATGGGCGCAGTGGGGGGTGTCTGTGTGTGGAGGGGGTTGGGGGTGTTTGGGTGAGGTGGTCGGGTCGGGGGGGTTCTGGGGGGGGGGGTGGGGTGGTTTGGGGTGGGGCGGGGTAGGGGGGGGGGCTGGCGGGGGGAGGGGAGGGGGATGGGGGGTGGGTGAGGGGGGGGGAGGGAGGTGGGCGGGGGGGGGTGCGCTGTGGTTGGTGGGTGGGTGGTGGGGTCGTGCAGGGTGGAGGGTTGAATCAGGCTGGGGGGGTGCGACACGCCAGTAGGTGAGGAGGACGGTGGTGCGGGGCGAGGGGTGAGGATTGGGTGGGGTGGGCCGGGGCGCAGGTAGGGGGGACGGCGCGAGGTGGTTCGGGTTGGGTTGGGTGCGCGGGCGCGGCGGGTGTTGTGGGTGGGGTGGGGGGTTGGGTGTGTAAAGCGGTTTTGGGTTGGATGTGGCACGGTTCGGAGCTTTTGGCGGGGGGGGAGGTGTGTGGGGGTTTGGTGGGTGCGCAGCGGGGGTGGAGGGGTGGTGGTGTGGTGGGGGGGGGGGTGTGGGGGGGGTTACGCGTGAGCGAGGGGTGGTTGGGACGGCGGGGCAGGGGGGGAGCGGGGGGGGGTGTGAGGGGTTGTGGGGGGGGGTGGGGGGTAGTGGGGCGGGGGGGGCCAGGTGGGGTGGTGGTTCCAGTGGGGGGGGTGGGGCGTGTGTTAGGGCGTAGAGAGCCGGGGGGCGGGGAGGGGGGCCGTGGATCGAGGGGTGCGCGAGGGGTTGTTGTGTGTGGCTGAGGGGGCCAGCGGGGGGTGGGTGAATGGGCGGTGGGGGCAGGACAGTTGAGGGGGGTCTGCAGGCGATAATATTGTTGAGGTGGTGTGAGGAGGCGGGGTGGGGCGGGGCGGGAGGCGGGGGGTGGGTGTGGGCGGGGGGTAAGTGAGGGATGGGGGGAGGGGGGTGGTGGGGTGGGGGGGGGTGAGGGGGTGGGTTTGTGGGGGGGGAGGTGGGGGTGCGTGGTCTGTGCGTGGGCGCCTGGGGGGTGTGGCGCGGGGGTAGTCGCACGGGGAACGGAGGTTCGGTGGAGGTGGTGTTTCGCGCGTGGGGGGGGGCGGTGGGGGGGGTGGGGTTTTGTGGGGGGGTGTGTTGGGGGGGGGTGGGGGGCGGGATGTTGTGGGGTTTGTATCGGGAGGGGGAGAGGGGGTGAGGTGGTTGGGTGGGGGGGGGTGTTTGCGGGGGTGGGCTTGTGGTGTGGTGGGTGGGGGGGGGGATGTTGGTGTGTGGATGGGGTTCGGGGGGGGGGGGGGGGGTTGGGGGGGGGGCGAAGGAGTCGGGTATGTGCGGAGGGGGGGCGCGAGGTGGGGGGGGGGGGGGGGGGGTCGAGGGGGAGTGGAGTGGGGAGGGGTGGGGGGGGGGTTGGGGGGGTGCTGGGCTGTGGTGGGGTGGGGAGCGGCAGGGGGGGGTGTATACGAGTGGGTGTCGCGGTTGGCGGGACTGGGTGGGGGAGGGGGGTGTGGGTGAGTGGGGAGGATGGGTGGGGGGTTGGTTGGTGGGTGGGGGGGGGGGTGGGGGGGGGGGGGTGGGGGCGTGGGGGGTCGGGCGCGGTGGGGGGAGGGGGGGGGCGAGGGGGGTGAGGGGGGGTGGAGAGAGGCGAATACGGAATGTTGGGTGAGTGGGTGAGACGCGGAGTGACGGTGCGGGGGGGGAGGGGGGGTGGGGGGGGTGGTTGGGGTGGGGGGGGGGGGCGGGTGTTGTGTGGCGGGGAGGGGTGGAGAGGGGTGTGGGGGGTGGGCGGGGATGGGGGGTGGTGGGTGGTGGGGTTGGGGGGGAGGAGGGGTGGCGGTGGGGGGGCTGGGGGGGGTGGGGGGCGGTTTTGGGGGGGGGGTTGGTGTGGGGGGCGAGGGGGGGGGGGTGGTGGTGGGTGTCGGGGTGGGGGTGTGTATTGAGGTCGGAGTTGTGGCGTGGGGAGGGGAGGGGGGTGTTGGTGGGTGGGAGGGGGTGGGGGGTGGGGGGGGTTGGGGGATGGCGGGGTGGTGGTGGGCGGGGCGGGGTGTGAGGCGGGTGGGTGGTGGGTGGTGGGGGGGGGGGTAGGTGGGGGGGGGGGTAGGGGGGGTGGGGGTGGGGGGGGGGGGGGGGGTGAGGGGGGAGAGGGGAGAGGGGCGTGAGAGGGAGGGGGAGAGGGATGGGGGGGGGGGGGAGTGGTAGGGTGGGGGGGGGGTGGGGGGGGGGGGGGGGGTTGGGGGGGGTTGGTGTGGGGGGGGGGGTGGTGTGTGTGTGGGTGGGGGGGGGGGGGGGTTGGGGTGGGGGGTGTGGGGTTTGGGGGGGGGGGGGGTGGGGTGGGGGGGGGGGGTTGGATGTGGGGGGGTTGTAGGGGGGGGGGGGGGTGGGGGGGGGGGGGTGGTTGTGGTGGTGGGGGTGGGTTGGGGGGGTGTATGGGTTGGGTGTTGGGGGTGGGGGGGGGGGTGGAGGGGTGGTGCGTGTAGGGGGTCGAGGGGGGTGCTTTGGCGTGGGCCGTGAGGTGAGGGGGGGGGGGGGGTGGGGGCGGGGGTTCGTTCAAAGGTGGTGGGTTCATGTGTGGGGGGGAGGGGAGGGTGCTCGGTGGGGAGGTCCGGGAGCCAGAGGGGGTGAGGGGGGGTGGGGTGTATTTGCGTGCGGGGGTGGAGGGGGGGGCTGGGGTGGGGGGGGGGTGGGGGTGGTTTGGGGTGGGGGGGGTGGGGGTGGGTGGGGGGTGGGGGGGGGGGGCGGGGGGGGGGGGGGGGTTGGGGGGGGGGTGTGGGGGGACTGGTGGGGGTGGGCGGGTGATGGGGGGGGGGGCGGGAGCGGGGGGGGTTGGAGGAGAGGGTGGTTGGGGGGTTGGAGTGGGTTGCGGGGGAGGGGGGGGTCGGGGGGGGGGTGGGGGGGGCTGTGGTGGAGGGCTGGGGTCGAGTGGGGTGTCTGCTGGGGTTGGGCGGGGAGGGGGGGTGGTGGATTGGCGAGTGCGTGGGGGGGGGTTGGGTTGGGGGGGTGGGGGGGGGGCGGGGGTGGGGGTGGGGTGGGGGCGGCGGTGGTGGGGGTTTGTGGGGTTGGGGGGAGTGCCTAGGGAGTGGGAGAGGGGGGGGGTGGGACGGAGGGGGGGGTGGGGGGGGGGGTTGGGGGGGCAGGGTTCGGGGGTGGAGTGGGTGGACGTGGTGAGTGGTGTGCGAGGTGCGGGGGGGGGTGGGTGCGTAGGCGGGCGGCGTGGCGTGGTGATGGTTTCGCACGGGTGGGGGAGTGGGGGGGTCCACTTGGTGTAAGGTGGGGGTGGGGGGTGGGGTGGAGTCCGCGGGGGGGACAGGGGGGTGGTGTGATGGTGCGGGGGGGGGGGAGTCGGAGTGGTAGCTTTGTGCTGGGGAGGGGGGCGGGGGGTAGGGGTCTTGCTTGGGGGGGGGACGTGTATTGTGGTTGGTTGGTGTGGTGTTGGGGGGGCTTGGGGAGGGGGGTGGGGGGGGGGGGGGGTGGGGGGGGTGGGGGGGGGGGTGGGGGTTGGGGGGGGTGTGGGTGTTAGAAGGGCGGGAGTTTAGACGGGCGGTGTGGTCGGGAGGCTGAGGTGCGGTCGAGGAAACGCGCGGAGGGTGCGGGAGGCGGTTTTGGAGGGGGTGTAGGGGGGTAGGGTCGACGGGTGGGGGCGCGGGTGTAGGGGGTAGGGCCGGGGGGGGTGTTGGTGGAGCGGAGGTGGATGGGTCCTTGGCGGTTGTGGGGGGGGGGGTGCAGGGGGGCTCTTGAGCGAGTGTCGGGTGTTATTGTGAGGGGGGTAGGGTGGGGGGGTGGATTAGGGGGGGGTACCGGGGGGCGTGGCGGGGTGAGGAGGTTGGAGGGGGGGGGGGGGCGGAGTCTGGTGGGTAGTGTTTGGGCGGTTGGGGGTCGGAGAAGTGGGGGTCGAGGTGACGGGGGGGTAGAGATGTTGATTGTGGGGGGTGGGGGGGGGGCGACAGGACGGTTGGTCGGAGGGAGTCGAAGAGTGTGGGGGGGGTGGTGTGTGTGGTGGGGTGGTGGTTGGGGGTGTGGAAGAGCGGGTGGGGTGGGGGGGATGGGAGGGGGGGGGGGTGGGGTTATATAGGGGGGGGGTTGGGCGTGTGTCGTGGGGTGTGTGGTGGGGGGGATGTGGGGGGCGAGGGGGGGGGTGGGGGGAGGTGGCGGGGGGTGGGTGGGTTTGGGTTGTGGCGTGTGGGGGGGAGGAGGGGGGGCTGCTGATGTTGAGTGTTGGGGGGGCGAGGAGGGTGTGGGGTGTGGGGGGGCATGGTCGGAGGGGGGAGTGGGGGGGGGGAGGTGGGGGGTGTTGGGTGGTCTCGAGTTGTGTGGGTGGGTTCGGGGGGGGGGCGGTGATCAGGTTGGGTTCCTGTTGGGGGGGGGTGGGGTGGGGGGGGGGGGGGGGGGGGTGAGGGGGTGGGGTGTCGCTGGTCGGGGGGTGGTTTGAGTTTGGGGGGGGGAGTGGGGGGGGGTGTGCGTGGGGCGACGTGGGTGGGGGTGGGGGCACAGGGGTTGGGGGGGGGGGGGTAGCTGGGTAGGGGAGGGTGAGGGGGGGGGTGGGGGGGTTGGTGTTATGAGTTTGAGGTGGGGGGGTGGGGGGGGGGGAGGTGTGGGTGTGGGGGGGGGGGGTGGTGGGGAGGGGTTGGTTGTGGGGAGTGGGGGGGGTGGGGTTGGGGTGGGGGGGGGGGGGGTGTTGGGGGGGGGGGTGTGGGGTGTGGGGGGGGGTGGGGGGGGGGGGGCAGGGTGGGGGCGGGTCGGTTGGGTGGGGGGGGGGGGGTAGGTGATTAGGGGGTTGTTGGTCGGGGGGGGGGTGGGCGTGGAGAGCGTAGGGTAGTGGGTGTGGGGGGGGTTGGTGTGGGGGGGTATGGGGGAGGGGGAGGGGCGGGGTGGCTAGTGGTGGGGGGGGGTTTGTTGGGGGTTGAGATGGGGGGGGGTGGTGTTGTGGGTTGGTGGTGGGGGGGCGGGGGAGCTGAGGGGTGTTTGTGTGGGCGAGGGGGGGGGGGGGAGTTGTGGTTGGGTTGTGGGCGCGGGGCTGGGGTGGGGGGGGGGGGGGGGGTGGGTTGGTTGGGGGGGGAGGTCGGTGGGATGGTGCTTGGGCTGGGCGGGGGGTTGGGTGGGGGGGGGGGCGGCATGGGGAGCTGGGGGGGGAGCGAATGTGCGAGTGGTGTCGGGTGTTTGCACAGGGATCAGAGCACGAGGGGGGGGGGGGGGGGGGGGGTGAGGGAGGCGTGGTGGGTGGTGGTTTTGGTGGTGGGTGGGGGGGTGTGGGGTGTACTGGGGGTGGTGGGGGGTGAGGGATGGGGGGGGTGGGGGGGGGGGTTGGGGGTGGGGCTGGGGGGTATGGGGAGAAAGTGAGGAAGTGGGGCGTTACGGGGGGGGGGGGGGGGGGTGTTGGGGTTGATTGTTCGTGGTGGGGGGGAGGGGGGGGGGCTTTGGGGTTGTTTGTTGGGGGGGATGGGGGTGGGTGGCGGGGTTGGGGGGGGGGGGTGGCTGGGGGGGGGGTGGTGGGTTGTGGGGGGGGCCAGTGTTGGTGTCGGGGGGGGGGGGGGGGGGGTGGGGTAGGGGGTTGGTCGGTGTGTGGGCGGGGGGGTGTGGGAGGTGGGGTGGGGGGGTGGGGCGGGGGAGACGCGGGGTGGGCGGGGGGTGGGGGGGATGGTGGGTAGGTGTTGCGCAGGGGGGCGGATGATTGGGGGGGGAGGCGGGGGGGTTTGCGGGCGGGTGAGGTGGGGCGTGGGTAGGGGGGGGGGGGGGGCATCTGGTCGGTTGGTGCGGGCGTGGAGCAAGAGGGGGGGGGTTGTGTGGGGGGGGGGGGGGGGGAGGCGGGGGGAGGTGAGGGTCCGGCGGGGGGTGGGGGGTGGGGGGTGGGGTTGGGGAGAGTCAGTGGGCTGGATGGGGGTGGGTGGGGGGCGGGGGAGGGGGGGTCGGGGGGAGGGGGGGGGGGGTAGCGCGGGGTTGGGGGGGGGGGGGGGAGGGGGGATAGGTGGGTGCTGTGGGGGGAAGGCGTCCGGTGGGTGGCGGGTGGCGACACGGTGTAGGGGATGGGAGGAGGGTTGTGGGGGGTGGCTGAGGGGGAAGGGGGAGGGGTTGGTGGCATCGGTGTCGGGTGGTTGTGGGGAGGGCGGGTACTGGGCGGTGGGTTGGGGGGGGGGGGGGCGGGGGTGGGGGGCAGTGGCGGTCTGGGGTGGGGCGCGTGGGGTGGGGCGGTGGTGGATTGGCGAGGTGCTGCAGTTGGTGGGGAGGGCTGGGTGCCATAGGGCAGGTTGGGAGTGGGATGGGGAGGGACGTGGGGTGGGGGGATGCGTGGGGGGGGGGGGGGGTTCTGTTTGGTGGGGTGGGTGGTCAGTAGGGGCGGGGGGTTGGGCGGATAGAGCTGTTTAGAGGGGTCGGGGGGGGGGGTGAGGGGGTGCGGGTGATAGGTTGTTGTGCGGGGGGGGTGGTGATGGGGGGGGGAGCGGGCGGAGGGGAACAGAGGGGGGGGGGAGTGCGACGGGGGGTGGGGGGGTGGTGGGTGGGATTGGGGTGGGGGGGGGGTTGGGGGGGATGTGGGGTGTGGAGGGGGGTGGGGCGGGGGGGGGGGGGTGGGGTGTAGGTGGGGGTTGGGTTGGGGGGGGGGGGGTGTTTTGGGGGGAGAGCGGGTAGGCGGTGGGGGCCAGGGGGAAAGGCGTAGGACGGGTAGGGTGGGAGAGTGGGGCGGGGGAGGGGGGGCGGGGGGAGGACGGCGCGTGAGTGCGGGGGGTGGGGGGGTGGGTGTGGTCGCACGGAGGGGGGCCGGGGTTGGGGGGGAGGAGGGGGGGGTAGAGGCTTGGGGGGGGGGGGGTGCGGTTGTTGGGGGAGGGGGTGTGGGGGGGGGGCGTAGACTAGGATGGGGCGTGGGGGGGTGGGGTGGGGTGGGGGGCGATGGGGGTGGGGGGTGGGTGGTGGGGCGGGGTGTGGGCGGGGGGGGTGGGGTTGGGGTGGGTGGACGGGGGGGGGGGGGTGGGGGTGGGGTGGGGGGTGGGGGGGGGTGGTGGGTGGGGGGGGTGGGGGGTGATGGGGTTTGGGAGGGGGCGGGGGGGGGGTGGGGGGGGGGGGGGGGGGGGGGTGTGGGGGGGGGGGGGGGGATTTGGAGGGGGGTGGAGGGGGGGGGGGGGGGGGGGGTGGATGTAGATGGGGGGTGTGGTGGTGGGGGGGGGGGGGGGGGGGGGGTGGGGGGGGGGGGGGGGGGGGGGGGGGCGGCGGGGGGGTGGGGGTTTGGAGGGGGGGGGGTGGGTGGAGGGTGTGGTGGGTGGGGGGGTGGGGGGTGGGGGGTGGGAGGGGGGGGCGTGTGGGGGGGGGGGGGTGGGGGGGGTGGGGGGGGGGGGTTGGGGGGGGGTGTGGGGGGGTTGGGGGGGGGGTGGGAGGGGTGGGGGGTGGGGGGGGGGGTGCGTGGGTGGGGGGGGGGGGGGGGGGCTGGGGGGGGGGGGGTTGGGGGGGGGGGAGGGGGGGGGGGAGGAGGGGGTGGGTTGGGGGGGGGGGTGTGGGGGGGTAGAGTACGGGGGGGGTGGTTGGGGAGGGGAGAGCGGGGGGGGGTTGGGGTTGGATGGGATGTGTTGTGGGGAAAGTGGGGGGTGGGTGCTGGGTTGCGGGAGGGGGGTGGAGTGGGGGGGTTGGTGGGCTGGTGGGTGGGCGGGGAGTGTGGTGGGGGTCAGGGGGGGGGGTGGGTGGGGGGGGGGGCCGGGAGGGCCAGGGGCTTGTGGGGGGGGTTGTGTTTGGTTTTGTGGGGGGGGGGGGGGGGGGCTGGGGTGGGGTGGGGGGGGGGGCGGGGGGGGGTGGTTGGGGTAGGGTGTTGTGTCGTTGGGGTGGGAGCGGTGTGTGGGGTTTTGGGCACAAGTTTGTTGGGGGTCGAGTGGGAGGGTGGTGGGGGGTTTTGGGGGGTGCGAGGGGGGGGGGGGGGGCGTGGTGAGGGGGTGGGGGGATGTTCGGGGGGGGAGGGTGGGGGTTGGGTGAGCGGGGTGTGAGGGCTGGGGGCGTGTTTGTAGGGGGTGGGTTCGGGGGGGTGGGGGGGGTGGGGTGGGGGGGGGTGGGGTGGTGGCTTTTGGGGTGGGCCTGGTAGGGGGGGGGGGGGGGTGGGAGGCTGGCAGGGGGGGGTGGGGATGGTTGGGTGTGAGGAGGTGAGGGGGGGGGTTGATGGTGTCGGGGGGACGGTGGGCGGCGGGCTTGGTGGGGGTGGCCTTGGGTGTGTGAGAGGAAGGGGGGTGTGTGGGGGTGTCGGGGGGGGCGTCGGGGAGTGTTCTTGAGGGGGGGAGCGGGCGGGCCTGGGGGGCAAGTGGAGGGGGATGGGATTGTTGGGGTCTTTGGGTGCCAAGGGGTGGTGGGTATGGGGGAGGGTGGGGGAGAGGTGGGGGAGGGTTGAGGTGTTGGGGGTTGGGTGGTGCGAGACGGGGCGCTAGGGCGCGGGGGAGGTGGGTTGGGGGTTGAGGGGGGGGTGGGGCGAGGTACTTGGGGGGGGGTGGAGGCGCGTTGTGCAGGGGGGGGGTGGGGGGGGGGTGGGGGGAGGGGGGGGCGTGGGTGTGTGTGGGTGTGAATGGTCGGAGGTTGGGTCGCGAGTGAGCGGTTGTGCGGAAGGCCGGTCTGGGGGCTTAGTGGGAGCAAAGTTGGCGGCGAACTGGAGGTTAGGGGAGTTGATGGGATGGTTGTGGGTGTCGCGCTGTTCGGGGGGGTGTGGTGCTGAGAAGCTGGGGGTGGGGGGAGGCACAGCTAGGGTGCGCGGATGTGGAGGGGGAGCAGGGATGGGATGGGCGATGGGGGGGGGCTTGTGGGGGTGGCGTGGTGCGGCGGGGGGAGGGTGGGGGTTGCGTTTCGGGTGTTGTGTCGGCACAGGGGTGGGGGGTGGTGGGGGGGTGGGTGGGTTTGGTCATGTTGCAGAGGCGGCGGCGATTCGGGTGGGTCGTGAGTGTGGGAATGGGGGAGGCGTTATGGGGTATCGCAGGTGGGGGGAGCGGGTGGGGGGGGGGGCGGGTGGGGGGGTGAGTTTGGTGGGTCGGGGGTGGGGGGGTGTGCGATGTGGGGTCGTGGGGGGGCAGTGCCTCGGGGGGGGGGGTGGGGTTGGGGGGGAGTCGGGGGGGTGAATGAGGGAGGCTCAGGGGGTGCGGCCGCAGGGTGGGGGTCGGGGGGGTGTGCGGGGTAGCGGGAGCCGGGTGATGGGGGGGTTGGGGGGTGGGGGGGGGGTGGGGGTGGGGGGGGTGAGGAGGGCGGTGTGGGGGGCAGGGGGGGGTGAGGGGCGGGGTTGGGGGGGGGGGTGGGTGGGGGGTGGGTGGGTGGGACGTTGGGCACGTGGGTGCGGGGCATGGGACGGGGGGACGGGGAGTGGGAGGCGTGGGGATGGGGAGGGTGACGGGGGTACACGAAGGATTGGTGGGGGGGTGGGGGGCGAGTGTGTTAGGTGGGGGTCGCGGGGATTTTGTTTGGGTGCGGGTGTGGGGGGGGGGGGGGGTGGTGGTGGCGTGGTGGGGTGTGTTGCGGGGGGGGGGAGGGGTGGTGGGGGGGGGAGGGGGGGGGTGCTGAGGGGTGGGGTGGTGGGATTGGGGTGGCTGGTAGTGCGCAGACGCGGGGCGCGCGTGTTGGGGGGGGTTTTTCGCAGGGGGGGGGGGGTAGTATCGTAGATGTGATGGCTGTGTGGGTGGCGAGGCTGTGGGGGGGGGCGCGCAGGCGGGTGGCTGGGGTGGGGCTGGGTGGGGGGGTGTGGTGGGGTGGGTGTTGTTTGAGGAGGGGAGGGTTCACGGACTGGAACGAGGAGGTGGGCAGGGGGGGGGGAGTGTGGTGGTGGGGGTGGGGGGGGGTGGGGTAGGCGCGAAGGTGGGCAGGGGGGGGGTGGAAGGGGACGGTATGGCAATCTTTGTGTGGGGGCAGGGGGCTATGGGTTGGACGGCCGCATTGGGCGGCGCTTGGGCAGGGGGTCGCGTCACGGGGCGCGAAAGGAGGGAGGTGGTGGGGGGTGGTCGGAGGGGTTGGTGGTTGCTGCGGTGAGTGGTTGGGTGGGGGGTGTGGGTTGCGGGCGTGCGGGAGGTCGCCGGGAGGGTGTGGTATGGGGGCTCAGATGGTAGAGGTGGGGGGGGCATTGCTGGGGGGGGAGGGGAGGGGTAGGGGGGGGGCGCGGTGGTGGCAACGGGTGGTTTCGGGGGGGTGGGCGGGGTACAGGGATTGCGCGGCGGAGGGTGGTGGGAGGGGGGTGACGGGAGGTTTGTGGGGGGAGGTGTGGAGGGGTGGGGGGTGGGGGTAGGGGCGGGGGGGAGGTGGGGGTGCTGTAGTACGTCGGGGTGGGGGCGGGCGGAGTGAATGGCTGGGGGGGGGGCGGGGTCGGTGCGGGGGGGGGTTGGCGTTGTTGGTAGGGGGGTGTTGGGTAGTGGGGGGGGGGTTGGGGGGGGGGATGGAGGTAATGGGGGGGGGGGGGGGGGGGTGGGGGGGTGGTGGGACGCTGAGGGGGTGGGGGGGGCAGGGGGGTGTTGGACTGGGGGGAGGTTGGTGGGGGGGGGGGTGGGTTGGGGTGAGGTTGGGGAGGGGGGATGAGGGGGGCGCGCGCGGGGGGGGGGGGGGTGGGGGGGTGGGTGGGTGTGGTGATGGTGGTGCAGGGGGGGGGGAGTGGTTGGCGAGGGTGTGAGGTGCGGTCGAGTGGGTGGGGTGTGGTTGGGGGGGGGGAGGGGGGTGAGGGGACGCGGCGGTCACTTCTGTGGTTGGCCGGGGGGTTGTTAGAACGGCAGGGTTGGAGGAGGGTTTCTGTGAGTGCGGCGGGATGGGGCGTGAGTGAGAGAGGTTGAGTGTTGACGTGTGGTGGGCCACGCGGGGGTGGGTGGTTCGGAGGGGGGGGTGGGGGCCGGTGGTGCCGGGGGGGGGGGTTGTGGAGAGTGTGTGTGTCGGGGTGCAAGGTCGGGCGGGGTGGCGTTGCTGAGGGTTCGGGGGTGCTCGGGGCGACACGTTGGGAAGTTGACGGGTTCAGGGGATGTGTGCGGGGGGGTGGGTGCGGGGGGGTGGGCGGGGGGCTTGGAGTTCGGTTGGTTTGAGGTTGGTTGGGGCTGGGGGGGGGGGGCGATTGAGGGGGTTGGATGGACTGGGTGGGGTGGGTAGGGGGGTGCGCGCGGAAGGTGCGGTGGGCCAGTTGAGGTGGTGGTAGGGGGGTGGGGGCGGGGGGGGGTGACGGGCGTGTGGCGGGCTGGGTTGGGAGGGATGGAGTGCGGGGGGGTCGGAGGGGGTGGCGGGGACGGTGGGGGTGGGTGGGTATGGGGTGGGCGGTTGTCGGGGTGTTTGGGGGGTCTGAGGGGGGCGGAGTGTGGGGGAGGGGCAGGGAGGAGGGAATGGAGTGGGGGGGCGGGGGCTGGTTGCGCGCATGGAGAGGAGGGGGCGGGGGATGGGAGGGGCGGGGGCGGACTTGGTGCAGTCGAGAGGAGTGGTGGGATTTGAGGTTGGCTGGCGCTCGGGGAGGGGGCGAAGCGGGGTACCTAGGGGTGGTTTCAGGTGGGACGTGGGGTGTAGAGGGGGCGCGCGTGGGATGGGGGGCGGGGGGGCACGCATGTGGTCCGGCGGTGTTTAGGTGGAGGGGTGTGGGTGTCGAGGTGGGGAGGAGGCAGCGGGCGGGGGCGAGAGAGGGTGAGGGGAGGGGGGGGTGGTGCGAGCGGAGTCGAGGGGAGAGGTGTAGGCGTGGTAGGGTGGGGGATGGTCGGTGTTGGGGCAGGGGAGGGGGGGCATGGCGGGCAGAGTGAGGAAGTGGAGTAACGTCGCTGGGGGGGGAGTAGGTGGGGTGTGTTTTGTGTGTCGGGGAGGGCGATGTGAGGGGTTGGAAGGGGGGAGGTGGGGGGTTGGGTAGGGGCGCTGAGAAGTGGGGGGGTGTGGGGATGAGGCTCGGGGTAGGCGCATGGGGTGGGTGGAGTGTTCGGGTATTGGTGGGGGAGTAAGTGTTGGGGGGGGACGGGGGGTTCGGGTGGAGGTAGGTGGGTGGGGGGGGTTGGGGATTTGGTGAAGGGGTTGTGTCGGGGTGGGGGCGGGGGACTGGGTGGGTGTGTGTTGGGGGGGTTGGAGGCGGGGGTGTAAGGTGGGGGGGGTGGAGGGGGGTGTTGGGGTGGATTGGGGGCGGGCGGGGGGGTGAGGTGGGGTAGAGGGTAGGGGGAGGGGCGGGGTGGGTGGGGTGCGGGACGGGGTCGGGGATGGTGGTCGCGGACGGTTGGGTGTGTCGATGGCGGGGCGCGGGAGTCGGGTGTCGGGGGTGTGCCGGGGGGGGCGGGGGTTGGGTGGGGGGGGGTTTTGTGTGTGTGTGGGGTGTGGGGGTTGTGGGTTGTTGTGGTGGTGGGGTGGTGGGTGGAGTGAGGGGGGGGGGGTGGGGGTGGTGTGGGGGTGGGGGGGTGGTGGGTTAAGTGGTGGGGGGGGGGGGGGGGTGGGGGGGGGTGCGTGGGTGGCTGCCGGGGTGGGATTGGCGGGGGGCGCGGGTCAGGTGTGGCGCGCGGGGGAGGGGGGGGGGTACACGGGGGGGGGCGAAGGGGGGGGGGGGTGGGTGGGGGGTTGGGTGGCGCGAGGGGGGGGGATGGGGGGTTGGGGGGGGACGGAGTGGGGGGTGGGGTCAAGGGAGGTCCGCGACGGGTGGTGTGCATGTGGGGGTGGCAGGGGTCGGGGGGTGGCCGGGAGCGGGGGGGGGGATTGGGGGTGGGTGTGGGCGGTGGGGGGGTGTGGTTGGTTTTGTGTCGGGTAGGGGCGCGGACGTGGTTTTGTGGGGGGGGGTGGGGTGGTGGGTGGGTGGGGGGGGGTGGGGGGGTAGGGGTGGGGTTGGTGGGGGGGGTGGAGAGGGTGTGGAGGGGGGGGTGGGGTGGTGGGAGGGGGTGGGGGTGGTGGGGGCGGTGGTGGTGGTGGGTCTGGGGGGGTGGTGGGGTGGTGGTTGGGGGGGCGTGACTGGTGGGGGGGCGGGGAGGGTGGGAGGTGGGCGGGGTGTATATGGGGTGGGTGGTCGGGGTGTGGGTGGGGTTTGGTTTGGGGAGGGGTTGGGGTTGTGGAAAGGTGAGGGGTGGGGGTAGGGGGGGGAGTTGGGGGGATGTAGAGGGGGTGGGGTTGGGGGGGAGAGGGGGATTGGGCGGTGACGCAGGAGGGAGGGGGGAGTGTGTGGGTGGAGGAATGGACGTCGACGGGGGGGGTGGGGTGGGGACGGTGGGGGGTGGGGGGGTGTGTCGTGAGGCGGGCACAGGATTGGCGCTGGGTACACGGGGGGGGCGGGAGTGGGGGCTAGTTTGTGTTGGCGATGTGGGCACGAGGCGGGGAGGGGGGATGGGGTGGAGGGGGAAGGGGGAGCTGGGGGGGGGCGGGGATGGTGGGGGGGTAGGGGTGTTGGGCGAGTGGGGCGGGGTGGTTAGGGGCGGTGATGGATGGGCGCAGTTGGGGGGGGCATGGGGGGGGGTGAGTCGGCGCGGGGGTAGGCAGGCGGGGGGTAAGGGGCAGGGGGGGGTGAGGGTGGTCGCGGGGGAGGGGAGCGCGACACAGGATGAGGGGGGGGGGTGGTGGGGTGAGGGGGGGGGGGGGGGGTCACAGGACGTGTGGCGGCGGCAGTTGGGGGGGTGGGGTGTGGGGGGGTCGGTGGGGGTGCGGCCGACGGGGGGATAGGGGTGCGTGGGGACGACGCTGAAAGGGGGGTGCGGCGGGGCTGGGGTCGGAGGGGTGGGCGGTGTGGTTGAGGGGGGGTTTGGGGTGGCGTTTTGGGGGGAGGGAATACGAGAGGGGGGGGGGTGCAGGGGGGGGGTGGTTAGGGGGGGCGCGTACAGCGGCGGTTGTGGGGGGGTGGGTGGGGGGGGCGTGTTGTAGAGGGGGGTGGGGATGTGGGGTGGGTTCGGGGGGGGGGCGAGTGTGGGGATGGTGGGGGGGGGTGGGGGGCGCACGGGTGGTGGGGGGGATGGAACGGCATGGTGTGGGCGGGTTGGGGGGGGTATGGGTTGGGGGTGGGTGGGGTAAGGGGGTGGGGGTGGTGGTGGTGGTGCGAGCTGGGGGGAGGGGTGGGGGTGGGGGGAGGGGGTAGGGGGGGGGCGAGGTGGGGGGTTGTGGGGACGTGGTGTAGGGGGGGGGTGGGGGGGGGTGCTGTACGGGGGTGGCTGGGCATTGGATGCTGTGTGTGTGGGAGCCGGGTACGGTTGGGGGGGTTGGGAGGGGGTGAGTGATGGGGTGTGTCTGGGGGCGGGTGTTGGCTGGGGGTGAGGGGGGGTGGGTTGAAGGGTGTTGGGGTGAGGGGGGGGGTGGCGATAGGGGGGTGGTGCGGGGGTTGGGTGGGGGGTTGGGTGGGTGGGGGGGCTGTAGGTGTGGGCGGCGGGGGGCGCACACGGATCATGGAGGGGGGGTTGGGTGGTGCGGGCTGGGCACGGGTGAGAGGGTGGGGGGGGGGTGGCGGGGGCCATGTGGAGGAGGTAGGGGGGGTAAATTGGTGAGTGGTTGGGGGCGAGGGCGGGGGGGGGGAGTCGCCTGTGGGGGGTGGGTTAGGGTGGGGGTTGACAGGGGTGGGGTGGGCGGGTGGAGGTTGATTGGGCGGGGCGGGGATGGCGGTGGTGGGGGGGGGGGAGGGGGGGGGGGGGGGGTGGGGGGGGGGGCGAGGAGGTCACGGGTAAGTGGGCAGGGGGTGTGTGCGGTAAGCGCGGGAGTCTGGGGGCGCAGTTGTAGGGAGTGCGGGGTGGGGGGCACACTGCGGGCCACGGGGGGGCCGGGGTGAGGGGTGGGTGCGGTGGGGGAGGGAGGAGTGTGTACGGGGGCGGGGGGGGTTGGGGGTGGGTTCAGAGGAGGCGTGGTGCGTGGGGGGGGGGTACTGGGTTGGGGCGGCGGGTTTGGGGGGGTGGGGTATGGGTGGTGAGGGGGGGTGGGGTGGGGGGGGGGTGGTTGGGGTGTGTGGTGCGCGGGGGGGGGCGGGCTCGGGTGGCGAGGGGCGTGGGGGGGGCAGGAGGCTGGGGGTGGTAGGGAGGGGGGGGGAGGGCAGGGGGGGCGGGGCCGGTCGGGGTTCTTGGGGGGGGGGGTGGGTGGGTGGGTTTGGTGGGGCGTGTGCGGGTGGGAGGCGGGGGGGACGGTTGTTTGTGTTCGGGGGGGGGGGATGGGGCGGGGAGGGGGGAGAGTGGTATGGGGTTGACGGTGGGTCGGGGGGCGGGAGGGTGGGGTGGGGATGGGTGGGTGGGTCAGTATTAGGGCGGCGGGATAGGTGAAGTCGTGAAGGCGGGTGGGGGGGGGGGTGGGGGGGGGAGGTGGTCGGGGGTGGGGGTGCGGCGGGGTGTGGGGTAGGGGTCGGGGGGAGAGGGCGGATGTGGGGGGACTGTGGGCGGGCGGTGGGGGGGGGGGCGGTTGTGGAGGGGTGGTGGTTGCGGGGGTTTCTGGGTGGCCGTGGTGTGAGCGAAGATGTGTGGGTGGATGGGAGGGTCTGGGGGGGAGGGGTGGTGGAGGTAAGGGAGGGTGGGGGAGGGGGGGGGGGGGGTTGAGGTGGGGGGGGGGGGGGGTGGGGGGTGGGGGGGGCGGGTGTGGTGTGGGTTGGGGGGGGGGGTGTGTGCGGGTTAGAGAGGGGGTGTGGGTTCGGGGGGGGGGATGAAGGGTGCTGGGGGGGTGATGTGGGCGGGGGGGGCGGACGGGGGGGGTCGGGGGGTGGGTGTGGAGGGTGGGGGGTGGGGGGGGGGGGGTTTGGTGGGTTTGGGGCGGGGGGGGGAGGGGGGGTGGGGGGGGACGTGAGGGGATGGAATTCGAGGGCGTGGGACTGGGGGGGGAGGTTGTGGGGGTGCGGCGGGGGGCGGGGGGGGGTGGGTGGGTTGGGGGGTCGTGGCAGATGGGGGGGGGGAGTGGGGGACGCGAGGGCGAGGTGTGTCGGGGGGGGGGTGTTGGTAGGGGGGGTGTGAGGGATAGGGGGCGGGAGGGTGTAAGGGTCGGGGGTGTGAGGCAGGTGAGGGGGGATATCCGAGTGGGCGCCACGCGCAGGGGGTTCGCAGGGGTTGGGGGTGCGCTTGCGATGTCGCTGGGGTGACGGGGTGGGGGGGGGTGGGTCTAGGTAGGGGTTGTGGGGCGTGGGAGCGGGGTGGGGGTGGGGTACGGGGGTTTTGGGTGGGCTGGGAGGGGGGGGGGCCGGGATCGTGGCGGGCTGTGGCGGCGGAGGTAGGGGGGGGCGTGGGGGTGGGGGGGTGGGGTCGGGGGGGGGTGAGGCGAGCGGTAGGAAGTGGGGTTGGTGGCTTGGGTTGTGGGTGTGAGGGGGGGGGGTTGGGTGGTTGTGGTTAGGGGGGCACGGCGTGGGTGGTGCTGGGGAGTGGGGGGGGGGCGTGGTGTGGCGTAGGAGGGGGGGGTACGGTTGGGTGGGGGTGGGCGGGAAGGGGGGGTGTGGTGGGGTGGGGGGGGGGTGGTGGAGGCGTGGTGGGTGGGGGGGGTGTGGGGGGGGGAGGTGGGGGGGGAGGGGCGGGAGGGTTCGGTGGGGGTGCAGTGGGGGAGGCGGGGCAGGGTGAGAGGGTGGAGGGGGGGCGGTGGGGGAGGAAGGGGGGGGGATGGGGGTGGGGTTGGAGTTGGGGTCTGTCTATGTGGGGAGGTGGTTACGGTGGGGAGGGGGGGGAGGGGGGCGCGTTTGTTGGCGCGGGGGGGTGGGGGTGGCGGGGGCGGTGGTATGTGGGGGATGGGGGGGGTGGGGTGGGGGGGGGGGCTGGGGGGTGGTGTTGGGGGGTGTGAGGGGGGGGGGGGGGCCTGGGTGGTGGCGGGGAGGGGGCGTGGGGTGTGGGGGGGCGGGGGGGGGGGAGGGGGGGGGGGGGGGGCGGAGGGTGGGGGGGAGGGTGGGGGCGGGGGGTGGGCACCAGGGGTGGTGTTGGTCGACTGGTGGGTGGGGGGGGTGAGGGGCGGGGGGTGGGCAGGGGGGGGGGTGCGAGGTGGTTGTGGGTGGGGGTGTCGGTGGTGAAGGGGGTTTTGGGGTGGTTTTGTGGTGTGTTGGGGAGGAGGTGTGGTGGGGGGGGTGGAGGGGGGGGGAGGAGGGGTGGAGGGATAGGGGGGGGAGGTAGGTGGCGACGGTAGGGGGGGCGGGGGGGGTGCAGGGGGTGGGGTGTGGGTGGGGGTGCTTGGGTTGAGTGGACGGTTGGCGAGCTGGTTACGGGAGTATAAGCTGTTGTGGATTGTGGTGGGAGTTTGTGTGGGGGGGAGGGGGGGGGTTGTGGGGGGGATGGGGGGCGCTGGTGTGGGGGGGGGGCTGTGGTGGTGGGGGGGTTGGGAGGGGGGGCGGGGGGGGGGGGTGTGGGGGGAGGCGGGGGAGGTTCTGTTCGGGAGAGGGCGTGTGGGGTGGGGGGGGGGTGTTGTGCGGTGCGGTGGTGTCGGGGGGGTGACAGAGGTGGGGGGGGGGGGGAGGCGGGGTTGGGGGGTGGTTCGGGGGTTGCGGGGTGTGGGAGGGGGGGGAGTGGGGTAGCGCTGGAGGGGGGCGGGGGGGGGGGGGTTGGGGGTGGGGTTGGGGGTGGGGAGGGTTGCAGGTCCAGGGCGGTGAGGAGGGTGGTGGGTGTTGTGGTCTGTGCTCCGGGGGGTGGGGAGCGGGCACAGTGGGGGGGGGATGTGTGGAGGAGGGGTGTGGGGGCGCGGGGGGGGGAGGTTGACGAGCGGGCGAGGCTTGAGGGGGGTGGGGGCAGGGGGTGGGGGGGGCGATGAGGGGGGGGCGGGGAACGGGGAGATGGGGGGGGGGTTGGTGGGGGGGGGGCGGGGGGGGTGTTGTGGGTGAGAGGGGTGGTGGTTGGTGGGGCGTTTGGGGGGTGTGGGGGGGGTGGGCGCACGGGCGGTCGGGGAGGCGGGGGGGGGGGGTGAAGTCGGAGGGGTGGCGTAGTTGGGGGGGGGGGTGGGGGGGGGGGGTGCGGGGAGTTTGTGATAGCTGTGGGTGGGGGGGGGGCGGGTGGTGCTGGGTGAGGTTGTGCGGTTGTCTGTTGGGGTGGTGTGGGGGCGGGGTGGGAGGTAGGTGGGGGGGTGGGGGTTTGGGCTGGGTTGGGGTGTGGGGGGGGGGTGGTGGGGGGGTGGGGGGGGGGGGTAGTGGGGGGGGGGGGGGTGTAGGGGGGGGGGGGTGGGGGGGGGGGGGGTGGGGAGGGGGGGCGGTGTGGTATTGCGGGGCGGAGGGTGGGGGATGGGGGGGGATGAGATTTGTGGGGGGGGGCGGGTGTGCTTGGGGGGAGGGTTGGTGGTGCAAGGGGGGGGGGGGGGGGAGGGGGGTGGGGGGGGGGCGGTCGGCGGGGGTGTGCGTTTTCTTTGGGTCCGGTGGTGGTGGTGTGGGGGGGGGGGGGGTGTTGGAGGGAGGGGGGGTTGGGGGGGGTATGTGGGGCGGGGAGGAGGGGGTGGGGGTGGGATGGGGGTGGAGGTGGGGCAGGGGGGGGGGGTAGTGTTGTGTATGGCGGGGCGGGGGGGGCAGGGTGGGGGTTGGGGGTTGACGTGGGACAGGGGGGTGTGGGTGGGGTGGGATGGGTGGGGGTTCGGTTGGTGTGGGGGGTCATGGCCGTTTGGGGCAAGGGGGGGGGGAGTGTTTGGGTTGGGGGGTGGGTGTGTAGGGTGGGGTTGGGGTGGGTGTTGGTAGGGGGGGGGGGTTGCGATGGTGGGGGGGGGGGCGTGAGGGGACGGGGGAGGTTTGGGGTGGGGATGTGGCGCGGGGTGGGTAGCAGGTGGGCGGGTGGGGGTGGGGGGGAGCGGGGGGGGGGGAGTGGGGGGGGTGGGGATGGGCGGTGGGTGTAGGGGTTGGTGTGGGACGTAGGGGGGGGGCGGGGGGGGGGTGCTGGGGGGAGGGGGGGGGGGAGGGGTTCGCGGGGGTGAGGGGGGGGTATGTGGGGTGGGGCGGGGGGGCGTACTGGGGGGTCGGTGGGGGGGTGGGGGGGGGTGTGGGCGGGGGTGTGCGGACGTGGGCGGAGTGGGGGGGGGGGTGAGGGGGGGGGGAGGGGGTGTGAGGGGGGGGGTGCGGGGGGGAGTGGGGGTGGCTGGGTGTCTGGGGGGAGGGGCGCTGGGCGGTGTGAGGGTCGCGCGGGAGGCTTGGCGTGGGGAGGAGGTGTTGGGGGATGGCTGTTATGGGGTGGGGGGGGGTGTGGGTAGATGGGGGGGGGTGGTCGATGGGGTGGGGGCGGGGGGAGGGGGGAGGTGGGGGGGGGTGTGGTATGGGAGGGCGGGGAGGTGGTGGCGGGGCGGGGGGTGGTGCGGGGGGGGGTGCAGGTGGGGGCGGGGGGGTGTGCACTGCGGGTGGGCGGTTTGGGGAGCTGGCAGCGGGGGGGGGGGGAGGGGGGGGGTGTGGGGGGTGGGGGGCGGGGGAGGGGGGGGGGTGGTATGCTCGGTGGGTGCGGGGGGTGGAGGGGATTGAGGTGTGGGTGCGGGGGGGAGGATCGGGAGTGGGCGTGGAGGGTGGGGGCGGTGAGTCGCGTGCGTCGGGGGCGGAGGGGGAGGGGGGGGGGGGGGGGGCGCGGTGGGGGGGAGGGGGGGACGCTCGGGGGCGGGGGGGGGCGGGGAGGGGGGGAGTGTGGCAGTACGGGGCGGTGGGGGGGGGGGGATGGGAGGCAGGGGGGGGGGGGTGGGGAGGAGGGTGTGTGTGGGTGGGGGGGGAGGGGGTGATGGGGGTGGGGTGTGGGGGGTTGTGGGGGGCTGGGGGTGGTAGTTGGTGGGGGTTGGGGGGGGGGGGTCGGTCGGGGGTGGGTTTGGTGTGGGGTGGGGGGTGGGGGGGGTGGGAGGGGGGGGGGGGTGGGGGGGTGGGTGGGCGGTGGTTTGGTGTGGTCTCGGGGGGGGGTGGGGGGGGGGTGTGTTGCGGGGGAGCGGGATGGGGTGGGGGGGGTGGTGGGGGGGGGGGGGGGGCGGTTGTGCGGGTGTGGTGGTGGGGGGTTTGGCTTGTGGGGGGGGGTATACTGGGGGTATGGGTGGGCGGGGTGGGGTGGTTAGGGGGGGTGGTGTGCGGGGTTTGGTAGGGAGGGTGTGGGGGAGGGGTGCGGGGTGTGGCGGGGTGGGGTTGCAGGCGGGAGGGGGGGGGTGTGGTTGGAAGGGGTGGTGTGAGAGAAAGGTGGGGGGGGGAGGGGGTAGGGGATAAGCGGGGGGTGTGGGGGGGGCGTTGGTGGTGTTTGACGGGGTGGGGGGGGGGGGGGTGGGGGGGGGGTGGGTTGCAGAGGAAGGGGAGCGGGCGGGGGGGGTGGGGTTGAGTGGGGTGTAGGGGTGAGGTGGGGGGGGTGGGGGGGGGGGGTGGGTGGGGGAGGTGGGGGGGGGGGTGGGGGCGGCGGGTGAGAGGGTGCTGGGACGGGGGAGGGGTGGGGAAGTAAGGGGTGGGGTGGGCGCAAGGTAGGGGCAGGGGCGGGGGGGGTGGGGGGGAGGGGGAGTGAGGGGTGGGGGGTGTGGGGGGTTGTGTGGGGGGGTGGCGCGCTGGGGGCGGGGGTGGTGGGGGGGTCGCACGCGCGTGGGTGGTGGGTGGGTGGGGGGGGGGGCGTGGGGGGGTGGGTTGGGGGTGTAGGGGGGAGGCTGGTCGGGGTGGGGGGGGTGCGAGCGCGCAGAGTAGGGGGGGGTAGTGGGGGGTTGGGGGTGGTGTTTTGTTGTAGGCGGAATGGGGTGGAGGGTGTGTGGGGGGGGGGGGGGCTGTATTGACGGGGGTAGGGGGCGTGGTTGGGTGGTGATTTGTGGCGGCGGGGTGGGGGTTGGGGGGGGGGGTATAAGGGAGGCGGTGTGGTTGGGGGGGGTGGGGGGGTGGTTGCGTGGGGGGTGTTGGGGCGTGGAGGGGGGGGGGGCTGGGGTTGGGGGTCGGAGGGTGGTGTGGTGGTGGGGGAGGGGGGGGAGACGCCGGTTGGGGGTGGTGTGGCTGTGGTGTGGGGGGGAGCTGGGGGGCGGCGGAGTGGGGGGCCGAGGCGCTGTGGGTTGGGCGCGGGGGTGGGGGGAGTGGGCGAGGGGGGGAGGGTGGTGGGGGGGTGGGGTTGGGGGGGGGTCCGTGGGTGGGTGTTGGGGAGATGGGATAGGCTGGGTGAGTGGTGGGGGGTGGGAGTGTTGGGGGAGGGGTTTTGGGGGGTAGTCGGGGGAGGTGGCAGGGGGGCGGGGGGGGGGGTGGGGCGGGGAAGGGTGGTGGTGAGGGATGTGTGTGGGGGGAGAGTGACGGGGGGGGGGTGGGTGGGGGAGGGGTTGTGGGTGGGGGAAGTGGGGGGGGGCATTGGGTGCTGGGGTTGTGGCGGGGGTTGGGGTAGGTGCTGGTAATTGGAGGTGAGGGTGGGGGTGGGGAGGGGGTGAGAGGGGGGGGGGGGGGGGGGGGGTCATGGGGCGTGGGGGGGTGTGGGGGGGGGGAGGGGTGGGATAGGACGGGGGGGGGGGTGGGGGGCGGGGGCTCAGGTGGGGGGGGGGGTGGTCGGGGGGGGCGGGGGAGAGGGGGTGAGAGCTGGGGGGGGCGGTGGGGTTTCGGGGCGGTGCTGTGTTCTTGTGCTGGGGGCGGGGGGGGGGCGAGGTGTAGGTGTCGGGGGGGGGGGTTGGGGGCGGGGTGGAGCGGGGGAGTGGCAGGGGGGGGTGGTGGGGCTGGGTGGAGTGGGGAGGGTGGGGGTATCCGGGGGGGGGAGGGGGGGAGGCGGAGGGGGGGGGGTGTCATGGTGGTGGGGAGGGGCGGGGTGTGGGGGGGCGGGATGGTGGTCGCTGGGTCGTTGGCGGGGGGAGGTGTGGCTGGGTGGCGCGAGGGGGGGGGGGGTGGGGGTGGGGGGGTTGGGGGGTAGGGAGGTTGGTGTGGTGGGGGGGGGGGGCCAGGGGAGTAGGTGGGGGGGGGGAGGGTGGGGGGGTTGGTTGGGGGCTTTGAGGTTGGGGGTGGGGTGGTGGGGTAGGGGGTGGTGTGTGGGGTTGGGGGGGGGGGTGATGCGGGGCGCGTGTGGGGGGGAGGTGCGGGGGGGGGAGGGGGTCTGGAGGGGGCATGGTGGGGGGGTGGTGGGCCGGGGGGGGGAGGTTGTGGGGGGGGGGGGGGTGGGGGTGGGTTGGGTTGGTTTAGGGTTGGGTGGCAGCATGGGATTGTGGGGGGATGGTGGAGGTGTGGGGGTGTGCGGGGGCTGGGTTGGTGTTTGGGGGGTGGGTCTTGGCGCTGGTTGTGGGGGGTTGGGCGGGGGGGCGCGGGGAGGTGGGTGGCGGGTGGGGTGTCGGCCGTGGGGGTGGGCGCTGAGGGGGGAGTGGGGTGGGGTGTGGGGGGGGGGGCGGATGTGGAAGGACGCGGGGTGTCGGGGGGGTTGGGGGGGAGGGGGTGACACGGGTGGGGATGGTTGGGGGGGTGGTGGGGGGTGGGGCGGTGGGGGGTGCGTGTTGGTGGGGAGGGGGGGCGCGGGGTGGGGGGCGGAGGGGGGGGGGGTGGTTGGGGGGGGCACTGGAGGTACGGGGGGGGGCGGGCGACGGAGGGGGGAGTGGGGGAGGCGGGGTAGTTAGCGGGGGGGGTGGGTGGGGATGGTTGGGGGGGAGGGGGGGGGGGGGTGGATTTGGTTGGTGGGTGGTGGGGGTGGAGGGGGGTGTGGTGTGGGGGGTGAGGAGGGGAGGGGTCCTGGTGAGTGGGGGAGGGGGCGAGTGCTGGCGGAGTCTGGGGTAAGGAGGTGGAGTGTGGCGGGGGGGCGTGTGGGGGAGGGCGGGGGGAGGGGGGACGGAGGAGCCGCGCTTGTGTGTGACGGTGGGAGGGGTGGGAGGGGGGGGGGTGGTTGGAGGGGGGTGTGTGGGCGGGGGATGACGGGGGTGGGGTAGGGGGATGTTTGGTGGATGAGAGGCGGGATTTGGGGCCGTTGGACGGGGGGGGGGGGGGTGTTTGTGTGGCGGTGGGGGTGGGGTGGGTTGGGGGTGGTGGGGGGGAGGGTGGGGGGGGTGGTTTTTGGGTGGGTGGTGGTTGGGGTGGGGGGAGGGGGACGGGACTAGCGGAGGTGTGGGGGAGGAGTGGGGAAGGGGGGGGGGTTCGCAGGGGGTGGGGGGTGCGGGAGGTGGGGGGCTGAGTGCGGTCTTGGCGGGTGACGTGGGGTGGGGTGGGGTACAGGTGGGGGTGTAGGAGGGGGGAGCGTGGGGGTTGAGGGGGTTGGGAGTGAGAGGTGGGGAGAGGGTGGTTGGTTCGGGGGGGGGGGGGGGGCGGGGGTGGGGGGCTCCGGGGGGGGAGGGGGGTGGGGGGGTGTTGGGGGGGGGGTGGTGCGACTTTGGGGGTGGGGGGTCGGTTGGGGGTGAGTGGGGGGGGAGTGGGTTAGGGGGGGCCAGACGCTGGGGGAGGTAGGGACTGTAGCGTTTGGAGGGCAGGGGGGGTTTGGGGGTGTGGCGGGGGTGTGGGGTGGGGGGGGTCGGGGGGGGTAAGGGCGGTGGGGGGGGTGGGGGCGGGGGCTGCGGGGGGGGGAGGGGGGGGGGGGTGGGGATCTGGTGTGTGGGGCGGGGGGTGGGGGCTGCGGGTGGTGGGGGGCTACGGTCTGCTGTGGTGTGTGCGAGTGGTGTGGGGAGAGGGTTGGGGGGGGGGGGGGGGGAGCGGATTACGGGCGTGGTTGGGCGGGTTAGGGGGGCGGGGGAGCGGCAGGTTGGGGTTCTAGTGGGGGGGGAAGGGGGCGTAATGGGGGTGGGGGTAGGGTTAGGTTGGTGGTTGGTGGGGGGGGTGGAGTGGGGCGGGGGTCGGGCTAGGTTGGTATGGTGCTGGGGGGAGGGAAGGGGGGCGGGGGGTGTTAAGGAGGGGTGTGTCCGGGGGTAGGGGGGGTGGGAGTTGGGGTGGGAGAGGGGGGGGGTGGGAGGGTTGGGGGGGTTGGGGGGGGTTGTAGGGGGTGGGGGGGGAGATGGGGGGATCGAGAGGGGGTGGGGGGGGGGGGGGGGGGGTGGGGGGTGTGGGGGGGGGGTGTTGAGTGTGGGTGGGGTGGGGGGGGGTGGGGGGGGTAAGGGGGGAGAAGGTGGGGTGATGAGGGGGGGGGGTGGGGAGGTGGGGTGGTTGGGTGGGGGGGGAGGGGCGTGGGGTGGGGGGTTGGGGGGCGGGGGGGGGGGGTGAGAGAGGGTAGGGGGGGGAGGTGGTGGGGGGGCTGGGGGGGGGGGTGGGGGGGGATTGGTGGGGGGGGGGGGGGGTTGTGGGGTGGTCGGGGGGGGGGGAGGGGGGGGTGTATGGCATGGGGGGGGTTGGGGTTGGGAGGTTGGGGTGGTGCGGGGGGTGGGGGGAGGGGGTGGGGGGGGGGGGGGAGTAGGGGTGGGGGCGGGGCGGGGTGTGTTGGGCGGGGGGGGGGGGGTGGGGTTGGGGGGGGGGGCGGGGGGGGGCGGGGGGGGGGGTAGGGTGGGGTGGGGGGGGGGGGGTTGGGTGGGGGGTGGTGGGTGGTCGGGGGGTTGGCAGGGGGGAGCGGTGTGGGGGGGGATTTGGGTGGGGGGGGAGGGTTGTTGGGGGGAGTTTGTGGGCGGAGGGGTTGTTGGCTTGTGGGCGGGGAGGGGGGGGGGCTGGTAGAGTTTTGTATGGTGGGGGTGGGTGGGGGGGGGTGTGGGTGGCGGGGGGGGGGGGGCTAAAGGTAGGGGGTCGGGTAGGCGGGGGGGGGGTGGGTAGGGTGGGTGGTGGCGGGGCGGGGTTCAGCGCGGGGTGCATAGAGGGTGTGGGTTGGGGTCACGCAGTGGGGTTGGAGAATAGGGGTGGGCGGGGGAGGGGGGAGGGGTGTGTGTGGGGGTGAGTGGAGGGGGGTTGTGGTGGGGGGGGGGGGGGGGAGTGTGGGCGGGGGGCGTGGGGCGAGTGGTTGGTAGGTCGGGTGGGCTGGGTGTGGGGGGGGGGTGGGACACGGGGAGGGGGGTGGGGGGGTCCGTGTTGTGGTGGTTGGGGGGGGGTGGTGGGGGAGGGGGGGGGGGGGGGTGCGGGTGGGGGGAGGTGGGGGATGGTTGGGCGGTTTTGGGGGGGTAGGGGTTGGGGTTGGGTTGGTGGGGGGGGGGGAGGGGAGTGTGAGGTGTGGCGTTGGGGGGTGGGGGGTGGCGATGGGGTGCTTGGGGGGGTCTGCAGGGGTTGGATGGGGGGTGCGTGTGGGGGTGCCAGGGGAGTTAGTCCGGGTGGGGTTTAGTTGGGCGGGGGGGGGGCTGGCGTATCGTGGGAGGGGAGTGGGCGGGGGGGTGGGCGGGGGGTGGGCTAGGGTTGGAATCGGGCGGGCGTGTGTGGGGCGGGGGGGAGTTGGGGATGGGGGGCGGGAGTGTGGGGGGGGGGCGGGGGGTGGGGGGGGGGTGGGGGGGGCGAGGGGATGGGTGATAGGGGGGTGGAGGGGGGTGAGTGGGGGGGGGTCTGGTGTGGTGGCGGGTCAGTTGGTGCAGGGGTGGGGGTGGTGTGTGGTGGTCGATGGGTGATGGGGGTGGGGTGGGCGGACAGGGTTCGGGGGGGTGGGTTGGGGGGGGGGGGGGGGGGCGCGGGGTCGGCGGGGGCGGAGTGGGGCAGGGGGCGGAGGGGGGGGGGTTGGCGCCTGGGGGGAGTGGGGGGGTGATGGAGGGGGGGCGGGGTGGGGGCGGGTGGTTGGCGTGGGGCGTGCGTGGTCGTGTCGGGGGGGTGGGGGAGCTATGGGGTGGGGGGGGGTTTTTGGCGGGGGGGTGGGGTTCGGGCGGGGTGGGAATGTGTGAGGGGTGTGGTGCAGGGGGTGGGGTTGTGGGGGGAGCACGCGGGGGGGTTTGGTCGGGGGGACGGGGACGTTGGTCGTGGGCGAGTGGGTGGGGCGGAGGTGTGGGAAGGGTGTGTGGGTCGAGTGTTTGCGAGGGGGTGTCGGTGGGGGGTTGGAGGGGGGGGGGGGTGGGGGGGGAGGGGGTGGGGGCGAGGAGTGGGGGGGGGCAGGCGAGCGGGGCCGAAGGGGGGGGGGAGGGCGGG
>Ga0179593_1595999_pt1 | contig 79509 bp, 170 predicted proteins | sample CZODoug2_1_08_16_FD_185931 | JGI IMG/M metagenome (GOLD analysis project Ga0179593, IMG submission 185931) | Vadose zone soil fungal communities from Angelo Coast Range Reserve, California, USA - CZODoug2_1_08_16fungal (PacBio error correction) | ecosystem: Environmental > Terrestrial > Soil >... | reverse complement strand
GGTGCATGGGGGGGGGCCGGTCGCTAGCGCGTGTCAGAGCGCCGGGGAGCCTGGAGGGGCGACGGGCAGCCGAACTGAGGCTTGCCAGTTGACTGAAGGAGCAAAGTGTGCACAGAGTGATGTTGGGCGTTCACGGGTCATACGCTTTCTGGAGAGGACCGCGCGAAGAGCGGTGGTAACGCATGGGACTGCTAGGGTTATGATCGGGCAGTGTAAGAGGTGGCAATTCGATCCGTGTGCATGACGCACGCACATAATATGCCAGTAGGTACGAATGTAGTAAACGGCACGTGAATGTTACTACGACGCTCGCGCAGAGGCGGATTGTTGTGTCGATGTCGGGGGCTTGGCTTTGGGGTCTATGCGCGGTACGCGAGGGAAGGGTAGGCAGTTGGAGGAGTCTCGGCAACGTGATACGCCGGTCAGAGAGTGGTGTGTGACGCGCAGGCACATTCGGTGGTGTTATGTCGCACGCAGATGCGTGTTTTTGCCCAGCGATATCTGGTGGGTCTTGGTGCGAGGGTTGGGGGACGGTTGGTTGGGGAGAGTGGCGCGGCAAGGCGGGAGTGATGTGTGTGGCGGTTTTTGTTAGTCCTTTTGGCATTTAGGTGGTGTCCCCGAGAGAGCTGTGTCTCTGGACGGCAGTTTCGTTAGTGGTGGGTGGGGGCTTGCAGGGCGAGCTGATTGGCTGTGGATCAGCGACGTGTTAGCCTGGCTGTTCGTTCGTGCTGGAGTTGGATTCGTCGTGTGATGTGCGTAGTAGGGAGTTGTTGTATGGCGGGATGTGTCAATGGAGTGTGGATGGGTTACGACTTATTGGGTAACTGAGGGTCATCAGTGACCGGTACTTGTAAGTGTGCGAGGCCGCGTGGCGGTCTTCTGTGGTTTTTATTAGTTTTTCTTTCTTTGTTTAGGCGGAGTGGTTTTGAGAGGTAGCTGATGGCTTCGGGTAGTGGGTTGGGCATGGTGTCGTTTTCTGGGGTTATGGGATTAGCATCGAGTTTGTGTGGACAGTGGTTTCAGGTTTGCGTACAGTATCGGAGTTTCAGATGGACTGTGGGGGTGCGTGTTTGTGCATCACGTCTTGATTGGGGCGCATGGGAGGTTCTTTATCTTTCGGTGGGGGCGAGTTGTGTGGTGTTGGAGTGGACGACGGAGGCCAGTATAGGAGTGTGGTGTGTGGTTCGTTGCCAGCAGGTTGTCACAGCATGTCTGGGGCGCGTTGTGTCGGAGTGGCTGGAGCGATTGTTGCACAACCTTGTTGTGTGGGAGTTTCTGTGTTTTTGTGGGGGCCTTTAGTGTTTGTCTGGGGGGAGTGGGGATGGCTATGTCGGGGATGTTATGGAAGAGGGTCGCCGATAGTTACTCGTGGACACTTCGGTCGGGTAGCGGGCGCGGGCTGCAGAAGGGGTCGTGCTGGGACGCGATGACTAGGCGTGTGCGTGTTGGGTATAGAGGGATTGATGTTCATAGTGGTCGTTTGGGAGGTCTTGGGTTATATTGAGGCTGATTTGGGGGAGCGGGTGGTTTTATGGGTCGTTATGGGCCGTGAGGGAGTGCGTCACTCCTGGGGCGTGGAGGGCTAGTGGATTCGCGGGGATCGATGGGCGCGGGAGGGGTCGGTGGAGGGTGCGGCGCTGTGGGTGCAGGGCAGGGCGGGGCGGATCAGGGGATTAGCGTAGGTGTGGAAGTTGGCTGATTCGCTGAGCCTGCTCTGACATGTAGGTGCGGGAGTTGGATTGTGGTCACCGGTCTGCAGGGTTCTGGTCAGGGCAAGTGGGCGGCGCATTTCACACAGATAGGATCAGCTACCTTTGCGGTTGTAGTCGCTGTCTGGACTGTTGCGAATAGTGTCTAGGTGGGATTTGTATGACCGCGCATCTGGAAGTGTCAGGTGTGATTGGAAGTCGGTGCTGGGTTCGGACTGGTGTTTTGATGGGTCAGCTGAGGGCTTGCAGCGATACGAGATGGCGCCCGGGGAGGATCAGACGGAGTTCGAGGAGCGTGTGGAGAGGTTTTGTTTGAGGTAGCATGTGGGCGAGTGGGGGGAGGTCACCTACGGCGTGCTGAGGGTAGGTGTATTGGACGTAGGGCGGGGGAATTTGTTTGGGGAGCTGGACTGTGCGTTTTTGTGTCTGTTGCATGACGGCGGTTTGGGGTGTCTGATGATGGACATGCGGTGCGTTTGGGTAGGGCGTTGTTGTTGGCGCACGAGTTTGTGTGGGGTGGATTCGATGCGCTTGGTTTGCGCCGGGATTTGGCGGAAGCGGGTAGTTCGGTGTACGAGGGGGGCAGCAGGGGAGTCGGCGTGGCAGTGTGTAGTGGTTTCGATTAGATTGGCAACTGGTAGGCCGGTTATGTGGGTTGCGGTGTGGGGTTGCGGTGGCGTTGGGATGGGTTGGCGTCGGGGTGCAGGCACGCGCGTAGTCGGATCGAAGACGGGAGCTGTTTGTACAGGCACAGTAGCTGTCAGGTCATTCGCGGGTGGGGTTTCGCTGTAGGAGTGAGTCGTTGGGTATGTATGTAGGCTCACGGGCGCATTGGGTTCGACGGTCGAGGGTCGCGTTATTGGGATGAGGCTGGGGGTGCAAAGGGGGTTTGGACGAGGGGAGGTGGGGGGGCGTTAGGGGGTTAGAGGAGGGGTGGCGGGGGGTGAGGAGGCACAGTGCGGGGGTTGGTTACGAAGGAGGAGACGGTGAGGGCGCGAGGGTGGTCACGGGGTGGAGGGTTCGGGGAACGCGGCTGGACAGGGAGTGGCGGGGGAGCGGGGGGTCGAGAGAGTGTTATGCTTGTAGCTTGTGGTGGGAATGGATTGGTTGGGGCGGCGGGGGTACACGGAATGAGGGGGAGTTCTGCTGAGCGTTTAGATGGTAGGGATGAGGGAATAGTGGGGGGGTAGTTTTGTGTCGGGGATCGGGTTTGTTAGGGGATCGCACGGAGTTGTGCGCGACGGGGCTGGTGGAAGGGTTTGTGGCAATGTAACGCGGAGTGGGGCGTGTGGTCTGTGGTCTTGACGGGGCGGGGTGTGGTGGCTTTCTTGTCAGGCCGAGACCCCCACCCTCCCGCGACCACCTCGCGCTAGTGCTACGGGGGCGGTATGGAGTTTATAGGCGCTGTGGGTACTGTGACGCGGAGGAGTACGGCGGTAGGTGGCCGGTGGGGGGAGGGGGATAGAGTGGAGTTGGGGGGGAGTTGGCTGTGTTCGTGACGGGAATAGGAAGGAGTGGGTGGACGGGGGGGGGGTTGTCTTTTCAGAGGTTGTATTTCCCGTGCGGGGGACGTGAACGTGTGGCCACCCTGGCAGCGTCGGATCAGTGTCAGCAAGGAGTCGCGAAGTTCAATGGGCTGTCGCCGGTGAGGGAGGCCATTGATTAGCTCATGCCGTCTTGTTGGGGCACGCATTTCGCGATTGGGGATCTAGTCTTGGGCTGGATTAGGTTAGGTCTACATATGGCATTATTGTGGGTAGTTATAAATAAGTCTTCGTAGGTCGTTTAGTGGGCTTGGGCCCGCGGTATCACGTAGGCTATGGGTACAGCGGCACACGTCGGCCTTTACGATAGGGACGGCCCGTGGCTAAGTGGGCTTTAGGCCAGTTGTGGTGAAGCGCTAGTGCGGATGGTGGTGGAGTGTGGTCTGTGGGGGCGAGCGTGCAGTGTAGTGGATCGGAGGGAGAGGGGTAGGGTGTGCCGGTGTAGCGTGGGAGTTGTGGGTAGTGCCGTCGGTCATGGTGGTGATTGGTACAGGTGGGGTCGCGGGGTTTTTTATCGTGTCACTGCCATTGTTTACGCTTTCGACGTGGGACAGCGGCCGGGTGCACGTAGGGGCAGGCCGGTTGAGTGTGATCCGTCTGCTGTCGGTAGGGTGTGTAGAGAGGGGTAGGGAGGGTACGTGCTATCGATCTAGATACAGGGTCGCAGGAGGTGTCGGGGTGGATGCGGTTCAGTGAGAGGGGCTGCTGGCTTTGAGGGGGAGAGGGGGTGTGTGTCTTGGGGCGAGCGCGGCTGCGCGAAATGGTTGTCGAGTGTTGTGACATGCGGGGATGCTCGATCGGGCAGCGACATGTTTGCATTGAGGTTGTAGGAGCACGGGATGGCGAGTGCAGCAGGGTACTGCGGGGTTACTGTTGCGCGCCTATGGACGGGGGGCGCAAGCGCACGATTTGGCTCCGAGGGGTCGGAAGTGCCAGGGTGGGTTCCCGGCGTACGTGAGTGTCAGATTGCTTTTGTCTTTCACGGATCGGATGATGGGGGAGGTCGCGAGTTGTTGGGTATGAGGCTGACGGGGATATGGGAGCTGATTAGCGAGGAGAAAGGGCGGCGAGAGAGAGAGTATGTGATGGCCAGGGGTGGCAGGCTTCGGTTTCACGGGGGTGGTTTATTCGGGGGGGGGGGAGGTAAGCAGCGCGCGGGGTGTCTTTGTGGGGTTTGGTTGGTCTGTTGGTACGTATCGGAGGGCGGCCGAAAAGCGAGGATGCTCAAGGACGGGCGCGCGGTGTCGGACACCGGGTGTGCTGGAAGCACATTTTGGCTCGAGCATGCCTGGGGCAAGGTGCGGGGGGGTAGGCGAGCAGCCGTTAATGTTTGAGGACACACATTACACGTGGCGGCGGCGCGTTTGGCGTGCTATGACGAAGTGGGAAGAGGTGGAGAGCAGCGATGCTCACGGTCTTGCCAGCGCGCGCAGTGGGTAGGAAGGGAGTGGTTTTGGTCTGGGGTCGGCGGTTTGACGTCGGCATTGTGAGTTCACGGTGTAAGCATGCGTGTGTGTGTGCGAGTACTGTGGGGGAGTGGGTAGTGAGGTCGGCCGCGCCGCAGCATAGTGCGTGTGTGTTCGTATGGCACAGCGGTTACTAATCTGCTGTATGGGGTGTGGGATGTGTCTCGGATCGTTGAGATTGTTTGTGGTTTGTGGAGGTTGACTAGAGGGTTTGGCATTCAGGGGGGGGCGCGTTCACGACTCGAGCTGTTATGTCGGGGCTATAGGTTGTGTGTCGATTGTTCGTTTTTTTTGAGTCCCGTCTATGGGGAGGATCACGGGTGATTGTATCGGCCAGCCCGCCGCGAGTTGGATATTGATTGATCACGATTGATTTGCCTGGAGTTACGGCTCGCGGAATGTAGCCTTGGATCGGCGCGACCAGTAGGTAATTCGGGGGTTGATGGTTACGGTTGCTTAGATGCTGATTGTTGGTAGGGGGCGAGGGGCATTTGGTTGAGTGGGTCGATGGACGGGTGAGACAGAGCTTTGCCGTGGGCCGGGCTGACGAAAAGTAAGGGGCGCGATGTGTGTTTAGCGGTTGGTTTGCGTGCATTCAGGAGCGTCTGGTGTGCTGGCGCCGTGATGGTGACTGTGGTTCGGCGTGATTAGGCGCACCTTCACTGGGGTGGTTTCGAGTGCGTGACGTAGGGTGGGTTGCAAAGTGCGGGGCAGCCGGACGTCCAGTTGGTCAAGACGGGAGGATAGCGACGGAGGAGGTGAGGCGTCTTGCTCTTGTGGCGGGAAGTTGCATTGTGGCGATTTGGTGGCGACGGGGGAAGGCGCGGACGGTGTGGAGCGCGCAGCGCATGGTGTGTGCGCGTGTCGCTGTTGTTTCTTGTTGCCTCGACCGAAGTTCGTCGAGAGTCCTGGTGTGTCTTTTTGTTGTTTGGGTCGAGAGAGGAGGGGACGTTTGAGGGAGGGGGTACCTTGTTTTGTTAATGGGCGGGAAAGCGGGACTAGATGAGGATGGGAGCGGGCCGGGGGGGGGGGGGGTTGACACTGGGCGGGGTGCTTGACTGTGTGGAGTATTGGGATGAGTCTCGAGGTGGGGGGGTTGGGTTGTGCCGTGGGCGTGGTTTGGAGGGTGGGTGGGTGGGGGTTGGTTGGGTGGGGGCGGGCAGCGGGCAGGGGGGGTGGAGGGGTGAGGTGTGGAGGAGGTGGGGTGATCGACGTAACATTTTTGCCGTCCGTTAGTGCACAGGGGCGTTGAGTGCGTGGCGTGGTGTTTTTTTGTGGTTTGGTGTATCCAGTGTTTGTCAGCAGCTGTGCCGGGCGCGTTTCTGTTTAGGGGTTGTGGGGGAGCGAGACGGAACAGTACGGGGGTCATGCGGCTGTAGTGCCTTCAGAGCGAAGCGAGGGGAGAGATTGGATCTGTGTGAGCGCTCGGGAGGGCGCAGCAGCGCAGCGCGTTTTACTATAGGCTGGTCGGGGGGGGGGTGTTGAGGAGGGGTGTCACGGGTGTGGTGGATGTATACGGGGTGCTGTGTGTCCGGTCTTTTAGCGCAGCGGCCGCGAGGTGTCGGGCGGGGTTGTGGTTGGGGCTCGTCTCGGTTTACAATTGGTCAACGGCTGTGTGGCTCCTTCTAGGTTGATGGGGGGAGGGGGGTGCTGGATCCATAGTCTAGCAGGTGGTTGGGGGTGAGGAGCTGCCCACGCAATGCGTAGTAGCAGCGAGGAAAGGTGATGAGCACGAGAGAAGATTTCGGTAAAGCTGGAGTGGATGGTGTCTGTGGGGAGTTAAGAGTCAGGCGCTTGAATCGCACATAGACGCTATTTAAGGAGGTGGTCGCTTGGACCGCGAAGACAGCGCGAGGGTCGGATCTTGGCAGGGTAGCATATTTTTATCTAGGGAGTCACAGTGGGGATGGATTCGTAGTGCAGCTGGTTGGCAATTGTTTGGGGGGGATTCAGGTGGGGCTCGGTAGGTGAAGGGGTCGCGTGTGTCCTGGTAGAGGGACGGTGGCGGGGGGGTGGGTTCGTGTGGTGTGTGTTGTTGGGACTGGCGTTTCGGTAAGGTTCAGCGGGAGCGGATGCACTCGTTTTGGATATGGCGTGTCTGGGCCTTGATTGGTGCACGCAGTCGGCGATTCGGGGTTTTGTGGGTCTATTTGGTTATACCTGGGCTATGGCACCGGGGTTGCGCGCGGGGCAAAAGTTTTGGCGGATGTTTTGTGTGTTTGTGTTTTGGGGATAGGTGGTGTCGTGGTTAGGGTGGCCGTGTGGAGTGGGCGGTAGGGAGGAGGCGATTCCGAGGTGTTTCGCGCACCTTGTTAGCCGGATGTAGCGAGGCGCTTGAGTGGGCCGTGCGCCACGTGGCATGGGACGCAAGTGCGTGTTTTGGCGGAGGGCGACTGTGTGGAGAAGTGTGTGTGCATTATCTTGTGTTCGGGCTTTTGTGATTCGAGTTACAGCCTGGACTCGTAGTATTGGTGACCTGTGGGTCAAAAGGACTTTTCGGTCCATTGTGGTCTCGTGTGGTGCTGGGAGGCCTCACGTCTTACTTTTGGTTGTTGGTCAGCGTGATTGTTGGGATTCTGGGAGTCGCACAGGGCCCCGCTGAAGGGGTGTGTGACGGGTGTCGCGCTATATTTCTGGTGATTGCCGGGCACCTGCGGGCCTTCGCTCACCTTGGAGGATTTCACGGGGTGGCACACGGGGGGGGTCTGGTCTAAATGTGACCCCGGTAGGTACATAGGGTACGGTCGCGTATGGTAGCAGGGGTGGATCGAATCTGTTCCTGGGAGCGTGTGTACGAGCCGGAGGCAGATGCATGTTCGATGGAGGAGGGAGAGGTTAGGTTAGGGGGAGTAAAGAGGACGGAGAGAGGGTGATGTGAGGAGGAGTGTGGAAGAGAGGACGATGAGGGGAGGGGACGAGACGACGGGAGGGGAGGGGCGGTGAAGGGGGAAGAAGCAGGGAGCAGGGGATGAGGGGTGGGGAGGACGGGGGGGAGATGGAGAGCGGGAGGAGAAGAGGGGAGCGAGGAGGGGAGGGCGGTGAGGCGGCGCGAGGGAGGGCGAGGGTAGGGTTGCGGCGGTAATAGAGCGTGGGGGGGAGAGGGGCGGGGGGGAGGGCGGAGGGAAGGGGAGGGGGGTGGGGAGGTGGGGGGGGCGGGAGGGTAGGAGCGGGGAGGGAGGGGGTGGAGGGGGGCGGTTGGGGTGTGGGGTGGCCGGGGGGGTGGGGGGGAAGGGCGGGGCGTGGCTGCGGGGGGGGGGTGGGGTTCGAGGAGGGGGGAGGAAGGAGAGGCGGTGTGGGGCTGTGCGCGGCGGGGGCCGGGTTGGAGGTGGGGCGGGGCCGGCGGATGGCTGGGTGGGCGTGTGGGGGGGTTGTAGGGGGGGCGCGGGGCGGGGGGGGGGGTGACGGTGGCTGGAGGTGGGGGGGTGCGGCGGGTGGGGGAGCGGTGGGGGGGGTGGTGAATGGGCAGGGGGGTGCGGGAATTGGGGGGGTGATTTGGGGCAGGGGGGGGCGGGGGTAGCGGTGGCGTGGGGAGTGGTGGGGGGCTGGAGCTTGTAGGGGGTTTGGTGGGTGGTGTGGGGGGGGGGAGGGGTGGGTGAGGGGGTTGGGTGTGTGGCGGGGCGTCGGGGTGGGGGTGGCGTGTTTGGGGGGTTGTGAGGTGTGTTGGTGGTGGGAGGGGGTGGGTGGTTTTCGGAGGGTAAGACGATTACGTGGCGGTCTTAGTATGTTGCCGGTTGCTTGGTGGGTGTAGGGGGGAGGGGGTTGGGGTTCGTTCATGTTGTTGTGTGATGGTGGTTAGGTGTGGGGGTGATGGCTGGGGTCGGAAGAGTGTGATCTTCAGCGTGGGGGGCGGAACGGCGAGGCTGCAGACTTGATACAAAGGGGGTGGGTGTAGAGCCAGCTGCGTTAGGTGTCTGTACAGGTCAGGAGAGTGGGCGCTTGGGCAAGGTCGGGGGTGTGGGCGGGTGCGGTTGTTCGCGACAGAGAATTGTGTGGGTTCAGGGTTTGGGCGTGCGTCACACGAGGGATAGACTGTTAGAGTGGTGTGTTACTACCAGGTTTGCCGGTGTGATGCGGCGTCGTACACGGTTACCGATGATCACGATGGACTAGAGGCGGGATGCGAGGAGCGGCGCGGTGCGGGATGTACGGATCAGGCACGGGGGGCGTGGGTGTGGATTGTGGACAGTTGTTTCAGCGTGAGGGGAGGGGCACACGCTGCTCGCAGATTTGGCTTACTATAGCAGGTTGGTGCCTGGTGATGTTGCGCGCTTCGGCCGGGTGCTTTTCGTGTATGCGAGGAAGGGCTGTTCTAGGTAGGATCGCAGGCACGACCGGGGGGTGCGCTGTGGGTCACGGAGTTAAGCCGATCAGCAAGGGGCACATGAGTGTCTGTGAATTTGCTATTCCGGGGAGCTGGGGGGGCTCGGCAGGGTCGTGTGGGTGGGTGGGAGGGTGACAGAGGACGAGGGATACAGTGCGTGCCGGGCTGAGACAGCATGGCTGTGGTTGATGGGCGGTTTGGGGAGTGTGGATTGCATTGGTGGTGTGGGTTTTTTGTAGTTCGGCGGGTACGGTTTCGTGAGAATGTATGGATATCTGCTCGTTGGACATAGGCGGAAGCATCAGGGGTGCGCTTGATGAGGAGATGAGCGAAATGTGCAGGGGTGGTGGGTTATTTGGTTGGCGGGAGGGAGTTGACTTAGGCAGGTCGGGAGCAGAAGGGATATTACAATGATGACGTGTCGACGCGCAGAGTTGGTGTGCTAGATGCGTTAGATAGGGCGTCTTTTGTTTAGGGATGGAAGGGGTGAACGGTACTTCTGAGGCGATAGCGCGCAAGACAGGTCTGTCGTTGCGCTTGGAGTGTTGGTGACGTATCTTACCAGATGTAGGTCTGACGTGCAAGTGGGTTGTGAGATGTCCGGCACAGAAGTATAGGGCCGGCCTGTTGAGCTTGGACGTGATGCGGACGGCGTGGGAGTTATGTCATCGATTTACAGAGGGATCGGGGGAGGGGCGTTGTGCGCGGGAGTCGGGAGATGGGTATGCGGCGGTTGAGGTTACTGCGGAGGGAGGGCTTGTAGATTGGGACTCCGCCGTTGGGGTCTGTTGCAGACGTGAGGGCACTCAACTGCGAGAGGCGGCCTTGTACATGTTGGTGGCTGATGAGTTGGTTGCATGTAGTTGCGGCCGGGGTCTGTGGTTTGTGTGATGACGGGCCTGGCACGGTAGGTGCGCGCTGCTGGGCGGGTCGGAAGAGGGGGGGCTCAGTCGAGGGTAGGGATGCATGCAACAGAGTGATGTTCGCTGGTTCTAAGGTTTGTCTCGCGGGTGGTTGTCACGGGGGGGTGGACGCGATGTGGTAGCGAGAGGACGTTGGACGTGGAGCTCGGTCAGTGCTGCCGAGGCGGTTCTGGCAGGCTCGATGATTATGAGTCAGCCGAGTGGATTATTGATTATGGGCGTCGAGGCTTCGAGGAACAATTTGCTCGGTACGGCTGCGGTGTTGGGGCGGGGCTGGATTCGCGGGGTGACTGTTTTCTCGATTGCGACACGCAGTGGTGGTGGTGGGTTGCGTATTAGTGGATTGACGTGGGTTGGGCGTTGTTGGGTTCTTTTTGTGTTTGCCGTATGTTTTTGGTTTTTTGTAGGTTCTGTGGTGGCTACGAGCTTTGCGTAGTACTGTAATTTTTGGTTGGGGTTTCGACATTGTCTGATCACGTAGCTTGAATATGCTCGGTACTCGCTGTGTGTGAGTTTTGTCTGGGTGTACTTTGGTTTGAGTGGTGTATGGGTGACTGCGTTATATGTGCGACGATTGGTGTTGCTGTTGGCGTGGCGCTTTGTGTAGTTTGGTAGCCTGTTGGGATTACAGTCTGGTTCTTGGACTTCTGATGTGATGGCTCTTGTTTAGATGGATTAGGTGGGGCCGTCGCTCTTTAGTATTGTCGGCGTATAGCTATTTATTCCAGGTTGTTTGTGATACCAGGGTAGTGTTATATACGTGTCAATCACCCGTGTGGTGTTGCTCACGTACGCTCTTGTAGGTCCGTTGTGACACCGAGAGTTTTCAGGCGCGGCGTATTCGCGCGTAGTTGTCGTGGGTAGGTGGTGTTGTCTGTTTGCGAGTCCGGTGGCGGGCTAAGTGGGGTCCCGCGCGGTGCGATACATGCGCGTGCGTGTGGGGTAGCGCGCACTCGCGGACGTGGCGCGGCGGTTAAGGTGGTGGGGGACTTGGTTGTTAGGTGATGTATTTATCTACTGGGCGAGAGAGCACACCGATGGGAACCTTTGAGAACTGAGGTCAGGGTGGCAGGCACGATTAGTTGGGGCGTCTCCTGTTATGTGGTTGCTGGGTTGGGCATGCAGGCACTGTGTGTCGGTTGGCGAGAATTGGTATGCGAGCGGAGCGAGATGGGGTGGGGGGGGTGGGTGGGGGGGTGGTGTAGCGGAGTGTAGGTGCCGACGATTGATCGGTGGGTGACGTGGGGGGCTTACCCGAGGTGGGCTGCACGCCGGCCGAGAGGCAGTGCAGTGGCTGTCGCGGCTTTTGGGGTCGAACGCAGACTGACATGTCCGATGTGCGTGCTCGGAGGAAGCGTAGGACTGGAGGAACAGTGGCGATGGTCGGTTCGACTGGTCGGGTGGCTGGTGGGGTTTGTTCGGGGAGGGTTGGAGGATGGAGGCGCAAGGGCCGGGACGGCAGGTACGTCACGGGAGGCGATGAGGTAGCTGGGAGTGGAGGTGCAGTATGTCAGCGTCGTGTGATGAAGTGGACGGGGTGGGGAGGGGGAGGTGTGGGTTACGGGCGTCGGACAGGGGTAGCTGGAGGGAGGTGGTTTCGCGGTGGCAACACGCGCGGGGGGCAACGTGGGAGGTGGACGTAGTAGTCGCGTGGGGCGGTTTGGGAGGGGTGGCCGGGTCCGCTGCGAGTTGATTTTCGAGGTTGGGGATTTAGGCGTTCTGGGGGGTGCCACTTTTGGGTGGCTGTGGGGAGGTGCGGTTGGTGTTGGGGCGGCGGGGTGCGCTGCGCAGAAAGGGTCGAGCGTGGGGTCATGAGGGGATCCGCGGTTGGTGCGTTTACTCTGGAGCGATAGGGGGTATATGGCTCATGTTTCGCGGAGGTAGTAAGGGGCGGGGGGGGGTGCGCGGGTGTGGAGGTGTCGTTGCGTGGCAGATGTCTCGGTGCGGGGGCTTCAGGGTGTGTAGGTGGGGTGTTTTTGGGAGGTGTGGGGGCGTGCTTGGGGGGGGTGTTTTTGTTGGGGGGGGCGTGGGTTATTTGCGGGCGGTCGGCGTTGTCGTGGGTGGTTGGTTGTGCGTGTGGTGGTGCTGTTAAGCATCATCTGCGATGAGTGATTACTTAGTCGTCGGCGGTAGTGGAAGCATCAGCAGGGGGGGGGGTTAAGTGTATCAGGGTGGTGAGGCGTGTTGTTTTGCGTGTTCGTTTTCGGTGTGTTAGTCGGTTAGGTGTGGCGTTTCATATTCACTGGCTGACGCTTGACTCCATGGTATAGGAGCCTTGTAGTGTTCTTCTTTGAGAGACATGTGTTTTTCGTGACGGAGCGCGGGAGAGTTGTTTGTGTTGTTATGTGACTGGCGCACTGTTGCGAGCAATATTGAACAGGGGTGTTTGACAGCTAGATCGCCAGGGTAGTAGGGAATATCACGTGCCAGCTACGCTGTGTCGGTCGACCGGCTCTATGCAGGACGAGGCAGCACTACGGATGCGCGGTGGGGAGTGTGGCGGGCGGGTAGGGAGCTGGGGGGTGAGATGTGTGGAATTACGCAGGGGCGGGGGTAGACACACACGAGTGCTGGTCGGCGTGGGTGGGGTGTGCTGTAATTATGGCTGGGTATGGAGCTCTTCGTCGGTTGCTAGTGCGCCGGTGTCATATCGCGTGAGGGGCAGAGCGTTGCGCGAGCGCGGCGTGCGCCCGTGTGACAGGCGACGGGCAGGGGAGGCCTTCGACGGGGGTGAGTGGGAGGGGGAGGGGGTCGGAGGTCAGGCAAGTCTGACTGGCAGTTCGGGTGTGCTGGAGGATCTCAGATGCGGGGGTGAGTGCGGGAGGGTTGGGGGGGTTCAGGAGTGAGGGGGAAGGAGTCTTGTGCAGTCCGAGCCGTGTTATGACGAGGAGTAGCCGCCGTGGCCGAATAGCTGGACTGTGGTTTGCGCACCAATAGTAGGAGGGTATGGCGTGTATCTCGTAGGTGTCTGTGGTGCTGTAGTCCTCGACGTCGGGGAGGGGTTGTGTGTTTGTTTGAGGAGAGATAGTGCTGCCACGGGTCAGCTGGCAGTTGCGGGTCGCGGGGAGTCGTCTTGCGTGTGAGGGGTCAGGAACGGAGCACACGGAGTGCTGCAGGCTTGACGGTGAATGTATGGTGTCAGTAGTTCGCTGGTGGGGGGCGAGGGCGAGCGGGGTGGGCCGGGTTGGGAAATCGCACCGGTGGCGAGGGCGGGTCCGCGGGCGAAGAGCGTGGCAGCCCGCCTGCTTTATGGTATGCGGGCTGGTAGTGATACAGTTAGTGAGAGCCGTGAGACAGAGACAGGTAATGAGGCTGGAAGAGTTTTGAGTACGCAGCGCTGGGTTCGGTGAATTGTGACGTCGACGTCGCGCCGGAGTATAGGGTGACGAGGGGACGTGGTGGGAGTGTTGGGGTGCGGGGACGGAAGGAGCGGTCGGTGGAGATGTTGGACGGGAGGAGGTTTTTTCCTCGGGGCAGATTGTTGTGCGGTGCGTCAGTGTGTTGGCAGGGTATGGATTGGCGAGCGCGTCCATCTCTGTTTGCGACGGGTTTATTGTGAGAAGATGGTTGGGCGCTCGAATTCTGGGTGAGTAGGTTTGGTGGTGGCGCGATAGGACTGGGTGGGCAGGGGGGTGGGTGTTGGTTAGGTAGGATATTCCGGTGTGTCCAGCAACGAGATGTGGAGTGGGGCGGGGGTTGTGATGGGGGCGTCGATGGATTTAGTTTTGCGAGTGGTGACGTGGGTGTGTCTTGTTTTGCTGAGGCGATGCGTTTTTTGATGATTTGGGGGTGCGGTGGTCCGACACGCGGATGAGGGGGAGATCGTCGTTGAGGCCCGGGATTCTTGGACTGATCATCACGTCGCATGTGCGTATCTGTGAGCTGGCACGTTTATGCATACTTGGTGGAGGAGCGGTTTTTTGTACGGCCATTGGCGCGTTCAACGAGATGCTTGCTGTATCGTGAGGTGCACGACGTCGGGGTCTAGGCGGGGGTATTTGAGCGAATGGGAGCGGGGGATGGGTGGGGAGGCGGAGGCGATGCTCGACGCGTCGTGTGACGGGAATTGAGTCGTTGGCGTAGGAGGTAGAGCATCGAATAGGGTATGGCTATCGTTTGCGTGATGACGAATCGGGACGAGGAGTCCTGGGGGAGTGTTTGGCGATGTCGACATTTGGCCTGAGGAGGGGTTCTGCTGATTTTTTCTGTAGTTCACATGGTTGATGTTCTTGGTTTGCCTCAGACGGGCGGATGGCTGAATTTTGTAGATAGGTGTTGCAGAGTGGTATATAGTGGCGGAGGGCGAGTTAATGGGGCGGGATTGGCGTTTGTGGGGAGGGCGCTTGTTATGGGCACTTGGCTGGGCCTTTTGTGTGGGCGGGTTTTTCACTGGAGTGTGTCGGCTTGATATACAGTGGAGTGGTCTGGTGTTGTTTAAGAAGGGGCGGCACGCATTACCGCGGTGGACGAGGCAGAGCTGTAGGGCAGTACATTTTAGTGGGTTCTTTGCAGGCTTCGGTTTGGAGATGTTTTGATAGCGCATTTTTGCTGCAGCGGGCTTTCTCACAGGACGTGTTGATGAGTCAAGACGGGGGGGGCCGGTTATTGCGAGACGTGTCAGGTGTGCAGGATGTGTATGTGGGTGGTGTTTGTCGGTTTATTGTCTTATTATTGTAGGGGGCTGTTTTTTTTTATCATTTTTCTGGTTAGATGTGGGGCAGGGGGAGCTGGGCTCGGTGTCTTGGTTGTACGGTGTTCAGCCGCAGTGGCGTCAGGGTCGTAGTTGAAGTGATGTTTTTCGGTGAGAACGTCCGTTGACTTGTTAGTGATATGTGCGTGCTGACGACAATTTTTTTGAGGTGCGTAATTTTAACACGGCACGGTGGCGGGGTGTTGTTCCGTGGGGGGAGGTGGCGGGGTGTGGTGGGGGGTTTTGGTGGTTTATTGCGTGGTAGTGGGCGAGGCGACGTGCGTAGAGGAGATAAGTAGCAGCGCACAGGATTGGTGTCGCTATGTGGGGGAGCTGTGGCGGGGCGGTGTGGGGCTGAGCGGTGGTAGCGGCCGAAGGTATTTTGCGGTCAGTGGTGTGGTTTTTGTGGAGGTGTTTGTTTGTGGTTTGGGGGCTGTGTGTGTTGGAGTTTTGTGTTGATGGCTTCGAGTGGCGAGCGATGTGTGGTACTACTTAGTCAAGAGGGGCGCTACGAGTTCGGGTCGCGGCGACGTAGATTGCCACAGCAGGTAGATTGATCTATTGGTGCTAACGCCCCTGGGCGGTGCGTGTACGAGTTTTTGGATTGGTGATTAGAGACATATGTTGTGGGTAGTTTATGTGGTCGCGCTTAAGTTGGCAGTATCTATTGACCGAGGAATGGGGGATGTTGTTGGAGCTTAGTTTGGGATTGTTTTTTTAGTGTTCGAGGCGACGCAGTTTGGTGCCGGGGTGCGAGAGTAGTTTGGGTGGGTTCTGAGGGGGGACTTTTGTGGTGAGCTGAAGTGTGTGTACGGCGTCTGGTGCGAGGTCGAATGAACTTTATTGGTGTTGTAGGTTGGCGGTTGGTGTGGCGGGGGTGGTGAGTGGGGAGGGGTGGCGGGGTCGCGGACGCGGCGGAAGTGCTAAGGGGTTTGCGTGGTGAGTCACACTGGTTCTATCTGCTAGTTGTGCGTTCTGGGGGGTAGGGGTCAGAGTTTTCCTCGGGTGGCTGGGCTTGTTCGTTTTCGGTTTGGAGATGGGGTGTGTTCATACTCAGTTGAGGGCTGGACGCGTCGGGTGGGTAGAGGGTCTGGGGGCGGATGTTGGCTCGCGTCTGAAGGAGGTGTCTATCATGTGTCGATCGTTGAGCTGCGTGTGAATTAGGGGGGGTAGCTCCCGGAGTCGCGCGGTTGGTTCTGGTTTGGCAGGGTGGTCATGTGGTTAGGTGGGGCAGGTAGGTTGGGTAGGGGATGTGTGCTAGTTTTTTGCGAGCAGACGGCGGAGGGTCAGCCATGGAGCCTGGTTTTTGGCCTGCGGGGCTGATCCGGTGGATCGGGTCGAGAGTCGGTCAGTTGGTATGTGAGCGGGATATGTATCTTGGTGGAAGTTGGTGTGGTGGTGAGGTTATTGGTGGGGGCGAGGAGGGGGGTGTTGTTGTGGGTTGTGCAAGGCTGGATTTGTTTGTTTGCTATTGATTGCGACGCGACGAGCGGATGTGGGCACTGTGTTCCGGTGCGCGGGTTGGGGAGGCCTTTGTGTGGCTAGTTTGTCGCAGGGGTGGGGTGTGCGAACTCTGTTCGTTTTTGCGCTGCGGGTTGGGGGTGTGTTTGTGGTTGACGATTGGCGAGAGAGCACTCGGTGTTTCACTGACCTGTCGCATTCAGAGCTCTGATGGCCGCAATCGGTTCATATCAAGGCGATTGGCGTTGGTACAGGCTGCGAGTGCGGTGCGCTGATCGCAGCTGGTTATTGATTCGGTGGGTAGGGAGGGAGGGTGTGTGAGGGTTGGGGAGGGGGGGTGGCGTTTTGGCGAGTGTGCAGCAACGTTGGATAGTGAGAGTTTGTGGATATTGTGGGGCGATTTGTTTCGTCTTCTTGTGGGTGGGCGAGTGTGATGCACTGGAGTTTTGGGGCTCGGGTGATTGTGCGTGGTGTTTTAAGCCACTCTGCCTTTTGACGGACGATTTGGTGACCCGCGAGCTAGTGGGTGTGTGGCGCGGGGTCGCACCTTGTCCGGTGAAGGAGTGGCGAGCGCAGGAGTCGCGGGGCATTTGGGGGCACGCGATTTTCCTCGGGTAGGTGGTTCAGTGCTTTTGGCGTTGTGCAAGGATGGAGGTAGTAGTGTCATTTATTAGTGCAGAGTCGTTGGCGTGGGAGTAGTACAGGGGCGATAATCTGATGTGTGGAGGCGGCACAATGTGCACGCGTAGCACAGTATGGTGCGGAACGGTCGTGGATGGCACGGTTTGGATTTGCAGATAGCGCATGTTGGGCGCAGCTGCGGGTGTATGAATGTGGTTTGGCGGCGGCTGTCCGCTTAGGGTGTGGAGAATTTGAGGATCTGTGGGCGGCCCGCTTATGGTGTTGTTGACTCGTTTCTCTGGGTGTCTTGTTTGTCAGATGGTGTATGGGTTGTGTTCCTTACAGGGCGTTGGCTTCGTCTTTGGGTGTGGCCGATGCCTTGTGCAGGGCAGGGGGTGGCACCGCAGATGATGCGCGGCCTTTCCGATTGCGAGTAGTTCTTGGGGGCACTCATTTGATGTCATGTAGATATACAGGTTTGGATGATCTGCTTGCCTGTTGTCTTGGTGCGCTGTATGGCCGCTACTCAGGGAGAGGGGTGATCGCACGCCTTGAGATGGTGCTTGTGCGATTGGTTATGTCAGGTTGTTCACCGGCTGTATATGATCGGACGAGGTGCACTAGTTGATCGATTAGGCTGGAGGCTGTTAATGTAGGCGAGGGTCGTTGCGTGTAGGTGATTTGGGAGTTTTGGACTACACCGCAACGTTAGCTCTAGCGTCGATGTGCCAGCTTTACGCTAGGGATTGTCTTAGTTATGATGTTGGACGCGATAAGGGCGGTATGGGTTACGTCTTTTGTTGAGTCTGCAGTTATTTCGATGCTTTGAGTCGCGTTTAAAGTTCGGAGGTATGTGGATGTATATGGGTATTCGCTCCGGGTACGCGCGGGATTGTGGACGGTTTGGTTGCTTTTGCTGTTGGTTAAGCAGACCGGAGGTGTATCGTGTGAGTTCGGTACGAGAGGAGGAGCATTGAGTGGCGTGAGCTGCCGATGTCGACTGTTCGAAGGCGTGTTTGGCATGTCGTTTAGCGGGACCTATGTAGTATGCTTGTAGCCGAGAAATGTTCGACTCGACCGACCGGTTCGATGTCACCGATGACGTGTAGAATATTAGTTAGCGCGGAGCACAGCAGGTTGGGTCTTTGTTCGCTCGTGACGGAGGCTGGGTGGTCAGGTGTCAGGGTTGCTCGGAGGCGGAGGGGGATCGAAGGACGGTGTGCTTTTATGGGTTCAGGGGGGGTCGCTAGCATCTGGTGTGTAGTCGGGGTAGATTGAGTAAGTCTGTGGTCACGGTGGGGGTAGGGGGAGTGGGTCGGGCGAAGCGCATGGCGCGTGCGGTTGATTGATGCAGGCTTTTTTCGGGTGGGGTTGGACTATGCTTTTGTTAGGCTTGTTTATAATTGCTGTTCTGGGTGTGGGTGGTTGGTTGTCGTGTCCGTTGTCTTTTGATGTAGTGGTGGGTGTAAATTTGTGCGCTTGGGGTGTCCGTCATTGTGTAGACAACACAACGCGACGATGGCGGGAGGCATAGGTCGGAGTTTTGGTTCACATGCTCTAGAGGAGGATGGTCCGGTTGTGATGTCGCGTGCACGCCGACGGCTGAGGTGCGGCGTGTAGTTGTGGTGGAATGAGGGCGTGAGGTTGAGCCTGGGTGAATTGGTGATAGTCGCTGATGTGTCTTTTTTCGATTGTGATAGGGAGTCTATTGTTTGTATGAAGGGGTGGCATGTGGCGTTACGGCGGTATATTGCCGGGGGACACTTGGGGGGCTTGTCTGACGGGATGGAGGGGTTGGGGGGGGTGGGGGGGGGTTTGGTGTGGTGCGTTTCAGTATGGGTGAGATGGAGAGTCACGAGTCGTGCCTGGGTGTGTATCGAGAAGAGGGGGCGCGGGAGGGGTTTGGCGGTGGTGTGCGGCAGTTACTGGAGGCGCGGTTCACGGCGTGCAGGTCTGGAGCCGAATCCGGACCTGGTCTGGTAGGTATTGCGGATATTGAGTTGGTAAGTAGCGGGGTGACGGAAGTTGTCCGCAGGGCCTCGAGTCCAAGTGCCAGGGGCGGGGTTAAGAGGTGGGGGAGTTTGGCATGTTGTTAGTGGTGCTAGGTATTAAGGTTGGACAAGAGCTTCGCACGTCTGGACCGCACATTCTCACTGCCTCTGGTCCTCACAGTGTGCACCTGCGGGACGTGGGGTAGGTTGTGGGGTGGGGAGTTGGGTTTGTTGATGAGTGGATGGGATGATTGGGTCTGTGAGATAGGCACTTCTTGTGTTGTGTTAGTTTACGTGGGGCGCAGGGAGAGGACGGCCTGTCTTGGATGTCAGGATGGGAGCAGCACGGATGGGTAATCGTGGAGGTGTAGGAGATTATGTCTTCGTTCGGCGGGCGTGTACGGGTGGGGGGGAGTCGGGCAGTGATGGCGGAGAGCGTCGCGCGTCGATGCACGGGAACGCGCGTGAGAATCCGGTGCTTCTGTCACGGGGGGCACCACGGGGTCACGTGGCAGTGTCTGCCAACTTTGGCGAGCAGATTGAGGGCTGTGGGGGGCCTGGTGGGGCGTATCGCTCGTATGGACCGCAGACCAAGCGGAGTGTGTATAAGGCATGTGTCCGGGGGTCATGTGGGTAGTGTGGTTTCGCGGCACGGGGTTGGGGGTGGGTGGGGGGGTTGGGGGTGTGGCTTGCGAGGTCTTGTAGTGATGGGTGATGGTCCACGGGGGTGGGCGGGGAGTAGGTTGGTTTGGGGTGGCTGGGCGAGTAATCGAAATTTGGGGGTCTCATGTCAGTGTATGGTAAGGAGGTCGGAGGGGTTCGCTGGGTATGGCTGAGGGATGGGGGGAGGAGGGGTGTTGGGGGTCTGAGTGGAGGCAGACGAAATTAGGATTGTTCACAGATAATGTGTCGAAGTTGAAGATGCAGGGATACTCATTACTAATGAAGTAGGGTTGATCGGCCCAGATACTCAAGCGTTCATTATCATGGGTTTGGCTGTGTGGTGGTGTGTTGGGGGGCGGAGGTGGGGCGGAGATAGGAGGGGGCGAGTGGTGTGGGATCAGGTTATGCGGGACAGTGAGCATGGGGATGATGTAGCTCGTGATCGGGACGGGGGGGAGCGTGGGTCAGGGCGGAGTGTTCACAGGTGTGCTGCCGGCTTGGTTAGGGGCACGTCCGGGTGTGGTGTTGTTTGGGTGTGTCACGTGGTGGTGGGCGTTGGGCTGTCTCGGGGGTGTTTGGGCAGGGTGGGTTTTATGGGTGGTTCGGATTGTTCGTTGCAGTGGGGGGTGTGGTGATGAGTGGAGGGAGGGTCAGCGCGTAGTGGAGTGCTCAAGGCAATGATTTGGTGATTTGTTCTGGGGTCTGTGGGGCCTGTTAGGCTGGGAGGGGGGGTGGAGTGACAGATGTTGGGGGTGGGGCGGAGGGGTTGGGGTTTTACAGACCTGAGCGCGGGAGGTGGTCGCAGGGAGGGGGCTTGGGCGAACACGCGGGGCATAAGATGTCTCACCGACGGGTTGTGAGTCCGCGCCGGGCATGGGCAATCTTCTGCGGGTGGTACACAGTGTGCAGGGGACAGCAGTGAGCACGGATGTGTACCTTGCTGCGTGACACGCGCAGCGGGCCGTGGGTGGCTCGAGGTGTTGGATGGTGGGCGCGGCTGGTGGGAGGCACGACGCTGAGGCGAATTTACTAGCTATCTGGGATGTTACACGGCATCCAAGGAGATGCACGGAGGGTCGTCGACAACAGAGATGGTCGGGGTGTGCGGTGTGGAGCGCGATCTGTTCTGGGGGGGAGCAGTGGCAGGAGGTGCTGATAGGGGATGGCTGTCTGGTGTGTGGGGTGTGGTGTGGATGTAGGACGCGCTGGATGTTATGTGGGGCTGAGTTGTAGATTGACCGTGTTGGGGTGTGGTCGTGTGTGGGGATGCATAGTTGCGAAGGGCACGTAAGTTTCTACGGGTGCAGTCACGGCTGCAGACACTGGGGGGAGCTGTCGTGTGCTACGGCGGATTGGTGGCATCAAGTTCGTGCGGGTTCTGTGAGAGGGGCAGTTGGGGCGAGCGTGGGTAGAGGTGGCAGGGGGGGGATGACAAGCGTTGTGTGGCTTGTGCGCGGATGGTAGCGGGTGGAGGAGACTGACCAGCAGTCCGCTGTTTGCTAGTGCGCGTGATGCCGGCAGTCGGCTTAGTTTGGTCTGATTGTGAGGTCACGTGGGAAGTCGTGGTGGGGGGTTTGTCTCGCTGGATGGGCTAGGGGTCATTGCTGGTCTGGGGCGGCGAGGTCGTTGGATGACGTCGCGCGGGAGTTGGTGAGTGGACGGCACACGCACGGTCTGTTTGACAGACGAAGGAAATACTCGGGGTGAGGACGAGCTCTTGGGCAGGGGGGCGCGCGGGGTGGATGGTCGTGGGCGTTTTTTGTCTGCTTCATTTGGGATTCACGCGTCAATTTTAGATTCGGTGGAGTGGATGGCTTCGGAGGGGTGTTGCAGTTCGACATGATTAGGCTGTGCTCGTGGTTGTTTCTGTGGATGAGCAGGGTGACAGAGTTTGGGGTTGGGGCTTGGGAATGGTGTGTAGCGGATCTAAGTGCGTGTGCTTATTGGGGTGTTGGCGTGTCGTCCGTAGTGAGGTGGGAGTGGTGCGCAGGGTTTGAGTGTTTGGTCCGGCGGGACAGGGGCGACGCGGATGCTGGAGCAGTTGGGACTGCACTATGCAGGGTCAAGGGAGTTAGCCAACGGGATGGTCGGAATTAGGTACTCGCTGGTCGGTGGTTTGTGGGTGGTGATTGGTTTTGTGTTTGGTGGGCTGTTGGGTGGGGGGTGCTTATGGCCAGGGAGTTGTGGTGGGGCACTCTGGGGTCTTGGATTGCTGATCGGTAGGCATGGTCTGTGTGGGTCGTGCGGCTTGTTCAGCGCTGGCTCGCGCGAGTGTCTTTGTGATGTGGGTGGAGTGAGGCGTTTGGGCATGGGGGTGTTCGGCTGGTAATTCGGTTCACCGTTTGCGTGCTGGCTCTACGTTAGCTCAGCCGGACCGAGGGGGGTTCGGGTTTGGTCCTTCTGTTCGGTTGGGTGGGTTGTGGTATATTATGCTGTGGAGGGTGTTCTGGCAGCGAGAGACGTAAAATGCACGGGTGGACGATGGAGTTGAGTGTGGGGGTGTTGGAGGGAGGGGGTTGAAGGGGAGAGTAGGGTAGTTGGGGGGTGTGGCATTCTTCGGGGTGTCATGGGGTGACAAAACGGTGATTGCACGGGCGCGTGGCACGCAGGGGGGGAGTGATTGAGCCACGGCGCAGATAGTAGATGTGTCCGTACAGTGGGGGGTTGTGTGTCTGTGTTTGGTTCGAGGCGCGGAGTCGATGGGAGGGTGAGTGGTGATGGGCTAGGGGGCGGAGGTGGGGTGGATAGAGGGTTAGCGCTGTGGGGGTGGGTTGTGGCCACGTAGGAGGGAGTTCTGTTGTACACGATCCTGGCTATGGGGGCGGTCATGGGGGTGATGAGGGCGTGGCCGGCGGGACTGGGGTGGCTCTCGGATCTCGGGATGGGTGCGGTTGTCGATTTGTTGGGGGCGGTTCGCGCGCTGTTTTCTGGGCTAGTGACGGCTCGGCTCCTATGCTGGGGTTGACACACGGGTTCGTCCACAAAACACGGGGAAGTACTATGTGGGCAGGTGCGGGAGCGAGTGGAGAGGTTTGCGGTGGTGCGCAAGCTATCTGGAAGTGACAGCTGATGCTATTGTTGTCTACAGGATCCATGAGTGGTGAGGCGTTGTGGTCTTGTGGTGGGCTTGGGGGGAGGGAAGGAGGGCGGCTCGGCTGGGCGCTATCCCTTGTGTTGCGGGAGGTGCTGAAGGTGTGGTGGGGGATGGGTTGGGTTGTGGTGTGCGTTGGCTTGTACCAGTTTACGGGGAGTGCAGAATTGCTCACATGCTGTTGATTAGAAGTGGTTCGTGTGTACCGACGTGAGCGTGGCTTCTGATGTTGGCTGTGCGCAGGGGGAATTGTGGTCATCCGCCTTGCGGGGAGTGGGCTTTGGTGTGGTTTGTCTAGCTGCGTGGCGGGGAGCGTGGGTGTACAGGGGCGCAGTTTAGTGGGACTTTCGTTCTTCTAGGGCGGTGGTACGACGCGCGCACTTTCGTTGTCTTGGGTGCAATTATGCGTGCAGGGTCTTGCATTCATTCTTCAGTTGATCCATTTTTGTGTCATTGTGTTGTTACATGATTTGATGGACGGACACGTGGGTGTTGCTTTCTCTACTACACAGATGCCAAGCGCGTTTGGTTATTGATGCGGTGACAGTTAGTGGATGTTGAGAATCTGTACAGACAGACGTCGTTTTTATGTCTTGAGCCGACGTTTAAGTATTATGGCGACTGTGTCTGGTTAGATTGGGCTTTGTTGGTTGTCTTTGGATTCTGTCGGTGTGTGTCGGTTGCGGCTTGTAATGAACTGTCGTTCCATGAGTTATGTCATGAGCTGTTTTGAGAGGTTCTAGATGTCTGAATACGGTTGCCTGTAGGTGTGCTGTCAGGGTAGTGACGGCGAGTATTCGCTTGACGATGTGTTTTTTCGCCTATCAGGGCGGGGTTTTATGCAGGCTGGATCGGGTGTGGCGCGAGCTGGCTCTATTTTGGTTTTTCAGCTTTTGTGTTTCACAGTGTAGTTTTGAAGCGGGGTGCTCGTAGCTTTCATTGGTGGCCTGTCGAGCACGAGAGTGCTAATTGTTTTGGGTTTGGCAGGCGCGACGGCTGTGTGATGTGGGATGGCTTTTTTGCTTTTTTTATAGCTCATGTGTACAGAATTGGATGACAGTTGTCACGAGATGTTCAGCACGTGGTACTCGCGGCGGGTTTTGGTATACCAGAGACCACATAATCTCGCTTGATTATCGGAGTTTTTTGTTCATGTTGTCGCTGTCTGTCGGTGGATGGGGTGTTGTCTTCGGTTATTCGTCAGACGGGATTCTGTGTGTTCTGACACTGATTTGCGCTATCTGTGGTGTCTCTGGGGACGCGTTGTGCCTGCTGAGTTCATTACATATTTGTAGCTCGAGCGAAGACGCTTTTAGGCGCCGAATCGGCGGGGCTTGTTTTTTGTGTTGCGGGGCGCTTCCTTTCTCAGATGTATCGCTTAGGAGCACTGGAGGCGACAAGTGTCTCGGTTGATACTCAATGTCTGCACGAGTGTTTTTGCGCGGGATCCAGGCGTTGTGCTGGTCGGCGTGGGTGTAGCATAGCAAAGCATGTCGAATGTGGTGTCGGAGACGTTCGATGGGGAGGACGGACATAGGTAAGCTGATGGGCTGCGGTGGGTGGGGGTGCCTGATGTAGTGCGCGCATGACTTCAATGGAGTTGGGCTGCTGGGCTTTGGGATGATTGACGATGTCCAGTCATGCGAGTGCGGTACCGAGAGTCGCGGCCTGGTGCGAAGCGCCTTGGCGGTTGGCTAGTTTATTCGCGGGAACGTGACTGGCACTACGTGAGTGATGTATGGCTGTTGAGGGTCTTGGGTTTGTTTGCATGTGTTTCGCCGCGACCGACACGTCGTGCTGCAGTGGCGTGGGCAAATTGGCGCGAGGCCTAAGGTTGTTTTGATAGCACTTTTAGTGGTGGTCAGGATCTGATCGACGGGGCATCGAAGATATGCTGGTCCGGTTTCGTATGTGAGGATGGCTCGGTCACGGGGTGCTAGCCGCGCAGCAGCAGCGAGATGGATGGGACGGGTGTGAGCGCTGGTGGTGAGAAGTCAGGCGGATGGAATGTGGGAGCGTCAGCGGGGGGAGGGGGTGCGAGGTCGGACTGGGGGTGTGGTGTGGGCGGGCGCGAGGATTGCAAGAATTAGGTCCAGCCTGCGAGCGTAGAGCGCGAAGGACGCAGCTCTGTGCGGGTGTGCAGAGTGGCGTGCTGTGGGGGACCCGACATATGAGGGTGGATCGCGGTATGTGGTGGTGGGATCTGAGGGTGGTGGGCAGCGGAGGCGGCAGGGCAATGCATGGATTGCGGCGTGGATGTTGAGGTGCGGCGAGGTGGAAATTCACTGGATGTCTTGCACATCGTTGTCGCACGCGGGGATGCCTGGTGCGTTTTTGCACAGGCAGATCATAGGCCGGAGGCGTAGCTTGGGTCGTTGGGATGTAGAGTTCGGATGGCTGTGGGGTCGTAGGTGGTCAGGGCTTTTGTGGGGGTTGGTTTGGTGGTGAACACGGGAGTTTGAGTTTGACTTGGTGGGATTCGCGACGTGGTCATCCTGAGGGCGGGCGACAGCTGTGCTGGTGTCAGCAGCGCGGGGGTGCGAAGGGGGGGGTGTTGGGTTGGGGGGGTGTGTTGGGCTCGGTAGGAGGATACGGTCCGACCCTGCTCGGGGGTGTTGGGAAATTGCTGGGTGTGTTCTGTAGTGGTAGGTTGATATGGCATGTGTGTGGCGCTGTAGTCACTGCTTTTGTCTTGGAGGGGCTGTCCCGGGGCACAGCGAGGAGGTCGCGGGTGGTGGTGGCACACAGGTGGGGGCGATGGCCGTATGTTGCTTGTGTGGTTGGGGTGTGGGGGGGGGCATGTCAGACCTATGTGCCGTGCTCTGCAATTTGTCGATCGGACTGCCGGGTTGTTGGGAGGATGAGTGAGAGGATATGGTGCTCGTCGCCGGCGGCGTGGCTCGGGTGACGAGGGGTAGCTGACGGAAGAGGCGACGGGCCAACGAGTGTTTCTCTGGTACTCAGTCAGGAGCCAAGTGCGCCATGGGTGTAGCGGGCGTTCATAAGGTCGGGTTAGGAGCACGCATGGCGGAATGAGCGTGTGAGCACAGCGACTCATGGATGTGGAGCGGCGGAGGTAGGAAAGGTCGTATGCGCGGTGAAGGGATCGACCATCAGAACAAGAGCCTGTTATGAGCATAGTGGGTTTGCGTGTGTGTGGTATATGTTGGGTTTGCGTGGTGGGGGCTGGCGGGGGAACAGCGCGCTGATAGGAACACTTTATCTGTAGGCTCAGCGATCGGGCGAGGCGCAAGGAGGTTTGTATCACCGTGTGGAGTGTGACGGTGTGGCTGAGTCCTGTAGTCGCGGTCGAGTGCTAGATGTGGTTGAGCTGTTGGCTTAGGATTTCCTCGGCGGAGAGGATCGACTCGGTGTCGCTGATAGGTGCGGGGGCCGCGTCGTCCGTATTGCTGGTGGGTCGTGCGCTGGTGGTGTCGTAGAGTGATGTGTGCGCCGGCGCTGAATTGTTTGTGGGTTGGGGGGTTGGTTCGTTTGTGTTGGCTCGATTAGGTCGTATGGTTTGTTGGGATAGTGCCGGACCGGCACGTTGAGACGCTGTGCTGTGGTGCGCATGGGCGATTTGTCGCCGAGCTTCTGGTCATGTTGGCAGTCGAGCTTGTGTATGTTGGTTGGGGGTTAGGCGCGGCACGGTTAGTTGCTCGCAGGCGTTAGTCAGTTGGGGATCCGCGCCGCGGGTGTTTTTCTTGGTGTTTTTGTTGCATTTGGCGTCTGGTGCACGTAGTGCGGGGACTGTTGTCGGGGATGTGTGTCGCGCGGGTGTTGTGTGCACATTGTGTTTACGCTGCGGTCGGGTTCTGTCAGCAGTGCGGTCATGTGTTCTAGTCGGAGGTGGGGCAGACGGCGTTGTCTGGGGGTAGTGTGTGGAGGCCCGCGCTGCATGGTGAGTAGACGTCGAGAGTCTTGTGGTTGCTAGCATGTCTGTGGTGAGGGGGACGTGGTATTATTGGTGTTTTTAAATCGAGGCAGGGCGCTATGTATTCTTGAGGATGAGGGGGTGAGTTCTCGTGGACACCGTCTGGTAACGCGGGGCGCCTTTTGGTCTCGCGTTGTCGTGTTGGTGTGTCTCGGAGGCACGCAGTCTACGTTACGGAGTTTTTGTGAGTGTAGTGTGCGAGAGTCAGGGGCACGTTGACGCTGGCGGGGTCGGGACGAGGTTCGCATGGTAGGAGCGGGCTCAGGATTTGCGTAACTGGGGTGCAGCCGCGTTGACGTTGGGCTGAGTTACAATCTGGAGGATAGCGGAGCCCATGTACGGTTCGAGCCGGCATTGGCGGTGCGGGGCATGGTGCAGAGGGGGTTGGGCTGGGCGATAAGGGTAATGAGCGGGAGTGGCGAGTTGCGGCCGGCAGCAGCGAGCGGGATTGGTTCAGAGTGCTTGAGGCTGGGTGGTAGGTTAGGGAGAGGGGATGGCGAGGGGTTGCGGCGTTTGGCGGGACGTGTGTTTTGAGTAGTGGTAAGGCGGTTGTGTTCGGGCGTGGATATGCGCGGGTCTTGTGTAGAGTGATGGCGCAGCCGGCGGTGGTACAGGGTCAGTTTACGAGTATAATTTGGAAGTGGATAGTGAATTTGCGACCGCGTGACTGTCGTAGTTCTGGGTGCGAGTGAAGCGGGGCGTGCAGCGGGGGTGATTCGTGTATAAATGTGAGTTCACGCGAGAATAGCACGGATCAGAGCTCGTGCATGCGTGAAGTCGTTTTGTGTACGTGTTGTGTTAATGCGGACTACGTGGGTGTAGATGAGTGTGAGTGTAGCACGGTGAGTTGTATTGGTGATCTCGTTACCATGTACTGGCATTGGGATACATCGGGGGTAGGGCTGGATGGTTTGCACGGGTTGGGTTGACGGTGTGGTCAGTGCGGAAGTACGCGGCGAGGCTGGTATGGCGTACGTGGCCCGGGGTAGCGGGTGGTGGAGTGGTGCCGGGGAGGTCGGAGGGGGGCGGGGGGGGGGTGTATAGTGCGGTCTGGGCAGTGTTTGTTATGTCAGATGGGTGGCATGCCGTCCGCGGGAGGTTGGTTGGTGTTGTGGGTAGGCACGGTCGCGGGGTGGCGGCCAGAGCGGGGCGGCGGGGGTTGTGTGGTAGCGTTGAGTTTGGCCGGAGGAGCTTGTGTGGCGGGGACGCGTGTGTCGGGGGGCAGTTGGACGATGGTGAGTCGTGGGCGTGGGATGGGAGAAGCGGGCGGGGGGCGACAGGACGGGCAATTATATAGGCCGGGGGAGTGTGCACGTGGGGGATTGTGTCGTGTAGCGTGGGCAGGAGTGTAGTTGGGTGCGTGTTGTCTGGCGTGTGGTGGGGGTGCTGGTTTTCTGTGGTTGTGTGGATGGGGAGGGCGTTCGAGGCAGCAGGCGGTCGTGGGTTTTGGTGTGTGTGAGGAGGTGTTGCGGGTGGGGTGACTGGTCGACGGATGAGACGTGTGCGCGAGTGGGGGATTTGTTCGGTGGTCACGTTTTGGAGCGTGCAGCCGGGGATTGCGTGGGGTCGTGGATGTTGTGCGCGGGTGTGCGGCTGGGTAGTGGTGGGGTGCTGTTGGTTGTTGTGCCGATGATTGTAGGTCTGTCGCGTTGTAGAGAGTGTAGGCCTGTAGGGGTGTGCAGGGGTGCGTCGGGGATTGGTTGTGGGCTGGGCGGTGCGGGTCTGAGTGGAGATTGTTTTACTGTTGTGGCTTGTTTGCGGGTTGGGTGCGGAGGGTTATGTGAGGTTGTCACACACACCGATGGGGCACTGAGATGGTTCAGAGTTGCCGGTGGTGGGACACGGAAGTTCTTGGCGGTCACAGTCGTCTTGGGGGATGTTTGGATCGGATGCCGGGATGGACGGTGAGGGTGTCTTGATGGAGGAGGTGTGGGGCGGAGTGAGGGGTTGGGAGATGAGGTGTTTTCGCAGTGGGGGCTGGCGGGATGCTACTGTCCTGCGCTTGTGTGCGTTGGAGGGGGGGCTGTGGTGTGTGTTTGTGCTTGGGCACACTGGGTGGGTCTTTGAGTGGGCGACGGGTTGGCAGGGGTTTGTGTTTCTTCAGTGGCCGCGGAGTACCGACCAGCTATTCTGCTGGGGTTGCTTGGGCGTCGTGCCGTGCGGGTAGCGAGGTCGAGTTGAGTATGGGGGAAGTGCGGGGTGAGGCTGTTAGGCGTGTACTGGGTGCTGGGGAGTGTCTGGAGGTAGCTGGGTGCACGCGATTATGTGCGCGCCGGTTGGGAGGGTTAGTGGAGGGGTATGTGGGGTGGGGGGGACGGCGTGCGTGTTGGGAGGGCGGGTTAGTCACGATGGGGCGGCGTGCGGCGGAATAGGTCATTCGATTGCACGCGAATGTTTTTGGTGAGCTATTCTGTCCGCGAGTTTGGCAGGTGGACAACGCGTGGGCCAACGTCTACGGGGTTTTGTCGTGTTGCAGGTGAAACGTGTTAGCGGGGTCGGTTTGGCGATGCGGCTCGGTATTCAGAGTCTGGATGATGTTTGCGTTGCAGTGGAATCAGTGGCTGCGGGGTGGGAATGGGTGGTAGTGTTACACTGTGGGGGATGCATGGGGGGGCTGGTGGCCGCTCACGGGCGTTTTACGAGCGCAGCAGGCTGTCGAGTTGTGGTTTGTCGCGGCAGGTTTGCGTTCGCGATCGATCGGTGCTGTATTTGGCTATGGTAATTTAACTTTATGTGTGTTGGGCTTGGACGAGCGCGCGCGCTAGACTGCGGGAGGTGGCGTATTAGATGGGAGGGATTGTGTGAGCAGGGTGGGGGGTATGCGAAGGAGTGGTCGTGAGGTGGGTGGTGTGTCGACGTAGGTTGTGCGGTTTGCCCCGGTGTAGGTGTGTGTGCGTGGCGTTTTGGTGCGCGAGCTGTGGGCGCGGGGAGCGCAGGGGATCTGGCGTTACATTCTTTGTCACACATGGCTGGTGCTTTCACACGGGTTGCGCCGGTCCGCTGCCGAGATTAGTGGGGGTGTGACGGGCGGGGGCCGATGATCCGTGGGTGTTTTTGTGTGTGAGCTCAGTTAGGTATACTAGGCGAGATGGGGTCATGGTGATGGCATGTGTGCGAGTAGGATGGTATGGTGAGTTTTCAGGTTGTTGCTGGCTGGGAGTATTGCGGAGGGTCGTGGCGTGTCGTTCACTGGTGTCGGATTGGTAGAGTTAAGTCCTGCGGGGGTGTAGTGCGAACACTGAGCAGGGTTGCGCGTATGCTGTTTGTGTGGCCGCTCTGGATGTTCTTCTGGATTGTGGGCAGTCTGGTGTGCAGGATGTGGCTCGTATGGCACCAGGTATGTCAATATGAGGGTGGAAGGACACGATGCGTCGAGGCGGGCGGCGTAGAAGTCTGCTTTGCTGGAATTTTCACAGCACAGGATGGCTCGCAGATCATTTTGGCGACTGTAGATGTCCTAGCCGAGGCAGAGCATGGAGTTGTGGGGGTGGTTGATGCCGGTAGCGTGCTGTACCGACGCGGAGCGGATGGAGGGAGGGAAGCTGTGTTTTGGGGAGAGTCGGAGGTGAGTCGAGTGGTTAGAAGGACGAGTAGGTGATGAGAATATTCGGGCCGGGTCGTGCGAGTGTGTGGTATTGGACGGGGTTGTAGGCGAGGCTTGCTAGCGCGCAGGTACTGGTGTTTCGGTAAGGAGGGTGGGTCGGTAGTGCAGCGCGTACCGGTAAAGGGACGACTAGGATGGCTACAGGTGCGAGACGATGCAGCACGGTTCACTGAATATGTCTTGCAGTGCTACGAGGTTGGTTCTATGGGTTAATATTTGACGATGGTTAGCGCACACGTACAAGTATTGCTGCGATGCCACCGAGGCCGCCGTGCCTTAGGTTGTGTTAGGTCAGTCTTATAGGGAGCTCGGCTGGCTGCCTCAGGGATTGTCGGCCAGTCAGAATGTAGGATCATGGATTTGGTCGGGTCGTGTAATGGATGGATATGGTTTTGGATGTGTCGGGGGCTGCTGTGATGGTAGTGAGTAGATTGGCATGAGTGTGGGGTGTGGCGGTTTAGGTGTATGGTATGTTTGGTTTCGTGGCTGGTGTGTGACCAAGATGTGTGTCGGTGTTACACAGGGTCAGTCTGCGACTTTTTGAGATAGGTTTTTGGATAGCGTGTGGGTGTTGTGGGCGATACTGTTCGCACGTTCATGTGTCTTTTTGAAGTGGTTTTTCGTTAGTGTGGCAGCAATGTTTTGCTTGCTTGGGTTGGGTCCTCATTATTGATATTCGCGGATATTGGCTGGTGCATTTAGGTGCGAGTTTGTGTCACGATCTGTCTGTAGTTTGTAGGGGATATTCGCGCGCTTTGACGGCGTAACGCGGCTCCCCTGTACCTCTGGCGGTGGGTGAGGTTGACTAGGACGGGAGTTTAGTCGAGGGGGCCTGAACGGTGATCGCCAGCGTGAGTGTGTCCACCTCTTTGGAACTTGCTCTCCGTTGAATGACCGGCGGGCGGGTGCCTTTCGTGGCGCGATTAGATTTGCTTGCAAGTCTTTTGCTTGCGCGCGCGGTTGGCGGGGAGTGTGTGAAGCTCCGGTGCTGACGGTGCTCGAGTAGGAAGAGTTGGGTGGGGCGATGTGTGCAGTATGGGCTTGGAGTGGGTGGCAGTGGGCATGGCAGGCTACGGAAGTTGTGGGTCTTGCGCGATAGCTTTGGCTGCCAATGGAGGGAGGACATGCGAGCGGATGGAGGGTGGTAGGTTGCGATTATGGGCGCCGCCGAGCGCACCTCGAGTGCTTTCAGAAAGGGCACTAGCGTACGTTGTCGTCTGGGGGTTGTTGTGTTCGAGGGATTCAGGTGGGGGTCTGTCGTGACAGGTCCAGGGTTGATTGGGGATCTGACTCATGCGTGTATTATTCAGTCGACCTCGGTAGCGCGGTGTGTGGTTTGATGTGTAGGTAGGGGAGATTTGGGCGATTTGGGGATTGGGAAGAGCGTACATGTTCTTGTGTGTTGTGGATGTGTTCAAGAGTGAGATTTTGTAGCTGGCACGCTGTGTGCGGGAATTGTCATTATGGTTCCGTGGTGCGTGGGGCACGTGATAGGATGTTGGAGGTGCTGTCGGATCGGGGCGTGTTGTGGCGTCTATTTGGTTGTTACGTGGCGGCGTAGGACGTTTCTCAAGCTTGTGCGATGTTCGGGCTGCTGGGTAGTGGTGGTGGTTCTATCGAGGGCCTAGGGGGGAACGCTGCGGGGTCGTCTAGTCTACTGATAGGGGAGAGGTCAGGCGCATGCGGGGGGCGGCGTTGGTCCCGTGGAAGGGGGCTGGATGGGAGTTTCATTGGACGGAAGTCGCACGCGGAGCATCTGCAGCCGAACGCTTTGGTGAGAGTCGTGCGGGGGTGAGCGTTGTGGATGGAGCTTTTTTTGGTGAGCTTTTCATTACGGGGTGCGTTAGTGTCGTTGGACATCGTTTGACGAGCTCGGCTTCGTCTTGGGGGGCGTTCATGCATGCAGGCGGTGGGTGGAGGGGGTTGGTGTGTACTCCCTTCGGAGATGTTCTGGGAGCGATTGGGTATCGACAGCCTAGAGTGGCTAGCATGGGTGTGGGGTTTTTGTTGGTGTTGGATGAGGGGTTGTCGTTTTTGGTTGTTTTGTGGGGGAGGGCGATCGCAGGCTTAAGAGACAGCAGCATTAGATGTGAAGCACTCGCTAGTTATAGCTTTCAATGGGATGTGATGTGTCTGTGTGTGTTGGGGAGGACTCAGGTTCGATAACTCACATTGACTGTTTAATAATGAGCTTGAGCTACTCGTAGAGAACGGTTAGATTGCCTGCGATTTTCAGGTATTTTCGCGACCGTAGTTGATCTTCTCGGGGATTCCGTAGTGTAGCATTGTCAGCTAGTTTTTCGCGTCTCATGTCGCGTTGGCATTTTGTGGTTTGTGGTGGGGCGACACGGGGCCGTGGTGGGTGTGCAGCAGGGGATGGATGTACGGTGGGTTTGTTGATCACTGTTGTGTTCTTGGTCGACTGCTCGGATTTTGGTTGTGGTTGGAGTGGTGGGCATTGCGGGGGTTGTCTTTTTTTTATTTATGTTGCGTGGCACTGTAGTTTTTGGTCTGCTGGGCGTTGTTTGTGGCTTAACACAGTTGGGGATTTTCATGGGGGGCGTGCCCAGGGCGTGCTTCGCGATGGAAGCCTTACGTCGATGTGTGTTCGGTGGAAGATTGTCGCGACGCTTTTTTCGGTCTGTAATTTCCTGACGTGTTTTTTCAGGCGGTGCGCTTCTCCGCTTTGAATGTCATGTTCTTCTGTTTGATGGAGTATATGTGGTTGCTTCAGCTTTCTTGTAGCTTGTGGGCTGTGATCCCGGGCGTAGTTTCTGGTATCTCGGCTTTTGTTATGTATTCGGGGGTAGGTCGGGCGTAGGCGCGCTCGATATATCAAGGAACGATTTTGCGCATTTGTCTGTCAGTGGGGCGGAGCTAGTATCGGCGCGGCTGGCGGTAGGTAGTATGTCGGGTGAGCATGGGGGCGGTCTGGAGTCGTGGTCAGGGTGTTGACTGGAGTCGGGAATTGCGACTCGGTTGTGTGAATAGACCTTGATGTCGGGGTTGGTGTGTCCGGAACGGTGGTGGTATCCAGTGGTCTGTAAGATGGAAAGGGTGTGGGAATGCAGAGTGTTGTGTGATAAGATGTGTGTCCGTGGGAGAGGTTCGTGAACGAGCTGGACCACAGAAAGGGAGTGACGATGTGGCCGGGCTAGCGCGCTGGTGTGTTGTCTGATGGATGTTGGCCGGGTGAGGGGTGCTCAGCTTGGTTTGGGGGGAGGCGGTGTTCTATGACGCGGGCGTGGTACGTTCAGGAGGGCACGTGTGGGGGCTGGCGGGATAGGATGGAGTGAGAGTGATGTCGCAGGTGGACCTCATAGATGTGTGTTGTAAGGCGGTTGGCAGGAGCAGCCGTGTGCGAGGGTGCGCAGATTGGAGGAGTGGGCGTCTTCTTTGGTATGTGTGGGCGGGGGGTTGTTGCGTGGTCTGGCCTGGTGGGGGACGACGTCAGCCACGGCGGCAAGCGAGATGTTCGGCCGCGAGGTTTGAGTTAGTGGCGGAGCAAATGGATGGTAGGGTTCTGTGGTGTCACGGCGGTATTGTGGCCGGGCACGAGTTACGGAAATGTTGTTATTTTTGGTTGTTGGGCGGGACTCGAGTTTGCGGATGGTTTTTGTGGTGTGTTTTTTGTAATGATTCAACGTGTCATAGTTTTTCGGGTGTCTTGGGTTTATTGCTCGCCGCTCACGTGGGTAGACAATGAGTGTAGCCATATCGCTACTGATTGGGCAGTGGTACAGCCTCGGATGGGGTACGACACGCGGTGTAATCGATTGAAGCGATTGCATGCTGTCGTGGTTCGTAGTTTTGTTTTGGTTGTGTTGTGGGTGTGGTGCTGGCCTGTAGCGGAGGTGGCTTTTTGGCACTGTCAGCGCTATGTTCGGGTGGTGCGGAGCAGTGTGAGTAGGTGGCCCTTGGAGCCGGTTAGCTTTGCTAGGGATGACTCGGCTTTTGAGTACTTCAATTCAGAATGATGAGGTTTCTCGTTTGGACTCACGTCCTTATTCACCTCCCACGCGGATTAGGTGCAGTGTGTGGGGTGTGTTGTTGTTGGCGAGGCGTGCCGGTGGACAGAAGTATTGGCGTTGGTTAGTTGTAGAGTAGACGGTCTGTTGTGGTTGGTGTGTGCACTGCGGGGGGGGGGATTGCTTTGGGGAAGTGTAGTTGGGAGTGGGTTGGTTTGTTTAGGTCGCGTCAGCGTTATTTATATTATTGAATCGCGCCGTGCGCCGAGGATTGGATAGGCGGCCTCATGACCTGGGTATAGACCAGATAAGTAGGTGCGAGCGCTCAAGTTGGGAGAGTCACTGCGATGCATCGAATTAGGAATTCGCAGTACGTGCAAAGCGTATTAGCGCGCTTATGTGTACTGCAGGGCGACTGTTCGGTTCATGCCGATGGGCATGCGATGAGGCGATGGACGATCACGAGGTCCAGCCGGGGCCCGAATCGGCTGGGGTGGTGCGTGGGTTTCCTGGGTGGAGGGTGAGGCACTTGTCTGGCTCGAAACTGAGCGGTCTAACGTTGAGGGGAGTACATAGCATGCTTGGAAAGTGAGTCGAGGATACGGTGTTTGCGTCAGTTTTTCACGAGAGGGTAGGTCTCCGGGACAGAGGAGTGCTCGTGGGGGAGGAGTTGGCGCGTTGGAGACAAGGTCGTGCTGGGGGGAGAGGTGAGGAAGGGGAGGAGAGGGGTGTTTTTTTTTGTTGGTTGGGGTGTTGGGGGGTGTAGGTGTGCTCCTACAGGGAGCGAGGAGGGATCAGCTGGCGGAGCAGGGCGAGGAGAAGGGGGCGCTTACTGGCGATGGATTGGGTGTCTGTTTGGAAGTGGTATTGGTCCGAGTGCACTGTCGGGCCAGGGCACTGTTGTTTGCGTGACAGGCTCACTGATGGGGGGGGCGCAGCTCGCGGCGCGAGGCGCGTGTGTCAGCGAGATGATGGGCGGGCACCGCGCGGAAGCCCAGGCGCTCAGTGACACGCAAGCTGAGTGTATTCATGTTGGCGGCTGGGCGGTTTCGTGCGTAGGTGCGGTGAGGTCGGGTGGCGCGGGTTGTTGGTGTTATAGGCTCGTAGGTATTCGATAGTGTTCCGGCTGTGCAGGGAGTGGGCGGACGTGTGATGGGGATATTTTCTATGTATCGAGCGTCGGTTTCGATAGCTAGACAAGTGGTGCGGACGGATGAGCTGAGACGTGGCGGTTAGATGATTGCGTGCACGGGGTTGCGGTGCGCGGATTTCGGGCGCGCGATGGTTTGAAGGTTATGTAGGGGGTGGTAGTGGGTCATCGAATCGCGGGCAGTATACTTGCGTTTTTGGAGGGATGGCACGTGCGGGTACTGCGCTGGGGAGGGGGTCAGTGGTCGTTTTTATAAGGGAGAGGTATGTGAGTCGTGGGCACGAGGTTCACGTGGGGAAGCGAGGGATCGAAGGTGTCCAGCACACGGTTGAGCGGTATGGGGATGTCGGGCAAGGTTAAGACACAACTAATCTGTGTGTCACATAGGTGTTTGTGTTATACGTAGGTCATGTGTGGATAGTTCAGCCGTGTGGTGTCATGCATGGGGCCGGTGCGGGGGGACGGTGGAGGGGAGCTGGAGTGCGATGGGTGTTGTATTGGTGCTGGGAGGATGTGTGTGGGTGGTCTGGAGTATCGAGGGAGACCACGGCGAGTGTACCCGGTCGTCGATCGGAGTGGGTTTTTAGACACGGCTGACATGTTCGTGCAGGCGTGTGATGGGGTAGCACGGGGTTCGGGACACGCGTATGCGAGATGCTGTGTACGACGTCCTGGCGGGCATGGCGGATCTTCGGTTATGTATACCTTTTAGTTGTGTGGCGAGGGACAGCAGTTTGTTGAGGCGTTCCTTGGTTGGATGTCTGCTTGGGTTTGGGGTGTCGGGCTAGTCCGCGTGGGGTCGGGTCGTTTCGTGCGTTTGTTTTGCGGGGGTGTGGTGTGGGTGGCGGGGCAACGGGTCGTCTGACTAGAGAGGAGGTTGTGTGGATTGTTCGAGGACGTGACGGTGGGGTGGCCGTAGCGAATGGGCGGTGGAAGTCTTTGTCTACGAACATAGGGCGCTCGAGTTGATGGGCGAGTTGTGGCGGACCCGACCCTTGATTCAGCACGTTGTGCGGGTGTATGGTTTCGTGAAGGGGTATACGAGGATTCTAGTGTGTGTGAGCGCCACGGGGGGACGATCGGAGCGGTAAGGGATGTGTCGGGTGGTTTTGTGGGCGCGACGCGGGGGGTGGAGGTGGACCGAGAGCTCGGTTGACGAGTGTCTAGCTGTGGGGCGGCTGTATGGAATTTGGAGTCCGACGGGTTTTTGTTCGCTTGTTGTCTAAGAGGTTGGGGAGTCGACGAGTATGTGGCAGTGCCTGGGCGCGCCCGGGGCAGTTAGGTTGATGTATGGGGCCCGAAGCGGCGTGGCTCATGAATGTGGAATGGGGCCGGTGGCGCGCGCACCCGGGCGGAAGTGGGTGGTAGTGGTTGTGATTCAGCGTGGGGGGGGCGATTTAGGGGAGACAGCGCGCTTGGCCGCATGTGTTTGGATGTTCTGGATGAAGGAAGGTACACAGGTTCTATGTTTCTAAGAGTGGGGAGGACTTCGGGTGTTTAGGTTCGGTGTAGTGTTTTTTGCTTATCGTCTTTGGTGGGACGCTGTTTTGTATGTCGCGAGCACGGGGCAAGAGGTATAGCGGTGGGGGCGGGCGAGGGTTGTAGAGATTAGGCTACGAGGTTAGTTATTTTATTTTGACGTGGAGTTTTTTTGGGTGTTGTTGTAGGCTGGGTGGGGTTGGCGTTTTGTGGCCGTTGGGCTGGAGTTGATGGGGAGTAGACTGGTGATTTTGTTGGGTGGTCTGTGGGTTGTGTCAGATCAATCGTCAGAGGACAGGTACTTTCGAGGAGAGGTGCACGGCGGTGGGTTGTGTCACTGTGTTTACAGAGGTACCGCTTGGGCGGAGCGGGAACGGAAGGGTTGCGAGTGGCGGGCTCGCGTGCGGCGTGCACGACGCCAGAGTGATTGACGGTTGAGACACAGGGTTGATGTGTGAGGCAACGGGAGGCGGGAGGATAGTGGGCGCACTGGCAACGGGGAGACGCCATGGCGTGTCGCGCGGCTGAGTAGTCGTGGCAGGCCCTGTCACAGCGGGAGGCAGACAAGGTAGTGCCCTGTTTGTGCTTTGCGTGTGAGTGTGGCGGCAGGTTTATGGGGTGTATAGAGACAGGCGCACCGGGGGGGTTGTGGGGGTTACGAGGTCGGGCTGTGTTTGGTTGGGTCGTACGGCGGGGGTAGAACGCGTGTATATATGCAAGTCGAGCTTGTATGCTTGAATGGGCGCGGGCGCGAGCGAGGACTTCGGTTCGGGCGGCACTCGCTTGGAAGGAGAGTTATCTGTGACGTCGCGCGAGCGTAGGTGGGGACGTGTGTTTAGTGGGTAGGGCAAGCAAAGGTCGTGCCGTGCGGTGTCGGGGGGACGGCGCGTTGTGCGTCGGACACTTTCTTAGGAGGGGCCTGCTCAGAGAACGGTCTGTCGGATGTAGGGTGGTGATGGGGGTCTCTAGGGGGGGGGAGGGATGGACAGGGAGTTCAGCGATTGTTGAGCGTGTCTAGGTAGGATGGATCTGGAGGCGGGGAGTGGTGGTATGGGGGACGTGGGGACGATCTACCCTAGCTGTCTCAGCATTGGCTGATAGGTACAGTGCCGCGATTTCATATTTCGTGGTGTGTGGTGGGTCGGGTGGAGGCTGTAGAGATGAGGCGTGCGTACGCGAGGCCGCTTTTTCGGGCGTTCGTAGGGGAAGCGCGCACGCGAAGGGAGTAACAGGAGACCACGGGAGTGATGTTCGGTATCATAAAGTTGATGCGTCAGAGGTGTTAGAAGCGAGGTTCGGAGGGGGGGGCCGGGGTTGGTTGCGGATTTGATGCGGAGGGGCAGCGAGTCGAGAAGATGAGCTGGCACGCACATATTGTGTCGCCGTGACGATTATTGTGATGACATTGGAGTTAGAAGTCATTGCGGCTTGTCGCAAGGCGGGGCGGGGTTTGCGGGTGGGTGTTTTTTTTGTCGTTTTTGGGGGCAGTGTGAGGAGGACCGGGGGGTGGAGACGAAGAGCTATGCTCACGGAATTGTGGGAATGTAGCGTTGGTACCGCGACTCTGATATTTTGAATCCGCCGCCAAGGCGGGCGTCAGCGGGGGTGGTAGGTGAAGGCGGTGCAACGTTTCCGGTCGCGGAAGTGACACAAGGGCAAGTGGGGTGCATAGGGGTCATGTGTGGGTTGCCTGGAGGCACGAGTCGGGGTATGTGCGGGACAGGTTGTACACGGAGTGGGGGTTGGTGAGGGCAAGCAGGGACACTGATGTGTGATGCGGTCGACGTGGCGGGGAAAGCATGTGGGTGGGGTGGCAGTTAATGCGGGGTTGGGTGGGCTTGGTCCCCAAGTGGGGGAAGAGGAGACGCTGTGTGGATATTTGGGGTTTCGACTCCAGGCGTTCTGCACGATATGAGCGCTGGTGAGTTTTGCGAGTTTTCACGCGGGGACGAGGTAGGCGGTCTGCTCGTTGCGGGTCGGTGAACCGGCGTGCAGGAAGGGGGAGGATGATGCGACGCGAGTGGGCAACGCGAGTGTGTGTGACATAACGGGGGGGTGAGTGTGGGGGGGGGGATAGGTCGAGGCGTTCTGTGGGTGTGTGATGATAGCGGGTCGCGTGGCGAAGTTGTACGGGGGACTTGTCGTTTCGGATTGCGGGCGGGGGCGATGTGATTTCTGTCTCTCAGCGCGCGCGGCGTCAGCAAGTCCGGCTTTGGGTGCTTAGTGCGCGCCTGGGGTTACCTGTGCGTGTGCACCGGGGGGTGGGTTACCTTTGGTGAGTGAGAGCTGCGGTGGCGGGGTGCCAGGGTTTCTAGCTGGGAGTCTAGTGTTCTGTGAGGGGTGTGACAGTCGTGCGGAGGGTTTCGTAGTAGGGAAAAGGATGTGAGTGACTGGGGTGTTGAGTTGGCAGACCTGGTGGACAGTAGAGTTATTGACTGGTGGGCCTTGGCATAGGTGCGCGACTGGGACACAGGGTCGACCCGTGCGGACGTCGTGGAGGGGGGTGTGTGGGCTAGGCAGGGCGGGAGGCGCGAGTGGAGTATTTTGTGTCGGTTTTGGGTTCTGTGGATGCCGGTTTATGGGCTGAGGCTGCGTGGGATCGGGGCGGAGGGACGGTGGTAGACGGCCTGTCGGCCTGTTGTCGTGTCGACGGGAGATGTTGTGGGTGGGGGATGGGAAGGGTGCGGGGGCGGGTGAGTTACTTGGGGTGGCAGGAGCGTGAGATGAGTGCAGCTGAGGTGCCATGGCTCACGCGCAGGCAACAGCAGGGTTAGGGGGGATTTGGCTGGCTTGCGAGTTTCGGGAGGGCCTGGGTTTAAGTTAGGTAGGAGTTGGGGTTTGGGTGGCTGCGTGCAGACGACGAACTGGAGTTGTGGTATTATGAGGCTTGGGATGGTTGGGGTCGCGGCTGGGGGGGGTCCAGGTATCAAGCGGTGATTTTTTCGGTCGATATGGTGGCAGGGAGGGGCCGGGGGCGGTGTAGGGCAGTTCGGACGTGTGCTGATTTGTGTGGTGGTCATTTATATGATGATTGCGCAGGGTGGAGGTCTGGTGTTGGGGGGGTGCTTGCGGGGTGGCGTGTGGATGGGGCTTTGATTAGTTCGTGTGCATTGGTTTGGGTTGCTGCGCTGTTTTGATTTTTGTTTTGTAGACTGTGGGGCGAGCGGTTAACGGGGGGTGTGGATGTTGAAGTTGGTTTGGGTGTAAGGGAGGGATTTCGTGATAGTGGCGTGTGGTCGCCAGCACGATCGTGAGGTGCGGGCGCGGGAAACTTGGCTCATGGGGCGCACGGGTCCTAGTTTGGTTAGTCTGTGCTACACCGTGATGAATGCTCAGTGGCCAGGGCCGTAGGGCTGGTAGGGGGGTCCGATGTCGCTGGCCGGAGTGCGGGGGGGTGATTGATGCAGGTCCTTGGGATGGCCGCGCTGGAGTGTTGGCTGGATTGAGTTGTTTATGGAAGGTCACGAGGGAGGACGGATGGTGTCTTTGGTACGGGACGTCAGTTGAGTCCACGGAGGACGTAGTCTCGCTATAGTTGCAAGGACGATGCGTTCCGCACGGCTTGGTTTGGTGTCGTTTGTGATAGTGTGTTGATGTTGTCCGGAGTTGCCATTGGAGGTGTTATGTTTTCGGCGGTCAGAACTGTGCGGATTTTACCTATGGGGGCAGGATTGTGGTGGTGGGGATGCGGATGGTTTTTCGGGTCGCATCTATATGTGGGGCGCGGCGGGCGGGTATTGCACGCATGACGTACTTGTGGCTCGGAGTGGGGGTGGGCGGGGGGAACTGAGGGTGCGTTGTGGGGTGGGCGGCACTGGGCTTGTGTGACGGGGTGGTGGCAGTGGCGGGTCGGGGTTGTAGTGTGTGTTGGGCGTCAAGGACGGAGGGTGAGCGATAGACACTTTGGGTGATTTGTGACACTCGGGTGCGAATTGGTCTAGTGGTCCGGTGGGTGTATGTCGCGGCGTTATTGGTGTGGGTTGTGGGGAGCATGCGGGTTTGTTTGAGGGATAGGATGGAGAGTTTACCACTTGTCGCGGTTCCGTGGGTGGGTACGGATATCGCGCTACAGAGTTTTTTTGTGGCGGGCGGCGTGTTGGACGTGCGCAAGTGGGTTGTGAGGGGGCGTGGGGCGTTAGTCGGGGCTGTGGGGGGTTAGGGCTTTGCGTGTGGGATGCTTGCGATGTACACTGTCAGGGGGATATTATTTGGGAGAAATGGTCCAGGACTTGATGTGTGCGGGAGAGGGGCGTGGGACGTTTTGTGTCTAGCGGAGCGGGGGATCATGTAGTGGGGAGGTTGTGATGGTTTGTTAGTGGTGTGTTCACACGCGCGGTTGCCTGGTTTAGCAACGGATTTGTGCAGTGCGGACACGGTACTGTGTCTTGGTCCTTAAGATGTGAGTGAGGGGTGCAAAGGGATCACAGGGTTATTCCGGAGGTGAGTATGATGGAAGGGTTGGAGGGAGGATGTATGGTTGGTACGGATGTGGTCTGACGGGATGTAGCACCGTTTCCCATCGTGGCGGTTAGGGGTGTGTCTGTAGGGCACATTGTTGGGTGTCTTTGATCGGTGATGGTTTTGGGCGTGGTGGGTGACGTGTGTTTGTTTTTGGGTTGGGCTGTTGTTTGTCGTTTGGCGCGGGGGAGAGGATTTCGGCCACGCAGATTAGTCGGTCGGTTCATGTACACGCTTTTACGCCAGGGCAGTATGTGGACGATGTGCGGCGGGTACGGTGCGGCTGGTGTGTGGCACTGGGTGACTGGGCGGCGTTGGTGGCGGCGTTGTGGGCTCTGGGGAGAGTGTGTGGTTTTGGCATTGGGTTGAGGTGTGGGGGTAGGTGGGCGCAGTGGGTTGCGGTGTAGGGGTGAAGGGAGGCGGGAGTATGTGGTGTTTCTTTGGTGTGTCGAGGGTAGGTACGGGGGGGTTCATGGTTAATGGTGTGCATGTTCAACACCGTGATTCGTGGATGTCATGACGAGGAAGGTGGAGGTCGTGGTTCCGGATACTTCGCGGTTAGGGGGAGGGAGCCAGATGGTGGCGGGCATGTCAAGGCGTGGCACGTGGGTCACAGGATTGACCCGTAGATGAGGTCGTGGATCTGATAGGAGCGGGTTAGGCTTATGGTGGGTGGTATAGTGGGGGGAACGAGGCTGAGGATGATCGTGGGGACATGGTGCCGTCAGCGCAATGATTTGGACAAGGAGCTATAGGTTGTTTCGGGCTGAGGGATGGTCGGATCCGCGGCACGTGGTATGAGGTAGCAGGCTAAGTGTTGGGTGGTGATCAGTGTGGTCGGTGCGTTTGCGGCCGTATTCCAGATGGTGTATTGTGGATGGGCTGTGGGCGTGAGGTAGGGGAGAGTGTGGTGTGATCGCTTAGGTCGGACGAGGATTGGGTTGGTGTGTCGTGGTGTGGGAGGTCGGGGTTTTTGTGTTATGCGTGTGTGGGGTGAGGGGGGCGACAGCGTGGCTGGCCGGGTTGCAGAGTGCATTCTCGAGCAGGGATAGCGGGGTCCACTGTTGTTCTACTATTGTCGTCCGGCAGCTTGGTTGTGTGTTTTGGCAGGGATGGTCTCGACTCGTCTTCGGTCAGTTATTGATTGATTGTTGTAGTGATGAGATTTGTTGATGAGATCAGTTAGGTGCGGTATTGTGCATTGGAGGTTTGGTGCGTTCGGCATGCGAGTAATCTGCTGGTGTCATCATAGCATGTCTTTGTGCGCAGCTGTGGCGCCTGGTGGACGCTTTTGGTTGATTTCCAGCTCGTGTGGCAGTATCCGAGGTTTCATAGTGGTGTTTGCAGGCTGATGGCGTAGTGTTGCTTGGTTTGCTTAGCATGAATTTGTGGTGTTTTGTGTTTATAGCGCGCGTGTTCGTTTGTTTGATTTTGTTGGCTAGGAATGGCACGACAGCAAGATAGGGACTGTCAAGATGTGTGGCGGATTGCCAGGCACCTGGCGAGGGTGCTGCCAGCGGTTGGGAGACAGAGTGGTAGCGGTTTGGGCACTGTGCGTTATGTTGGTCAGTATTGCGAGGGAGGTGACGGGATTGAGGGAGAGCAATGAGGGGATGGACGGAAGCTTGATTCGCCAGGGGTGCGAGGGGTCACAGCTGGTCGGGGTGAGGAGTTTGTGGGTAGGGGACGCGTCAGGGAGGAGCTGGAGTGGAGGGGCGGTGGAGGTTGGTAGTTTGTGATGTGGGGGTGGGCGGGTAAAGAACATGCAGGCGTGGGGGTTGGGGGGATGCCGTAGCTCGGAGTCGGCGATAGGCATCGGTCGAGGGGGAGGGACGTTGTGGCAGCAGATTAGTGTCGCGGGCTCATTGTGACGAGGGTTGCTGTATGACAGAGGTATTTGGGAGGAGTTGGTGCCGCATTGGTCCTGACGGCGCATCGGCTGTGGTGGCAATTTGGATAGAGTGTGGTTATAGGTTAAGTGCTGGTCAGGGAGACGGTGGCGGTTTCTTAGTCTTGTGTTCAGTGGTCTAGGCGTGGTGACAGGGTGAGGGTGGACGGTGGAGGTAGCGTCGTGTCGTTATTCGCATAGGTTTGGGGTGGAGTGCAGGTGAGGGCGTAGGTGTGTGTGTAGCTGGTGTGATTGTTTTTTTGGTTTGCGCGTGGTCGGGGTGGTATTGGGTATGCAGGGTTTGCGTCTTGAGGTCGTGGTTTGTGGTTTGCGCTGGGCCGTTCGGGAGGCGGATTTTTTATGTGGTATTGTGAATTTTAGGCTTATGGGTTTGTGTTGTGTGGTGGCTGTCGTTCGTAGTCTGGTGTTTGGTGGGATGTTTGGTTGTGTCAGACGATTTTGTCTTTTTGCTTGGGTTGTTGTGATTATCACACGCAGTTGCACAGGAGTGTCGTTAGCCATTGAGTGGTGCTGTTAGGTTGACTCTTTAGAGGGGGGAGCGGTATTAGTTACGTCGCATGCCGGCGCAGCGGTAGTCTCTGTGATTTGTGGGATACGGACGAGGGGTCCCGGTACTACGCACAGATTTCCCAGCGGAACAGGTTCACGCAGTGAATGGCGTGTGGTGTGGTGTTCTGCAGACGCGTCGCTGATATTTCCGTGTGCTAAGGCTTAGGTAGGTGCGGTGCGATGTATGATGGAATCAGGAGGGGTGTGATCACTCAGGTGTTTACTTGTCTCTGATTGTGTGGAGGTGTATTGGAGGGTGTTGCGACGTCGATGTCTGGTGGGGGATGGGTGCCTCGGTGCATTTGTGCAGACACACGGAGAGGAGGGGGTTGTAGTTAACGCGCGCCGATGTTGTTCTCGTGGTCGCTACGGGTAGGGGCACAGACTCTGGAGTCAGCCGAGTGGGTGAGCGTTTATGGGTGGTGTTGCGTTTGGGCGACGGACGGGGGAGTTGTGGTTCGGAGCTCGGTGGTGTCCTTTTGCGGTTGGCTCGAATTAGATCGCGAAGGAGTGGGGTTACGTGGGTTTACGTGCGATTTGTGGTGTGTGCCGGTTGGAGGAGGGTCGGTGGGCTTAGTGGTATGAGTAGACGACGTGACGTGAGTGTAGGGTTGGGGGGATTTCGATAGGGCGCACGAAGGGCGTAGGTGTCACTGGTGGCCATGATTCTTTGTGATCGCTGACACCGTGCAGCTCAGGAGGTGGTGTTGTTTTGGAGTATGAGGAGGTTGGTGAGGGTGCGCGTGTTTGGCTGCTGCCAAATTGGGTTTTTGAGTTTGGGTGTGGAGGGGGGTACGGTGCAGGGGGGAGTAGGGGGGCTAGGGGCGCTTATTTGGGAGTTTATTTCGTTGGTCCCTTGGTCGCCTGGGCGGGGTGCACCGGGGGTGGTGGTTTTGGGGCTTTGGGGGGTGGGCTGGGGATGAGATGTGAATGTTGGACGGTTACAGTTTGATGTGGGTTTGGCAGTGTCGGTGTCCGACCAGGCCGATTGGTCGTGGTTGGAGCTAGATAGGTGGGCGGCCGTTTGTGTCGGGGGATGTGGTGCGCGGGGTTGGACTTTTTGGGCGTAGTTGTTAAGCGGTGGTTGAGGTACCGCTTGCAGGGACCGCTTTGGGGAGCTGCTACTGGTAGTAGCGGGTTTGGTTATATTCTACGTGGTGAGAGGAGCTAGGCGTGTTTCGTCGTGCGGCAGCGGTTGTGCGTGGGGGTACGGAAGTCGTGGGAGCTTGGGTGGATACAGTTGCAGTAGGGCTTTCTTCCGCCGAGCGCGGTTATAGTGGCGAGGTGCTAGGGCGGATTGTGCGGTGTGTTATGGGTGCTAGCTGGAGCGTCCGGGGTCGTGTGAACTCGCGCGTGGGGACGATTTCGGTGTGGGAGTTGCTGGGTGGTGGGGCGGACTCATCCTAAGGCTGTGTGTCTGAAGACGCGTCTTTGTAGAGGGAGGCGGGTTGGTTATCACGTCGGAACTGTATGGGGACGCTGATGTGACATTGTGGGTGTGGGGGAGGGGGAAGCGAGACACACGCCACAGCCAATTGATAGCCGTAGTGTGAATTGGGGGACGACAGATGTGAAACACAGAAATGGGTGTCAAGGGATGAGTGTGTAGGACGTTGGGAGGTGTACCAGAAGGTAACATCAAGCGGTGTAATGAGAAGCTGGGTGGTTGTTGGAGAGTTTGGGCTGAGATAGACGGAGTGTGGCAGGATCTTAAGTGATTGTCACTGTATCAGCTCGCAGCGTTGTAGGTTGGGTTGGCGGTGTGTTTGGATGACTTTCGAGCGGATATAGTTTCGGGGTATGCGTTGGTGCGCGCAATGTGAGGTTGGCGTTGTGTGCTTGTCCTTGTTGCCGGGTTGCGCTGAGGTTTGTTATGTGGGAGGAGCTGTGGGTGGGGGTGGATGGTGCGGGCCGGTCGGGGAGAGGTGGGGGGGTGGGGGGGGGTTGTGCTTCTTGTGGGTTCGGGTTGTTGTTGTGGGTGTTAGTTTGTGGGCGCGGGGTGTTGTGGTGGCTTTGGTGGGGGGTCAGGGACTGGGGGAGGCAGACAGACGTCGTGCTTTGTCTGCGTGTGTCTGTGCAAGGGCGATGTTAGGTGAGCTTGCGGGTGGTTGGGCTCTTTGGGGTTTGTGTGTTAAGTTGATGGCATGTTTCTGTGGTGTCTTGAGCGTGAGCTTTTCTCTGGTCATGACGTTCGCGGCGTCGTGGGGTTTTTTCTGGGCAAATTGTCTTGTGGGCACGGAGTTTCCCTGTTGGGTCGGTTTTGTTAGGGGTTCGGTGGACTGCCGGGTACGAGCTTCGAGTTGACTCCGCGTTGTTGGGCTGTGTATGGCGACGGATCTGGGGGTGATAGCGATCGCGTCCGGGTGGGTTGATTTTGTGGTCTTGCGGTATGGTACCGCGGTTAGTTTGGTTTGCGGGTCGGGCGGGAGTGCCGTGGCGGCCGAGAGTGTTCGGGTAAAATTAGTTGTGAATTCGGCTTTCGGGGGGGACAGGGGCGCACACTGGTTGTTAAGGGTCGGGGGGGATTGGCTATGTCCAGATGGTCTATCGATAGATTGTAGTGTTTTTGCTGCTATGTCGAGGGCTTTCGTTCCAGTGGTGTGGTTTTTGGGACAGGGCGGGATGGTGCTTAGGTCGGTTTCGGGGATGGTGGGGGAGCTGGGGTGAGAGGGTGGCAGCGCGCTTGGGCAGGAGTGCGCTGGTGCGCGGGGACGCGGGTGGGGGGGCTGGTGTGTTTGCGGTACATCAATGGATAGGTAGCCGCACCTTCGCAGTCGTGGGGCGCGCGGGTGGAGAGGCCGTTGGGGTTGAGTCGGTGTTCACGGGCCGGGGCGAATGCATGAGTGATGTCTGGCGGTTAGGGGGAGTCGGTCGTTGTGGGATGGGGTTTAGCCTAGATTGTGGGTTGTATTGGAAAAGTTGCGGGTTGGGTTTATTCGTGGGGGGTGTTTATTTGCTTGTGCGTGGAGCTGTGACAGGGCGGGGGTGATCGAGGGCAGAAGGGCGTCATGCGCGGGCGGACGGTGTGTGCTGTTGAGTATTGTTGTGTGTGTCAGGAGGGGTGTGGGAGTGGACTTCTATGTGTTTGTGGGGCGATGCGGTGTGTTGTGTTCTACAGGTGATGGGCGGTGAATTGTGTCGCCGTGGCACTTTTTGGGGCCGGCCGGATTGTGGTTTGCGGAGGAGGCTGTGTTTGTGTGTTGGATGTGGGTTTATGCGCTACTGGATTACTAAGGGAGAACAGGGGGGACGTGGCTACCTTTCGCGGGGGCTGGAGAGATCTGTGTGCTGAGTGTGGCAGCTGGTGGGCGCCGCGACAAGGATTCCACAGGCTATTTGATGTGCCTGGTCGGGAGGTTGGTGTTGGGGGGCGCAGATAGTTGGGCGTGACATCGGGTTGCGGGGTTTGGGCAGTGGGGGGGGTGCGCGAGCTGGGCTGCGAGGCAGGTGGTGTGGTGTGGTGGTTTAGGTTGGAGGTGGGTGAGCAGAGAACGAGTCGGATGCGGGACGTGTTGTGTTGTGCGCCAGCGTGTGGTACAAGGGTTTACGGCGTCCTTTGTACGCGCTCGTATTGGAGAGAGTCGGGAGTAAGGCATGGGTTTTAGGTAGCGTATGTAAGGGCACTCGGGAGTTGTGGCGTTGCTGGGGGTGTTGGTGTTGCTGTTTACCGGAGGGAGTGTGGGGAATCTCGTGGGTGCGCAGGGCGTTGTGCTTTTGTGAGCTCTTAGCGCGTGAGGGGTGTGTTTGGGGGGGGGCGATCTTTTGGTCGTGGGTGTCGATTGGGCCTTAGCGGTTCCAGAGTGAGGCTGTGGAGTTGATGGACTTGATGTCTCTTCATGTTGTGGGGATTGCGCGGTGGAACAACCTGGCATACGCGTAAGCGCTGAGGCGTCGCAGGCTTCAAGCGGTGGCAGTGCTGGCGGGAGTGTGTGTTGTGCTTGGCAGAAGCGCAGTGAAGAGCGCAGCGGGTGCGGGTGGGATGTGGGGGTGGAGGGAGGGGGGGGCGGGGTGTTAAGGGGCGGGTGTGCGGGGCGGGGGGAGGGGAGGTTGTGTGGTGTGCGTGGCGGGGTCGGGCGTGGTGAAATGGATATACGCGGCACGCGGCATGTAGATAGGGCTCGGTGACGAGCAAAGAGAAAGATGTGTCGAGCGCAGCGGGAGGTGGCTGCGGCGCCCATGGGGCTATTCGAAACGAGTGGATGTCGAATTACGTTTGCCGGAAGTTCTCTAGGTTGGCGCGTTGGTACGTGGGTTCTGGTGGGGGGAGGGGCGATGAACAGCGCACGGGGAGGGGTGGTACTCGGCGGGTACAGAGATTCGAATTGTGGGATAAGCGAGGATCGGTCGAGTCGTGGGGTTTCCGTCGAGGGTGCGGGTGGGGTTGGCGGCATTGTGCGTGGGGGGAGGGCGGCGGTGGTACTGTTCTCAGACGCCGTGCAAATATCTGATCAGCACGTCATGAAGGTTTGGGTCGCTTCGGTGATGCGGCTTATCACAGCGTGAGGTAGTCTGCTGGCCTTAGTTTAGTGAGCCGGGTTGGCGCCTGGTGGGGACGGTAAGTGGTTCGAGTGGGCGGTTGTGATGACGGGGCAGGCGTTGTGTGGGTCTTGTGGGCGGTGCGACGAGAGTCCGAGGGGCGGACCACGGATAGAGGACTTGGGAGGGGACGGGTTGCGCGGTACGCTGGCTAGGTGTGGTGTATGTGGGTTACAGCGCGGTGTGATGTTCACGAGGGGGGCGTGGGAGTTGTGGGCTTGCTTCTCATTGGTTTAGCCGAGCGACGATGGGGGTGCGTACGAGAGGGGTTTCTGTGCATTTGGTGTGCGGGTGTGTAGCAGATGTTTGATGTGTTTCTGTTGGGAGGGCGGTGATGGCGCGGGGTGTTGTGGAGGGGCCAGGGGTGTAAAGATGAGCAGCCAGTCGCCATTCTGGGTTGATGTGTGGGCTGGTAGTGGGGGGTGGTTGTGGGTGGGGGAGTTGGATGGTGTTGTTGTGTTGTATTTGTTGTTTTGTGTTTGGCGGGCGACCCGCTTGGCTGCGGCGTGCTGCTGCTGGGCTCGGGAGGGCAGGGTCATCAAAATGTCACGGTTTTGTTATGATAGCCGGTTTAGGGAAGTAGGGCGGCAGCATGTCTGGCGCAGTGATGGGTCCAATGTGGCTGCAGGACGACTGGGGCGGGGGGTGGGTGATGGTGTGCGCGTGTGATTGTGATTAGCGGGGACAATGTGCAGTTGGGGTGTGGGATTGGGTGGTGGTTTTCGCGTGGGGGGGGTTGGTGGGTGTTGTGGTGTTGGTGTGTGTTGGGTCTTGGTGGAGGTGGTGTGGGGGGTTGGGTCTGATGGGTGCGGTGGAGCGGATATGGGTGGGCCTTGTTGACGTCTCGACGTGGCGAGGTGGTGGGAGTGGATGTGAGGCGATTGCGGGTGGAATAGTGGCAAGTCAACAATAGACGAGTGGGGCGTCGAGTTAGAGTTGGTGTCGCGTCTTTTCGGTTCTATTGGAGGTGTAGGTGGCTTTACGACGGTACTGCGGAGGGGAAGCGGAGTATGAGTTTTGTGTGTGAGAGCTAGAGTCGGGGTGGGGGATTCGGCGTCGGCGCTGGATGGTGTCAGCGAGGGAGGCACAGCATGGGGCAGTTTTACGTGAGTGGTGCATAGCGCCGGGGGGATGTATTTCGGTTTGCGGGGGTTTATGGATTTTTTGGAAGGGGCGGGCGTTTTTAGGACGTTTGATTATGGTGTGTGTGCAAGAATACGGTGGCAATCGCCACTTGGGCCGCTCTGTTTGGGGTGGCGACGAGCGGGGGGTGGGGCGGGGGCTTGGGCGGGTGTACTGTTATTTTCTGTTGGCGTTTGGGTGTCGGTTTCGTTTGATTCGTTCGTACGGGTGTAGATAGTTCGGGACACCTGCATGGTGGTCGTGCAGACTAGAGTGTGTCGTGGGTCGGTATTGTCGTTCGCACTTCGCTGGGTTCTTACGTCTGCGCGTTGGTTCGGTAGAGATATTCAGAGTGGTTCTGGGAGACACAGGACGGTTCGCTTATTGGCGGGTGGTATTTACTCTGATGTGTGGGTGGCGTAGGACCGTTGAGAGCAGCGTCGAGTTGTACTGGTTTTCAAGACTGTCTGTTTGGGTGTCTTGTTTTGGCAGTTTTGGGCGGTCTTTCTTCGCGTAGGGTGATGGTGTCGGCTTGATAGTTCTTGGGCGATTGGGCGGAGGGTCACGTTACTAAGGGGGCAGGGTCTGACACATCTTGTCGACGTTGCTGTCTTGTTCGGTACGAGCATGGCTATCGGCGCTTTGGGCTGGGGTCACGTAAAGGTGCGAGTTCGAATTATGGGTCTGCGAATGTTTCGGGCATGCGGGGATTGGGGACTCCTGCTTGGCACTCTTGTTCTTGGGATGACGGGCGGCTGGTCAGGCTGGATGGCAAAGGCACTGCGGCTATTCGGCGGGGATGTGATGGGGCGCGGAGATTTGGATGGTTACTGATGTGTGTCCTGTGTCGATGGTTAGTATGTGGAAAGGGAGACGGGATGCGATGCTCTCTTGTCAGAGGTGTCGTCGGTGCGCTGGTGTTTGTGTGTATAACTGACTGCTGGGTCCTAGATGGTGTTGATAGAGTGGTAGATGGGTGGTGCACAGTACAGGCGCGGCGTGGTTAGGATAGTACACGAGTGGGGCGACAGGCCGCAGCTTTGCGTGTTGGCGCGCAGATTCGCACGGATATTGGGACGTAGCTTTTTGTCTTGGTGGGGGTTCTGTCAGTGTCGTATGTATGAGATAACGGGGAGGTGTATTGGGTGGGTGGCGCTGGTCGGTTCCTGTGTTGATCTCGACGTCTGAGGTACATGCCTTTGCACGCGGTGGGTGAGGTTTTTTCGTTCGTTTGGTTGTGTGGGGAATACGGTGTTGTGGGGCAGGTTTTGGATGGGTAAGTGTCGTCGTGCGGGTTGGGGTGGAATGTTTGTGTTGTCGGGGTGGGAGTGTGTTGTCTCTACTGGGGCTCAGTTTAGTTAATCTAGTTCACGCGAGCGTGCGGGGTACGGCGAAGACCGCAGCGACAAGTTTTGCGTACCTACGAATGGGTGACCTGTTGGGCCGGAGATTGGTGGTTTGAGTTGGTGGTGTGTAGGGTTGTGTTGGCGTCAACGTTGGTCGCGCTAGGATGATGTACACTGGCACGTAGTCGCGATAGAGGGATAAGGTTTGTCGGATCGATTGTTGTGTGTTTCGATTCAGCGTTACTTGACGGCGGAAGTGTGGCGTTGTGGCAGCGCATGTCCACGTCGAGCGGCCGGGGCTGGGAGGCGGAGGGTAGATCTGTAGGTCACTTGGGGTTGGGTGTGGTTTAATGAGATGTCACTGGCTGTTTTGTTAGGGTGGTGCAATCGCGGGTCGATGACGCGCCGGTTGGTATCACGGTGTTGTGATTCCTGTGGAGACGTGCCAAGCCAGAATGTCGTTCGTTGCGGCGGTGTGGGCCCTTACTAGGGGGAATGGTATGGGGGAGAGAGCGTTGACGACTGGATCCGAATTCAGGTGTGGATAATATTGAATCTGGTTGCGTGGTGAGTGGAGAGAGCAGCTGTTGGACAGGGCGTTTACGCGCGTCATTGCGTTGCAGGCTGCCCGGGCACTGGGGCGCAGTAATGGGAGGCGGGTTTGTGTGCACCCCCCAGATGGGTTTGGGGGGGAATTCGTTATCTTTGCGTCTCCTTGTGTGACTTTCTACCGGGACGGATTCACGCGTTGGTGTGTGTTGTGTTTGATTTGGCAGATGATTTAGGGGGTGCTGCGGCGGGAGGCTCTACGTTGGAACGGTATGAGGGAGGCTCGAAGGTGGTGAAGACGGCACAACGGTGAGTCAGTGCTTGGCAACTGTGAGGCTAAGTGAATGGCAAGGTGTCCTTACGGAGCGGTGGCCTGTTCAGTCATTCTGAGTGGGGCGCGCATGTCGCAGAGCGAGTGAGGCGAGTATGGGCGAGCGGAATAGGTGAAGGATTGAGGCGTGCATCTGATAATGGTCTAGCACGGGATTTCGGGTTGTAAGACACTAATTACACAAGAGCGCGGAGGAGATGTCAGGGGTGTGAAAGCGCCTTAGGGATTATTGGCGACTCCGGAGGGACGTCCCAGTAGGTGAATGGCACGATGCGCACGGGGGAGTTTGGCAGGGCGGTCTTCTATGTCAGGTGCAGGCGCGAGAGGTGGGGCGCGCGCGTGTAGGGTTATTGTTTCTTGTCCGCGCGATGGTGTGTCGATGAGGCACTTATCGCGGGTCGCATGACGTTTGTTGGCCCAGTGCGCTCGTCGCCGGAAATGTGGAGGTGTCCGAAGCAGTGGTTTTCGTGGGGTGGTCAGTAATGAGTGTGTTGGTGTGTGGGGGGAAGGCTGATGGGTCGCAGGGTGTGAGGCGTTGGAGTAGTCTGAGCTGGGGAGTGGCACTTGGGCTGATAGGGCGTTGCGTTTGTGGGCGGCGAGACACAGCATTTTGGGTATTTGTGGGCGGTGGGCGGGTAGGACTGCAACTGGCACGGCATCCGGGGTTTTTTGAGAATCGGCATACGCTGTTCAGGTTGTGTGTGATGGATTGGACAGGTCGGGGGTGTGCGAGTGTTGGGTCGTCGGTGGAGTGCGGGTCAGAGGGGTGGCGGGGTGGCCCGGTGGGGGGAAGATTCAGGTTTCCGTGAGTTACGAGAGAGAGTGAGGACGATGAGTGGTGCCTGTCGTTATGAGCAGCGTTGAAGGGGGGGGGTTGCCGAGGCTGCGGCGGTTGAAGGGTGGGCTAAGGTAGGATGCCTGGCTGTTGCAGTGGTAGGGGGGAGTGCTCGCGCAGGATGGGGGTTCGTGGAGTGAGTCATGTGTGATGGTTGTGGGACAGTTGGGAGTTTCGTTTTGCAGGGCAGCACTGGCCGAGGTCTTGCAGCGGCCGTCGGGTGCCTCGACGCAGTGCCTGGGTGGGCGGTAGTTTTCTAAGTACGTGTCCGGGTAACGGTGACGATAGAGTTGGCTTTGTGTTTTCGTTGTGCTGGTTGAGGTATTCACGCGAAGCGGGGGACCATGAAGGAGTGGGGGGTGGGTCGTGTGGCGTGTAGGGCCTGTGTGAGCCTGGTCCGGTGTACCGGGTTTCACTTTGCTCGGGTCGCGTTAGTGATGCGATTGGTTGCTTGGAGAGATTGTCGTGTGTGCAGTTGTTTGTGTCGAGCTTTTCAAGCTGGGTTAGCCAGCGTACGGTATTCGGGGGCACGTTGCAAGGGGTCGGTTGGGCAGATTGAGGGGTTTCGATGTTGCGCTATGGTTGCGTAGGTGCGGGCAGTAGACGCAGGGGCGTGGTAGGTTTGGGTGGACGGGCCGTGTATGGCTGCCTTGCGCGGGGGAGAGGTGCACGAGACTTCGGTGAGGTCGGTGGGTGTGTATGGGTGCGCAGTGCGGGGTTCGAAGGGTACAGACTGGCTATTCGCGTGTGAATTTGTCGTCGGGTGGGGAATGTAGTTGGGGGGTGGTGTTCACCTTAGGTTGACGAGCGACAGTAGGCGAGTTGTACAGTCGCATACGGGGGGGCTTTCGCGTGGCAGCGAGGGGAGGCGATACGAGGGCAGGTCCAGCATGAGGTTCGCGAGCGTAATGGCGGTCATGTCGGTGTGAGGGTAGGGACAGACGTTTGAGCCTGGGCGTAAGAGGCGGCCGGGGAGTGATGGCACCCGAGGTGACGCTGTGGAGATTTGTAATCGTTGCTGAGGGACGGCTTGACTGATGTTCATGTGCGCCGTAACGTGTGTAAGTCACTTGGTTCACAGTTCTGGAGATGTTCTTGCGATGCCTCGCGGCTGCTGTTGTTGTATTGGGAGAATTTTGGTTGTCGTAGCGGGGATGTGGTGGCGGTGTAGTTGTGCCTTCTTGTTTGTGCGTTTGAGCTTCTTTAGGTGAGAGAGGGATGGTGTTGTTGTTTGGTTTTCTGTTTCGAGGTCCACGCTGACGCGTGCCACGAGGAGTGCTTGGCATTGGGGTCCAGACGGGTCCTTGATTGTTATTCATTATTTAGTTTGGTTTATTGGGCGGAGGTTGTGGGCGTTGTGGGGACATCGAGGGACTGGGATCGGGCTCGCAGCGGTGACGACTGAGCTGGGCGTCGGGTCGTGGCTGGTGAGCGCACGGAGCGGGCGTGTGGGCGGGACCGGGGTTTTTTATGGGACATTGCAGAGGGATGTTGGTGCCGGGCTTAGGGGATGTCGTGTATTGTGGGTTGGGGCTAGGGAAGTCTTACGCGTGAGGACAACATGGATCATCTGTGTATTGGGCTTATGCGAGGGTATAGTTGTGGGGTGTCGGTGTGGATGGTGATCTCGAGACCTCGATGCTGGAGTGTAGATGAGTCAAGTGTGAGGTTCGTGAGTGGTCTGTGGATGTTTGGACTCATGGCCTGACGGGTGGGCTTGTGTGTGGTATGAGCGGTGGTAGGGTGAAGTGATGTGTGTGGGTGGTTAGTGCGTGGCGGGGGTGGTGGGGGGGAGAGGTAGACGATCAAGGCGCTTGGGGAGTTTTAGTAGGTGAGTGGCGATGGTAAGGTTACCGTATGGGTAGTGTAGGGGTTATAGTTCGGTGAGTGGCGCGATAAGGTGGCGCTTACGGGTTGTTGGTATGATGCGGGCACATACGATTGAAGATGTAGGGGTATTTGTAGTTTGGGGAAGGAAAGTATTTTAATTTCAAGTTTGTGCTGGTGAGTGATTGCGTCGGGGTGCTCATTGCTCGTCCTGTGTGTACAGATGGGGTTTTGGTCAGTGGGTCGTCTATGGGCGTGGCTTGATGTCCTGTTTGGGGCGGGGTTGGGGGGGCATCTTTGTGGTTTGTAGGTTTTTCTGTTTTTTTGCGTTCTTTATGTCTTTTGTGCAGGGATGGAGACGGGGATCCTCTGCTGGTTCCGATGCCGTGTAGATTTTGCGAGCTCCCACGCGCAGTTCGTAAGGCAGTCGTGCAGTTTTGTACGCGGTCTGTCGTGTGTCTGCGACGCGCTATGGCCGGGGAGGTTTGTGTGGGGTGGTTGAGTTGGAGGTCTGTGGGGGACGTGTCGGGTCTGAGAGGATAGTGGGTAGTGTTGTTTACTTGGTGGCTTCGGGTCACGGTCGGGTGGCAGAATGAGGGGGGTTCATTTTCACGCGCGTGTGGTTGTATGTGGAATCATTGGAGTTGGGGGCAGTGGTGCGTCCTGCCACTGCGCTGTTGGTGAGGTGAGAGCACGGTCAACTGCTTTGTTACTGTTGAGTTGGGATTGCGCGGACGTTGGTGCGTATGTGGAGTTTTGCGTTTGAGGGTTGGTGCTTGGGATGGGGCTATGCGTAGGATTGGGTGCGCGATTTTAGTATGGGTCGATGTTGGGGTAGGAGGGGGGGGCGATAGTGGGGGAACTGGCGATTTGTGATATGGATGGGGGAGAGGCGTCGTGAGCGCGAGCTGTGTATGTCTAGACGGCAGGGTGCGTGGGGAGAGGACGGTGGTGAGGGGGGCGACGGGGACACGTATCTCCAGGATTAAGCTACTTGAGTTTTTGTTGTTTCGGATGCAGTAGGGGGGCTGGAGTCTGCGTTCGTGGGGCTGCTTATGTGGTTTGTGGCAGGCGGTCTTGAAAGGGGGAGTTGGGAGTGGTGGGGGTTGGGTTGCGGAGTGGGCAGCGACGGTGGCTGTTCCGGGGGTAGGTGGTGCCGGTTGTTACAGGTCTGATGTGGAGGTTAAGCGGTTGTAGCGAGACGGTGGCTCCTTTCCGGGGGGACAGTTCTTCGTTGTGTATGTGACCGTGGAGCAATTGGGAGGGGAAATTCTGTGGAGCGGATGGGTTGCAGTCTTCTGTTGTTGGGGTTGGAGGTGTGGGACACGTATGTGGTATGTTTGTTGGGTTTGGGTCTTTGATGTTGTGAGTGGTGGTTTGCTGCTTATTATGAGGGATGTATGCCTTGGGGTTGTTGTGGTCAGGTATTGGGAGTTGAGCTAGGAAGAGCGTGTGGTTGGCCGGTTCGCAGTTGGTGAGGCATTGGCGTGGTTTATGTGGGGGTGTGGTGTTGTCGGTGTGTGGCATGGGCAGTTTGTTTTTGTGTTGTGTGTCTTTGTTCATCCGGGTGCTTTTTTCTGGTATTGTCGTGACATCGACTTTGGACACTTGGGAAGGCCCGGCTCACGTGACCAGAACGATTCAAAATGGTGTGGAGTCACCGTAAGGCGTTATGGTCACGCATGGGTTACTTATATTTGGCGTGGGCAAACCGGCATGAGCTTTTCGATGTGGAGACGAGGCTGATTTTTTCCTTAGTTATCTGGTTCGAGGTTTCGTGCGCGGAGGGTCGGTGTCTGTCGTGGTGGCGGCCTCTGAACATATAGGAGAGGATTGGATTGTCAGGCTTTTGTGTGAGGATTTAGATGCTTTGTGTGTGTTGTCACACATTTTTTTTTTTTGTGAGTTTAGGATGTTTTATGACGACTGAGTGGGTTGTGTTAGTGAGATGTATATGCACTATTTGTTCGCTTCAAGTTGGGGTGTACGCCGCTTAGTGACTTGTCTGTTGGTTCTATGATGAGCTTTCATCTAGTGTTTGGCTGTGTTGTTGATGCGCGTGTGTAGGTGGGCGGGCGGTCGGAGCGGGGTCGATGGGGCAATCGGGTATGAATCACGTGCAGCGTGATTGAGATTAGGACTGGGACTGTTGAAGGGCCTGTTGGTGTGCGCGTGCACGGCTCCGAGGGGGAAGGAGGAAGGTTGGTGAGGTTGCGCCAGGTTGAAGTGGGTGGACACTATGGGGTACTAAGGGGGGTGGGGGGCACAATATTGTTCGATGTGGCCCACGCTTGTTGGCTCACGCGGGAGGATGTGCGTGGTTAGGGTTTGTTTAGTGGAAGATGGAAGCGAGGGCTGCGTGGGATACTAAGCGGGCGTGGCCTCGGCGTTGTGCAGGTGGTCGCGACGAGTTGCGGGGGACGGAGTTGGCGTAGTGGTCCATTAGTGTCGAGGGTCTTTGGGTGGGTAGTGGTCGTTGTCGATTCATGGTGAGGGGCTGGAGTAGGGAGGGCGTGGGGGTGTCTAGATGGGGCGATGTTGGTTAGGGGCAGGGGGGTGGGGGGGAGGGGGGGGGAGGCTTGGGGGGGGGGGGGGGGTGGGGGGGGCGTATATGGTATGTGTGGTGTTTGTGGTTGGGGGGGTGGGTGGTGGGGGGTGGAGTTAGGGGGGAGGTTGAGTGATGTGATTTTGTGGGTTGGTGGGGGGTTGTGCGTTGAGTTGTCGGTGGGGGGGGGTGGCTGGTGTGGGGTGGGGTGTTGGGGTGGGGTGGGGTGCGGGGTGGGGGGGCTGTGGGTCAGACGCGGTAGTATTGTGAGACTTCGGCGGATCGATTCGGTTTGTCCGCTTGCTGTGCGTGTTTAGTGTAAGTCGGGGTGTTTGTGGGGGCGGTGTCTCGTCATTTGGAGATGGTGAGGGTTTCGAGAGGTGTGCTTTTGTGGGGGCGGGGGGTTACCGGCTAGGTCACGCCCAAGACACGAAGCGTAGCTGGGTTCTCGTATATGTTTTCGTTGGTTAGCCTCTGATGAGTGTAGTGACACACGGTGAGGGGTAGGGTCGTCGCGAGCTGCAACGACAGTGGGTGCATTATGATGGCTGCGGGAGGAGTGTGGATCGTCGGAGCACGGGGGAGCTGTACTACCGCTGAGTCGGCTTCGAGACTGGGGATTTCACCAGCATGATGTGAGAATTGCACTGTGGTTGTGTTGGTTTCCGCGTGGGAGTTGTTGGAGTTGCAGCGCGACTGGGGCTCCTGCAGCGTCGTGGGGGTCGGGTCGGCAGGCGCGAGCGTATGGAGGGGCTTTTAGCCTGGGTGTGCGGTGTGCACTTCGGAATGAATATGGTTGGCGCTTTGATTGGGGTGGCGGGTGTTGGGCTGGTCTGATCTGGGCGTGGTATACTAGTTCGGGTGGGGGGCGGTTGAGGTGTGTGTGGTGCTGGTTTCGGCAGGCTAGTATGGCGCGCCGGACAGGGCGACATCGCGAGATTCATACGTATGGGAGAGCGCGAGGGCCGGTCACTGGGGCTGCGCGGGATGTAGTCCATGATAGGCGGGTGTGAGCTTTATCGCTATTGCAACTACTGTGGGAGTTCGCGACAACGAACCAATGTCATCTGAATGTCTTTTGGAGTGGGCCAGTATTCTCTTGCGCGTGTGGGGTTTTAGTTGTGAGATGTTGAGAGTGGGTTTGGTAGCGATGAAGGGGCCATCTTCGGTCATTTGGTTAGATGGCAGAGTAGCCGGGCAGTGTGAGTCGTTGGTGTACAGTGGTGGAGCGGGCGGGCGCTTCGTGTTGGAGGGTGGGTGAATGTAGAATGAGTGTATCGGATGGGGGGATGGTGTTGAGATTTTCGGGTGGTGTGGCTTGACATGGAGGGGCACTGCCGCGTTCACAGTAGTTGCGGCTAATGGCTCAAGGCAGTCTGTAGCTTTTGCTTTACACGGGGCAAGGGCGGGCACGTATGGCTTGTGCTTGAGCGAAGAGTTGCACTTAGTTTAGTTAGATTGATTGGGGTCTGTTTTTGTTCTTGCACTGGGGTGTGGTTGGGAGGGGATGGTCCTGGTCCGGGGTCGCGCAGGGTGCCTTGACGTGGCGTGGTGTGCAGGTGGGGCGTGTCCGTGGAGGTAGACGGCGGGGTGTTTGAGTGTCGGGGGGTCGTGTTTGTGCTTCACTCTTCATCGGTCGCGGGGGGGGGGTGATGGGGGGCGGAGAGATTCGGTAGTCGGTCTCGCTTATATGGAGGGATATCTGTTAGTGTGGACTTCTGTGTTGGTGCGCAGGTAGCGCTGGGTTTGGGGTTGGATTGTGACACTCGGCCAAGAATGCAGATAGGAAGAGTGTTGGAAGCAAGGAAATTTGCTAGGATGATTGCGGTGATGTGAGGGCGTCTACGAATGGTTAGGACGAGACACTGCAAATACGTAATTTTGTGTTAGTGAAGCGCACGAGTGTGCGGAATAACGAGGGGGTGTGCATGATCTATGTATGCCGTGAGTCGCAGGCGGGTGTGTAGTGGTGCGTCGGGGGTAACGTTTTTTTGCGACTATGGGGGCGGAAGCCTGTGCTTTACAGACGCTACTGCAATTCTGGTGTTCTCTATGGTTGGGGAGGCTGTGGGGTTGTGAAGGGGGCACGGTGGTGGGAGCATAGTCAGGTCTGGGTGGTGTTTGCGCGATGGTGCGGGGAAGTGACCGGAGGGGTTGAAGGTGGGGGCTGGGGGAGGATGCCGTCCGGGTTGTGCTGGGGTGCGCAGATTTGGGGCGTTAGCCATAGCTCGTTGAGGTGTAGGGGGGAGGGAGTTCGAGGGGCGGGCATTGGGCGCGGGTCTCGAGGTAATGTATGGGTGTAAGGGATAGTTAAGGCGGTGAGTGTGTTGGAGTCGGGCGTGCGACGGTTCTGAAGCGTGCGTTGTTTGAGGAGTTTGGAGTGTGCTTGAGCTTTTGTAGTTGGTGGTGGGGTGTAGTTGGCGTCGTTGTGCGACGTTGGTCGTGGTGAGGCTGTTGTCTGAGGGGAGTGGGCTTTTCGTGGTTGCTATGAAGGGAGTTTGTACGTTTGTGACCGGTAAGGTCGGGTCTTGTTACGTGGCGATGGCACTGTTGGGGAGTGACGCTGGGTGAGTGGTGGCGTCGCACGGTGTCGGAGAGTGGGCTTTTTCGCGGGTTCGCGATGGTGAGGGGAGATTAGTTGCATACTGTTGTGCGTTTCGGGGTGGGGGGCGGGTTGTGTGTTATTTTCGTGGATCATATGGGGTACTTCGCGACGCGGAGTGTCGTTGGTCATGGTGGAAGACGGGATGCGCACAGCGATTGTCGCACAGGGTATGTTGGAGTTTTGGTGGGGGGTGGGGGGTTTGGGTGACGCTTAGGGGGGAGCGGATGGGCTGTCGGGTCGGGAGCCTGGCGGGGGGGTGTATCGCACAGTGGGTGGTCGTTGTGTATGTGTAGTGAATTATGGTGTGGTGGTCTAGGTTGTGCGGGCCTAAAGTTTTAGTTTCGGAAGGTGTCTCACGCGACATGTAGCGGCGGGTTGCGCTTATGTAGGCTTCATATCACGCGTGTAGGTTAATGCGGCCGCGGGGAGTGGGCTCCTGTGTTGTTGGCGGGGTGCAGGGTGCGCTAGGTCGAGGCGAATTTTTGTGGGACGTGTGGGGAGGGAGAGGGGATGGACGAATGTTGGTGTGTACGTGAAGAAGCTGGTATCGATCCAGCAGTGGCGATCGGTTGTATGCGTGGGCGACATACTAGTGTCTTGTATTGGAGTTTCGGGGGAGGATTTTGCGTCCGCTGGTGGGAGGTGTCGGGTGTGCATTGTGTCAGAGGAGTGGGTGTGCGATGGTCAGTGGGGGATAGGGGCGGGGCCTGTGAATAGCGTGGTGTTGTGGGTGTAGGGAGGGAGGACACGTTTGCGGGCTGGCTGTGGAAGTATGTAGTCGCACTGAGGTGAGGGTGGGTTGATAGCACTAGTGTCGTTTTACTTGCGTCCGGCGGAGAAGTGTTGGGTTTGTGGTTTCGGTATCCCGTGGTGGTTGCACTGGAGGGGTGGCGGGTAAGTGCGTGAGGATTCACCATGGGATATCAGTCGATTGAGGCGTCTGAGTGGGTTGCTAGATATGGGCTGTAGGGGGACTGGGGGGGGTACATTGGGATAGTTTGTACCCGACAGACCTGGTCTGGTGTGTTATGTTGGGGGTTGAGCGTGCTACAGAGGGGCAGGGTGCTATGGATTGTATGGTGGGGTCGACACGAGTTATGACTCTTGTTATGTTTGAATCTCTGACTATGATAGAGCGGACTGGTATTAAGGCATCTAGTGGTGAGTTCGACGAGGGTTAGCTGGGGTATCGCGGGTGAGATAGAGGGTTTGTGCTTGTTTCTAGGTAGGTAGGGACGGTGCCTTCTAGGTCGCATGACGAGGTCGGTCCAAAGTTTTATTTTTGTTTTGATGTTTCGGTGTTGTCGAGAAGAGCGGGTTGTGGGATTGGCCTGTGTCGAGCTGTCGCCAAGAGTGGGTCTTGGGTTGCTGGATTGTTGGGTTTATGTCTGGTATGGCGACGATGTCATTTAGGATTTATCTGTTTTGGCTTGGCGCACTGTCACAGAGTTTGCACTCCTTATGTTACGCGACCCGAAGTTCGCCCTTTATTATGGTACTTTAGAATAGGCTTCGTTTTAGTTCAGAGTGGATACTTTTTCTGCGTAATACGACAGTTGATTTCTGTTTTGACTTTGGGGGGATAAGTTTTTTAATGGGTTTGTTTTGTCTTTTCTTTTCGTCTTGGTTTTTTTTATTTTTTTTTTGTTTGGTTTTTGGGTTTCGCACTTATCAGTCATTTCTAAATTAAAATATAGATCTTCATCATTTGTTTCTTTTCTCTCAATTTAATTAGGCCACCTCTTCGAGACGACTCGTCGAGGTCGAGGATAATCGGCTTATGAGGGCTGGTGAGATGGTCTTGGTAGCTCGGATGTAGCACTGGTTGAAGAGATTCACTGTGTACCAGTAAGGACACTTTCTCTAGTTGGGTGTTGTCCCCGATGACGAGCTGTAGGGAGCTCGCGGGGCAGATTGTGAGGCAGGGAGGTCTTCGGGATGCAGCGCGGTGGGGGGTAGTGTTCACACGTGATGCATAGTGGCCAGAAGGGGGGACTTATGGGCTCTATGGGGGGTGCATCCTATGTCTGCCGCGTGGTTTCTCACACCGGAGGGCGAAGGCATATGGGGGTCCGGCAGATTATGAGGGTTGGTCTTTTTTGCTGACCCGTGTGCAGTGCAATCTAGTTGGTGTGCGACCGATGTTGCGTTTGATGTGGTTTCGGGTTTTGACGATGGTCTATGAGGGATGTTGGAGCGGGTTGGTCCGGGGAGCATAGTTTTGTAGAATTGGCGCGGGGGCGAGAGATTCTCGAACCTGGCGAGTGGATTAGTGGGTGTGTGTGGGGGGCAGGGGGCTTGGTGTAACGGTAGTGTCTTTTTAGGGTGTTTGTGTTAGGGTTGTTGTGGGCTTGTTTGGGGCTTGGGGGGTGCATGGTGGTGCTTGAGCTTCGCACATGGAGATTGTATAACGGAAAGTAATAGGAGCGGACAGCGGGGTTTCGAGTCGGGGCATTGGAGTGCGCCGGAGTTTGCTCGGACTGGGGTTTCTGGTGAGATGTGGGGAGCTTGCTGGCAGTCGCAGGATGGTTGTGCGCGGGAGGGGCGAGACCTAGTTAGGGTGTTTTTGTGTCACGTTGGCTCAGGGGCGAGAGCTTGCGCGTGACCACGGTGTTTGTCTCTGTGGACGCTGCTCACGGGTGCGGTAATTGGTGGGGCTTTCAGGCTGGTGGGTCTCCTTTGGGAAAGCATGAAAGTTCGCGCACATACTCTCGGTGCGTGGTATTGTAGCTTCGGGCACGGTAGGTTTATTTTTGGGCGAGATAGTGCTCGCTTGGTTTGATGCTCGAGCTGCAGTATAGCTCAGCGATCGGTTCGCTGGTTTGTGGGGTTGGGAGGTGGTTGTCTGGTTGGTCGGCTGGGTTAGTCGCTCGGTGGTGTTTGGGCTGTGTGCGTTGTTGCGCGGGGTTTTTTTGTGCTGTGGGTGGACACTCTGGTGGGGCGTGGTGCCCTGGTGGGTACGTCAGGTTTGGAGGTGGGGATGTGTGGGAAATTTATTTGTCAGTATTCGGGCCTTGACTGTTGCGCGATGGGTGCGTATTGGGACTACATGGACGCAGAGATTGTTCGATGCTGCGGAGTGAGTCGGTTTATGTGGCTTGTGGGCGCAGCTTGTGGTTGGCCGGGGGGGAGTGGCGCATGTTAGGCACGCGCAGTGAGGGGGTGTGTTTCGTCTGCTGTATGGAGTTAGGAGGTCGGTGGGGTTGAGTTCAAGCAGACGTTCTGCAGAGGTGCTTCAAATGTATAGCTTATGTCTAAGTCCATTGGCAGCAGCGGGGTCGGGACTGTTCGGTGAAGAAGACCCGTTGCCGCGGAGGCGGCGGGGCGACAGAAGTTGGCATTGGAATTTTTTCCCTGTGTGCGTCGCTTTAAGGGGGCCTCAGGATTCTGGGTTGTACGTGGAGACATACGCTGCGGAGGGCACGCCGAGCAGTGTGGAGAGCGAGTGGGGGGGGGTATTTAGGGGGGTCTTTCTTTGGTTAGTGGTTTTTTGCGATGACTGATATGATTGCGACATGGGCCTGTGAGGCAGAGGTCTCAGCAGATGGGGAGAGCGTGTGCAGGGTCGGTTTTTGGTCGTTTGATGGACAGAGCTTTTCTTGTCGCCCAGTGTATTTGTGGTCGTTCAGGCATGTACGATTGTTGGGCCGACGAGAAGGAGCTGGGGTTCAGATGTTCGTTGGTAGTCGCTTTGCGGGTGACTTTTGTGCGCACAGCCGAGACGCGTGCGAGATCGGACTGTATGTGGGTTGGAATGTTGGGGTTGGTGATTTGATTTGTTTGGTTTTGGTTTTTCGAGGCAGATGACATCCGGATATAGCGTTGTGTTCGCCGCGTCGGGAGGGGCTGTGCTATGACCGAGGTAATGGGGGGGCGGCGAGCAAGCACGTGGTAGGGCTTGTTTGTGGAGCGGGCACAGAGTAGTCCTGAGCTATCGTTGAATGGCGTCTGGAGTTTGAGTACGGTGTGTATTTGCCTGTCAAGATTTTTGGCAGGGGGGCGACGTGACCGAGATGCTTGCGCGGTGTTGTCAGTGCACGACATGCGGGTGGCTGCGGTTATGGTGGGGTGGTCGTGGGGGGGAGGGGGTTTTCGGGTGGAGAGTTAATGTTGAGTGCGCGAGCGCGGACGTCTTGGGGCCTGAGTAGTCTGAGGTAGTTGAGATGCGTGGGGGGGGGGGTGTGGGGGCGGCGGGTTTTTGTTGGAGTCCGAGCGGAAGAAGGTGTCGGTTGATTCGGGCAAAGTGCCGTGGGGCGACTTAGTGGGGCGATGGCACGCGAGTAGACGAGAGGGGTTGCGATGATTGATAGTGAGCAGGAACAGAGGCGGGGGTGTGTTGGGTCGGCGGGTGGGATCGATGTGTAGGTCGCGGGTCGGAGGCTCCGAAGGTAACGGGGTAGTGGCGTGGGGGCGGAGTGGGAAGACAGTCGGCGGGGCAGGAGTCTAATGTTGCCATGTGTCGGTGGCGTGTGTGTTGGGGGGAGTGGTGATCTTGGAGGTTGGGTGTTTTGGTTGTTTGGTCTCTTCGCGGGGTCGCGTGGTTACTTATTGAGACGACAGCCTCGTGGTTGTCTGGACCTAGGGAGGAGGGTAGGCGCCTCAGGGAGTTGGACGGTGGGAGACACATTGGAGCAGTGGAGCGAGGTGGTGGTGTCGGGTGGGTGGCGGGATGGTGGGGCGTGGGCGGGCGACGCCGGGGAGGGTATGACTGGCTTTGAGTCGGCCTTGGGGTATTGTGTAAATAACCCTTGCGGCGGGCGGGTATCGTGGTCCATGATGGGAAGCTGGGCTGGCCACGCACGCAGCACTATGAGCCGTTCTGTGCTTTGGGGTCTGGCGGATTTAAGTTAAGGCTGTGGGTGTCGCGGGGGTTGGCTGTGATGGCGGCGCTTGTTGTTGTTGCTGGTTGGACGGGGGGCGATGGATCGCCTATTTAGTTGGTCGTTTATGGGGTAGTGAGTCGCGTGGTTGCTGGCGGAGACCAGCGAGCTATCGGTTTCGGGCGCGACGGCAGCGACTGTGCGATTGTAGGGCTTTTGGTAGGGATTTGAAGCGGCTCCAGTGCCACGCTCGGTGAATTTTCTGTTGTCTAGAGCTTGTTTGAGGAGGGAACGGAAATTTGCGGTTGGACCGTTGTCGTGAGCGCGTGCTTACGACGTGGGGGCGCGTCACGCGGCGGGCGAACGGTAGGAGACGGGGGGTGTTTAGAGAGATCCACGTATCGTGGCTTGTCTCTTGGTCCTGCTCGCTGAGGCTCTCGGGGTGTGTGTGGGGTGGTTGATGGAGATAGATAGGGGTGCGTGCCGCGCGGGGATCTTCGGCCTTGGGGGAGCCTCCGACAGGCTTGATCGGCATAGACGGAGGTAGGGCTTTTGTGTCTATACGTAAGTAGGAGCATGTGATTCGTGGACGAGGTCGAGTGCTGGCTGTGATATGTGGTTGACGATCCTGTGTCGGGAGGGGCCGGCGGCGGGATAGATGTGGCGTGTGGCGGGGCGGCGTGTTGGCGCATTAGAGGCGAGAGCGGCACTGCTGTAGAATGGTATGCCGTGACCAAAACACAAGGAAGTCAGGCGTACATACTGTTTGTACCTGGCGCGCCTGGTGAAGGGTATTTACACATGAGAGCCGCAGGCGTCGCACAAATAGCAGCTGGGTCGAGTCGTGCTGGGTCGTCGGGGATTGACATGCGTAGGAAGGAGAGAGGGGGGGAAGTGTTCTGGTTGTGGCAGGTGATTTTGTCTCTGCTCGGCGTTGATCCGCTGAATGGTCGCAGTATTTGGTAGATGCTGATGTCGACTGAATGTGGGATCGTGTTTGTAGCGGGTTCGCAACTTTATGTGGTTGTACCGAGTAAGGCGTGGTTGTGTGTGTCTTCTTTGGTCAGCGAGTGTGTGTGGTGATAGTTGCCGGTGCCGGATGAGATTTCGTTTGCTGGTCAGGTCTAGTGTGGTTAGGCTGGTGTATGCGGCGCGCGGTGGATGTGTGCTTTCTCGCTGGGCACTTTATCGAGCGCGCTGTGGAGGTCTGTGTGGTGGGCTGTGCCTCGGAACGGTTATGTAGACGATCCTTTTTCGCAGGTTGGCGTGTTGTATGTGGGCGATTGACGTTGTCTGTTTGTACATGAGGTAGGGGTTCTGCTGCGGTGGGTCTGGGGGCCCTGTGTGTTGATTTGAGTTTCGCGGTCGTTGTGCGGTGCACGCGACGGGTGGGTTCGATGTGGGGGCAGCTGTAGGCGCTTGACTGTCGACGTCTGTGGGATGAGTTGTAGGCGGGCACGCTGTAGTCGGGATAGTGTTGAGGCTGGATGTGCGTTCGCGGGTGTGTCACACGCGGGTTGGCGATGTTCGTGTGTTAGGGTGGTTATGGTCGTATTGGTTATTGACATAGGTGAGGTCAGCTGCGACAGGCGTAGAGAGTTGGTCGGCTGGTTAGTAGCGTTCTGGCTGTTTATCTTTGTGCACGTCTGTCTTGAGGCAGTGCTTCAGTGCTCTTCTCTGCGCGCACAGGTTAGTCTAGGGGCTGGGATGATAGGACCTGGGTGGTGTTTTTCGTACGCCAGGGCGAGTAAGCTTTTAGTCGCCGGTTGAGAGGGGAGAGAAGTGGGGTATTGTCCTGGGTCACCGTTCCATGTTTTTGTTGTTCGTGCTTCTCTTGCGGTTCTGTGCAGAGGCTTTTACTTGCATTACTAGTGGGGTTTGTGAGTAGGATAGTTGATTAGGGGCGGTTCTGGTCCTTGTCAGTTTTGAATTTTGGTCGTGGATAGCCGTGTACGTGCGTTAGGAGGTTGGCTCGGGGCCTGTTTCTAGTGTTTTATTTGGTAGGGTTTGACAAATTTTCGGTTGGTGATGAATGTCGCGCATGGTTTCGTTCTGGACGTGTCGTCTAAGCGCGAGGTTAATATGTTGTTCGTATGCTACTTGATTTTCTGCAGTGTGTGAGTTTTAGACTTAGTTTGTGTTGTATTTTAGATGCGCGCTGCACTTGGTCATTCTTTTCCGGTCTTTATATTTTGTGTTACTTTTCGTTCTGGTTTCGTCATGTATTAACTTGGGGTTTTGGTTTCTGGTTGAACGACGTCACGTCGGTGTGGGGTAACTGTGGTTGGTATATTTGAGTTGGGGCTGGATGGTGTGGCTTGGGAGTTACGTGTGATTGGGAAGTGGCTGATTAGTGCTTGCGGGTGCAGGAGATGGGTGTGGCACGCACTGGGTCGCGGTGCTTTCTTGGGTCGAGATTTGGGGGGACGGGCAGTGTCGCGCCATTTATTGCGGGATGTCCTAGGGCGTGTTGGGGCTATGTTTTGGCGGCATGGCAGGGGGAGGTGTGTAGCGGCAGATTCACTGTGATGATGGAGTTTAGTTGACGGAATTGTGTGTGGATTGTGGGCCGATTATGTCTATGTGTAGGTGATTATGCGTCACAGCGGCGGCTTGCAGTGGTGGCGCTGGATGGTGTCACGGCGGGATGGAAGCCGACACTGGTGCGGGGGAACTGGGGAGGAGTGTACGTTAAGGGCGGTTCTCGGCGATGCGCTGGCTGGTTTGGTTTGGTCTAAGGTGAGGTGTTTGTGTGAGCGCGTAGTTCGAGTTGGGGAGAGTGATTGGTCGCGACGTTCAGTCGCGGCGGTGGTAGGGTGCACTGATTCTGGAGGCGGTGAGTTTGTTTGTGAGTGAGGGGAGGTGCCGGGCACAGGGCAGTCCTTGGTGTGGGGCGCGAGTGGGTAATGATGGATTTGATATTCGATGGGGAGGTGGGGGTGGGCGCGGCGGGGCTTGTGGTGGGAGGACAGCCGGGGTCTGTGGGTGTCATTGGGCGCTGCAGGGGGTGGGAGGGGGGGTTGTAGGCTGTGGTTAGACGAGGGCCTGTGTGTCGAGTAGCGTTCACTGAACGGACCGTGGGGAGGTGTTGGCGGGTTGTGCCTTATGCTTAGTGTCCGTGAGTGGGCAAGTTGCGGTTTGGTTGTGCGTCGCGCGTGTTTTGATAGTTTTTTTGGGATTGGAGATAATGAGACGGTCACTCGTAGCCGATTTTTAGCCTGAGGCTGATGGTGTGGGTGTGCGGTGCTATGATGTGGGTGGCGCGCAGTCGCAGTATGCTGGGGTCGGAGGATGACTGAGGGGTTGTAGGATAGTGAGGGTCGGCGCGCCGTGTGTGTCGTCTCTGTGTGCTGTGTTGATTTTATGGAGTGGGGGGCTTGTTGAGCTAGGGGTTTTGGTTCTGGGGTGTGGAGTTTATTGGTTAGTGTGCAGGCGGGTTGGTTTGCGACGTTTTCTTTCGGTATGTTTGTGTTGGCCGATTTCTGGTGAAGGTGGCCATCAGGTTTCGGTTGTGCAGTCGGTGTGGGGTGGGGTATGTGGATGGGGATTGTCGGGTTAGCATTGTTAGGGCTATGTTGTACTTATGGTGGCGGGTAAGTGACGGAGTGAGGCTTGTGGAGTTGGGGGTGAATCTGTGTTACTGTGATGGTATGTATGGTGTTGGTTGTTCTATGCATTGGCAGCGGATGTGTGGCGACGGATGCCTCGGGGGCTGGGGGCTCGGGTCATGTTGGTGGTCTGTGGGGGGTGTCCTGCTAGGTGGTGGGGGTGCTGTGGGGGCAGTGGACGAGCGGGTGGCCAGATCTGTTGGTGGGTGAGCTTCGTGGCTTGTTGCATGTTAGCGGCGGTGGGGCAGGGGGTGGTCGCAGGCCCAAGTGGTGTGGTACAGGCTGGGCGGTCTGGGCTTCACGCGACTAGGGGGGTGACCGATTCGCGCCTGTGGCTTCCCCGGTGGTTGCTTATCAGTGCAGCTGTGTTGTGGTTGGAGATTGGAGCGGGCTTATGGGATGTTGTGTGGCGGAGACGGTACGCTTATGCTCGGGGGTGGGGGTTTCGTGTGGGGGGTAGAGGTTAGGTGTTGAGGACGGGGGGGACAAGTCCTTTGGGCGTCGGTGGAGTAGTTGATGGTTGGGTAGTGTGTTGTCTGAGGGTCGTGTGCCGCTGGGTGTGTGCATGAGTATTTGGGCGAGGGTCGTGCAGGGGATCGCGGGAGTCTTGCGTTGTGACATGGCGGGGGCATGGGTGTTGCTAGGCGGTTGTTCAGTATGCTCAGTCACGGGGTATTATGGCTTGTTAGGTGCTAAACGTCGCTGCGATGGACAGAGTGTGACTCTTGATGCTTGTGGGGTGATTTAGGCTGGACGAGTGTAGGGGGTGCCAAGGTTCAGTGGGTGCATGGTGGCGGGGATATGCGCACTGGTGCGAGTCGAGGGAGGGGCGATGAGACCAATGTTTTGATACAGCGTTAATGGTGCTGGCGCGGTGCAAAGTTTACGGAGCCTTGTACGGAAGGTGCCGACGCAGGCGCGTCGTATTGTGGTAGGCGGTCGTAGTGCTGTCGGTATATCTTAGTGGGTTGGATGTTGCGGTGGTCTGTGGGCTGCTTGTTGGGTCTGCAGGGATAGAGGGGGGACGTTGCTGGTAGGTGGGTTCCGTTTCTTAGGATTTGTTGGTGGGTTGTGCTTGTGAGGGGGGTGTGACGTTTGTGTGTGCGAGTTACTTGCTGTGGGCGGTTGTGTGGGTTTTGGGGGAGGGTGGTTGTTTTTGGTGTTAGGTGAGGTCAGGGTGGGGTGTGGAGGGTGGTCGGGGGATTGTCTCTTTGGCAGTGCGGAGATGCTTGGATTTGGTCGTTCGGCGGAGGTTGGTCTAGTGGGGGGGTAGAACAGCGCCTCGGGCCGTTTAGAAGTAGGGCATTCGGCTAGGAGGGAGGGGGGAAAGTGGGCTGGATTTGGGGGGATCAAATGGGAAGTGACCGGAGGGGGGGTGAGTGGAGAGGGCGAAGGGTGCGGTGGCGGGTATGGAGGACAGCGTGAGGGCGGTTTGATCGGTCGGATGCGGAGAGGTGACATTAGGGAATGAGCAGGATTGTCACGCATGCTTCTCTGTGGTGCTGTGCCAACTGGTGGTCTAGGGTTGAACGAGTGTGATTTGGGCGATTGGGGCGCACGTGCAAATCTCAGTTTATGAGTCAGTAGGGTGAGGTTGGCGAGTGAGAGGGAGACGTGGTCTCTGTGGTTAACTATTGTCGAAACTTGGTTCAAAGCTCAGATGGTGCCTGTGCTGCGCAGCCTCCGCTTGTATTGAGCGAAGATGGCGATTTTGTGGTGATCGGAGGTGAGGCAGAGATTTCTTGGTTATGCGCGCATGTTTGGTTTTTAGTATATTCGGATGAAGGTTAGATTACGGGATTATTAGAAGATTGCCTTTGGGAGGAGATGGGATGAGAGTAGTTTCGTTCTCCTGTGTCGTCCGTACTGGTTGTTTTATGTGGCATTTAGATTTTGGCTCATTCTTGGTCGATTGTTCGTTATCTTGGTATTGTTGGTGGCGTGTAGAGGCTCGCGTTAATTATATTTACGACGGTTGTTGGGCCGTATAGTTTTTGTGGAGGTTAATTGCTCGGATTATTGGCGGGGAGTGTTTACATGGTTCGGTACGAGATACTGGTCGTTTTGTCTGGGCTGCTGAGGTGGGTGTTGGATTTTGGTGGTGGGGCGCGGAGGAGCATGGGGGGGTGATGGGCTCATAATGTATTGACTGATTAGTTCACCACGTCACAGTTCGGGGGCTGCCATTTGCTTGCGATGAGAGAGAGACACAGAGGTCCGGGGTGGGTTGTGTTCGCTTTACGCTAGTGTCGTGCGCGACGTCGCAGAGGTAGATCTAGTGATGCTGTGGGCTCTTGGGGAGGTGGAGGGATTGCGCAAGGGGGAGTTTCCGAATGGGGTTAAGGGGCGCGGTTAGGTTGTTGTGTGTAGTTGACGTTCTGGGGGTGCGGTGGGTCGGCTCGTGGATGGTCGTCTTGGTTTGACTTGGGTTGCTTTATGTTTGCGCCGGTGTGGTTGCGATACGGTGTCATGCTGTTGCTAGTGTTTTGTTATTTAGTTACGGGGGCTCGTTTTGGGTGTCTTGGGTTGGGGTGTCGTGTTTAGGGTCATTCGGTTTTTTGTATTCGATTTTTGTGGGTTGCACGCAAAAAGTTTTGCACGTGTGGACTGTGGTTGGGTAGTGCATGAGCCTCGCGGCCTGAGTATTGCTGGGGTCATTAGAGGGGCTGTACGGAGTCATGCGTAGAGTGCAAGCTCGAGTAGAGCGCTTGATTCGTATTGCTCGCCACTGCTCTCGGGCGGACTCGGGAGTGGGGTTGGATTTAAGTGTGATTTTTTGCAGAACTTGGCGAACGGGAATTGTGACCCTGTAGTCCGGGTTGAGTGATGGCTTGTGCGCTAGTGTGTAGGTTTGGGTATGAGGGGGGTTTTGGTGGTTTGGGTGGGTGATAGTCGTGTTCGGGGGGTTAGTGTGTGGTTGGTACATCGTTTCACAGGTATGCCACGTGACGCATGCTGTATGTCAGGTGTTGCTGGCTGGATGGTTGGTATGGTTGGGAAGGTATACACGGACGGTTGGCCTTTTTTTTGGAGTGTGTCACGATTTGGTTGGGAGGTTAGTAAAGGGCGCCTGTTTATGTGGTTCTGGTTTCTCGTCGCGCTGATGGGTTCGGCATGTATTGGTGCAGCGACACTGAGGGTGTCGTTGGGCAGATGGCTTCGAGCGAGACTGTCGGAGGATCATTGTGTCGGTGTATGCGTTAGCAGGGCCCGGGTCCGGCAGATGGGCGTGGATTCCAGTGGAAGAGGGCGGTGCGTGGTGACGGGCATGGGGTGGCGAAATTATCAATGGAGCGGTGGTTTTGAGCGAGCGGTGACGCAGTCTCTTCGTTCGTTTGTGTTGAGCTTCTTTCGCTCTGCAGCGGTGGTTGGGGGTGGTCTGGGGGATGGGCAGTGAGATAGCTTGGGCTGGTGTGGAGAGGCGCTAGGTTTGTTTGAGTATGGTAGCAGTTGGATGGACCAGAGGACTGTCTGTTAGCGGGGGGAGTCGAGGCCGGGTCCGGGTACGCGGTTTTGTGGGGGGTTAGGGAGTGGGTGGGAGTCTGATGAGATTCAGAGGGGGTGTACGAGCGCGCTGGGGGGGGGTGTGGCGCAGAGGGGGGGTGGGTGGGTGGTTTATTTGTTAGATCACACGAGGGCTACATGAGTGGGGATGTTGGTGTAGTGGGCAGGATGCGGCTCCGAGGGGCTGCAGGGTGGGATTCGGGTGGACAGGAAGATAGTTGTCGTGGTAGGCGGGCGCTTTCTGTGTGGTTACTGGGGTCTTGTGGCGCGAGTAGGGGTGTGGAGGGGCCAGGGGTGCGATAGTTGGGGGTGGGGTAGGGTTAGCCCGGTTCGGCCGACATTTCTTGCGAGAGGCTGTTGTTGGCGGTTCGTGGTTGGATTGGTGTTTGTGGATGCGGTGGTTGGCCGGGGGTGGGGTGGGGTGATTTTAGGGACGGTGGAGAAACACAGACCTATTCGCCAGTTGCTTGTGCCGCGAGTGTTGTGGTAGGGTTTATAGGCGATGGGTGCTAGGGTCGTAGGGTGGGTGAGTCCAGGGGTATCGTGTGATTGAAGATGTGGAGGAATGTGGGACTTTTTTGCGGTGGTGGGTGTAGTTGGGTGTCTGGCGGGGGTGTTGTGCTCGGTGTTGGCGGATACACGATCAATCTTTGGGTCTCGACGTCGTGTCTGGATGAGAGGGGTGACCTGTGTTTTTTCTAGGTTGTGGGCATAGGATACACGGTTATGGCGGTATTGGCAGTGGTGGGTTGAGGGACACTGTGGAAGTGTGCTGTTAATGAAGGTGTCGCCAATGAATGAACCCATGGAGGAGATTATGCGCGATCGTGGTAATATGATGGGAGTCTTGGGGTTTTGTTTTTTGTTGGTATGTTGGACAGGTACACTGATTACTTCAGTATGTTTTGTGCGTTTCTAAGTAGAAGGTATTTTGCACGCTGGGGAGTGGCTACAATCGGGTTGATATTTCGGTTGGGGGGCGCGCGGAAGTGGGGGGTCCAGTGCTAGTGTTTTCATTAATCAGCGGGGAGCTGGCGAGGTTTTTGGGGAGATGGATTCTCGGGATCAATGGAGGAGGCAGTGTAGGTGACGCGCTGATTAGTGCCAGGTTATGCAGAGCGCGCTTTGGGGGGTGGAGTTTGGGTGTTGTGGCGTTTCCTGTGAGCTTTTCGAAGGCGGTGTAGGAGGACGCGGGGATGGTGGGTGCTTGGATGTTTATTTGAGGAGTGAATGTGTTGGGGATGTAGGAGATGGGGGGTGGTTAGACGGAGAGTAAGCAGGGATGGGGGGGTGGGGTGAGGGTGGGCGGCGGGTTGGGGCGGTTTTGTATGGTGCGCTGTTGGTGGGGGGGGGTTTGGTGGGGGGGGGGCAGGTTTGGATTGTCGGCGGGTGGTGGTCGGAGGGGTTTGCGAGTCGTTGTTGGGTCGAGGGGGGAGGGTCGGGCGGGTTTTAGCGGGTTGTTGGGGGGGAGGGGGGTATGAGTTTGTGGATGGGGGTGTGATGGGAGCGGTGATTGGGGAGGGGGGTAGTTACGTACGATCGGTCTGGCTGGTGTTGTAGGTGGTTGTGGTGTTTCTGTTCGTGTGTGTGTTGGTGTTTGTTGGGTTTGGGGGGGGATCTTTTGAGTTGGTGTGTGTGGGCGATTTGCGGGTCGACCAGGCATTTGCGGAACAATGGTTCGTGTGGTGGCTCGGGCAGAAGGTTGGATTTTGTGTAGCGGGAGTCGATGTGTATGATTGTGTATGTTGCATTGTCGACTATAACCGGGGTGTGCGACGGGGTGGGTGATATGGAGCGAGGGGAGGCGCGCGCGGGGTGGGGCGCTGCGGGGTGTAAAGTAGCAGGTTCAGGGGGGCGGGATGCGACTGTGTGGGGACTGGGGGTTGGAGGGAGGGTTGCGAGTTGGGGTGTGGATAGTCGGGGGGGGGGGGGTGTTGAGTTGGACACGGAGAAAGCGGGGCGGAGGTCTGGGGTTCAGCGAGGTGGGAAGTCAGTCGTGCTGTGGAATCTCTGTTAGTGGGGAGCGGCTGGGCGGGGACGACGTAAGGGAGCGGGAGTGTAGCAGGGGGGTGGGGAGGGAGATGGAGTTTGATGGTGTATGGGGCGGTGGGGGTAAGCGGTAGGTGCGAACGTGGGGGGAGTGGGGGGTGTAGGAGGGGGGCAGGTAGGAGGGGGACGTAAAAGGTTAGGGGGGTTGGGTGGAGGGGGCGGGTGGAGGGGCGTGGGGTGGGAGTGGGGCGGGGGCGGGGGGTGGTTGAGAGGAGGGTTTGAGGGTGGGCGTGGGTATGGGGGGTGGTGGAGACGGGGACGGAGTAGTGTGTGGGGGGTGGTTGGAGGGGCGGGGAGGTGGTGGTAAGGTTGAGTACCGTGGCGGGGGATGGGCGGAGATCTCGCGTTGGGGGGGGTGGGTGGGACGACTGGAGGGTGCGAGTGGGGGGGTGGAGGGAGATGAGCGTTGGTGGTGGGATTGCCGGGGGGGGGGTGTGCGTTGGTGGGATGGGGGGAAGTGGTGGTGGGGCGTGGCGTGGGGACCGAACAGTTGCGTGTGGGAGTTAAGGTTTTTGGGGAGTTAGGGTTGGATGTGTTGAAGGTGGTGGGGGGGCTGGGGGGGTGGGGTGAGGAGGTGGCGCGTGTGCGGTGGTATTGGGGGAAAGGGGAGCGTGTACGGGGTGGTGGTGTCGGGTTGTGTTGGGGTGGTTCTGGAGTTGCAGCCTGGTCTTTTGTAGTTGGTTGTTGTATGGGTAGGCGGGTTGGAGGGGGTGGGGGTTGGGGGGTTGCGTGGAGGTTGTGGTAGGCGGCTGATTTTGCTGTTTTGTGTGTTATTGTTTTCGGTGTTTTGGGTGTTGGTTTTCAGTCGCATATTTGATTGTCGACGGTAGACGCGCACGTCTTCTCGCTCTCTGGCATCTATTAGTCTTTTCGTGTGATGTGGGCTGGGTGCTCCTTTTTGTGTCACGTTGGAGTCCTAGATTTGGGGTTTACAGGAGGAATTTTGTTGGTTCTTTTGGTTAGTGGCTGTGTTGGGGATGTTAGTTGTGGGACAATGTTTTCTTCTGAGCGTACGTTAGCACACAGTGAGCATTTGCGCAGTCAGTGTGGCGATTCCTTTGTTCTTGTCTGAGTCGGTCAGGACTGTTTTTGTTTTCTGCATGAGGTGAGTGCGGATGCCAGGTGGTGTAGGCGACGGGGGTCGAGTCGCGCGGCGAAGTCGCGGACTGCGGGAGCTGTGAGGTACTGACGCGGGGCGCGAGCTGTATAGAAGTATAAGTAGGCAGGACGGACAGTCCACTTTTGAGTCGGGGGAGTATTGTAGGAGGGCACTGTGCTTCACGCTGCACACTTGGCACACCGGCGGGTGTTGCGTAGGGGCGGCCGGCTTTCTGATGGGTACACGATTGGCATGTGTTCACGGGTTTGAGCTGTGCTGGGGCGGGCGTTGACAAATTGACGCATACGGTGGGGTGTCGCGCTGGTGTGCGTGCGTACTGTGGTGTGTCTGTGTGCGTGTTGGTAGTGGGGGTGAGTTGCCGTCTGATTGATTGCGGAAGTGTGTTGTGACGTGGCGGGCGGAGTTGACGAAGGTCGATGCGTGGGCGCTCGTGACGTCTGGTTTATGGATGCGGTAGCTTGGTTGAGTCGCGCGAGGGTATAGCGAGGTTAAGCCGTGGGGGTCTCTGGGTGAGTTCAACCGGGGAGTGGGCGGGGTGGGTTAGATAGTGCTGATCCACGATGATGGTGGTGCGATTGGAGGCAGAACGGTTCTGTGTTCCTGCACTCTGATGTGCGTGCACCGGTCAGAGGGGCGTACAGTATTGTGGGTCGGGGGGGGGGGCATAACTGGGTTTTGTTAAGTGACGCTTGAGTTGTGGCGACCGAGCTTGCCCCCTGGGGAACGAGCTAGAGCCTTGCGGGGGGGGTGGGCATGAGCAGTGGAGGGGATTTGGGACTTTCGTGTCGGATGTGGGTGAGTTCGAGTGTACGACTTGTCGTGAAAAAGCAGTCTGGATGAATGGATGGGGGAATGGTTGGGGGATGAGGTGGTTGGTTGGGGGTTGGTGGGGTGGGGTTTTGCGCGGCCTGGGGAATTAGTTGTGGAGGCGTTAGCGGGCAGCGAGGGCCGGTTGTGCCTGTGGCTTCTGTGGGGGTTGTTGCTCAGAGAGCTCATTACCCCGGCCATTTTTTTAAGACGTATGTATCACGCGATGAGGGGTCGGGGTTTTTTTGGAAAGTGGGAGGGATTCGTCGTGTGGGATGCAGGAGGTGTGATAAGTGCTTTGGTCTTACGGGGGTTCAGTGACTCTCCATGTCTTTGAGCGGTGTTGAGAGTGCGGTTGGGGGGTCGGGGGGGTGGGGACGGTACCGGGGAGGCTTTTGTGGGCGTCGGATTGTTTTCTGATCACGTGGAGGGTTTGGTGGTCGGGGAGTGGTGAGTCACGATTGCGAGATCCTCGGGTCAAGTCAGGATTCGGGTTGTCCACGAGGGACTTGCATTGGTGTGCGTGTAAGCACGCGGTTCTTCTACAGGTGAGGCTGGTTAGCGGGGTGGCGGTAAGAGCGTATGTTGGAGGGTCCTGCAAAGGGAGATAGAGGGAGCGGGCGCTGAGGCATCGGGATCGGAGGAGCGTGTCGCACGGAGTAGTAGTAGAGTGCCATAGGCTGTTGAGATGTTTCGGTGGGAATGAGGTGAGCAGAGCGGGCTGCGTGAATTGCCGACGGTGCGGGGTGTTAGGGGGGTGAGGGCTGGGGTGTTGGGTTGGATCTTCAGAAGGGGACGTGACGGGGTGGGAGGTAGTGCACGACAGACAGGGGGGGGTGGGACGGCGTGACTGTAAGGCGGGTAGGCAGTGTGTGGGTGTGTGGGTTGTGGGGGGGTGGTCGGGTCGGAGTAACTTGTTGAGGGTGGGGTGGTGGGTTTTGACGATGGAGTGGGGTGGGGTGGAGGGTGAGCGGGGAGGGTGGGTGGGGTGGGGCGGAGCGTGGGAGGTCGGGGAGTGGTGCGGGGTGTGCGAGCAGGCGGGGGGTGGGAGTGTGGAGGGGTGGGGGATTGATTCGGGAGGTTGGGAGGGGTGTGGTAGTATCGGGTGTTTGTTTGGGGTGGTCGGGGGATTCGCTCGTTGGAGTCGTGTGGGGGGGCTTGTGGGCAGGGGTGAGGGGGGAGACGCCTGACACGAGGCTTGTCAAGGTTCTGCGGGTGGTATTTTTTGTCTTAGAGGGGTGGGTGTGCAGCGCGGGGAGCGAGAGGCGGGAGAGTGTGCTGCGGGGTGGTTGGTTTTGGGGGTTGCGAGGTGGTCGAGCGGCACAGCGCTGCACGACGGTGCGCTGGCTATCAGGATGACAGTTACAGAGCTGGTATTCGGGATGGGGTGTTGGTATGGAAGGGCGTCCGTGGACGGGCGTAAGTGGAGGATGATACGCGCTAGGGGGTATGCGTCGTAGTGATGACAATGAGTTAGTACGTTGCCACGGGGTGCTGCGCTGTTTGGGTGGCGGGGTCTGGGTCTTGGATGTCTGTGTCGGGGGGGGCTGGGTGGGGTTTGGGCGTGGGGTGTGTGTAGTTTTGGCGTGAACTGTGGTATGGGAGTTGGAGGTGGCGGAACCGCAGGAGTTATTCAGGCGGCTTGGGGAGTGGGTCACAGCATAGTTGTTCACATGCGAGTGTGTCAGTGGCGGGGCCGGCCGGCTTTTGGGGGGTTGCTTGTCGCTTTCATTTGTATTTGGAGGAGCACGGGTCCGGGTTAGTGTTAGGGGAGAGTTACGGAGCGTGTGTATAGTGGGGGCGGGGGGGGTGATGGTTGTGGGGTGGTCTTCAGTGTCTTTGGTGACTCTGCTGGAAGGGTGACCTTGTAGCCTTCCTGGGGCGTTTGGACGTCAGTTGAGGTGGGGTAAGGTGCGATAAGGTCTCACGGTTAGTGACACTAGTCATTGTGCGGTACACGGGTTGGGGCTGCCGGGAATGCGACATTGGAGGGGGCTCTGGATTGGGGGATTGTGGCTGGTGCGGGGAGTTGTGACCCTGGAGTTGACCCCTGGCAGTGGATGCAGCGGTGGGGGTCGGTAGATGTGAGCGGGTGTGTTTAGGATTTGGGTGTGGGTGTGGGGGGGCGTGGTTTGCACCTGTGCGTCTGGTCTAGGTTGGGTTAGGGGGGCCGGTTTGGGGGTTGACGTGGATTGTCGGTGACACCAGTCCGCTGAGTGCCGTCCGAGGTGAGGGTGAGTTGTGGGGCGGAGCTTCTCGTTGGTTTTGGTTATGAGTCGCTCTTAGTGGCCAGATATGTTGTTTGGGGAGGAGCTCGCGCTCGACGGTGTGGTGTGGAGGTGGCGGCGAGTAGGGGGGGGTTGTGGGGGACGTGTCGCTTGCCTGGGTTCGGGTTTGGGCGCGGTCGTTGGGTGTGGGGTTGGAGGCGGGGTTTTGGACGGTGGTGGGGGGGGATAGGGGGTTTCGGTGGGTCTGTAAGTGGGTGTGGGGGCGCGGGTGGGCTGTGTTTTCGTGTGCTGGTGGGGACACGGGCGCTGGGTGTCGTGGCGTTACGGGATGTGGGGTTTGTATGCGGCGACAGCGAGGGTCGTGTGCGAGGACAGGGGACGCGGGGGGCTGTCGACCTCGATGGGGTGTGGGGCACTCGCCCGACATATGGTGCTGGTGAGCCTGGGGGGTTCGTGGAAGAGACGACGCTGGGATGGGTGTCTGATGGTGTCGGGGGCGTGCAGAGTTGCGGTGTCTCGGGTTTGGGGTGTATTTTTTGGGAGCGGGGTGGATAGGGTTGGAGTGGGGGAGACTGCGAGGCGGGGGAGGGGTTGAATGGGCGTTGCGTGCTTTGGCGCGCAGTGCTAGGGTGTAGGTGCGGGAGGGTCTGCGGAGGTAGATTACGCAGGTGTGGGCTGGCATGTGTTGAACGTGCGTGTGAGTGTGAAGGGCTGAATTGGTGATGTGTCACGGGTGGTGGTGTGGGTGAGTGTTATTCAATTGTGATGCGTTCGGGCTGTTTAACTTGATGATTTGTCGTTCGTGGTGGACTCTGAGTAGGGGCTTTGAAGGGTGGAGTACGGGGGCAGGAGCGTCTGGTGTTCGTGGGCCTTTTCATTGGGGTGGATGTGAGGGCTGCGTTGGAGCGGTGGTGTTTGGGGGTCGTCGTAATAGATTCGGGGGCGAAGGGGCGAGTTGTCGTTGAGAGGCGGAAGAGGCCGACAGTGGATGCGGAGGCGAGGCCGTGCCGGAGTCTAGGTAAGGAGATCGGGGTTGGTGGGGTGGTTTGATCTGTGGTGAGTGGTGACGGGTTATGGTGGGGGGGTGTGGTTGGAGGCGGTGGGTTGTACGTTGTCACGGTGGGCTTTGCTTGGGCAGTGTGGCTTTACGAGCAATGTAGATCGGATTGGGACAGCTGGACGAAGGGTTAGGTAGCTGAGAGGGGTTATTGGGAGTATTGATGGAGTTGAATAGGGAGGGTAGTGGGGTGGGGTGTTTGAGGGCGGTGCGTGGGCGTGCGAGGTTGGTTCTTGCAAAGTTCGATCTGGCGTGTTGTATCCGCATTAGACGCAGCAGTTGTGGGCTGGGGCGATTGGTGAATTTGGGGCGTTGGTGAGGGGAACGACGTTTGTTCTTGTTGGAATGGGCGGAGCGGTTGCGCGTACACACTCGACGTATATGAGCTGAGTGGCTTGTTGGTGTATAGCAGGTTTTCTTTGGATAGTGTGAAATGTTCCAGTGTGTGGGCGTGCCTTGGCATTCTCACGGCGACGGCGGCTTGGTTTTGGTCTGGTCTGCCAGCATTGTTTCCGCAGGAGAGTGCGTGGACTGGGGGTGCGGGATTATATTGAGATTTTGTGGTACTTGGGTAATTACTGGAGTGGTGGCGTGTTCGTGTTGTGTTGTGTGGGGTCGAGCTGCTTGTTGGGTATGGGACACCGTTGTTTTATTAGTTGCCGATAGGTTACATGTTACGACTGGGAGGCGCGGGCGCACAGCGTGGGTGGGGTTCGGTGTGGGTGGGGGTGGTGTGGGGGTTGTTTTCTGGGTGTTTTGATATGTCGGGCACGGTAGTTGTCGTGGTGTTGATCTGATCGTGTGTGTTTTTGTTTTTTTTTTTGCGACCGTCTCTTGATAGGGTTGGAGTTGTGTGTAACGAGGGGTGGTTCGGCAGCGCGCCGGGGGTAGGGAACTGTGGCTTCATTATGGGGGGAGTGGTATAAGGAATGAGGGTGGGGCATTTATGGGGGTTTGTGTTTCAGACGCGCGGCCTTGCGTATGGTCTGGTCCCCGTGGGTCCGTTGAGTTTTGAGAGTTGCTCGTTTTGCTGGGGGTGTACTGTGGTGTGGGGTGAATTTGTTGGCAGCATTTCCTGTGGGGCGATGT
>Ga0179593_1690638_pt1 | contig 88916 bp, 70 predicted proteins | sample CZODoug2_1_08_16_FD_185931 | JGI IMG/M metagenome (GOLD analysis project Ga0179593, IMG submission 185931) | Vadose zone soil fungal communities from Angelo Coast Range Reserve, California, USA - CZODoug2_1_08_16fungal (PacBio error correction) | ecosystem: Environmental > Terrestrial > Soil >... | reverse complement strand
ACAATCCGGCCTGACGAGACGCGCTGGTGATAGTCTAGGATGTGTGTCGTGCGTAACGAGCAACGTCTGGGCACTGTGATCTATTAATACTCGGGTCCAAGGTGGCTATGCACTGGTCTTTGTATGGGCGTCAGGAAGCTCGGGAGTACGCGCATCGGACAGGTTCGTGACTCCCTAGTTGATTTCCCCTACTGTTACTCGCCTTAGTGCCTCGGGGACCACCGTCATGTGCCGCCAGTCGGGACTTGTGGGGCGTTCGAGGTTAATTTCCTGTCTATCTATGTCAACGTAATCGTAAGCTCGCTTACCGACTATGTGTGGAAGTCTGGCGTCCTGGAGCGCAGTGCAGGAGTGGGCGCTCGTTATTGCTGGCAGATTTGCGTACTTCTCCGGACTGGGCGAGAGGGTGCACGAATGTGCTATCTGGCCCGCCGCTATCGGATAACAGGCGCGGGAGTGGATATCTCGTTGGCGAGATAGTGATCTCGACTGCAAGCGATAGGACCGCCCAGATGAGACCGCGACTGTTTTTACATACCTTGAAGGCTGGAGTCCCTCTTGCACCCTGTGGAGTGACTCGGGTAGGATCCGTGTTGCTGTGAGATCGCATCTTGGTGCATGCCCGAGATGGCTTGCGTCTGGCGGCGTTATTCAAGTTTGCTGGGTATGTCCGCGCCAGCCCGGTACGGGATGCAGATCCGACGATACGTCCTTAGGCCATGCTAGAACTCTTTGCGTTAGAAGTCCTCAAAGCGCTCTTTGACGGCCCGGAAGGGTTCTTGCAGGCCTCAGGGACAGGCAGAGGGCGGTACGGGCGGTGCACATTGGCGACACAGTAAGAAGATCGTCGATGTCGCGTATCCGCGTGGTGCGCGGAGGTGGATTTGTATGCACGTGTAGTTTGCTCTCGTTTCTCTCGTCTATTTGGATCGTCGGTACGCACAGTACTTAGCGCACATTTGCTGAGACTGGCTGGCCCGCGTTGATCGGCCCCGAGCATCCCCGCGCGAAGGTAGGGTTATTACGGGTTCCGGTCTGGGCAGTACCGAGGTGTCCTCGATTCACATCCCACAGCAGAGTAAGAGAGTATTTCGCAACAGTCCGTTGGTCCCTTTCTACGTGGTTCGGTTGTCGGTAGTTCGGGTTCGGTGTCTCACGTGCGCCAGGTAGCGTGAATTCAGGCTTTTGCTGCGTACATAAGGACAGGGTGAAATCGCGTCACTTGTCGCACGATTTCTCGAGGTCACTCAGTCTCTTTTGGTCCTTATGGATCTGACAGGTACGCATTTCTGCTCCTGCAGCAGTTTTGAAGACCTCGTTTCTGATGCGTAGCGGCTGGCAGAGACTGTTCTTTTATTCCGATGGTTCTGGAGACTTCGTGTCAGATCTGACTCATGCATGTCGTTGGCTTGTGAGGCGCTGTTTGAGGCGTAGGTTTTGAGATCTGGGGTTGTCAGAGGTATGACTTTGCCTCCTACGCTGTGACGCTATATGCCGATCGTTATAGAATGGGCTCTCTATCTGCGCTCTTAACTCTTGCTTCTAGTTGCCCTGATGTGGATGTGCGCAATTTTCTAGTTTCTCGCGTTCTTTGATTCGCGGACAGAACGGGCGGACTGTTACTCGAGGATACTACTAGCAGGCTTTTGACGGATGTAGGAGCAGTGGTCCCAAAGCCGATCGCGAATAAGTCTATATCCTATCTCCCTGCGTTAAACTTCCGATGGCCGGTCTGCTGTTGGAGCTGCATTAGCCTCTAACGTTTCGGAGCCCCGCGTCACTATGAGTGCCGACGTGGGTCCTTCAGCAGACCCGCTGAGCAATGAGCTAGGGTCCCTGATGTCGGTTGTGCTTCAATGACTAATGCTCCTCGTTTCGAGTGCCTCTCGTATGTATCACTGTATTTCGCTGGGTACCGCGATGCTGTTGGATGCCGGGGGCATTATTTGGAGTGTACTCTGTCAGGTTTCTCAGCACGGATATCGGCGAGGAAGGCGCAAGCTCAGGGTTTTTGTGGTCGTCGATTTGGGCTCTGCCAGGCCTGCCTAGTAACGCTTGATGTAGGGAGTGAGAGTCCACGCTTTGTTCTTTGGTTACACGATAAGTCTGTGGGATATACAGCCCGGTGTGCGATATCCGCACCTCCATCATCCACGTTGTCCAAGTCCCCCTGCCGTGGACCGATCCAGAGCTAGCAGACCGCGTATACCTTCCCCTTGTTACCGAGTCCCTTGGCTCTTCTCCTGCCCCTCTTGAGTTTGCGCTATATCTATACTTTGTTTTCCTCGCGTCTCGTGTTCGATACTTTATTCGGGGACGACCGTTTACCAGCAGGGGTATGTAGGGAGCCAGCCATAACGCTATCGAGTTCCGTTTCCGTGGACTTATTCTCTCTTCTTGGCTCTTCCTGCTTACCATGGGCCGACCGCGCCGAGAACCTCGGCCGTGTGTGAAAGTATCCAATGTACAAGTTCAGTTATTGCCCCCGAGTACCGGAGGCGCGGGATTGCATGCCTTCTTTTCACTCGATCGTTACTGCTAGAGCCTCACGGCACACTGACTTGTTAATGGAGTGACTCCGTCCTCTGCTGGTGTACTCTTGCCTTTTGGTCTTCTCGGATAGGTCGCTCGAGGTTTCAGCTACTAGTTACTTAGCCGTGTAAAGCTTATCAGCTGGACGGGCCTCCTGTGCTTTAGCCGATCGGCGAGTTTCGCTCCGCTTCTTTTATAGTCATCCATGCCGGAGTCTACCCTACGACTCCCCACGTACGTATGAGCGGATAACGGATCATTCATTTCTCTCCGTCCTTGATGTGTGAAAGCGGTATGGCATGGCCTTGGCTGCATGTCGCTGCACTGGCGTCTAGAGGCGACCGACGGCACCGAGCAGTGCCTCTAATCGTGTCGTTTGCTAAGTCCCAGGGCGCTTGCTGAGACGCCCTTGGCTTTATTCTTTCTAGTTTGGCTCTGAGCGAATACTTAGTGTGCTATCAATATCCTAGGAGAGCACCGTACGGTATGTGGCATAATGGATAACCCGGGTTGTCTCTTAGGCGGAGTCCCAGAGTTGTTCTCCGAGTTGGCGGCTATCGGTTGCATTGCCTCTCGTGCCCCCTTAACCTCCGTGGTAGGCCCCTCGGTTATTTATGCGTACCCCGCCTATGCGAGTTATAGGGTAGGGTCACTTCTCGTGTCGGCGGGGTGGCGTGTCGATTGAGTGTGGCCGAGTTGCTGCATAAGAGCCTGTTTCGATTCGCCACCGTATCTCACCCCACTGGCACGTAGCGTGTCCTCCGGACCCTGTTGATGTCCTTCGCTGTGCGTGGTGGCGGTTCAAGGTGTCGTATCCTGCCTGGTTGTATTCTTCGCACGAGCGTACGCGCATGTGGGACTCATGCGTCAGGGGGTGTAATCGAATCCTGAGATTTCAGTAACCCGGTTATCCAATGTCTCGGCTGTACTCTGGTACCCGCAAGTTCAACTGTACGGTACGGAGATGTGATTTGGTGCCCGCGCATGAATAGGGATCCTCCTGCCAGAGATTAGAGGCTCGGCGTTAACGGAATGCAGATATCAAGTGATCTGCTCCGGCGTTTCGTGATTTGACCGGAAAGGTGCCTCTTCAACGATTCGCAGTTGACATCAGGCGCCTTCCATTGATCTTTCTCAGTTGATTTAGTCGTCATGCGATGCTTAGGAGGGACGCATATCCGGATGGTTGTTCAGCAATTTATGCAGATAGCCGCGTTTAGGATATTCACGATTTTTCGTCTTCTAGCTTATGCGGTACTGCCACTAATTTGTTAGACCGTTGACATCTGAAATTATAGCTTAAATGAAGAACGCACGAATAACGCAGTCGGCCTATGTTCGGGCTTTTGGCAGCGAGAATCTGGGTCCCGCCCCGGGCCTGATTACCTGGCCGTGTCTCTGGATGCGAGTAGTCAGATGATAATTGGCTAGCGTCATTGTCTAGCAAGATGGATTCCTAACTTGACCGGCCTCCTTATCGGAATGTAATCTAAATACGGCGGGATGTACGCGCTGTGGCTTATAGGCGGGCGAGTGATCGTCGGTGCTCTGTTCACTGAGTCAAGTCGAACACGTGTAAGTCTTGTGAAGCTGCATTATTGTCACGTAGATGGAGACCCCATCATTATGCTTCATTTCCTGGGGAGTCGGCGAACGGGCCGACGGACTGGATCGCAAGCATCACCGGATAGATTTTTGTCCTGGCGCGCCCGTAGTGACGGTCCGGAAGGAGTATGTTGACCTATTGCGCGAGGTCTGCATTTACTTAAGGTGCCGTTCCATCCGTGATACAGTCACACGAGCATAGCCGCCCCCTTTAAGCTGTCTCACGTTTCTGTTTCCTATAGGTTAGGCTTCGTTTGGCTGCACCATAGTATCGTCGCCCTAGGTTGGCTACATTTTCTGTGTTACCGCTGTTAGTGGGCTTTTTTCCGCATGTTGGCTACATATTGCCTTTTTTGGTGTTCAACGCTGAGCCTGGTGCTCAGTCGCCATGCGTATTCTTCAGGTGGGGGGTGCGAATTCTATGGCTCTACTTGTTAGATCCTGAGGTCTGGATGGCAAAGTATACTGGTTCGATCTAACTCCTGCGTTCTAGCGCCTTGGTTGACGGCCTAAACGTAAGGTCTTACGTGATCGCTGAGGTTCAGTACACTGGGCGTAGGCGTCCTTCCCATCGGGTGCATCATTCGGTAAACTGTCTTGGCCAATGGGGTACACACGTGAATCTCGGCCCGGAGTAAACCTATCCCAGTCCTCTGGTTGCCCATTCGAGCGCCCCCCCGGAGAGTATGGGATAGCTGACTCAGCCTGATTTTGTACCTCATACGATTTCCAGGAGTATGATCTGAACCGTGCCTGGTCTCTGGGCTTGGTATCATATGGTCAGAGGGGAGTCACCCTGTCAGCGACCGGCCTGCAGCAGTTGAGTCACATTCGATGAGTTGGGATAGGATGTGTTACTTACCGGGTCTTCCACTGGCCTCCGTGGCCCTTAGCGCCGGCTCTGTCGCGAGACGTACCGTCACAAACCACTCCATTTGGTAGATGTGCCTCTCCCCGCTTAGTAACACTTGTAGCTATGGTAAGACGGGCTTATTGTGCGTCTGGATTCACAGAACACGTTCGCGGAATCATTCTGTCATACCGTTGACGCTCGTGTTACCCATCTCGAGATGTCCTTCGACTTCCGGGGGGGGTCGATGGTATCGTGTGTCCGTCTTTGAGGACGTCTAGTCTCTGGCAGCAGGAATCTACGTGGATGGCACGCTCCTTGGTGGGGGCTGCATAGTTGTAGGGGGTCGTATATGCTGATGGGGCATCCTCTGATCCCAGTCATGGTTTTAGGCGCTTCTCTGTTTCGCCGTGATTTGCACCAGCTTGTACGGTCCAGATTGCTCGTGCCCTCAGACGGGGACCTCACTTGTCGCAGCGTCCTACGTCTCTGATACTCTGGCTAAATAGGACTGTGCTAAACAATGGGTTACTCGGTGGGACGTTCACGCGACGCGTTATTAAACTTAAGTTGGTCCGCCTATCACAGACGCCCTTCATAGTGACTCGCCTGTCAGATCTAGTATGGGGTTGATGATCTGGGCTCCATCCAGGCGGGATATGCTACCCACGATCACATTTCTATGCCAGTCGCCCCGTGCGGCAGGTGTAGGCTTCGATTTTGGGAAGAGCCCGGTGGGCGATATTACTTCTGTTCTACGACCCCTGCGGTATCGCGACGGCTCGGCTATTATTAGTTTGACTCTATATTCACGACGGGGTGTCCAAACCCTACTGCGAGATGTATCGCGCAACGCGTGCGTTTCGGCTTCGCTCCCTAGGGCCGGCCAGGGGCGTGCATGTAGCATTCAAGACCCCCCGGTTTCGCAACAAGCAGGCGGCACTGGCGAAGCGACGTTCAGATGGTTTCTGAGCTCGCCTGACAGCTCAGGACACATGTTCCTACCGCTCGTTGCCACCCGAGGTACTCAGTGACTGACCCGGGTCAGTTCTTCTGCCTAGTCTGCGCGCTATGTCTTTACATTAGGGTCATAGCTCGTTCACGCCTCGATAACGACCATTCGACCTCTTCTGCTGCTTGGTGTCTCGTCCGGTGTAGCGCTTTGGAGCTTCTGCGAGCCGCCAGCTTGCGATTTGAGGCGGTCCCGGTAGACCGCGCTCAGCTGTCAGCCATTTACGCGCTGCTAATGTCCATCCGTATATGGTGCGGTTGTTTAGCGGCTTGTTATGGAAGTTCTCCGGCCCAGGTGACCCGACTGGGCGGTGCCCTTACAGCCGGAGAATTACTTCCTTGGACTTTCGCCGACCAAGTACGCGTGGTGTCCCCTGGATGTGCCTGCTGCTCCGACATTGCCGGCCTCCCCGCTTGTCGTAGGTCGTACTCGCGTCTGTCCTATTGTTGAACTTGATGCCTACGTCGGAGGCTCTGCACTGGTGTCTTCCCTGGCTGATGTACCTAGGACTGTTCTGGGGCGTAGATGTCACCGCGTACGCGTACAAGACGCGGCGGTCTACACTGCGGAGCGCTCTATCACACTTGTAGGAGCTAGTTTGTGCACCCAGTTGCAGGGTCTAGTCCGTATCCTTGCCGCGTCGAGTCTGGGCACCCGCATCACTCAGCTTGCCGCACTGGCCTCAGCGCCCTCCCCATTTCTGTCGTGTTCTGGGGGATACTTCGCATCGAGTGGAAGCTGATAGCAGTGGCCGTTTGCATTAAAGCGGGGATGCGCTTTTGATTTGCTGGCGTCTCACCTATTTCCCATCCGGGATGGTAACGGACCATCGCGAGGCATCTCCGTCTTTTATATGTCTGTACGGGGTAGCACCGATCACGACCACATCTGTCGACATCCGCTGCCACCTAGGCATTATTGGCGGAGCACGGTCCGGACAGATGATAAAGGTAGGTCGGTCTGCTATCCCGGGCGTCTAGATATGTCTATGGTCGCCACATGGATGCTGCATATCCAGGGCGACCATTCTGTCTAGCTGAGATCCCAGATCTGAGGCCAGCGAACGGCTAATATGGTTATCGGTCTTCTGTACCGGAGTCGTTGCTATGAGTTGTGTGACTTCCCCTCCTGCAACTTTCCCCCGGATTGGTCGATGCGCCACGTAGATTGAGCGTTCTGGGCATAGGCTCCCAGCGGATCGGGCGTTCTACTCCCCAATGCCCCGGGCTGAGCGAGAGGGGTCGCGTGCCTAGTATTTCGGGCGTTTTCTCACCCTGGTTTGATCGTTCCGCTCGATAGACTTCCAGTTCGCTCGAGTCTAAGCACATGTCAGATTGTTACCGACGGCCAGCGTTATGCTACCTTGGGGGTTCCGTTGGCCGAACTTTAAAGGCAGATTCTATCACTCAGTGTGTCTGCCCTAGTTTCGTCCCGATATCTCGAGGGTTCCACCCTGCCGAGGGAACGCACGGCTGGTGGCTCTACAGTTTATGCGGTCTGTCATTATACATACCTAGGGCCTGATTTTCGCGCGGGGGTACACGGAAGTCTCTACTTCTCGTTTGCGGACCAGGATAGTCAGTCATGGCCCTAGGTGGGAGCTTGGATGAAGCTCCGACGGGACTAGGCCGTTTGGGGGTCCAGCGCCTTGCCCCGTTCTGTATCGACTTGAGCTGTGTATGTATCTGTCTAGTCTGTCAGATGGGCTCCTGTTACGCGCTACTGGATGCCCTGTAGGCGCTCTAGCGTTACGCCCGTTGCTTTTGACGGGTGTTTTGCGGCTGACCGTCTCCGCTGGCCCCAATGTGCGTCTTCGATTCCGAGTGATATTTAGCCTCCCCGGCTGCGTGTTGAGCGTCTCCGAGCAGACTAGTTAGGCGGTTATGGTTTCTCTAGCTTCTTTGTCGAGAAGGCACCTGAGGCTGGTACGGCGACGCACGCAATGGCAGGGCGTACTTCAGTCTCTGGTTGACTCTGCCTGACTGAGACAATATAGGTACTGCTGAGTTTTTAACTTATGTTGTTTCGCCAGCGCGCTGCTCTTAAGCCTGAGATTATCTCGTTGGACTACTTTAGGACTCAACTATACGTCCCGCAGGAGGCTTCCGCGCTCCATAGCCGTGTTTCTCAGGTGTCTTTTGATCTCAATCCGCTATTGAGCGGGCAGCATTCGCTTAGTGTGTCCTGTATAAGCTAGAATACTCCTCCAGGGTTTATGCTCCGGCACACCGCTTCACGGTTGTGTATTGTCCGCTACCTTTTTGCGGCTGACTCGAAATCATATATCGGTCAAGTATTTTATACAGCATGTCAGACTTACAGGAGTGTGGTGGAAGCCGGGTTGGAATGGGCGATTCTGGACTATCCGAGTAGTGGAAAAATGACCGTGATAAAGGGTGTGAGTGTAAAGTCCGTCTTAAGACCTTAGTTCAGTTACCCCTCTCTTCGATTTCGCACAACGGTACGCTCTCCGATGCGAGTTATAGTTGCATATCCTTGTGGCCATCGTCCTAGGTTCGTGTAAGGTATCAGCAGTCATGCGTCTCCTTCCTGTGCACCTTCCATCTCTTCCTACTAGGGCTGTGCAGATCCTGTTTAGTCCTTTTCGTATTCGAATAGAGTTTTAGTTGTAGTCCAGTGAAAGCGGTGGGGCTTCGGGGACTACACTGTCAGCTATTCATCGTAAATGTTTTTGTCGCTCGGGCATGGCTACTCTGGGGTGTATAGTTTCTGTGCCCGAATCAGTCAGGTGCCTTTTCTAAGCGAGCATTTGGTTACGAGTGGTGGGGCAGCCGCTGAGCCCCGATACAGGACCCCCTGCTGGTTCGATGTTGAGCTCTCCGCGTGGTGGAGACATGAGCCTGAGGCTTGGTTTCGTGTATCATTGCACCGTGGCTTATGTCTCGTCCGTAGCGTCGTCTCCCCTGATTGATGTCATGGTAGAGGGTGGAATTGCGGCACGTTTGGTGAGCGCTCTGGGTGGATCGTTTATTTGTCGTCATTCGCTCTCTCCGCTGGCGTACATTTCCTGGTGTGAGCAAGTGCACGATGTCCTGTCATCTTTGGGATATCGTGTCTGCACTTGTGAGCGTCCCAATCATTGATGGACAGCTGTTCACGCTTTTTGTGACGGCGCGTGGTTCTGGCGCTCGCGGGGCTCTTTGCCTGAGTGCGGTTTTGTTGCGACTGCCTTGCTGTGTCAGTGCCCTTCGGACTGGGTGCACCGTTACTGCCTCTGGGGTGCCAGATAGGCATTAGGTATTCCCCAGACCTATGCTACTGTACCGATGTAGCGATTTTACTTCCCATTCCGCGCTCGTCATGTGACCTCTTGATTTATTAGTTCTAGTGCACTTGTGCGCTACCCACTCGCAGGGGGGGCGCGACGTCCCTGCGTGCTGCTTTTCCTTGTCCGACATGCTTTCCGCACCGCGGGTGGTCATGCCCGTCCATTGGATTTAAGGCGTCTGCCCGCATGACGGCTTCAACGCGCTCTCCCGTAGCAGTGGAGAAGTCCTCCGATCGCGCGCTGATAGTCATCGGCGACCTTAATTCCCTCTCCCCCAGCGCTTCATATCATTCTCTTGCCCTGAGCCCTCGGGCACTGGTCAGGCATGTCTCTCTGTCCCGGCATGCAGATTGGCCGCGTATGTTATCCGGTGACCGCCCCTTGGCTTTCTGGGTCTTGTTAGTCATGCGCGTCGATCAATTGTTCCCGCTGCTATCCATCTTCCATCGGTATGCCGGTAGCGTCCCGCCTCCTACGCGCATTCGTCACCTATTTGTGACGTTTGGCTACTTCTGGTGGATGCTTTCGACGGAAATCAGGTCTCACGCAGAAGTGCAGCTCTTTCCGCAGTGTAGTCTATTGGACGCTTGCCGGCTGCATCTGTGGCTAATGATTTGAACTTTGCCTCATCCAAGACTTAGAGGTTAGTCATACTACGGTTGGTTGCTTGAACAGGTTCCTGCCGTGTGGAGAGGTGTGTGCATACACGCTCTCTCGGGCCGAGCCAGCAGAGTGAATTCTGATTCATTCAGGATATGGTCTAGACTCGCCCGGGTCGGTTGCGCGATCCGTGTGTGTGGGTGCTACCTTATTACTACTCCCGCCTTCTTTGTTGCAGATGATGCATTAGTCCGCTGTGCCTTACCCTACTGCTATCCACTTACCGTGTTCATTCTTCCTTGGCCTATGTGTTTTCATCCCAGTCTTGTTTGTTCGTCACTGGACTTTTCGTTAGCTTTACCAACTTGTGTGCGAGAGTATTACTTTTGTTCGAGAATTCCTTTACGTTCGAAGTGGCTCGTTGCTCCCCTCCTCCATGAGTGTACGAGGACCTCTAGGTTGAAGGCTTTACTTACACGAGGGGCGTGATTAAGAGAGCGGTGGTGCTGTAGGTCGGAGCCGGTTAGATGAGTGCAGCGAAACACAGTATCAGCAGTTTTGTGCCTGGATATAGCCTAGGTGGCTAGGTCAGCCAGTATTTCGTTTATGTCTGTTAGGGTTTTAGCGAAGGCCCCGTTCACCCTCTGAGAAACGTAGCAGTTCTGCGCGAGCGCGCAAGTTGGGAAGTTACGTGAGGTTTAGGAACCGACCTGCCGACAGGTTGCGAGCAAATCTTGTGGTGAACGGCTCACAGGGTCATGTCGTGGATGGAACTGTATCGTGAAGGATGTGAATCAGCTATCCTACTCGCGGAAAAAGGTGCAGGGATATAGGAGGCACCCACAACTGTGTCCACTGGGAAAGACGTCATATTTCTTAAGTTCCATCTTGTGTCAGCGGAGTTTCGTGTCCGTATATACGGGGTAGAGCAGATAGGTACGTAGTATCCCTTTACAGACGGGATTCTAATCGGTAGAGAGTACGCTTCACGGTACCGGTAGCTGATCCGTCACCAGCAACGTCTGGCTTCGTACTGTTTCGTTGATGTAGAAGTTCTTAGAGCTCTGTATCGTCCGCTAGGCTCTTGTTGGGAAACCGGACTGTGTCTGGGTTTGTTGATATCGGATAGCAGTCCTTGGTCGGGGCGCTATGGTACGGGGCCTACTCTTTGTGTTCATCAGGTGCGTTATCGAGACCGCAGTTTTGAGACGTGGCGGGATTTTAGTGGTGTATCAGGCGATACCGCGGTGGGATTAGACGGCAGAAATTTTAAACGTATTCCATGACGGTGTATCTATAGAGATAAGCGTGAGCCGTGTCAGAAGTGTTATTATCGGTAAGAGTGTCGTAACTGCAAGCGTCGACTAGCTGTCCGCGGATACGGGATAGTACCCGACTGCCAACGCATCCTCGGGCACCGGTCGTTTCCCGAGGAGATCTTAAGTCTAACGTTCCGAGAATCCGAGCGCTATCCGCGCGCCTGTAGGGATCGCGTGTGCAGGTATTGTTGTCCGCGTCACTGTCCGGCACCCTATCGATCCATGGTTGTGCTGTCCAGCGATCATTAGCTCTTTCCCTTCGTACGGGTTTTAGTTCCGGCGGTTCGTACGTTCTTTGCCAAAGCGGACATGAGCCACTAGCTCTGCGATGTTCGTCTTCTCTATTCGCCCTGGCAACCCGCGCTCTCGAAACTACTATCGCCTACTCCTGCTGCAGTAATCCTACTCTCGGACTTTTGCTTCAGGAGAAGTCTGGCGGTTTGACAGCCACAGCAGTGCAGCGGCGAGGCATTTAGCGGGGAGGGGATGATGCGGAGGGGTGGGGTGGCCCTCTTCTGCGGGCATTGCGTTGTCATCGCGAACTTTGGATTCTTTTGCCCGCCTTGGCGTGAGTACACGCTTGTTTGTAACGGGCATTCGGAGATTACTTTCCTGTTCCCGTGAGAGTCCCAGGAGGGAGGTGCGAGGCCGTGCGCGGATTGGTGAGGAGCACCGTGCTGTTGTTCCGGTAGAGTTTTTACTGGGGGACATATCGGTTCCGACATGTATTGCATACCTCTCGTGTTACCCGCTCGGTAATGGGAAAACGGTGCGCACATTACGCATCGTCTTCCTTATACTACCTGTCGGCGTTGTGCCACTAGTGGTTGTCCATCTGCCCCACCCGAGTGAGCGTTGTGCATGATGTGTGACATGCTCGTGCGAGAGCAGTCGCCGTCACTATATGGGTGGTTCGTTTGTTTGATGCAGTGCTATGAAATGTGATTCCACTACCGGAGATTCTGTGGTGGTCGTCTCTTGTCCCTAGGCTTCGTGTTTCCGTTAGTCGGACTTTCGCAATCGTGGCGCATTTCTCAGCTTCCGCCATGCATCTCGAATTGGAGGCATCTACTAACGCCTAGCGCCCCGTTTCAGTGCCTGAATGCCACGTTGCCGATGGGCGTCCTTACATATAGCTTTCTACGACGGTTCAGTGAACGGATGTAACTGCGCGCTATGTCGCATTGTCACGGACCTGTTTATAACTGAGATGCCCGTGGTTCGTGGATCTCGCGCCGCCTTTGCGGTCGAGGATGCCCCAGGTGGAATGAGCTCCATGAGGTTCTCGCTATTTGGACTCGCGTTACCGTCTGCGTTCGACTATGTTTGAGTGGATTCGGTATAGCATTCTTGGTTGCCCCTGTCTGCGGCTGGGGAACGTTATCGTTGACTTCGTGTTCATGACGTTTATCAATTGCAGTTCCTCTCGTGTTTGGGAATGCTAGTGCGGTTCCTATCATTATAGGCTGATGCTAATAGTGAGCACCGCGACGGCCTGTTACTCCGCCGGCGACGTCAGGTGGGTTGGCGATAAAATGAGCACCAACCTGATGTTATTTTGTTTGCGTTCACTCTGGTCACGAGACACGTTGTTCACTCCTTTATGATCTTGGCCTGTCATTCTATCGCCCGAAGTAATTTCGGTCGCGCTCGCCTCTTAGTCTGTAGGTTCCTGGTGGGTGAAGTCTGCGCCTGTGTCTTAAGCTGAATAGGTGTGCCCACGTTGTTGCACGCGGTCATCTGTGTTCCGACCTCGAGGTGCCATACAGAGGTCTGTTTGTTGGACCCACGCTACTGGGGTTATCCTTAAACAGATCAATGCCCTCTGGGTGCGACTACGGGCCCTTGGTAATGACCCTGAATGTCGAGAGGTTGTCGCTACCTCCGCAAGCTCCAGCTTAGCCAGCAACAGCATCGAGAAGTGGGTCTAGTGTAGGTAGCCGAGTAATGGGCGGGACGCATGCAGTGTTAGTACGTTGAGCGAACTTCCCTAAGATTGTCGTCTTCTTGACCTGCGGGCGCTCTTACTCCTACGGGCCCAGGTGCGTGATGTGAGGTGATCAGTGTTGTCCATACCGCGCGTTGCTGCTGACACGCCGTGTATCTAATGGTCGCCTGGGACCGTGAGGCGGTACTGCCCCTGGGATCGCGAATGACACTATCCGTGGAATCGTCTTGTGGGGTAACGTAGGGCCGCGTACAGTATACGTGTCGAGACGCGGACGCCGCTATTATGCGCGACTCCATTGGCCTCAATTCGTAGCTACATAGCATGAGTCGACGCTGTATGTAGGCTTTGCGGCTCACATGGTGAAAGTTTTCGGACGGGACGCAATTCCCGATACTCTCGCAGTTTCTGCAATTCCTTCAATACTATAGCAATGTGTGATCTAATGCGTTTGTTACTTTTGAGCGGTGTGCACGCCGCGAGCGGCTCACAGGTTAGCGTTTCCGAGAGCTATACGTTACGTTTAGGTTACGCTCATCGCGCCGTCAGGTTAAAAGTCACGTTTTCCGCCTTACGACGGAGAAGCGGGGCGTTGTGTGCCTTTCCCGGGCGGATCTTTGTGTGCTGGCCATTCGGACCGTAACTAGGTCCGGAGGCGTGAGGCTTAACGTTTGCAGTGCTTCTGATAGGTTTTCAGCTGATCGCTGCGTTTGGGCTGGGTGTAGTGGTTGGCCGACTGCTAAGCGTGGGATCTATGCTGCTATGAGTAGGCCCAGGGCGTAATATGAAGGCAGTTTAGAGAAAACATTCGCTTCAGTGAAGCGTTAATCGGGTAGGCTCCTTTGCTGCGTTGCAGTTGGGGCGCGGTGCTCCGGGGGTCTGGCCTGAGGGCCGTAGGATTAGGGAAGTCCATATATGTAGTGCTTAGATCTGGGTTATTCATGTTGCAGGTAAGGACCCGTCTGTAGCTTCTCCAATGATGCTACCAAAGTGTGCGAGTTGGGACTGACTTCGCTGCCGCACCGCTATGTTCGGGATATGTAGCGGATTGAATTCAGTCGGCAAGGGGACGTTCTGTGCTATGGTCTGCAACGTCGTTTTGCGGATGCCTTACACGTATAGACGCATTCTCGCCTCTGCCGCAAATGTTCCCGGTGTCAAGGGTAGGAGACTGCCGGCTCCCTTGTGTTTACTGGTCGGTGTTCGGATTGGCTCCTCGGCAGGTTGCTGCAGGTGTATCTCTGGGTCTGATACTCTTTGTATTATTCCATCTGAGTCCGCAGACGTGTTCTGGCTGGATCGGTCGCTGAATGATGGTGTGTTCCATGTTAGCAGCTGTGATCACACATGAACGCGTTGATTGGTGTGTCCCTCGTTACTACATCTGGGCAGCGCTTAGCACACGTACGGGAGCTCAGCCTAATCTAGTAGAATTAATGGTGGCCCGCCGGCGAAGCGGCCGTAAGGGCCCCTCGGTTTACGCCGTGTGATGGTGGTCGGAAATCCGTATATGCTGCGTTGGATTAAGTGCTGGTGATCCTATAGAAGCTAGGACATGAGCCAGTTGTCTATCTTGACCAGTCACTCAGTGGGTAAGTTACCGCACCTAGACCGCGCCCTCTGTGTGATTTCGTTAAGGTCTTGAGTAGTTGAAAGGGTGTGTGACACATGCACATGAGGAAGGAGAGCGAGGTGGGCCGAGAAGAATCAGTTGCCCAATTTGTAACCCTTTCGATCGCATATCGTGACGCGGGCGATTGTATTCGGATTCAATTGTTTCTGTCGCCATACGAGAATGAGGGTGCTTTTGAGAATCTGTACTGGGACTTATAGATTCGCATTAGGCAAAAGGGCGAAGCAGGCATTGAATTGCTCGTTGTATTAGCGATTGTTGCAGTCTGTAGTAAATATAGTAAGGAGAAGAGCGCCGCTGTGTCGTGCCTTAATCCGCTTTTCCACCGATTCCGACGGCATAACTCTCTTGTTGTACGGCTCCTTTTACCGTGATGTACCCAGACGTAGGCTTATTACCCGAAGCTACGGGTGGCGCGAGTCTATCGGCCGACTTCAGCGCTCTATGTGTCGACTCGTAGGCACCTACGATTGGCATGTTATGACGTCGATTAAATTGAGATGAACTGGTTGTAGCTTTCCTTTGTACGATGTTGCTTGCTGGTTCTGTACAATCTGTACTGTTTCTAGCGTATGTTTAACCAGTTCCTTGATGGGCATTTTTATGGCATCCTCAGGAGGAACTGTTAGTAGGCGTTGTCGATGTAGTCCTCCAAGATGTGGATTAGACGGCCATACTGATTATGTAATTTTCTTGTCGATTTCAAGAAGATACCCCCGGACCACACTACCTCTTTTCGTTAGCAATATCGATGTTCTTGGCGATTCCAGTACTCATTTATGACCCATCGCCTAATCTAGGCGCGTGACGCACGCTCATCAGAAGGTGATTTTACGTAATAATATCGATTCGGCACAGAATCTTACAAACTCTGATCCATGCTGAGGCGGTCTCAGGACTTCAATCATCTCTATATCGGAATAGACGCCCCTGTTCGTATAGGCGTATATCCCTTCGTCCGGCATTAACAACCTTGCGTTGTTAAAGACGTAATTGGTAAGGGACCGGTAGAAGAATGTTGTTTTAGTTGATGTTTCTGCTCGGTTACCTGGTGCGGTGCGATGTGTGATAGATGTTAGGGGACTGTTTCTGGATGCGGACTTACCGCAGGTTCGGGGGGATATTCCACTTGTGACTTAATGTTGTATCTGTTCATGAGAGGACGTTGAGTGTACCCTCTGGTTCGACTTATCACAGGATCTCGGGGAGTAGACCGGTGTAATTCCTTGCAAGACTATTGATACGCTAGGGAAGATTGGTAAGTGATTAAACGTTGTCCCTGGAGGATCATGTGCGAACCGATGTGGCTTATGAGCCGTTTTTTAGGCGTTGGCTGGACTCGAGGAGAGGAATAAAGTGCCTCGGGGACTAGTCGGGCTTGCTGTTGTTTGTACGACCCCCCTAATTCGTTGAAGGGTTCAATCGAATGTTTATGGATAAGGTGCTGTGCGTCCACGGCAGCGTTCCGGCAAGTTGCGGAGTCGAGTCGAGGAAGGGGATCTATCTACGGGATAAGACTACGCAGGCGACGTGGAGGAGAAGGGGTGGAAGAAGTTCTAATCTCGATACGGCACGAACATATGCAAAGTATGCAGGGGTCAGTCTTGTGCAACACGAGCAATTAGCACCGGATTAAACAGGAGTAAATAAGGATTTTGTCCGTAGCTTAGCATGCTTGAGGGGCTTGTCTGGAAAAAGGCCGCATTTAAGAATTCGATAATCCCAAAATCCGGACATAGCCCCTCGGCGCTTCGTCTGAGTTTCCAGAGCGCAATAAGGACTTTTTGCGGGGTATGCGTCCAATCGCCGTCACGTTCGACTACGGAGACTTACTGGTTTAAAAGCGGATCTAAGATGTGATTGAGGTGTTAACCCCGTTGCATCTTGGATGCTTCCTTCTTTTTATAGTGAGTGGGTTGACGGCGCCGCGGGTAGTCTCTGGAAGTCTGGTTCAGCGGGACGCAACTCCTTGGCTACCGTACCTGAGAGGACGTAGGCAGGTCCGCTCCGTGAAAGTGAGTCTGGCAGGTCTGTTCGGCACGCGGCTCGTATTGAGGTGCGTTTGTAGATGGAGTGTATCCCCTGATATTGGTTGCCAACGGCCTTTGGCTGACGGTGTTGGTGTGCATCACCCCCACCTCCCTCATTACCCGCTTGCCAATGAGCTCGGGCATTCAAGACGTTCGTAGGGCTATCCTTCCACTATATGTGGGTCGGCACTCGAGCACCGGGAGGCCGTTGATGAGTCTGACTCAATTACAACGCACATCCCGCAGCTGCGTGCCAATCAGGGCGTTTTGATCTTAGACCCAGCGTTATGTTTATCCCTGACGGCGCCAGTCGACATAAACTCAGGGAAGATACGTACTGCGTGCTACAGAGCAACCCTTGAATGTCTCTGGGATTAGTAACCGCTGTCTCAGACGTCGCGTAATCGAGTTCTGCACCGCTGCTTGATGTGGAGGAAGTGATTCTAAGGCTGATAGTCGCGGTTTATTAGGCTTGGCTCGCAAGGCAATCGATTAACGCGAGAGCCTCGGCAGCCGGGCTAGGAGGCAATGGCTGATTCTAAAAGATTCGCACAAGGGACCGAGATCGATCTGTACGACTGCCGCGCATGGTGGTCTCGACCGTCGACAGTCCTAAGTTGAGACAGTCGATTGGATAGGTTTGACAGAGGCTGTCGTCTGGGGATTATTATTTGAAAATAGTTGGGTTCGAGAGCATGAGGGAAGATGACTGTCGCATGCGAAGTTCGGTGGTGCGGTAATTGATCAGATGGCAGCTGAAATGTTCTGCCGCGTCCCGATGCATTGTGCACGGACCCGAGAGGTGGGCGCTCGAAGTAGATCACCGTTGGCGTATACGAAGGTCGCGGGTCTGTAGCAGAAGGCCATTCTCAGCATTTCGAGGGACGCGTCATAATCTGGGTTGTTAGTGCGTCTAGCCCACTGGACTTACGCCGAACTCAACAGAAGCGATAGAGTGCGTTATTCAGTTCTAACGTGTCATCGGAGCGGTCAAATTTGCAACTATCCAGAAAGTGTGGTACGTCATGCTGGCGTGTTGCGTAGGCCGCTGCATTTGCACCGCATGAATTTCTGAGTCGCATTCTCCCCGGCAACCGAAGTTGACAAGACGGAGAGGCACAGTGCTAGAAGGGCGGAGCAGGGGTACCGGTACGCCACGGACTGTAGACGGGCGTAATCAAGTTTTCTCATGCGCGCGTTCTGCTAACATAGGCTAAAGCGAAAAGGCAGAGGCGATAAGTAATGGCGTCCCCGTCTAATGGACTGGAAGGAGCGGGTATCGTGCATATAGGAGAGAGCGGAACTTTTGCGGCTGGCGAGCGCAGGTGTCTTCGCATCCGACCTACGAGGCAGACCTCGGGTATGGGATGGAGGGCTTCATCGGGCAGTCGAACCGGTAACCATGTGACGTGAGTTTGGCGGTTTTTAACAGGTGCATAGATGAGGGGGTTTACATAGTCTACAAAGCTAGTCCAAAAGACGTGTCTCGGTGGTTAGGGAAAACCATCGGGTATCCTATACTTAAAGTTATGGGGCCGCTCCCGCCAAAATTATACCAAGCCCGGGGGAAAGCCGCCGCTATAGTGGTCTGTTCCTGGACGCATCTTGTGTAGTTCGGTGTGTTGCGCCTACGATGGCTTTACGCCCAGAGAGCCTGTGGATAGTTAAATTGCCCGGACTCATTGTGCAGTGATTGCTCTACGAGGACAACGGCCATTAGCCCGGCTTTGTGGCTATTCGCACCACTTACTTCATAGTATATTTTGATAATAGGCTGTATACTTTCTTGAGTGGTCCCGCGTGGAGTAGTGTGTCATGAGTCTTGCGAGAGATTGGACGGATCTTCTGTGCGTCTCTCATTGTATTGCCAGCACTGCTCTTCTAAGATCGCGTGGTTATGGGGCCAGAGGGTTTGTTACCCGATCAGTAGCCTAAACGTCTTTAGCGGGAGGCTATTTTCGTTAGACTCTCGGTCCTGTCCCTACCGGGCCCTCGCAAGAAACTGATGAAGTCGGCCATCATATAGTGCGTTTGGTTCTCCACCTTCCTGTGGGAGTTGATGCCTTAAGGCGGGGCAGGCGCACCCTCGGTGCAGTCATGCGGCTTATCACGCCACTGCCAGGAGATTTGTGGATGACTTAGTGTGCGCTTGGTCATCATCGCTATTTGTGCGTAGTCGATGTGTCTTTATATCTCGCTCACGACGGGGCCCTGCGCGATAAGCAGTCCTTGGGACACAAGTGGTTGTTGTGCACTATTGAACTGCTATTGCGAGTTCGTTGTCTAGGTAATCATTGTTCAGAGGTAACGTAGCGAGTTTTTGCTTTAGTGAGTCCATCTGGTAGAAGTTCTGCAAGAGCGGCTTATAAGATACTATTGTGTTCGCGTCCCGTGGCCGGTACTCCCTGAATCTTTGACCTTCACTGTTTTGGCCGTTGTTGGATGAAGCGCAGACTCGGTACCATGAGATAGTCGCGTTCGTATCTGTGCTGTGCTTCCAGTACGAGCGAGTTCTTGATTGTCTCTCTACAGATTGTGAGGATATTATGATCATTGGGAGTCGACGTAGCGTTCAGTTATGAAGTTTGAGCAGATGACCTGGTGCGGAGGGGCGTGAGATCGGCCTAGACCAGCTCCATGGGGAAGTATGAAGATTGCTCGCGTAATATGCGCGCTCGGTGTTCATCTCTATGTGTACCTTCTGCTCGAAGGGTAGCGTATAATGGCTGATATTGTTGTGAAGTCTTACTTGACGCCCTGTTCGGCGGTGACGATCCAGCAGCCTGCGTCAAAAGCCGACTCATCAACCCATAATCAGATCAGCGATCATTTTGCTATTTCTTTGTAGCTACGCCCCGCGAGAGTTTACGGTTAGCCCTTCTGTCTGCTCAGAGATCTGCCTGCATAGTGTCCTCTAGTGATACGAGTTTGAGGTGACGTGACGTGTCCCTCGATCATATCCGGTTCGATAAGATGAGTCCACCGGCACTACGTTCTGTGGTCGGCCCGACGTGCTTCGCCGGCCACGATTAGTAGAGTCCTTTGGCCTTTGAGAACTAATTTAATGATTCCGTCATTATACAGAACGTTTCTGGACTGTACGAGTAAGATTGGATTGATCATTGCCGATTCTGGAGTCAAATAGAGTACGATTCACTAGGTGGGGTCACGTGCGAAGCGGCGGTCCTCGCCGGCGCAGTTGTACGTCTCCCGTGAAGCCGTTCGTTGTAGGCTCGCATGCCGCGTTATTATCCCGCGTTTAGATCTCAACGCCTTAGTTGTGGGGCCGACTGACGATCTCTGGGCAATACCCGAGCTCTCCGTATCCTGTTGCAGACGCCCAAGGCTCTCCCGATCGAGCTTGTTTGCGGAGAGCTGAGCGTTTATTCCGCTGTTGTATTTTCCTAGGCGGGCTACGTCTCGAGTGCGTTACAAACGTCACTTTGCGCCCATAGGCCGTTCGTATGCGTTACGAGTTGTTGAAGGTTCTGATCAACTTAGTCCATTGCGCGTAGCTGTTAAATGGGAACTGTTTACGCCGTATTGCTGGTCTTCGAGCGAACCTACGTTACTTGCTCAAAGAGTGGGGAGACATAATTTGGTCTGGTGCTGGTCACATGCTTCGAGGTTTGTGGCACGCGGTAGGAGAGATTCGATCCTCTGTGATCCGTTATACCATTCCATACTCTTGAGTGTGAGTTTTTCTAGTTTATTTATAGGCGGTTCGTGCTGCGCTAGATGAAGGCGTATTTATCCTAAAGGTGACCACTCATATAGAATGCTCTGTTTCTTAGTCCCCGCGGCTATGCAGGTTAGCGTTGGTTGCTTCGTGCCTAGGCGGCATCGTCTCGTTCGATCCACTCATCTGGGTTGGGTCCTCTTGGGAAACCGCGTGGAGTTATGTACAGGTTCGTCTTTTTTGTCGCCTATCGCTTGGATACAGTTGAGCCCCATCCAGGGTCGAGTCGAAGTGGACCCTGTCTGAGGTAGCTGACTGCAGCATTCTGACGTCGGTAGGGCCAGGTAGCGCGAGCAACTGCTGCCCTACGTCCAGTTGCGTGACGTTCACGATCTTTTTCGCTCTCGGTAATCGATCACGTCACGAGTGTAGTTTGGCCTTAGTGCGTCAATTAATGGACGATCCGCTATAACACCGGCCTAGGGGACGCTTGATGACAAGGGACGCTAGTACGTGCTGTAATATAGGGTATAACTAAGCGGGGGGGGTTGACTATCGTCGGGATCCAGGTAGTACGAGCTAGGTCACCCGGGTGGCAATAAGGGTTGTTCATTCCGAGACACTGATGCATAGCAATGTGGTGCTTTGCCTCTCCTATTTGTTTTTGTGGCTATTGAGAGTGTTTTGACCGCGGTATTCTCCACGGTGCTTTAGCTATTCACAGGGGCCAATGGTAACCTTTAGGTATTCGTTGTAGATTTGTGTCGAGACGGCCTGCGTTTTGGCTGAGCCCCATATGTGCCCGTCGTCTCGTCTGTAGCGGCGTTGCTATCGTCCTTGGTTTTCGGCCACAGGGCCTGACCGGGTGTAGTGTATAGAATGCAAGCGCGTTTAGAGATGTAGGTATATGTTGCGAGGGGTCATCGGTTTTTTTGATATATACGAGTCTTGTGTGCGTGTGATGGCCTGCGCTTAATGCCGAGATAACAATACTCACTCCTTCTTGGATTCGCAGGGATAATTCCGTCTGACTACGTGTGGTTCACCCTCTGTATGGCTCTGCCAGCTCAAACGGGTGTTCGCGGAAGCGATACCTTGTGCCATTTTACGATGCATTAGTAGGCCTCCGCCGAGACCCCTAGTGACTCGCGGTAGTGAGCTTTATCCTTCTCGCGATTTGCCCTCCTAATTGAGGACCGTGGAGGCCATCCTGCCTGGCTCCCTCACCGTGACGCGCCGCTAGAGAGGGGGATTTATGTGCTGGGGCGGGTGGATCCTCGTTTCGGTCGGCTGCCGTGGCCTCGGTGCGGTCTGAATATGTTGAGCTGGGTTATTAATAGCCTAGCGCTTCGGATTGGGACGTCTAGTTTGCTATCCGTGCACCGGTTCATCCGTGAAAGGATTGATGAGAAACCGGGCGGCTAGCCGCTGGGGCGACCTGAGATTGGTGCAGGAGACCATCCTATGCTGTCGGGGGTCCCAGGGTTGCGATCCGTCCAACTGAGCGGTTGTATAATCTATCGTCAGTCTCGTTATAATCATCTTAGCCTCCTGTTATTTCACTCTTGGTTGGAGTGTGGTATTATCTATGTTTCCAGGTCCCCAAATCGCAAGCATCGAGCACGCCCTCATGGCGATGATTTCCTCTGGAGTGGGCAGTTTCGCCACACGATAGTGCGCGGAAGTAATTAGTCGAGCATCGTTCCTTGTATGTCCTCCGAACATCTAGCGAACTGCCACTCTGTATGGCAGGTCCATGTGTGTCGCTCCTATCGACCGACGTGATCCTTGGGCGAAGGCATTACTAGTATCCCGAAGTGCATCTGGTCCCCGCTGAGAAGCGTACGAGATCGCAGCCGCCGAGTCCAGCCTACATTCTGGGCAGAAACGAGCGGGGCGACCGGTTCTGGTCGTGCAGTCAGGACCCGGGTCTCGAGTCGGGCATAAAGCCTAACCGGTCTTTGGCGGCGGCCTTAAACGTGAAGGTAAGCTACGGGAATATTCGCCTGCTGTTTGGAACTGATTAGTGATTTTACGGTCTATCGTGAGTTGCCGAAACGTTTGTTTGTTTTATTCGTTGTAAGTATTAGTTTTGTGATTAGACGAGCGCGTTAAGGGGAGTCCCTATCTCGGTGGAGTGTGTCCACCTTGCGTAGTAGCGGCGGTTCTCCTAAGTTTCGTGGGGCCCGTGGAAACCCTGGGTTACTGAGGTGTTCTTGTATCTTCCGGACCTTCGCATGTACCGGCAAGTTACTCAGTCCCAGGTGATAGATCTCCAGTGGTGCTACGGATAACTAATGTACGGCGGTCTGTTGCCTAGCTCCCCTGTCACCTTTCTGTTCCTAAGCCGGCCAGCGTCTGAGAGTCGGGGTGCGAGCTATCACCTGCTGACTCTTCTATGTGGGATGACTTATTTTCGAGCCATTAACTTGCCCTGGCTGCCGACAGGTGCGCGTGGCTTCGCGGCGCTAGCGAGGCCTATTGACGCCGTTATTGCTCCGCACGCGTCACCCTGACGTCTCTCAGTTCCCCCCTCGCCGTCGGGATGTTTTGACCGGCGTTCCGCGCTCGACCACTATAGGTTCGCAGGCGTTCGGTAGATTCGTCGACTTAATAGGGGGCCGGTATCTAGAGCAGTGCGGCGTGGCATTGCCATGGGTGCCCATCTTTTAGAGCAGTTAACGATCTGTGAGGGGTGATATACATCCCAGATTCTGCGTGCCGTGCTACCTAGGCTCTCGGCTCATCACTCTAGTGTAAGGATGGTATGTGGTATATTCGTTCGTAGGACTTTGCTGAGCTATTATCTATAAGTCCTGGTAATCGGTGGGACGCGATAGCAGGAGTGCTCGGTTCGCCTCGAGCTGGTAACTGCTTCTCTGGGCAATTCGGGGCGATGTATGTGTACCGATTTCAGGTGTGTACACGGGGTGCACTTGCCAATCGCGTCACGGACGCTTCCCTGTCGTCCGCCTGAGGCCAGTCCGAGTTTGCATCTCTTGCTGTGATATTGCCAGCTTGAGCTCTTTGCGCGTGACGCTGCACAGGCTGAGGGTATCAAGGCCCCCGCTGAGGTTCTCGTGCGATTTGACGGCTGTATTCCTCTTTGTCGGATAGTACTGTTAGTAGATGTTGGAACGATGATTGTCTTTATGAAGAGTCGAGCGAGATAAGCCGCGGTGGTAGTAAGACCCTGCGCAAGGTCGTGTTCTATCCCGACTGTTATTTATTATGGGCTGATCAGCCCGGACGCTTCCTACGTTCTATATGGCCAGTTGTCACATGAAGACGCTTCAAGGATCAGGCGGGTCGCCGATTCGTGAATATGGCTGTAGCAATGCGGTTTTCGCGGTTCTAGGGGAGCACCGCTCTACGGCTGTTGCATTGGAGGGCTTTTAGCGACTAGTTATGTTACTCTTTGTCATATCGGATTTGGGTATCTCGCGCCGGGGGCAGAATAAGGGAGAGTCTAGATCGAGACGAAGTTATCTCTATCTGGAGCTGCTCTCGTTGCTCGAGCTGGAAGTACCTGTTTGTATGTAGTGACGGACTGGGGTACTTTATGATGTTATCGGCTAGAGTTAATGGATATAAGTTTTTCGTGCAACTTAGCCGGAAATAACAGTCCGTGGCTTCGCGGCCGTCTTATATGCTGACCTTCGTTCAGATAGCTACATCATGCTGCCACCACTATGCTGCAGCGAGGGATGGGTTCGACTTGCGGAGAGTACACGACTCAGTAGGCTACTATCGCTAGGTCAGTGGGTCCGATGGACATATCTGAGAGTATGTGAGTAGAAGTCCGGGTGGCTTGAGCCGTCTTTGAGGATGAGGTTACGCCTATGTTAACCGAGTCCTCTGTTGGCTATGCAGACTCCACCTCGCGAGTATCCGTGGCTGGTATAAGGTTACACCAGAGAGGGTTTGGGTATTCTGCGTTATGACCAATGGTTGTTCGCACCGCGGCGTTAGAGGTGCTGAGGATGATCCCGGCTGTGAATCGAGAGCCAGCGTTATTAAGCGTACATCGTTGCCTTCTTAAAAGAAGACTTCCGTATCGAAATGGCTCTAAGGAAGCATCCTTACCGATGATTGTAGTCTGATTATGTGCAGTCGAGAAGTCGTAGAGCTTGTGTTTCAGCAGGCGTTGTACTCTTGTTAACTAGCGTGATAGACAGTTTGCATGCGTTCTTGCAGAAGCGTGTATTGTTACATACTTCGTCAAAGCCGAAGGTCGCGGAGGCCTTACTGGTCTGAGTATGCACTAGGGTGCACTAGCTATATAGATGGATCTCACGCAAGTTGTTTGGTTTTACTTGTCGGGTATTCGTGTCCTCTCGGTGGCAGCGAGGACATACCATGTCATGAGTGCTTTCCGGCATAGTAAGTGACGCCTGATCCACCTGTTTCTCTCTAGCGCTTCTTTTTAGCGTCGAGCCATGCACGCGTTTTTCCACTTGTTTTTGCTGCTTATAGGAGTTGTGGGGTGTTCTGGCCGGTGAATTTGACAGAGCCCCTTCCTTTTGTACTTTACACGAGTGTAAAGATGGCAGACGTCTCTACTTGGTCAGGGGGGAGTGGGCTTGGGTGATTTCACAGCGTCGGCACTGAGTTTACAGTGCGGTTATGTCCACTGCCGGATGCCCGCCACGCTCCCGCGAGGGATAGCTGCGACGCGGACCCTCACGGGTGGACCTCAGTGGATTTATAGTCGCATTATACTATCTGGAGCGTCGGTACGTAGTTCATCGTTCCTTCGTCTGGCTCCTCTTAGCATCGCCGTTGCCCTGGTGGTGGCGTCCGCGCTTCATGCCGTATTGTTGAGCCGGTTTAGTTCTCGGGGTGTACCGGGCCGGTACTTGAACGAAGCCAGACTCGACCCGTGACTAGCGTGAATCTCATATCCTACTCGATGGATGCGACCTTGCGACCGTCCTCCTCGCAGTACTCAGTTATTCGCTCCTATGTAAGATTGTAGGCTTTGCGTCTCTAACGGTAGGCGGCAGTCGACGGGTTACAGCCAGCACTCTGCACGCGACTGTAGCCCTGCCTGAGTGCATTCTGACGGTTTTGATTGCTGGCACCATTATACGTGTTGCTCGGAGTGTTACTTGCACTTTGGTGAGTTGTTGTCCCCAGGGCAGACCAACGTGGTGTGTGGCGGAGGTGTGCTGGAAGCGCGCATTTTGTCAATGAAGACTTATTCGCTCACGCTAGAACACTGGGCGCGGAGCGCTAGGTGGCTCTCGTCAAGCTGCTCAGCACGCTACCCTCCGGACTCCATCTTACTGTCGATATTATCACCTCTACCTCTAGCAGGTACGGCGCAGGAATCTCTCACCGACATACGGTTAGAGCGCCTCCGTAGTAGTAGGGTATTGTGGCACACGCTGGGCGATATTCACGGTTCCCTAGTTCTTCTTTAGTCCCGCCTCTAGAGCTCTCAGCCTAATCGCTAGCTTATTACCCTTGACAGTTGTTCTTTTGGGGCCCGCTTGTTCGCGCGGTGCTATTCCGTGACGCGTCTTGAGCTCTGGTGTCCATTCATAGGCTGACCGTTATGTGGTGTAGATATACTTCTCTAAGGTTACGTCGATGCCGCTTCCTGTCAATTGAGCCCAGGCCTAGAGCTGGTCTATTTAGGGTCTTCGTTCGTTGGCTGCGTCACGATAGTTTCGGATTCGTGTCAATGGAGCTTGGGTGGGGACAGTTACACGGACTGACCATAATACGCCTCCGCGCTGTATTGCGACCCTCTGTGCTGTTCCTACACTTGGTGCTAAGGGGGATGATCTCTGTCAGTATAAGCTCCATGTGTGTTGGAAGTTCTGATAGTCGTGGCTGTATAATCCCATTGCCTGTAATTTCCGTCAAGGGTCCAGCCTCCAATGCTAATACTCTGAGGATGGACGATTGGTCTGTTTATGTAGGGCGTGGAGTGATGGGCCGTTTATTGCACACGCCGCGTGCGACACCATTGCGTATGTCTAGACGATTTGAATACGCACCATCACGCTATTGCTTTGCGTTCAAAATCCGGGATACCAGAGGATCACGTGGATCCCTTTCTGGTTTTGGTTTAGGTTTCGTCACAGGATGGTGCTCACCTTGTTGCGTTACTACGGCTCGTTGATCCGTGCGCGCTTTCACTTGGAAATGCCCCGAACCGGCGGCGGCAGAGGGATCCGCGGTCTCGCACCCACGCCTCCTAACATGGGACTCCCTAGGTCCCGTGTGCCACTGCTTCGTCCACGTGTTACGTAGGTCTTTGGGAACGGGGTATGGTTGAGCCGACGGGTTTTGAGCAGCCGTTACCACTTCGTCGTGGCGTAAGCGAGGCGTCTGCAGCCTCATGAATTCTTATCGACCAACCCACCCGTACAGGACCAGCGAGTCCTTAGGGCTTCTAGTAGGATAAGACTCAGCAAGTTCGAGATTGTGGTTTTACTGTTTGGTTGGCACATTAGCTTTGCCCGATGTCGGGACCGGTACGCTCGGGGATTTCGCCTTCGATGGGGTTTTTGCGTTCAATGCGATTAGCGATGAGCTAGAGGCGAGTTGCGTACTAGAGCAGCTGGCACGATTGTACAGGTCCCTAGGGGTCTGCCAGCGGACTCCCTCGGCCTAACCACGGTGCGGGCCCTTCGAATTTGGCTTCCGGCAGTGGGTATTTCTGGATATTCCTTGTTACACACGGGCCCGAGCTCATCGTGTTCTACTGGGTGCAGTTTCCGGCGTCGCGGCGCGAGCCAGCAGCGAGGCCCTCGACATGTAGAGCTTCGTGTTATTGCTCATTGCCCGACCTAACTTGCACAATGCTTAGCGGAACTGAAGTCTCGCGATGTCAGGGGGTCGTTTGCAGGGTCATAGGGCATCTGCACGTCATTGTGTTGTGTCGGCGCAGTGAGGGGCGATCGTGGTCATTCAGAATACGTAGGTGTTTGTAGCTCTTCTTTTGCGTCGCATAGGCTGATCTACGCCGTGGCGCTTTGGTGCACCCGGCTTAACTGCTTTGTCTCGGCATCCGCTGGAGCTTCGAGCCGATCTCCGCTGTTTGCTCTGTCGTGTTATATAATTATTCAGCACTTAATTGGGGTCAGTGGCCTCTTTTGTGTGACGTAGGGCAGGATGGCGCGTACTGAGGATTGCGTGACGTCAGCTGATGCTCGCTCACCGGATGATAAAGATACATATGGGGCACTCAAGCGCCACTCCGCCATTTACTTCTTTTCGAACATGTCAGCCGGCATACTGGGTGCCAGTCGAGTGTTAGTCGCCCAGGACTGCCTAGCGGATCGTTGTGGCAAGTTCCACGAGGTCATGTGACTTCTAATCTTGTGTTCGCCCCCGCTCCTATCGGCAGCCCAGCGTCCGTCTCATCGTCTGTGCGCTCTCCTCGATGTCTGACGCTCATTTGGCGCGGCGATAGGATACCGCGGATCAGTATTTGGGTCTTCGGCTTCGTTAGTGTCGATAGCCTCCTAGTTCGTGGTTATCGTGATGTTGGCTTGTTACTTCCGTGTCGTTCCCCCTTAGTTGGCATGTAAGGTTTGTAGGCGTATCGGCGCTCGTCATCCGTGCTCTGCGGGACTCCCTTGATGGATGGAGGAGAGGCGGGTGCGACTTGCGCTAACACTAGTCAGCTCATCCGTATATACAACGCCAGCATGCGCTTGACACTCCGGCACCCGGATTTAAGAGCCGGCTATCGTTCATGCTAGCGCATTTGATCTGCGTGAAAGCCGAGGTACTGTGGCTGTAAGGCTCGACGGGGCTCCCTGGGCCTTTGTGAGACGTAGTCAATCGGGCTTCGGGCCGTGGTTGACGTTTTCTTATAGCGGGCCATGGTAGGTGGAGTGATTCGCGCTTGCTTAGGGTCGCCGGGGACCGACGAGGGCTCTGGTAGCTGTGCGTATCATTTGGGATCGAAGTGGATTGACGCGTGCGTAGAGGGCGGAGGCGTCGCGTCCGATGATCTCGCGTTTATTTCGTCATCGTGTGTCCTACAGACTTGGTGCTGTATATGCCGTGGTTTGGGTTAGGGTTTCACGACTTTGTAATTGAACGGCCAATGGCTAGTACGGGGTGAGTGAGAACGCGGACCTCTTTTCGCTATGGATTAAACGATTTGGACGGTGTTCGGGTGGATGACTCTGGTCTCTTCCAGCTGAGGTTGCCTGTGGAGAGCGTCTCGGGGGACGCGCGCTCTTGAGATTTTATTCATACCAGCGGAGTCTGGTGCTGTGCGTTAGGCATCCCGGCCCTTTAGGGTGCTCGTCTGGCATGAGAAGGTAGAGTGCTGTTTCTGACGGTTAGTTCCGTCTTGAGCCTATGTTGCGGGTTTGAGCCCAGCTGGGCGAGCGTCTCTGCCCGAGCTACTTTTTTGGTCTTGCTTCTGACTTTATACGTCAGGGGCTGATCGCTTGTCTCCCCCTCTTCGCCCTCCCTTCAACCATTCGACCTTCAGATAAGACTATGATGCCAGTGTAACCCTGAATGCTCCTGAGTAGGGCCGGTGCCGTCTTTATTTTCTCGAGCCGGTGGATTGGTTGCTCGCCATCGCAGCCAAAGCTGCCGGCATTACGTATAGAGTACGGGAAAAGGGAGCCTCCGTGTGGCATTTCGATGCCGAATAGCGAAAGTAGATTGTGCGGGCCCGGTTGCACTGATCTCACGCGAGGCGCGCTCTGTTTTGGTTAACGCGCAGGGGTTGTCATCATGGAAGTCCGACGGCCACTTTCGAATTTGACGGATACACTCCTGGCGATGTTGAGCTTAGCTTAGCTAGTTGGCTATGGCCTTCTCCTGAACCCTATGTCGCATTGCTCGGCTTTGCGACCTGGATCCGGCGATGTAGCTTGACGCCGGGTGATATCATTTTACGGGCTCCGCGCGTATTTTCGCTTTGATTATAATGTCAGTCCTTACGGTCTGCAACGGGGTGACGATTGGATAGGGAGAGGGCTGCACCCTGTTGGTGCTGATGGTTTGCACCCTGTGGCCTTAGGGCGTACTCGTGGAGCGTGGGCCCGGCACAACCCTTATTGTCGTACCACAGTCTGTTAAGCTTAAGCTAATGCATTCTCGTCTATTCGTTGCGTTACTCGAGGCAGAGTTTGAGCTCCCGGTTTTCGGGTGGTGATATCCGTGTTTCTCAGGACGGTGGCTCAGGAACATGGCTAACCTGGAGTCGCTGAGCTGAACGCGACTGTTGTCGGCACGCCCCTCTCTTATCGTCTCCGCGGAATTTGCGGTAATGTATAGTAAGCCGGCGTACGCTACTCGTTTTGTCCTGTATTTCGTTAGTTTCGACCACGCGTATCGATGGTTAGCCTTTCGCGTACCACGTTTCCCCTGTTAAGCCCTGCCCGGCCTATCGTTCGTGAGCCACCTCTGGCTGCCCAGCTAGTGTTAAGGCCGCCCTAAGTGCGTGTACAACTGCGTTAGTCGGCTTGCGTGGCGCGTTGGTGTGCTTGTCGTGTGGTTCGGTCTTCGTGTGCACTGGGGCAGCCTCTGCGATATGAAGCGATGTGCACGTGCGACTGGTAGGCCGCACCGGCGCTTTTCACTCGCGCCTGCGTACATTTTCGGTGTTTTGAGGGTACCTCTTTGATGAGAGGGCGGCCCTTCAAACCACCTTCTTCGCGCGTGTTTTGTCGTGTGTGTTTCCCTGCTCTCGCCGTTGTACTGCGTTTGGCGCGCTATCTACGTCTTTTAGCTTTGGATACAGGGGATAATTGGGCTCTATACTACGTCGATTCGATTGCTTTACATGCCAGGACCGCTTCATCACGTGCGTTAACATTTTCGGGCTGGCGGCTCTTTGATTTGCACTAGGCTTGCCATCCTGTTCTCCAGAGGCCGTTCGTACGATATCGTTCATAGCGGGTTCAATAGCGAGTACTACCTCCGGGCAGTGTGTTTGGTTTCGATTGCATTGCTGCTCCATCTCTCGTGTCTTTTGGCGAGAGCATTGGTGCCTGGTTAGTGCGGGTTCCGCTTGTGGCCCGCGCTTGCCGGTCGGCTACGTGAGAGCGCTTAGCGCTTTCTGTGTAGCTCCGTCTTGTTTTGCATTCAGGGCGGCGCGCCGGAATGCCACTCACAGGTCGACGCATAGGCACCTGGGGTTGGGCGCGTGTCGAATCCAATCTTCTACGGTAGCGCCCCATGGCTCTCTGGTGCGGTATTAGAGTTCTGCGTCCGGCTTGTAGCTTGGGGGGGGGAATACCGAGGTTCTCGCGTGGACACTCTAAGTATTGCACGCCAACAGTCCTACGGTGATCCTCCCCATGTGGGTCGCGGTGCGAAAACAGTCAATTATCGGTCACGCCAGACCTTGCCAAATCGCTGCTGCCTGGCATCTTCAGGTTGCCGTTGCCTTTGGACCGGATTAAACCTCCTCACTTATGCCAGTGTGGCATAAGTGGTACGCTGTTTTTGAGCGGCAGTGGGTTGCACGTAAGCCGAGGAGAATCTTTTGTGCGCTCCCCACTCCTTTTTCGTGTGAAGGGCCTTCGAACAGTCTGGTGTTTTGCGCGCCGCAGAGATATTTCCTTAGATCACCGATCGCCAGATCCCGTGAGGCCGGCATAGGGTCGGGGGTACCCGCCTCCTAGGGCCTAGCCGGAGCGGACTGTCTGGTGTAACTTTTGATCCGCTTTGTCTTTAGGGTAGAGTAGTGCGGTGTCATATGGGTCTTGCGCCCTTCGATGTTCGGACTTCTATTTCTTGCTGGAAGTGACAGTGATTGACCTTGTTTGTTCTAATCGCCTACCGTGTTCTTTACACCAGTTACAGCTTGGTTGCCCTTATCTGACGCGGTATTGTTTGTAAGTGTAGTCGTTACCTCGCGACGGCGGAGGTAGATTTGTGCATGTCGGGTTCATCTATTGGTTGTGATCTACAGGTTTCGTCGGCTAATGCGTTTCCCTCAATCTTGATTGATAGCTGTCTAACTGCGGACTAGGCGTGTTTTCAAGTAATTTGCCGAAAACCGCTGGCCAGTTGTTAGCCACATTTCGTAGGACCGGCTTCTCTACAATGGTGAGGCGGGGACTGCGTCTTTGTGATCTGATGCTGTCCAACTTTCAATTGGTGTATTTGTTGGCCCGGAGCGTTTGACGGATCAATCTCGGGTCCTCGCCATAACTGTCATACTGTTTTGTCTTCCGTTGTCAGCCGGGTTCTCTTTGATGCGGATCGTACTCATGACGTGTGACTGAATGATGCTCTCTCCTTACCCTATGGGTGGGTTAGCAGCTATGCTTCTCATCACGTACAGTCGTGCATTTACTTGGTACTGCGCTAACCACTGTTCCTGGCTGATCAGAGCGGTGACTCTGCGACTGAGACGTGGGCGCTGATGGACCGAGCTGGATCCTAGCCTGTTTACTACGCTGAGTAGATTCGCTCACTCCCGGGTACCCTGCGCATCTATATTTTAGGGTCTCTGTCTATTAAACTGACTAGGACCTTAGGAGCAGGGAGGGTATTGACTAATCTAACCGTTTCGAGTTTACTCAGGCCTAGCCTTTCCCTGAGCCAAACACGCGTTATGATCAAGACCACAGCGTATCGAGTTCCTTGTGGCGTTGTTACCCGCGCTCCCGAGAAGACGCCCCGTTGAACGAGTGAACGAAGTTTGTTCGTCCTGGTCCTTAATTTGCACAGGTCGCCTTCCCTGACATTTTCTGGCAATCGCCGGCGCTCAATATGGACCAGCTGGGAGCTAGTGGCTGCCGTCTCCAAAACATCACACAGGCGTGGCACGACGATCGTGTACGCCGAGCTTGATTGGCTGGATCATTACCATTGGCTGTTATTTAGGTTAGTTTGGATTCGGAATACAGCGGAAGCCTTACTTCAGTAGAAGGACCAGTGTCTCATCTTCAGTCTATGTCGTCGGAGCTTTCATAGCACCGACCTAATCGGATCGCTCAAGTGCAGCGTTTGTAGGCCGAGAGCAAGAGAAGGGGCTAGAGATGTCCGAGCGGGTGAGTAGGTTTGGTCTGGGTGAGTGGTCTCATCCCGGAGTGCTCGCAAGATAGCCCGCATCGGGTTCAGGCGTGACTGGTTTGAGTAAGATAGCCATAGGTAGCGACTCCGGATCACATGCACTAGTTTGGATCTGTGATTTACCTCAGCTGGAAACTCCACACGTTCACGTCCCAGGGGCCCGTCATTAAGGCTGAGTTCTGGAATGCTGACTTAGAACCGGGATTATGCCATGGGCGGGTATGGCCGGCGAGGACGGCAGGGAGTCAAATTGGAACTCCCGAGTATATCATTAGGAGTTCAGCAGTCTAAGTGTCAGGGGCTATCACGCAGGTGCTTTCGGCTGTAGTTTTAAAGCTGTATCCGGCCTTGTGCTGAAGCTCGTATGACGAGATAAGGCGCTCTGAAGGCCACGGTGGGCGTAACCGATCCTAGGCGCGGTAGAGGAAGGTAGCGACGTGCTCTCTGTTCGGTACATGGGGGTAGCGGTGGGTTTTGGGGACATGCTATCGCGATCCTACTCTCTCGGCATTGTAAAGTTAATCCGTGAGAGTGGCGATCCGCATGTCGTCGGGGAAGAACTGGATTAGGTATATTTTGTGGAACGTGAGGTGCCGCGATCGTTTAACTGGTCTCTGCAGTTGAGGGCTATTTGTTGGGCGTCTGATGTGGAATTGCTTTTATGAACTCGTGTGCTCCCCTGGTTGCGTCTCAGGTCGGGTGCCGACTGCGGGGGTGTATAGTGCGGCAGTGACAAGTGCTCAGGGGCAGGTTCTCGCGATGTATATAGTGCAGGGCGGTACGGCTAGCGACCGATAGGAGACGCCGGTATCGATTCCCATGGGTAAAATTGCCGATGCTGGGTTCAGCCATAAACGGGGATTTGGAGATTCATTCCGTTGGCCACGCTCAACACTGTTTCCAGACTACACGGGAGTTAGTGTGAGTGTGTTTCACACAATTGCTACGGAGCGTTTGGCTGTGGACCAGGTGAGAGATACCCGTCTACAGGAGACGCACGAGCGCTAGGCGTGGCTTCAATTGTTACCTGTCGGCTACTCTCGTGTGTCAGTGTTACGACTGTGTATGGGATCCGGGCAGGCTGGGCTTTATCAAAGTGTTTCGTTATGTGGCGGCGTCATGCACTTCGGCGATTGCGAACGGGACACCTCAGACGAGCAGCGGTTTTGTCCGTCCTCAACAGTGTGGCGATCAGCCCGGAGGAGTAGCCAGGTCCGCATTATTCGCGAATGCTATTGACATGTTCAGGGTATGTGGTTCGTACATGTTTCGGGCATTATACAATTAGCGCCTCCCCGTCGGGTGGTAGGCCTACGCGAGCGAGTGTGACTCACGCGGGGTGTTTCGTTGCGCTGCCGGCATTGGGACTATAGCCCTGCGCCTTGGAGCACCGGCCAGTTCCGTCCGACGCTAGAGTGTGCCGGCGTACGGCTCTAGCCGTCCCAAGACCGTGCTGGCTTGTTATGGACGGGGGCTGTGTGTGCTCTGTCTGTTTCGGAGGCCCTTATGAGTCGTCAGTACTTGGTCCAGCAGGTCGGGAGGTTCTGGGGGGTGTCCTTAGGTCTGTCTCGCGGGTTCTCCATACTGCCCCCGGCCCAGTCGAGTTGAGATTTGATACGTCAGCTGTGGGATAGTACGGGGCGACGGTAAAGTGCGGTCGGATAAGTTAGTTAGGAGGTCGGCTTCAGAGTGTCTTGCTAGTTAGGATGGCTCAGACCGGAATGGTGCAGGTACCTGGGTAGCGACGGCACTCCCGATAGTAGGCCGTCTTTCCGGAGCTTCGTTTTTGTTCCGCATACGTCCTGTTAGTGGCGGAGCAGGACTGATCTATACGCCCTTACGGTGCTTGTGGTGCCTTGCTTAACTAGAACATGATCGCCATGAGAGCCGTCTATTTGCAGAGGTCCCGGGGTGCTAACCTTTTTGGAAGAGGCTTGTTAAGTATCGTAGGTGTACCCCAATCGGTTTGCTTTTGTGTGCACAATCGGCTCGTGCCGACCTCGTGGAAGCATGCGGTACTCTATCCCGCGTTTCTAATTCTTCGGCGCGGGCGTTAGACTATGGTGGACTACCAGGTAAGAACGCGGCTTTTAGGTGGGCACGCCGGGTGTTAGGTGCTCGCCGGTAGGTGCAACCCCGTCCTGTGTCGGCCGGCAGCACGCGGACTATCGAAACTACTGCTTAAGTGGACGTAGGGAATTATACTGTGTATAGCACGTTGAGTACTGTTGCTCGTAAGAGCGATACCTGGAGGCTCTTAGACATCGAGCGAATTGCACTACGCGTGTCTAACAGGAACATATTGCTGCGACGCTTGATGTCTCGCGGGTTCGTGGCGTGCGAACTAGTGTTAGGGCGGGTTGTGGCTTTTCGCCTGTAGACTCTGAGATGTTTACGCTGTTGTTCTTACGTTCAGTCGCGTGCTGCGCCGCGCTAGATACTGGTATTAAGGTCGCGGCTAGTCCGATGTAGGCTCTCGGGGGACTTTCTTGGTTGGTACCTTGTAGGTCGGCGAAAATGTGGTTTGATGTCTATCAAATAGGTCGTATAGTAGAGCGAGCTCTATCGTGTAGTTCTTTTGTCACACCACGGGTCAGGGCGTCGAGGGCGCCACGGAACTTACAGGAACATATGGGCTCCGCGTAGATGTCTAATTCCCGCGGAATGTTCTGGGCTGCGTCCTATGGGACAGGTTTCGCACGACTAAGCAAGGGACTATTGTACGCACCATCATTCATGCTTGATTTGATTTGGATCTGTTGCTATTGGCCCAAGCTAGCGCGTTGCGAACAGTTCGGTGGCAGCGGCATTCGTATGCCAGATATGCTACTTGGCTTGTTGATATGTGCCTAGGTCTCCACTTCCGGCTAGTGTTGGTGGGAGGGTTGGTGCGAAGATGTAAAGTCGCGTATGCTTGGTTCGCTTTTTATCGATGGGTACCGTCCTACTTTCGATTATCGAGGCAAGTGCGCTGTTTTGGTGTCGGTTCTGCTCGTAATGACGCGCGCTGCGCAGGTTTGTGGAGTCCGGGTTGTCTAGCGGTGCGTAAGATCACAAGGGGAATGAAGTCATAAGGAGAGCTTGGCCCTGCTCAACAGCGGGCCAATCGTTCCGTGACAAACCGCAGCCTCGCGCGCGGCTGTCGACGGCTTCCAGTACCGCCGACTAGTAGCGCCCGCCTAAACGTGTTCAAGAGAGCAGGCACTCCATGCGGACGCGAGTTGTCGCTCAGCGAATAGATGCAGTGTATTTGGGATAACCTTTTGACCCTTGGCCCGGCCGGCTCCTGGTGGTTGGGTACGGAGAGGCTAGTAATACACCGAGTGTCATCCGAATGCTTCACTTGCGAGGGCAACCTATGCACCCCTTGTGTGTCGTCTATCCGTGTTCCTATTCTTTTTAAGAACGGTCTCGAGGATGGGCCGCTTGATGTGAATAGTCGGGTCAGGCAGGTTCGATATCCGTACTCGGAGGCATGCTTTTTGGGGGCATACTTTAACAGCTGACTATCGACGCATCATGAGTTGAGTGGCTAGGGTATCCTACGTTGACTTGGTTATTCTTCTCCAGGAGCCACCGCGAAATTCTGGTACCTTACGCCTGTCTTGGGTTTTATGAGGGGCATTGCTTCGTGTGGTATTTAGCTTCGAGGCCAGCCATCGTATGACGGAGACTCCGGGAATGCTGTCAGCAGTATGATTCTGTCCTCGGAGCATTGGGGGCTGGGTTCACTTCTGAGCCCGGGACCGGCTTTGGCGCTTAAAGCGCTCAAGCCGCTTGTGGCGTCGGATCTGGGTCGTCTCCAAATAAGCGGAACTCTGGTAAATCAGGGCTACGATCTATCGGGTGCGATTGCGCGCTTTTGGCATTAGCGCTTACAGTGAAAGCTATCAGTAGGACAAGCGTGGTTCCGATCGTTCAAATCAAGGCATTTCCGGGAATCACTCGGCCCGCTATTCTGGCGTTGCCCCGCGTGCCGACGATGGATCGCTAATGCAGCTGAATGAGAGGCTTGGTAAGTTTGACTGGTTGGGAGCCTCTTTCTGAGGGTTAGGAGCTGGGTTGGCCCGAAACGTAGCGAATAGGATGCTGCGTATCACTTGACCGTGGTCTTCTAAATGTGTCCGCCAGTCCAAACTGGGGTGGCGGTAGATCTAGGAATACTCGTGAGCGAAATCTTCTGTCTGCGTGGTTACTACTCGGAATAAATGAAGCTACACAGACTAGGGACAGCTGTGCTGCGTAATTGACCCTTGGGCTATATCCTATTTCTCGTCTCGTCTCATTGAGCGCCCGGGGCGCATCGAGGGGAGCTGGTTGCGGGTAGCAATACACGACGACTGTTCCCGAATCTATCGGGTAGTGGCTCTGCGCTGCGGCAGCATTGCACGATGCGGACGCGCACCTCCTGTATGGTCGGTCCTACCATGAATACGAATTTTCTCGATTCCGCCATTGCGAGCAGCGCTGTCTCCGTGGAGACTCTAACTCTGCTGTTTGGTTCTCCCCCCGAACAGAGTGAATTTGTTATCCGTGGGACTTTACTTATGCTGTGCCGCTCCATAAAAGCATTAGATGTACCCCCTTTGTCGGTCCCTTTTCGGATAGCTCCTCTCAGAGGCCATCATGGTACTGGGGGATGTTCCTCATGTCCTGCTGTTAACATTTCTGTGTGCGTGAGGACGTGGTGCTTGGCCCAGCTATAAGGCAGTGCATTCTGACTCCCGACCACTGTGTGCTTGAATGGTGTCTTTCCGATCTGCCGTCATAACTATGCACGCGGAAGCTCACGGTACTTGCGCGCTATGTTACGCGTTGCCCCAAGTCATATTCTACATACACACAGCTCTGGTTACCCCCCTTGTGCATACGTTAGGGCTGTGGCTTGGCGCATGCCGGTGGTCAGCCCAGCGATCAAGGCATAGCACCGAGGAACGTGTTCGAGCTTTGGGTCATTTCCTCTCTTGAACGGGTCGATACGTTATATGAGAAACGCTCGTTTCGACGCGCCAGACGCAGGGTGGCCACCAGGGGTTGCGGCTTGCAATACCTTTCTCAAGGCGAGGTGAGTCTAGGGGACGCCAACGCTGGCGCTTTGTAGGAGATGAGTGTGCTAGGAGAGGATGGTCGGTATCTTGTAGCACGCTTCTTCGATCCAATGGTCTCATCTTAGAAAACTGCTTGCCGCGTGGAGGCAATCTGCGACGAGAGACGCGTCTTGTGTACTTGCTCCTCCTGTTAGTTGCCGCAAGCCTGCTCCTAGTTGATAATCTTGGCTGACAGAGGCGTGCGTGCCGGGCTGAGACGGAGGTCTGTGCTCCATTCCGCTTAGTCGGCCTTTGTTCTGTGAATTGATTCGCAAGTCCCCTAGGGTCTCGCGTTCTGCTCTTCTGCGTACGGGGCTACTACATACTCTTGCGGGGGGTAGATTATGCACAATTTATATGCATTAGTGTCGGCTGTGATCAGAAAGTAGATACGCGCATTAGGATGGTTTGTCGTCAGGCTATCTAGGGTGGCATGTTGGTGCCCTGCATTGATCGTGACGTTGTTGGGGCATCGGAGGTCCGTCTGCTATTCGCGGGCGCATGTTTGACAGTTACTCATTGCTTGGCCTTATCTTATACAACACCGGAGTTTCGTACTCAAGGTGTATCAGTTTGGAGTGTCGTATGCCAAACTTTGACTTACTGAACTGGGCGTCTTTGTGGTAGGCTCCTTTAGGCATTCGCCTACTCTTTCGAGCAGTGCCTTGGAACTCGTTGGGATCTATGTCGACGAGATTGCGTTGCAGACGCAGGCACGGACCCCAACTTCGTAAACTGGTCAGTTCCGGTTTGACTTTGCGTGGTGAGAGAGCTGTTGCAGGTGTTAGATATTCGGTATGCACGTGCGCTCAGTTCCCGGGTCTCCGGTGTATTGGTGCAGTTGCGTCGCGTAGATGCCGGTGTTCGTGGGGTTCATCGCCGATCTTGGTGTTTCTGTCGATCCGTGCTGTTTCTGGATTGCAACTCGGGCGGATGTACGAACGCTGGTGATGGCCATCGGTTGGGCATATCTTAGATTATACACAATCGTCCTGTGAGCACCTTGACGTTCCCAAACAAACGGATAAAAGCTTCAGGCCGCGGATACGGAGGCGGCGAATATGTTCAGAGGAGGTTCTGGATAATAAGAATTGCGAAATGGTCTGCGGCTGGTACTTGCAGGCGATCTCCCTCTCTGGCGCCGTATGTTCGTCAGGAAATCGCGCAACGAACATGGTAGCGTACTTTGCGGTAATCGCGCAAGTGTGCCGGAGTGGGACGCTTGCGATGTGTCTACTGTCATTCTCATGCACTATTTTTAGTTAACGCAGGAGTTCTTTGGTGGACGAGGAGTCCCATAGGCGGTGCTGCTACGTGTGGCACATTGGAACGGGCGCCTCTATTGTTGGCAGACACTGGCGAGCACAAAGTAGGCCGGTGCACAACTTAAAGCCACCCTCTGGCGGGTCGGCTGTGTTCAGTCGTATATGCCGTTGGCAGGAAAGAGACTGTATCGTGTTGCATGTGCGCTCGACGCTGTTTTTTGTAAGTCAGTCTCCGTTTCGCTCTATTGGGCTCGCTTGACGACGGCGTGGCAAGGTGCCTCTTAATTTATATGCTGCTGGCGCTCGGCAACGGTAGCCCGTGATGCGTCGACTCATCAGAGTGGCCATCTTGCCTCTTATGTTCGCCCCGTTCCGCCGCAATTATTCAGGTGGGGGTAGTCCCCCCCGAATGAGTCTCCCTAATGCGTGTCAGTCATTTCTCTGCTCAGCATAAGGGTCGGGGACCGTCTATTGAGGACATCATAGAACCAATCGGCGGGGGTAGCATTCACTATTGGTCGCAGTATGAGCGAACATAAATTCTCTTGTTCAACTTAATGGCCGGTCAGCTGAATTCTTGAAGAACATGGATCTCAAGCGTGCCGCAGATGCGTGCTCTCTGCGGACAGCTCGGTGCGTATATGCTGACGTGAGTGCCGTAGAGAAGGAGTGGACCCCGTGACAGCTACTGTAATGCGGACTAAGCTCTACACTGGTGTCGTCGATTGACCAGCGTCGGTGCATGTCCGGTTGCCTGGCTGCTAAGTTAGGTCCTATATGCGAATAATAGATTAGGTGCCATTCGATGGGCAATAGCAGTGTCCGCATGTTAATGGGTGTCCTGTTGTTAAACCCTTAGCGGTGCGTGCGTTTGTAAGTTCTCTATCTGCTTGGCAATGTATGCTCTGAGTGCGAATTGATGTGAACATACTGACAGTGATTGAGGAGTGATTTTTGTTGGTCTACGTCGTAATTCTCCACGCGCGTTATGATCTCGTAAGCACTTAGTCTTCTTCCGGGGTCAGCATCAACTTATCCCTGTGTGCTGGTCGAATTCATGTAGGACTGGCGGGAGGGGCCCCAACTGCCCCTGTTTCGGCTCGTAAAGCCAGAGACATAGAGTCCACTCACTTCGAGAGAGCCTACTAGCTCCGGGCATCGTGTTCATGTTCCCGATTAGTTGCGATGGTTGTAGAAAAATCGGCGGGCAGTGGCGCGTTTGCCTATACCAGCTAGGCGGATACTGAGTCAGCGATTTTGCAAGTCACCCTCGTATCCCTTTCTTGTTATTCTGTCCTCGCGGTACACTATCTTGAATTCATTTCTGCCTACTTCGGCTGAGGGTTTTGTGCATAGTTCTAAGTATTAGTAGGTATCTACGCATTTACTGACTGGTTATTAATGTTGGATTCTCGTGCATCTCTTTCACCCGCGTGTTATTCCTTTCACGCTGGTGTCGAGCTCATCACCGTGGGCTCTGGGCTTCACCGGGTCACCCGGCTATTGTGGATCATATACGAATATGGGACGACTCGTAGCGGACGGATCCCTTTCGTGTATGATGGTACGTCGAGATTAGTTACTTGATAGCTACCGCGGTCTATTAACCGACGTGTAGACACGACCCCCGGCCGTATTTATTTCAGCCGAGGCCTAAGATGCCGCATCGGCTTGTAGATTTTCGGCGGCGACCCAATATATTATGATTCAATCAATTTGTTGACTACGGGACGGCTGCTGGATAGGTTACAGTGATGCAATTGTCGGTCGGATGAACGCGAAAGCACTTGCGGAGTTGGGTATCGCACACCCGCTTCCAGTATAGTCAAAACCTTAGCGGAAAGTGTGTCTAGCCACCCGTACGTAAAGTGGCGGGAGCCATCCACACGCTCATGGTCACTGATCTCTGTGATTTTGAACCTGAGATGCGGGCCTACTCAACTCTGGATTAAGAGCACTCGCGTTGGCTAATTTGCCCGGCGACGGGATCATGATAGTTATGTGGTATGACGGTGACTGTTAGCTGTTCATGGTTGTTGATGGCCCAGGCGCTTCGTTTTGGCTTGAGGGTCGACGGTGCCGATGATTCTTGGTAATCCTAGCGAGGTTGCGGCCACTAAATGCAGGCGACGCTTGCGATGGAGAAAGCGTTAGACGCCCAGCCCATAAGGAATAGAGGTGTCCAGTAGCTCTCCGTTTTCGGAGTGTATATAATAGCAGGTTGACGAGTGTTACTCAGTGTTTTGTCAGCACAGCAGGGGTATACAGTTAGCTTACCCCGGTACGCTAGCGAGGTGCATGGGATTCTATTCTATTGTCCACATTATCTCAAGGTGTAGCGATGAGCAGATTGCAGCTCGTTGTCGCTTACCGTAGGTCGGTTGTTCGTTTGTGTAATATCGTCTGAGTCAGTCTATCCTCGCCTCACGCTTGAGGATACGACCGCATGCGGGTCAACCTTATTTTCCTCTTTACTGGTCTCATCCAAGCACCGTTGACGCCAACTATCAGAAGTTGCGTACTTAGCGACTGTACCCACATGCGAGTCCCTCAAGTTGATGACAAGTGTTCGCGATGGACGGTGACTCGTGTTCGCGCCGTTGTCTCTAAGTAGATAGGTACGTAGCAGCAACATTGTGCTGTATTTGATTCTAGGGCTGCCTTCCTCTCCTGTTAGTTTAGTGACCCGTATGGACATTCGTATAGTTGAGCACCTGCGTAAGAGCGTGCAGAGCTTCGGGTCTTCCCGTTCGAGGCGGCGTAATAGACGACACATCTTGTTCGAGTGCGACCGCTACCCTCGCCCCGGTTCCTGGTTCGTTATTTGGGTTAGATCTTCGACGCCATCAAGCTGGTGTGATACGGGTACACAACCTTTGTTTCTTTCGTCCAATCCATCGTTTGGGTATTCCCCAACATTCCTTTTCCGGTGGAGATGACGGGACTTTCTGCCGACCCAAAGTTCGTCTCCACCTCACGTGTCCTGTCCACGAATGGTTTCACTGTTGTTCTTTCGAACGCATGTCGGTTAGTCATTCGCGAGGGGGTGCTGCCTGTGACATCACTGTAATGTTAGCGGCTACTGTTTTGCGGCTTTCCTATCCTTCCTTCACTCCGAGAAGGTCCACTATCGGCGTAGGTTGAGCCACGTCCTTTTCAGGTTGCTAGGCGTTCCCCTCGCATCAGGTCGAGGCTCATTTCATCTTGATGAGCAGTGCTCCGCGTTTAGGTGACTTTCGTTGCGGTTGCTTTTTCGCTCGTTGGCGGATGCAGCTAGCGAATACGCGTAGTCACTTTGTGGTGACGGTAAGGTGATGGGCTGGATCTAGCTGTCATGTGCCCTTAACTTCCCTTGATCGTCTAACCGTGGACCGGTCCAGACTGATAGGTACTGTCCTGGATGGCTGTATCCGGTCAGTCCGTTAGAGGACTGGTCTGGTTGGGGTTCTCTGGGTTATGTTACTAAGAGTCGCCGGGCTATCTCGGACACTACGTCCTGTGTAGGAACAGGTGCTTCATGGCGTCGAGCCCGTGTAGCCGCGCTATTGCTGCTGAGTCGATCGGTGAAAGCTAACCCGCATCGTTTGCTACGCTTTCGGGTGCCTACGTAATCATTTGAGAGTTGGTGAGGTACGGGTGGTTTGGGGACAGTGCCGCGCTGTACAGTGATAGGGGCACCCTGACGGACGATATGCCAATTCCAGTTTCGTGTCATGTCCCCTTGACTCCCCTGCCAAGGGTCTATGTGTTTACACCCTTGTCTTCATGGTTACATCTAGACGCTTCAGGCTAGTGTCGAACCTCTACGGTGCCGTGACGCGATTTCTGGTTTGCTATTCGCCCGCTATTGCCCTAGCGTCCCCCCGCCCCTCCCCCGCCATGTATCTCACATTGTACGTAACAAATCTGCTGTCTCGCCGCAGGTGGGCGTCTAAGACGATAGAGCCTCTTGATTCGCGCTCTCCGTGCGTGTCCAATATGGAATTTATCCGAGGCAGGCTATGTGATTTACTCTTCACCTCTAACCTGTCGGCGCCTTAGGCAGTTATCGGAGTCCGTGGATGATGATCACTGGCGTACCGTTTTCGCTTGACGAGCATCGCGCTCATTGTCGAAAGACTATTGTGAGTCGTAGTGCGGCCTAACAGTTTAAAGGCTGCTCCCTTCTCTGTCGCTTTTTGCGTCGTGGACGCTCTTCCGCTACCTCCTGCGATCGCGTGGTAAGTCCGGCTACCTCCTTCTGGTGCCGCTGGGTGGTGCCCTTGTGACCCGCCCAACGTACGGAAGATGCTGATTGCCCCGCACTCATTGCTTTGCATCAGCTCGGTATCCTGCGGAGGGAGCTTCGTGACGGCGTCCATGGCACGTTTTCCTGTGTAGTGTATTATTAACGCTGATATCGTCAACGTCGTTTGTCTTTGGGTTCTGGTCCATTTATATGCCGCACTGTTCGCGTCCACGTCCCTTACTGGTGGTTTAGTGACGCTTGCGCGGATTGTATCCATGGCAGGGGGCCGCGTTCGAAGGGCTGTGGCCGACCGTTTGTCAGAGTGGATGTGATCACGCTGATAGCGCTTCGCTTTATCACTCGCGTCTGTCCAGAATGATATATCCCGAGGTGCGACTCATTCCCTCTCCGTGCACACGGGGGACTTGTAGTGTTGTAAGGCGTACCGTGCGGTCTCTCGCGACTCATTCGGTGCACACAGATGTAGGCCTGTACCCTCTTGCGGGACCTTGTGCGCCTATTTGTTAGGCAGCGTGCAGCGTCCGACATCGAGCCGGTCTTCACAGTTACCGCAAGGCAACCGCTTTGTTGTCCTTCATGCATCCTCCCCCTAGGTGAGTGACATTGAAGAGCCGACTCTGAGGGGGTCGAGGTTTATCTGGATGTGATCGACTCGCACCTGGCAACGTTCAGCAATTGTCTTTCTCTGGACTATATCGGCTGACAGTGCCCCTCATCGACATGTCTCGTGTTACCTCGTATGTCCTTCTGTCGCGTGGTAGCGAAGTGGTTGATTGTCAGGTTGCTCGTTCACGCGTCCTAATTTGTCGATTACATTTGCGCGAGCTCACAGTCGCTCTACGTAGATACTCTACAATTTCCTTGGTCTTCGTCTGGCTTTTGGGTTGTGAGGAGTCTCATATTTACAGCTGGTCGTACGGCGATGAGTTGGGGCACCTCTTCCAGGGGTAGGAGGCGAGGCTTGGCCGCGCGTATGGGGTAGGAACGATCGTGCTAGGACGGTTTGCAGCACTTCGAGAGTGAGGGTGGTTTCCAGATTGTATGGTCGCTCACTGTGATCGAGCATTTGATTGTGTTGAAGTGGCGAATCGTGTTCGGTACTCGCTCTAGGATATCGAGGACTTGTCGATGCGGAAACTAGCTAAATTAGGACGCTCATCTCCTTATAGGCTACGTTACATCCGAGTACCATTTGTTTCCTTAAGTGGGCGGTATTACATGTAATGTTTGTCGCCCGAAAAGGACATTATCAATTAGTGGATAGTAGTCCTTGTTGCATTAAAGGACCCAAATTAGTGAGTGCCACGCTTAGGCGGGAGTTCTTAGAGAGAAGTGTGCCGAGGCGGTGTATGTATCGAGGGCGGGTTATAAATTGCTGGAGGCCTGGCAATTACTGAGTCTTGGTTTTGTTGCGGCTGCGGAAAGCGGATAAGTGGGAAAGCCACCTAGGTCCTTCGGTTTGCTTAACGTCCTATATAAGAAAAGCGGGGGAAGATGTCATTGACCCAATCTGTGTGACATACTGGTTACGCCTCTACCTCGTGGTGGTAACGTTACCTACTTGCACAGAGGTCGCGCGGGTGGATACTGTTAGGGGCAGATGGAGAGATCTAACGACTATGTGGACTAGAATCGTGTTTTGCGTCGGCTTGTCCTAAGTGATCCGCTCCGTAGATAGTGTCAGTTTTATCCTATGGATCCTGGTTGATGGAGGACGTAGCGTAGGGCCCAGGGTGAGCTACGTTTGGCAGGCCCAAGGCCGGCTTTGGTGGTTTCCGACTCAGCTTACCCTGTTCCGCGGTGAGTTCTGTCACTGCGCTTTCGAATCTTTATGATGTACTTCATTAGAGATTAGCGGAACTTTGCGGTCCGTGGACTGTCTCCAACTGGAGGATTTGGGTTACTCCATTAAGTTCGCGGCAGTGTGAGGAGGTCAGTCCTATCGCTGTCTTGGTGATTCGCACTCCTCTCAGAGAGGCGCTACTATCTCATTTAGTCTCGTGTTTGTGAACTTCGACATGACTTCTGGCCGTATTACGTGTGGTCCATTTCAAGCTCGCGCTCGAATGTAGTTGATGCGGATCCTCCCTATGGCATGGCGGCGCAAAGTCGCCTACGCCGCATCGCGTGGCTTTTCGGGCTCTGCCTGGACTGCAGTTGCTCACTCCGAAAGGCATGCTGTTCACCGCAAATCTAGTCACCTCATAGTGCTGAATCTGGTCTTTTCCCGTGCATGACTTTGCCTCCTGATCGATATTTTGCTAGCTTGCGTGCTTGCTTCATCGCATGGTTCTCTAGTCGTTCTCGGTTGGTTAGGGGATGCTCTGCTGGCAGGTGGGTACAGGTCACTTCGTGAGCCTTCATCACAGACGAGAGCTCGTCGAGCGGTTCGGGGACCTGACCAGATGCCACTTGTGCGTTAGTCTATGCGACGCGGTGTGATCGATTCACGTGTATACCAATCAGCCGGGGGCAGAACAACCAGAGACTCGTTGATGCGTACCCGGTAGTGCGCGTGACTTGCGAGCTCTTGGTGGTTTTCACATGTCTAGCAGTTGCGACATATTCCTGCACCCCTTGGACCTGACCGAGTAGTGCTTTCTGCGTGTCGGATTGGTAATTCATAGGATATCGCCAACGCTCAGCCTGCTGGCCAGGACCGAGGGGGCATCCCACTGATGGGCATGCGTTTTGACGCAGTGGTTGACGGGGTTCGGTGGACTTCTTCGTGTTACTAGTGGAAGTAGTAAGTCCTCTTAGGCCTGGCCTTCGTCAAGGGGTGTTGCCGTAGTCGATGATGCTGTGGCTGCTAGCATCCGTATTGAGGTAGCTCCCCTTGTACCCGTTGCGTGCCACCCGAGTGGAACAGTCAGCCGGCTGTAGCGTTCTCGTGTGATGCGGGATTTACGCGGGTCGATCGCTTCCTGTAGTCGGCGTGTTTATTTGTCTGCAGGTATGATTCGTTGGTCATCGCCGGAATACCTGTTTGTGCCCGGGCCAGGCTATTGGGTTACGGGGTCTGCGGAGTTGCCTACACTAGGGGCTAGGCGATACCGGGCGCATGATTATCACCTTTCACTTTTCAGCTTCGATGGGTAGGAGACTTCCGAGTTACTCATGTGTCGCGTGGCATTGGATACATAACTCTACCCAAAACAACCTAGATGTTATGGTGAGCGCGCTCCTTGGATCATGACCATCTTATCCTGAAATTGGTTATCGCGGGTGCTCCCAGCGTGTGTGGCGCAAGGGGCTAATTCGCTAGATCGGAGTGCTTCTACGTTGCCCCCTCATAGGTGAAAGGCAAAGTGGGCTTTACCGTCCCTCGGTTTGGCACCTACGTCGACGTCTCGAATGTTAGGTGGGACAATGGGATTCAAAATTCGCTTAGAGCCGACCCCTTCGTACCGAATTGGATTATGATGTATGGAGTTTTAAAAGACCGAGGTTGCTATTCTTTGATCCCCCGATTCTTATGCGTAGGCGATCTGGAGACTAGGTGCGGGGACTGTAGATTAGGCTCGACCGTAGGTCCCAAAGACTCGGCAAGACGCTGATGAATTACGTAGTGTGTCCGCGTGACGTTAAGGAGGGAGGCGGTATATGTTCGCCCTGTGGCTTTCCGGGGTTGTTGTGGACTTTGCCCCAACCTCGGGCCCAGATACGCTCGCTTACACACCCTAAAGCTTTCCCCTTCCGGCGCGTTCCGGACGATGTCGCCACCTTATTCTGTTTTGATCACTCTATCAGGGCCTATCACCGGACCGGATTCCCGTCATGTATCAAATCGCATAATTGTGTGTAGAAGCCGATCTGCGCGTTTACGGGATGCCTTGATTTTTTGTAGTGAGCTCCGTGGGTACCTTCATGCTCAGCAGTTAATGGGGGAATCTTGGTTGGTGGACTGGCCTAGAGTTGTGTTTTCGAGGGAGAGTTGCGTGCAGGTGTCAATGGGCTACGGCATATTATTTCGCACGTCGGTCATGCGCTCTATGTAGAGCAGTAACGCTATATTTTGATCTCCGTACTCTTGAACTCTCACTAGTGTATTGAATGCAGGTGTCCTACTCGAATAGTGGCAGGATGCTTCAAGTGGCTGGCGCCCCTAAGGTTGCAGGCTTGATTTGTGGATGAGTGAGCGTAGTGAACCCAGCAGCCTATGTATTTCCAGTATCTAGTTTCTGACAGGCAGCCGTTAAGACCATCGTCCCTCTCTTTCAGCAGGTAAGTTGGTGCTCGCTTAACGAGCCAACTGTGTTGAGCAAGCTCGGAGCTTTGTCTTGTTCGGTTATAGTGGTACGCTGCTATGTCCATGATCAATCCCGTATGCATAGACTTTATCCATACTCTTTCGTTTTTCCGTCGGTGTCTGTCTCTTGTTCGGCGAAGGTTTGGGGCATGCCGGTTGCACCCCTGGGCCTGGAGGAGATCGGTTGACTTACGTCTCACAGTCTCCTCGGCGTCGGTTTTGTTACTAGCAGCGGCGTCTTGGTACCGACATGACGCGGCGGTTTAGCGTCGGTGGTTGACTCTGGTCGACTCGTGCCGGAGATATGACGTCAGGTGCTATACTCGGGTTCCACTGATCAAGATGGTTGATGTGCCAGGGCTAGAACGGCTGCTCAGGCCATACTGTCACCGGAGCTTATGGATATCCGTGCGCTATCTGCACTGCTTTATCTGTCTGGTGGACGCCCTGGGGGGTCCTTGTTTCGGCTGGTGGCGGGACTTGGCTGACTCCGCTGCCTACTCGTAAGCTTCCTACTATAGCGCGTCGGACCGGCCTCGGACTGGAGCGTCAACATACCTCTGGCTCAAGTAGTTGTTTATTTGGTATCGCCCCCGTGGTCAGAACGGTTGGACACGCAACGCTCCCTGCGCACATTCCCTATCATACCTTCGAGCTCGATGCTCCCCTGGGCCGATGTATCCTTATTAGCGGTATTCCTCGAGTCCGGTTCGCTCGTGTTAGAACCTGGGTTCGGTATGAGATTGGACGACGGGGTTGGCTTTTTTAGTTTTTGAGGAGGAGAATTTGAGGCTGCTAGTGAGCCGTTGGACTGCCGCCCAGTTTTGCGCCTGTAGGCATAGATATCCCTCAGTTTATTCGCTACCCAGCGCGGTTCAGACACATCTCGTTTTTTTTTTACAAGGTGGGTGCGGTTGTTTTTTGTGTCTTGCTCGCGTTCTGCTTCTCCGCCCGGTCGCCTCCGGATTTAGGTGGCAAGTAGATACGGCGCCCGGTCGTTCGTCGCCCTTCGATTTCCCCTCGCTGTGGCGACCTCAGGGTTTGGATGGCGGTACCCCTCCTTGACTGGATCTGCCGTGAGACCGCGGGGTTTGAACTATGTACTCGTAGATAATGTTTGTGTTTTATACCATTCCCGGAGGTAGTAATCGCCGTTTCCTAGTTCGATGATAGTCTAGGATCGACTCCACTGATGGGAGAGCTGAGGGGAACCGCGACGGTCCTATCGCTTGTGCCTGCGAGGTGCGGGCGATCTATTCTGTTCCTAAGGTCCCGCTTAGCGGACCCTGTTTGTTGGGTCTTCATACCTTGAGAAAGCTATAGCGGTGCTCAGTAGGACCCTAATGTCGACTAATTGTTACTATGCTGCCGAGTCGCGGTATTTTTGTTTGTTGGGGGAGAAGCTGAGGTCAATTTCAGGGATATTCTCCCCCGGCCTAATGTGCTTCCGTGTAGTTTCAATCTGGTCAGTTCGAGAAAGCAAATGCCAAACTCGCATACCCCGAGAGCGCATTCTTCTGCTTATAAATGATGCTCGCTTAGGTGGTTAGGTCCTCTCCCTAGCCCGGGGAATTTACTATGTTGCGCTTTCGCCTCACGCGGCGTGGAGGCCCTACGTTGCATTGATGCAAGCGTTAGCAGATATGTGATTCGATCCGCGGAAGTGCCATTCGATAAGTCCGTCCCTTCTTGAGCACCACAGGAGGTTCGAATTGTGGCTGGTTATTGCTCTCATGACGTGGGAATGCGAGTTGGCCCGCGCGGCGATGCTCTACTCCCTATCCCAGCTCTACGGTCGTAGCGACGTCGCTGAGAACATACGTAACTGGTTGGCTGCTTGAGGTTACGTCGATCTTCAGTCTATGGGCCGCTTCTATTGCGACCTATGAGTTATTTCAGACCACGGGGCTGGTAGCAGCTCCCGGTACTCTAGATCGCTCGTTGAGGTGGAGATGTTTAAGCAGCAATCACGAGAGTGCGGGTATCAACCTGATCATCATGGTAACGGGACAGTTCCGCTGTGTCCTCGCGTCGTCATCGCTTGAATGTGGGTCCGGCCCCTACTACGTACTGATCCTAGCATCGGCGAGTATCTCGTATTTTGCGGGGGATATGTTATGTTTGCTTGCGACCTTGTCTGGCGTCGTTCTCGGGATCACTCCGTCACTGTACATCAGATTGCAGAGGATAGGCCCACTCTTAACCAATTGGCCGTGTACGCCCCTAGGGCGAGAGTGAAGCCCTAGTCCTCGACATCCATAGACTGTGTCGATGTGTCAGGCTTTGCCTGACGAAAGTGCGTCGATGGGGCCAGGTCCCATAGTAATCGGCTCTCGTTCCTGGCGATCACGCAACCCTACGTTGGTGTTGACTATATCGTACTCTGGCACACCCGACCAGCGAGCTATCAGGGATGAACGGGTCTTCGGGTGTAAGACAGCGTGCCTTGACTCTTCATACAGGTGACGAATTGGCGTGCCTCGGGTGTGTGGCAGCGGATATGAAGATATGTAGCTGTAGCGCGTGTTTCCTTTTTTCGGTTGGGCGTTGTTTTTTGATGAGAAGGCTAGTCATTCGATGGCGTACGCGCTGCTGTGGTCGGTTGTGTATACTTAGACCAGGGCCGCGCCGGGTTTTGACGCCTGGTAACGAGTAGACTGGGGTGTGGGAATGACCGGGGTATGGTGCTAGAGAGGTGCTGTCGACGGGGGTGGCGTAGTCCGGACTGATGCACGTGCGTGGGTAGCACGGGACATTGTTCCTCCCGTTCCGTTGACGAATACATCCTGACCATTACTCCCCTCGAGCGAACTTCGGCAGGACCCCTAGCGAAGATATTGTTGCCGATCTTCCGGGCGTCCCAAGGCTACTGCGTCGCGTGGTCGCGTGCAGTAGTCGGCGTCGGCCCGTGGGGACATTAGCGGCCTAACCACGAGCATTGATGCGACACCTGACTCATTGGGACAGGCAGGGATTGCTAGTTCGACATCTTCTATTGGGTGATCCGTGAGGTGGAAGTGTTCATAGTATTGAAGTGCCCTCTCACTGTGGTGCGCCATTTGTTACTGTTCATTGGGGATGCTGGTCTAATAGCTTTCTTATGGGGTGGTTTCTGAAGCAACGACAGTTTCTGCGAGTTCACTATGCACGTACGTCCGTTGGGCTGTGCGCGGGAGGTACCTATCAGTTAGTTTTAGAGACGGTCAAGCTTTGAAGCTGGTATAAGACATCCTGTGCAGCAAGGTGGAGGACTAGGGAGGCTTGGCCCAGGACACCTTACCCCCCCACCTATTTCGGTTCTTGTGTGTGATACTTAACGATGTACGGAGGACCTCCTCTCTGAGTATCCGGTTTTACTAGGACTTTCTCATGGCCTGAGCCTGTTATACTTTGTGATCAATTAGGTGTGGTCCATAAGAGCTGTTCAACCGTCTCAGTTAATCTGCGCTCCTTGTAGGATCGTAACCTTTCTGTGCTTATGATGTCATCGTTCGGTAGTATAGTGCGGCCTTGCATGGGGGGGTGTTAATCTTGTGTGAAAGCAAGACCCTAAGCAATTAGAGTGTGCGGTACTCCCGTTTATGCGTAGAAAAGCCGTCAGTGCCTGTTGCAGTTCGCAGGTCAGGGGGGGGTGCTCAGGGTGGTCATCAATGTGTGAGTACCTACTGTCCGTCCAGCCTTGGTACTATCTTTTCCCTTCCCGCACGTCTCTATTGCAGCATACTTTTGGAGGTCTGCAGACCGCGAAGATGATTGCGCACATGGCTTTGTACTACGGAAAGCCTAAGGTCATACTCGACCGTAGGCGGCTTTGTTATGCGTCATTTTGTTACCTGCGGACTCGCGGACGTAAAATTTGCTTCCGTCATCTTTGGAGCTGCCCCCCACCCTGCGTTCTTGTCCTCCTTCACGGGCTTTGGGTTCTGGATCGGCCATCTGATGTAACGCTGTTGCGACTCTAGTGTAGCCGGATCAGCGGGTTTGGACTACGTAGCTTCAGTGGCGGTCCTGTTCATACGATTCGATGCCGACAAGACGGCGTGACGCGATTACTTGTCTGGCTTGTCTCCTTTCCCTGAATTGTGAGATCCCATTGTTCCTTGCGAGGAGCTCGGTCTTGTGCGATCAAGCGAGCGTACGTTTTCGGATGAGGGATCGGAGAAGTAGTCGTATGATGGTGGTAGAGGCTACTGATCATATCTGGAGGGCGCGGGAGTTCATGCCGTCTGTTTTGCAAATGACCTCGTGTTTGAATGACCATGGCATGTGCCGTGTTATCGAGCGTGATTTCTGCGGGTAGGTGAGTTTTCTTGCCACACTACAATCCCTAGTAGACTAGCTGCGTCTTCCGGGGAAGAGAAGCAACACGGAGTGGCCTCTGAGTAAGCTGTGGCGGCTTTGATCGGAGACCACGTTTTTTCTTATCAAAACATGCCGTGACAGGTTCTTTCATGGCCCCCATACCGACAAATCTGTGAAGCGAGTCCATGGCTTCTGTCGTATCGGATTCCTTGTCCTCGAGGCTCCGGCGCGCTTAGTTGTCGACAATCCTCATCACGCTCGTTCGTGTGTGGTTCCGGACCTTGACTATTCATACTGCTGGGGGCTGATTTATCATGTTCTTTTGCCTATACGACGCATCCATACAGCTTCTGTGCTAGTCGGTTTGGCCTTGCTTTTGAGTGTGGCTTCGGTTGGGTCCTAGATACGTTATTGCTTGCGCAGAATCTTGCTTGCCAAGATCTTCCTCTGGCGTCTCCGTGGGCTGACCGTGATGTTATGATTGTGCCGCGGTGATTCATTGATGAATTGAATCTTGCTTCGCGTTCTCCGCGTTTTGGTCGGTGCTACTAATATTCGTTACGGCAGAGAAGTCTGGTGCCGAGTCCGAGGCCCGTGACGCCGCTTTTTAGTTTATCCCCCGAGTACTTCGTTTGACGAGAGGGTAGTTTGCCCTCTAGCTTTAAATTTTCATTCTTCGTTAATGATGTTTTAGCTACGTATTGTAGTACCCGATGTTGCATTCCAGCAGGGGCTACTCGGCATACTTTGACTACTGCTCATACTGTCGGATTCTTATTGTAATTTTTTACTTGCATTTCGGGCGCGTGTCCTTCCGATTGCTCATTGTATGGCGTAAGACAAACACTATGTTTCGTCTCGACTGATGAGCGAGCCTTGATCTATTGATTGCCTCTACCGGCAAACCCATATCCGGTCATGCGCGATAGATCCATCTTAGCTACGGGGAGGCGACCCAATGTCTATCAATTACTTCTGGTGCCAATATTTATTGAGGATACAGCGGCTGCCGTCACTACCATTTGCCTGGGGGACGCATGCTAACGCAGAAGAAACGCTGCGAGTTCGCCAATTAGCTCTCTGTGTATAGTATCTAGAGCTCCCGACTTGTTTCGATACGGGTTCTCTATGTCATGTCAGTAGCGAGCCTATGTTTCTCCAGCCAACGTTAAGTCGGGAGATAATGTATGCTTGAGTTGCGATCCTTCGTGATGACGTTGTTTTACTCACTACTCGGGCTATCAGTCTAGTTTGCTCCCCGAGCGTCAAGTTGATCGCCCATATTGCTCTTCCAGCTCTGCTACAACATTCTGGTTTACAAAAAAAGGTTTAGGGATACGAAGCTCAGATACACCGTGATCGACCGGTCGCGCGGTCCACTCACAGGCCTCGATTCCAGAGCTGTTCCAGTGTTGCGGTACCGTTAGCGCACACTTTTCGTGTGACGGTTTACTGTTGGTATTCGTGCATCGCCCCGGGGAGTTCGCTCTCCGCGTTGATCCGTAGTATAGTGCCAACGGATAGGTTTCGCGAATCGACGTACGAGTCCGTCTCTCATTGTAGCGATCGCGTACTCTGCGGCTGATGTTCCCGAAACCAGACCTCTGTCCTGAGCGGCGGACTGCTGGAGGTGCTACGTGCTCATCATGGCTGTGTGAACTCAGTGAATCGCGTGTGTATTCTGTCGTTGCCTAGGAGCTCATGTACATTTCGTTCGCGATTATTACTAATTGGGACTCCATCGTTGACTTAACTCACGTGCTAAGGCGTGCGTTCAACTCTCGTCCTCAGGTCCCATCAGTGTGCGATGCTATACAATTCTCGGTGGGGGCGGCGTCGCGCGTTCTGAGGCAGAGCGGAGCGCGTAGATGACGTGATGGAGCGTGTAGCTCCCAGTTGCGGAATCTCTATAATCCTAGAGTGGCCGGCGCGGGTATCCGCCATTAGTGTTGAAATGTCGGGGAGGCGTTTTGCGTACGCGGACGTGCTCCCCATCGGGCGTCTGCTTTAATATGTTACATCTGAAATCGCGAATCCGGGATTTGTTTTCGGGTGGATGACTATGTATCCGATACCGATAGAGGCGTCGCTGCACGGCAGCTGCTTTTACGGTGGAGACCCAGTGCTACGTGGGGCCATAGACTAGACAGTGGTATTTCCTAGCGGATTCGATGATTGGCTGTTGCTCTTGACTGTCATTGGTGCTTCTATCCCATTGAGGTCGGGTCCGATGGGCAGCGACGGTTCACTGTACTATGATGCGGTCAGCCTCTGGGGCTACGTGGATGTCATCGTGGTTCCCTGAGCCGCTAGAGCGGTCCCGGGTCTTAATCGGAGTCTTGCACTCGAGACGTGACATCGCCGGACCTGATAACTCCTTCGGAGTACTTAAAGAGAACTTAAAGAGATTGCTCAAGAACGATCTTCTTGTCTGGGCTTTTAGTATCGCGTGGTTCTGCTGTGAGGCGCCGGCACCAAGTGTCACGGATACTATAATTCAGCGCGTCTGCGTCTTTGGCGCACGAATTGAGCTAGTGCCGAATGTGACCGTTCGCCTCAAGTTTCTACGCCTTGCCCTTCCTGTTGAGCATCGACCCGTCACAAATTGACAGACGGATCGGGCTTGGACTTCTTCTTATTGTGAGGATCTTATATGACCTATCCGCCAGCGTCATTACTCTGTCACTTAGGCTTCGATGCTCATAATTATAAGCTTCGGAGCGCCGTCGAGGCCGAAAACGTCTGGAAGGTCGTGCCCATCGAGTTGCTTTAGGGTGCACTATGAGGCTATAACCTGTCGCCTGTTGTGGCGGGTACTTCGACTCTGACGCCTTGTGGAGGAGAGGTGAAGGATCCGGAATGGGAGACGGCCGCTCCTTCCGGACGCCGCCTGGGCCGCCGTTATGGCTGTTCAACGTAGCTTCGGTAGCTGAGAGATTGGACATCTCACTGATTTCTTTGATGTCCCTACTCTGTGGATTTGATTGCTTGACTTAGAATCCAGGGCATAAGGTCCAGCCGGAGACCTGCTCTGGACCAGCTGTACTGCGTGAGTCATGTGCTGAAGCGAGAGTATGTGGGGAATCCGGCTAGATCGCTATGTCTAAGGTAATAATCTATTTGGGGAGAGAAATCCGGGTTGATGGACAAAAGCAGAGACACGCAACAGGTGTAGCATGCTTGCGTCCCCGCTAGCGACGTTTCCGAAGCGCGCGGCCACGCCATGCTTGCCTGCATGGACCAGAGCCTTGCGTCTTGGGACGGGTTCTTTTCTCTTCAAGTTACGCCACGTAACGGCAGTTCGCCGGCGCCGTCTTTCTTTTATGGCCCTCCATGCGTGATGATTCGTTCGTATAGTCTTCGGGTTCGTCCATCGTATTCGGCGAGTCGTTGGTCGGACAGGATTTGTGGATCGGTCGTCCCGTGAGGCTTCGCGGCGACGCCTTTGCTATCAAGTAAGGTTTCCTGTACGGTACAACGCAGTTCCAGGAGCGTTTAGAGATTCGCGCGTTCCCTTTGCGGTCATTCATCCTCAGGCCTCTTGGGGTCTCAGTCAGGACCTCCCTCATGACACCGTAGCGACTTGACAGTGAGCAGAGGGGACGAGACTAAACTTATTTGGTGCTGAGGAATCTCTGCTTGCTGGTCTCTGACGATTCTTCGTCCTCCCCGTGCGGTGGTCGCTCCTCTATGCTCGGTTTCAGGATATCGCATGCCTTGAGAGATGGGTTTCACCGATCTCCTCACCTACGGATTCCATGATAATGTTAGACAGTTCTTGATGAGATCATGGTGATATCCCTAGTAGGAGACAGGTGTGAAAGCATGCATGCCCTTTGGAGGCTTATATCTTTTGGTCGTAACAGGTGACGCGTCGGCGAGTATATGGTGACTAGAATTGAGTATGGATGACCGTTCTAGTGGCGGGTAGACGCTAGTAGTTCGGGGCGTCTAACTTGCTGGCTTCCTCCGAACCGTTCGGCATATACTTTGGAGCCGCACTTGTCCCACTCATCTTGAGGCTGAGATGTAGAAAGTCGGGGCGACCTCAGAAGATGTTCGCGACTGTTTCGTATCTCAGACGTGTTTATCATAATAGTTCTCTACCGGGTACATCAGTTTGTTGCAAGTTTACTTCGTACCTGTATGGAGCGGACATGCCCGCAAAAGGTCGAGTAGTTCAGGTTGCGATTGAATGTTCTCGGCGATCGCGGGTGGTTGGGATAGTTCGGGTTGTGCACGTTCCACGCTCGTGCTCATTTGACGGTCTGGACTGGCAATGAGTCCTCGAAATCGTCGCCCTCACTGGCAAGTCGTGGCGATGAGTGCCTACCCATAAAGGATATCGCGTGATTGATTCGGGCACCCGCCTGACGCAATAGGACTTATCGCCTGACGTACGCTCGTCCAACGGGCGTCATAGATGCATTTGGTACCGAGAGCACCATCGCTCAGTCCTTGGCGTTGGGGGAGGCACCCTACCCGGCGTTCCTAGACATTCAGGTGTTAGCAATTCCTATTAGTATGACGTGGGTGCCAAGAGAAGAACAGCGGGTATGTTGAATATTGGCTTTAACGAGTGAACTTAGTCGTGCCTTGTTTCGGTACTTCCATCCTCGCTGATACTATATACTTCCGTATTAAGCGCTTCTTACTCGGACTTACCCTGGACCCGAGTTCCTCTAGTGACGCTAGTACGACTTCTAGATGGTGTGTATAACTCGCGGGTATGGTGCCGCTTCGATCGGTTCTTGTACGCAAGCCAGACCATTATCTCGCTGGGGACTGGCTTCAGCGTATCTGTGTCCTTTTAGGCCTCGTGCTGAACGCTGAGAAGTGGCAATATTTTTTGTCCGTATGCTCGAGGGGACTAGTTGCTGTCGGTGAGATGACCAGATATTGGTGGCAGGGGTTTGCTGAGGTCGACACGCGCGGCGAGAACGTAAGTAGAAGTGAAGCACTGGTGATGGAATACTTGGCCGGGGTGTTGGTACGACTTAGTGGCACGGCCCCCCTAACGTTCCTCTTTCACGTTGGGCCTGAGTCTGGACTACCCAAGCTGCTGCCACTCGCCTGTGTTGCAGCTGTGCTAGCTGCCTTTCTTGAACCTGGGCGAGTGTTGATACACGCCTCTCGACTAGTGACGGGTGGATCGGGTTCGTCTGGTATTTGCTATTTCGCGGATAACTAGCTTTTTGCTAGACTATTACTAGCGCTCCTTCTTCTGGGAGTTCTACCTCGGCCCGGCCGCGAGTCTAGCTAACGATGTGCACCCGCTAATGCATCGGCTCGCCATCGGAAGCCATCTACGTTGCCAGAACTAAGACGAGGTCGTCGGTGCTTCCAGACATGCGCTCGTGTTTGCCGTGTATGACGGAGCTCAGGCTTGCCCGTGTGCCATGGCGGCCGTTATCTGCGCGTCGAGCCATGGATCTATAAGTGTGCTAATTCTTGCGGGAGCTCTCCTTGCGGCACAGCTGGCTTGTGCAAGGGACGCATGTGAGCATCGGTTGTCCCCTTTGCTACCCGTGTCCATCGGTGCTCAGCGAGTGTTAGTGGTCCCAACGGTGGTATAGCGGAATATAGCTGGAGTACCGGATGAGGCCGTGATTTATGTGTCGCTTGCTGGAGCTCTTGATCAGGTGAGCGTTGTTTGTTTGTATGGGCAGCTACGCGGCTACGATGTAGGGCCAGATGTGCGGACTGTTTCGGAGGACCTCTATTAGTGGGACGAGTCTTGAAGTTTATAATCGCAGCCTATTGAAAGCGGGGTAGTCGCATAAAGCGGTGCTCAGGAGGTTATGTCCGAGAGGCAGCGGCTTTAATAGCACTGATAGTGCCTGTCTCTACAGGCTCTGTCGGTGGTCCGTTGTACCGTATGGCTTACTGTTTTTTGCTACCAATTTGTTATGGGGTGCGTGACGGACGGAGTTGGTTGCTGTCAAGTCGATCTGAGGGAGGTCGAGAGTTCGTAGCTACTGTAGCGTCTGTGTATCTTGTTAGTCCGTGTTACGCGCTTCGGTATCGCGCGTGCATGGGTCTTAGTGTCCGCCACACTGGCGCTGACCTCGGGTCACCGCTACCCCATCACGATCCTAGTTGTTCGGTTTAGGGCGCCTTCCTTATAGGGGTGGGTCTCGCATCCGGCTTTTTCCTGGAAAAGCAAGTCCGTTGACGTAGTATCGCTCCGACAATTTAGCGGGTTTCTCTCGTGAGCATGGCAGAAGTCCGTGTTGTTATCTCGCAAGGAGATACGTTCGTGTGGAGGGGTATGCGACCCGTCTAGGCCAGTCTTCCCTGTCGTCCTGTATGAGTGCTTGTCGTTGTGTACTAGTCCTGCGATGAAGACATGGGCCCGGCTAACTGTCGTCTCACTGATAGGTGCTGTGGCTTGTCGCCCAATTCATGTGGTGGCGCGGATGTGTCGGCAGGCGGCGAGGGCGGGCGGCTCTGTGGCGTCGAGTGCTCGGCCCGGCTTACGGGCTTGCTGTTATCTACATATGGCGAGTTAGTAATAAGCTATTCTGTTCGCGGTGATTGTGTACATGCGGCCTGTGCGCGGGGAGTACCTTTCAGTCTGACCTCGGACGAAGGTAGCATCACCACTTAGTGCCCTCATATCTCACTGACAGGAGAGCTTGATATAATTTTTGGGTCAGGCGGTTGGTGTAGGCTTCAGCGAATCGAGCTCGCCCGTTAGCACGCGAGAGTTATTAGTAGTCCTGATGCGGAGTCCACTATGCTGCGAGCGGCTTTCAGTCGTTGCGGCTAGGCCCGTGCTACGGTCTTATTCCTCAACATATCGGCGGTGGCGGCAGCGGCATTCTCATTGGCCTTGGCTATCGCTGTGGGCTCGTGTGAGCTTTGCGCACCTCCCCTGTTTCGTACATTGAGTCGGCACGTCTTGTCGGTCAGTTTCACACCGTCGATGCCCCAGCCTGTAGAGCCGGCTGTTTTCTGTCATTTATGCTTTAGGCTAGCGCTGTGCTTTCCAATCTAGTGACGGGCGCGGGAGATATCTTCTCTACACCTCATGATCGAAAATTTCGTGTAATCTAGACGTGTAGCGCGCCGCCGTGGAGACGCGAGGCATGCCGTCGGCATGAGAGCGCATTGCGACGACATTGCCTCTGGGGATTTTTAGTACACACGGTATACTGCCAGTCGATAAGTACTATTCCGTCAGTAGATTTATGCCGCTCTCAGGGTCAAGCGTGCGCGCCGACTCAGCGTTTAAGCTGTTCGTCTAGGCTATAGCGCTCGCCAACGCGAAGTTACGTGGAGAAGATGGGCTTGGACATTCCCCAAGACACTAAGGAGCAGTTTTGCTAGGAATCCTATCTGTTTGGTTAAAGACTTGCGTGGCACGGCGGACCGTCGTGGCTGTGTACTGCCAGGGTTAGCTGTTTAATCTCTGCTTTTCGGACCAGCCCCTCGTTGTGAATGACGTCCGGCCGAAAATGCAGGGGCGTGCAGGGACACAGGCCTAGGTTATTAGGATATACCGAAGGTCTCCATAATGTGACTATTTATCCCAGGCTTGTAGCGGGAGTAGGAGTTGCGGCGCTTCAGTGGTTTTCCAGAGAAAGACAGCCGAGTGGCGATGAGGGACATCGCCAGCCTCAGTTGCCACTTGAGCGGGATGCCTGTGCGCGGATGAATTTTCATCAGAGATGTCATAAGGAGCTGGGCGGATCAGGTGCTAAAAATAAGCCGTCGTTTCATTGAGTTTCGTCGGAGTGTCGACTTGGAATCGGGGAGTTGGCATTGACGGATCTGGTTTGGTTCACAGCCGAGCGAGTTTGCGGTGGAAGATGCCGGCTGTGGCGGTAGGGTTACACGCTGCTTACCGAGCCCGACCAGGGCCTAAGTTCGGAACTTCCTCTCCAAGGAGCCGTGCTCCGGTCGGGCGAGTTTAGGCTCTGACCGGCGTTCGAGGTGACCATGATTGATAGACAAGACAATGAGGTTTTGAATGTGTCGTACGCTACTTGCTCTCCCGTGCGTTGCGTCTTAACGTCATCAGGCACCGAGTGAACACCTGCGTACTCATGCGGTGGGTTTAGGAATAACACCTCGGCGACAGCGGGGTGATCAGAGGGTGCTATCCCATTCGGGGGCGAGGGACCTAGGAATAAGGACTGTTGGGCACTAATAGTCCGGGGCGATAGAATTTTGCCGCCTCCTGGTTTAGGGTATAGTTGGTGCGTAATTGTAGCGGTGCACTTATTTGGTCTTTGCTTGGGGCGAGCGTCGTTAGAGATTGGTGGGGGCGTAGGAACTAAACCTCGTGTTAATGCATGAGAGTGATAAATTCGGGACTTCTCGTGTTTGCTTCTGTTAAACCGGTCGGATGGATATTGCATCGGTGAGTTGACTATGAACTGTTTGGAGCCTATGGACTCAACAATTTTCGGGTAGAATAAGCGTGGACGAGGGCCCGACCTACGGTGTTCCCCAATGTTAGAGCCAGTACCTCTCCTAGACGCGTCGTTATCATCGCGGCGCTGCAATCATTCCGGCGTACCGCGATGACGTATTGAAAATGATAGATAGTCTAAGAAATTCATGGCCATGTGGCTGGCGCTTTATCGTGTTAGCATAATATCAACCGACCCTAACGGAATGGTGGTGCATAGATTTATACGCCAGCCAGTCATGAGTCTTAGTAATGTCCAGCGATTAGAAGTGGTGTCGGCTGTGATGGTAAGCGGCTCCGGGAGTCAGTTGTCAACAGCTCTTGCAAGAGGTCGTTTGCGTGCGTACTTGCTGAGGTCGAGTATATCCATGCACTGAACAGTACGGATGGTCTCCGCCGTAGGTCTGCATTCAGATGGGCAGGAGTGGAATTGGATGCCTGAGGTGTCGCGAGTCGGAGGTGCAGTGGTTGTGACGGGTTATGTCCGATTTGACGGTTGTTGTGAATGGTCAGAATTCGTGGGCTCCTACGTTAGTATCCCCAACCCTGGTGCCAAACGAAGAGGCTATAATAGTAGCTGGTTCTAAGGGTCTATCAACGGTTCCCTTTCGTCCTCATTCTAAGCATAGACCTTTAGTTAATTGCGGTTTTGTGAGGCGTAGTGAGGTGGACGCTGCACGCGGGGGATTAGTAGGAACATCGACGGTAAGCCGCCGTCCCGGTATCAGATAGATGTCTGGCGGATTGCTGCATCAGTGAGAGCCCGGGCTGGGGGGAGGCCGTCACGTCGTACGCTTTCGTTAAGTAGTACGGGAATGATTACCGCTGCTATTAAGGCCTCCGTTGGAGGAAGAGCGACTCAGTCAAGCTCGCTTAGTTATTGGGGCCACATGGCCGGCACGGGGGGGAGGTAGACGCTTAAACACACGTCCCACATTGTGTGAGAAGGATGTCTGGTACTGTGATTACGGGGGCTAGGGTTGAGTTAGACGGGGGACAGTGAATGTCCGTGTGATGCCGGGGGGTGTTGGCTGGGCAGGTTCAACGAACGCGCACGGGTCTCGGCTTCTACGTATACCTTATGTACGTAGTTCTCTTAAACGCTTGGCAGCTTATGTTGTCAGTATTTCGGCCTAATGTTGGAACGTAGCGCCTCTAACAATGGCGTAACTCTTCATTAAGTAAAGAGGGAAGTAAGTCGAAACACTGTCTTACGGGGGATTTCAAGGTGTCCTGTGCTAGCTAATTGGCTTGTTTTTCTATGTCTCCAGGTAATTGTAATTTACCTCCGTGTGGCACCGAGAGCTTTGGCTCAGGGCTTGTAGGGGCGTTGATTGGGGGTAGGCCGAATGCAGTCAGCGGTGTGAGGGCGGCCAGGTTCATCGTACGAATGCGGCTTGTTATCTGAGTACTCCCATTGTAGGTTGGGCACGGACCCATAGATAGTCCAACTAGTTGAGAGTCCACATTAACGATGAGCATATCTCGGGAGGGTTGACTGTGTGATTTTGGTCACTAAAATACACGTGCCCAGTGTGTCCGTTCAGGCGGGTACCTGATTGGTCGGAGGAGGTTTAAGTGGGCTTATCGCGAGTACCTTCGGGTAGAGGAGAGAGGAGGGCTTCCGACTACTCCTGTCGTGGGGTTATGACTACGCACTACCAGTGGATTTCATGCGTGGTAGTTGTTCCTGCGGCCTGAGTGATTCCCGTAGGCACTCTGTAGGTTTACGGTGATAGGTAAGGATTGACATGTTATTTGTGTTGATGAGGGTGTTGGACGTCGGTTTCAACTCGGGGTCAGTGAGGGGTGCCCGGTTTGGCGCGCACGAGTATGCGGCAGGGCGAGTCTTCCGTGGACTAAATGCTCTGCTTTGGAGCGCCTTTCTTGCCGGGTCCTTCCGAGCCAGTCGCAAAAGGTGAATCGCCCCCGACGCAGGCGAGGATGCAGATTTCGTGAGCAGGGAGAGACGTCAGTTATGTCCCACATGGCGCGTCGAAGGATGGAGCTTCCCGGGGCTCGCGAAAAACTAACTGCGCCTGCCCGGGTCGGGCCATTTATTCTTACGGACCCTGCTAGCTACGAAATCATCTCTGGTACGCCCGGTTCGCAATGGCTGCCGTCCGGGTGTTCTTGGGATCCGTTGTTTACCGCTGTCTCTTCCCCGCGTATCTCGTTGCCCGGACTCGTGAGGTTGAGAGATCACCTTCGTGCGCGCTGCCGCACGTTTGTACACGCGTAGCTCTCATCTGAGTGGCGGCCGTGAGGATCTGTTTTCGATGCTCGGGGTACCTGCCTTGTGCTTCAAGGTCAGTACAGTTGTTTGGTCTTTTCGCGTATTCTTGTGGTGCGTGTATCTGTCGCTTGTTGGGAACGCGAGCCTGGTGAGATGGCGCAGTGAGTTTGGCTTGCGCGTGTCTGTTTCGAGCTGTTCGCCGCTGTGCGGGTCAGCTACAAAATATGAAATGTGGTATCTTGGGGATCATGCTATTGGCGATTTCAGTTTGTTACCCAATCTTCAGTGCCTGGTTGGGCGTCTGCTCTCGGTGCGTCAGACATAGGGTAGGCGATGCGACAGGGGCTCGTTAAGTTGAACAAGATGAATGGGTGGCGCTGATTCTTTGGCCCGGTGCCCTTGTTAAGGAATCTAACGGGCGCATGGAAGCTCGCTTGGCGCGGTTTGAAGCGGTGCCTGTATCTAAAGCACCGTGCATGAGCGATTAGAGGTCTCATTGGGTGAAATGCAAGTCGGACGTTTAGTTGGCGATCTGTTATATATTGTGGCACTCACGCATCTGCTTTGTCTTCCGGCTATCACTCGCGCGATGGCCTAGGGGTTTCTTCGTAGAAGTTGCGCCATAATTTATCGTGCTGGCCGGTCGAACGACCTTGATCCTCATTACGGTCCTTGCATCGTCTCCAGGCTAGTCTTTTAGGGGGATATATGAGCGTTAGCGCTGCACGTGCGTCCGGAGGACGGGAGGTAGAAATTCTCGCTTTGCCCCATTTATCTCCAGGTCTTAGTAGCCAGGATGTTGGTTGCCCTTGTCCGGCGGATTACAGTCAGGGTCAGCCGTCGGTTAGTATGGACTTTCCTTGCCGATGGGGGACGAAGTCTCTGTATAGCGACAGATACGGCGGGCCTGTCTGTTGTGCCTCCGACCTTGTAGGGCAGGTTAGTATGTGATACGTCTAAGAATTCTTCCACTACCAATTGGTAGTGCGAATCAGGACGACTTGTATCACCGCCCAGTTGCGGACAAACACTCTGACTGAAGGCTCAACGACGTATCGGCGAGGGCATGCAGTCAGCGGACTGACGTGGCGTACAGGGTTGGTTACTAGGGGGTGCCGCTTCTATTTCGATAGACAGTTTTTGTCTCATACGCTGGGACTATGTCGCAGCGTAGGATCCGTTACAGTTTGTCCGAGCGGTCCTCGTTCTTATGTTGATTAATAACCGTCGCGTGTGGCATTGATGGGGGATGCGGATGCCTACTGAGCGTCGCGTAGAGAGTTATCCAGTATTCACTGCTAGCGGCTGTTGGTGATACTGAAGGTGCGTAGACATGGAGCGGGCGAGCTCGCTTCTTGCCAACTCGGCGAGTCTTATGTGTGAGGAGTTTAGGTAGATGGGTTCGCTGTTTTTATGGTTCGACCGGATGTGTTGTCGTTGGGGTCTCGGGTCGCAGCTGAGTTATACTATGCTGACGGATGGTTGCTGGTTGTGGCATAGAAACAGATTTTTTGCCCAGGAGAATGAGCGCTTATGGTCGGCGTCAGTCGTTACTTGTTCTCCTCATGGGGCGAACGATGTTGGACGACGTCTATGAGGTCCCCCGTTCGTCTAGGCGATTTTCCGGTTTCGTAGCTCGGTGGTTGGTGGGGGAATGTTTTGAGTGTTAGACGGGAGCTGGCTGCTTGGTGGGTATCCACAGTATCAATGCCTGCCGAGGCGGGCGATTGTGACCTGTTTGGTCGATTACGCCTAGGGGCTGTAAACCGGCGCGCTGATTCTAATTCCTGGGGTTTACCCCTCATGCGCTGCTAGCCGGGGATCGCAAGCCAGGTGTGTTGGGCTCACGTTTCGATAAGTTCCCCGTTGCTTCGTGAACTCGGGATAGAGGCGACTTTGGCACCGCCATACGGGTCCAGGGAGCGGCGGTGTATGCCGTCGGTTTATGCATCCCTTGAACCTAAATAGACCCCTGGTGTCGCTTCTAGCCTATGAGCGAATCCTCGTGACTTGCTGGCCCCTCTGGACTATTCCTCCATATTTTGGCCAGACTCCGGACCTACTTGCTTTCACGGTATCTGCCCGTCGTCACAACGAGGCGTGTTGTCATCTAGGTGAGGTGCCGGATAGCCGACAGAGTGATTCCGAGCCGAGTAGGTGGTGTATGGAGAAGCCTTGCGCCCTTGCTAGGCTAAGAGGCTCCGGACGGCATTCCGGATTGGGTCATGCTTCCTTATAGTTATAGCGACTGTGTGGTGGCGTTTCAGGCAGTCGAATCACATAGCACCGGGTGTTAGTGGAATAGTGTAGGCGTTCCATCTTTTGTACTAGCGTATAGCCAATTGGATAGGCTCGTCGATCGTCTTGATCTCTCTCGCCATGTGTTCGGAAGCACTGGACAGACGCTGGAATCCAAGCCGTTCTTGGATCCGGTAGAATAGGCGGGTCGCGGGGTTGTTAGCCGGACGTAGGCATTCTCTAATGTCTCGCAGACATTGGACCTGCTCCCACCACCCCACCTGACCGCAGCCGACGGTAGGTGTTTAGCCCTCTCGAAACGCGACCCCGACTATGTACGCTCCGACCAGTCACTGACTTTTTCGTTTCGTTTCGTAAGCATGCTAGAGAATCTACTTCGAAGGGCCTTTATATTAAAGATTTAACTCGGGAGGCTGCCTCGTGGTGGATTGTATTATTATGCGTAGTTTTTTTTCGGGCAAATGGCGCGCGGCCGAGATCGCGTTGTGCGGCTCCGGCCGTCTAGCCTACTCGTGTACGATGATCATATAAAGGGCGCAAGTGGCCCACGTGGATAGAATGCTGAGGCACTTAGCGTCCTTTAGACCCTGTAGCGTCGGCTGTGTCAGCGTTGCAGGTATAAGGGTCGGAGAACATGGCAGCAGGTTACCAACGAATGACGAAAGTTGGATAGACCGTGTGGTCGGCGGGGTAACGGATGATTGCCTCGTTATAAAGACTCCTTCACTACCTAAGTCTGTGGTTATTCTGGTATACGGCTAAAGATGCAGCACATGTGGGGACTACGTTTTTTTATGATCGGGGGACAGCAGGGACTTGGGTACGTGTGGGGAGTTGGTCGGTTTGCCTTTGCTTGGTTTCCGAGTGGCACAGGGTGCTATCCCCACATCGACCCTGGTAAGAATACCTAAGAGCGATTCCGCGCGACCCATGACTCCAACCACGTCAACTAGCCTAGGATTTTGACGAGCACGTTTAGCTCGAGTCGACGTGGACGACGCCTTGTTTATATACGATGAGTTTTGTGGGCAACAGTCGGGGATACTGGACTATTTCCTGGACCGGGCATCGGTGATTTCCCAGCATAAGATAAGTGGTTTACGCGAGGGCTCCTCTACGGTGTTGAGCGGCTGGACAGGTTGTGTGCGCTAACCCTTACGTTGGGAGGGAGGGCGTGTTCACTATGGAACCCAATCGCGTGTCGGGGAAGTCAATTCTGTGATGATTAGCACGGAGCCATGGTCCGGCTTCAAAGTTTTTGTTGTGTTAGATTGTCAGACGGCGCCAGTTGATTAATATATCATGTTCTGACTTCTGTAGAGGTAGGTCGTGTGACAGGTATTGGTCAGGGACTAATGGTTTCTCGTTCCGTATCGCTCAATGAACCCGTACTGATAGTACACCGTGAAGGAGGGTAGATGGGAGTTGTGCGCCAGTGTTGTACGTCCATGACAATCAGTAGTCCAGCGGCGACGACCCGTCCTCGCGTTATACATTACTGTGGTACTGTGATCCGTGCTAGTAGATGCGATTCGTGAGCGCCATCTGTGGTACGTGTGGTGGCTCTGGAGTTTAGATAGCACCTGATCGGCCACCCGACGGTTCTCCTATTTTCGCAAATCCGGTTTTGTAGCTATGCGTGTATTCATGGCGTAGTTCCCAGTCACTTTTCTCGTGATTCTCCAGTACCCCTGAGGTTGGTGGAAGGCCGTATGGCAGCGTGTCGAAAGTCACCTTCCTGTCATAGCGGCGTCGTTGCTCGATTGTGTTCTGGCCGTCGTAGTCTAACCATTAAGCAGTTGCGGGTGTGGGAAAGGCCCAGTACTAAATACCTCAAAGCCTTGATGATCACATTCCATGGCCGTTTCTAACAGAGCAATAAGTCCCCTTACTGGTTCTGTTATTGAGCGATGCCCCCTCCCAGTTCTGGGATCCGAACGACTTTGGGGCGTCTTATAGACCTTTAGTCTTCTGTATTCTGCGCGTATCCCTGCGTGTACACGGAGTGGTTCCGTGGCATTTAGGCGGACTTCCGGGCAGCCCCCCTACACTATATACGACTATATCTACTGATTCTGCAATGGGGCGCCTGGGTGATGCTACTTCTGCTCTTTAGCCTGGCGCCTCTTAGAACGGCCTTTGCCTCGTCAACTAGTAATGATCTTATTTTTGTGATAATCGCCATGACAGTTAGTAGTGCAAGTACTGGTTGGCCCGATCAACCAATAGAGATTCGAGACGTAGCTAGGACGTCGAGGTGGCTATTTACCTCTGCCGACCCCCTCGAGGATGCCTGTGCTGGACTAGCGGTCTCACACTGCCTGACTGTTCTGCCAGGTTGTCTTGCGTAAGGTAACGTACCCCGTAGACACTCACTTCGCGAAGGCCGCGCTGTTTATCCGGTGCTGTCCTATGCCTGTTGCTGAACAGTGTGTAGCTGAAGTCCCGAGTCGCAGGGGATTCGAGAGTTCGTGCTGTTGCCTGGGCTGATCTGATCGCGGTACTTGACCATCTTGCTCGTAGAGAGCCTCGGCGATCCAACGTCGTGGCCTCGATTGCCGCGTTCAGCTGGGCGGTAATGCGCGGAGCTTGATTTGCCGGGCAGTCGCAGCGTGAGTTGTTATGACACCACCCCGATACTATGCTTACTGGCGCCTTCAATGCCCTTGCTCACCGTCCCCTGCCAACTTTGTCTCAGGACGAGGTCTTCGTTTTATTCTTTCGAAATAAAGGTGTGCTATTACGTTGCACCGTATGGGCCCTTTGCGGGTGGAAGTTATTTCGGTGCCAAGCAGGGAAGCGGTCTTTCGTTCCTGGTTAGAAGGTTGAAGATTCGCTAATAGAAGCGCGTGATCATACCATCCGGAACTCGGCTAGCGGTGGCTAGCGGAATGATGACGGCAGCATTGTGCTACGGATCAGGCTTGCATGGCGGCCGTTTCGCCATAGCTATCCACGGCACCACTTGTTTCGTCATGTCGGCTTTGCAGCGGCACTGAGTTTCCAGGTGGATAGCTTGTGGGGCGTTGTTTCTGGATCTGGTGAAGTGCGGCCTTAGTCGGCTCTCCTTCCGAAAAGGTTAGTTGAGAGGGATCAGGAGGCCTGATTCTTCCGTGGGGTAGTCTAGGAAACAATGATCGGGACTTGGTTTCAACTACTCGGTCTACACGCCAAAAGAGGTTGTCCAGGGGGCTGGCTGAGCAAGCTTTAGGGTATATGCTTCCTCAGCTAGTAGAGGTCTGTCACGTGTAGCAGTCTGCTCGCTCGTTGCAGCTCTCAGGCGTCGGGTATTGTCCATACCAGCGAAAATTCGTAAGTCATTCGGGACTGGTCGTAAGTTTTTTTCTTTCGTTGGGTTAGGGTTACGTAATGGGGGCTGGCTCCCCTTAGGAGCGCAGGGGCTGGGTGGGTAGGCTCGCGAGTTTACCGGGTCGGAAAAAGCGCGGCTTATCGTTAGGCGCTAGAAGTTCGGTGGAGGTAGTAGAGGGTAGAGAGCCCTATTTTCACTATAGTAGATTACGGTGCTAACCAGTTTTTCTTCTTGTGCCATTAGGCCACATGCTCCATGTGGAGTCATGAGCCGCGTGTTGGATACAGGAACGCGGTGGGGATGGTAGGTTGGTTGCAGATGTGTTGTTGTATACGCGCTCTAGTATATAATGAGGTGATGTGGGGTTTGTAAGTGCACTTCACGATGTGATACCTGGAGCTGTGCCTCTTAAAATAATGTCATCCGTAGTTTGGGGTCGGTCGAGCAGGGCTAGGTCGTCGGTCCCAAGTAGACCGAGACTGCGAATTCGTTACGATGGCGTGGTTAAGAGATGAAGCCGAGTTCGTGCCGCCTGCGGCGGGGGTATAACATGGAGCGTATGCATCATTAATGAAGATCTTCCGAGCCTCGCGTTCTGCTTCCTTTAGTTCCGAGGCCTTGTTGTCCTGCAGGACGCGGACCAGGGATTAGGAGTAATTCTCATGACTTGTGGGCGTTGCGTTGGAGTAGGGTCGTCGGGATTTAGCCGTGGTGGCGAGCAGGGGCTTCTGTTCCCCCCGACGCTCAGGTGGTGTGGCGCTGATTCTAGTTGATGGTGGATCGCGGGATGTTGGCCGTGTGTGAGGCCAGGCATTTTTCTAGTTCATGGTCATAGAATGTGGCTCGGGCCTGGCTGACGGTTGCATTATCGCATTTACTTCGCGATCCTTTCGCTTTGGCGTTAGGCGCGGGCGAGGTGCTTCGAGCGTATTAAGAGGGGTATTGGTGACTCGCGATGTGGGGTGACTGTCTATTCTGGGGGAGCAGTCTACGTTGGCGGCGCGAGCTCGTGTCAGTTTACATGGGGTTTGGTCTCGGGAGATGCTGGAGCGGAGGGGGACTCTACCAGGTAATCGAAGTGTGTGTTAGTCGGGTAGTGTACGCTGGTTCTTTGTTTATCTGTAGTTCGTGTGGGTCTTCGTTATTGGGATGTGTTGTTTTACTGCTGAGGTACGGATGAGCGCGTAGGGGGGTTGACTGTTGGTTTGTGCATAACTACTTGGGTGTTTGCCGTTTGAGTTCTGGCTTATCGGCTGTACGCGTGCGAGGCTGTTATAAATTTGGTATGGCTGGCCTGGGTTGGTACTAGAGTAAATGATATGTAGTGGCTGTCGCGGTTGGGAGCTTTCCAGCCTGGGCGAGCATATGGTTCTCTGGGGTGTTGCGGGGAGTAGGCGATGACTGAGCTCCGGTGGTATTGGCTGATGTGAGGGGCATTGAGTATTATTGAGGTTCGGCCGCAGTTATTCCGGAGCCTTGGTGCGGTTTGATTGGGCTCGCGTGGCTGGTTGTGGGTTTATTGCTTGTGATTTGCGTATTTGGCTGTGCGGTTTTTATCAGGTTGGCTTACTTCAAGTTGTTATTCGCGTGTGATAACTGGGATAGTTCCTAGTGGAGCTTCGGTCTAATAGAGTTTCAGCTGAGGGATCGTAGCAGGCGCCTCGTAAAAATCTTGCTCAATGCCGGATCGCTATACGAACCCGATTTACCTCAAGGCCCTGTTCGCATCCGACCTCTGTACGCCGATACTGGTAGTTGGAACTAACCGGTCCATTGTCCTGGGCGGATTGTTGGAGGTAATAGGTGGCGGCGGTAGTAACGCGCCGCTTGATGTAAACGTGGGTTAGCTCGGGGCTTCTCGATGGCGTCGTTGTGTGTATTGGGTTTAGAACAAAATCATCTGATGTGGGTCATCTAGGTGGCAATGTGTATCGGCCAAGTCCCGGAGGCAACTATGGGAGAATGAGTTTTGTGTTGAGATTGGTAGCTAGCGGTGGGCTCAATTGGCTTCAACCGTCGGCATATGTAACGTATTGTACGTTTGGTCTTTCTCATCTTCTGAGTATAGGGGAGGAGAGGTTCGCGAGAGCGTTGTTCTTTGTTGGATCTGGGTCGCCCAAGTGAATACATGTAGTGCGTATGATCTCTTAACAATATTTGAGGTTAGGGTAATGAGGGGATGTGAAGTAGTATCGGTTCCTGAAGCTTTTGTGAAATATTTCGAGTCCCATTGAGGATCGACCGCTTGGAGCACACAGGGTAACGGCACGGATATCGTCCGATTTGGAGGAACCTGACGTGTGCATGTTGATGTCTTAGAGTCCGGTGGTGGCCGGCAACCAGGTTTGGGCAATTTAACCAGAGCGCCAGCCCTTGCAGCCTCTTTCGTGGGTCGTCAGTTTGGACTCAAGTTGAAAGTTCGTGTTGTTAGGATGCGTGTACTCGCTCCGCTCAGGGCTAGGAGCATGCGATCAAATTCGGCGGGTAGCGCGTGCCCCTGTTACGCCGATGATGCTGCATTTGCATTTTTTGTGTGTATGCTGCGTTTAAAAGGCGCCTGACACCAGGGGATGGGGAGGCTGCGCGTCAAGTACATCAGTAGGCGGATCTGAGAAAGGGACCTGAGCGGCGAGGGTGTTCAGTGTGCAGGTGGGGAGGGGCAGGGTGATGTTAAGGTTGTCTATGACTTGCAACGGTGTGGGTGGAGGGTTAATAAGAGAAGTGCGTGGTACAGATGCGCCCATCCGCCTAGTAGCGGTTAGATGGTGCTGGGCGGCACGCGTCCATTTTGCCTACCGCTGATGCTCTCAGGGGCGAAGCGGAGAGAATGGTTGAGGAGGTCGCTCGAGTGGGGCTAGCTTGTTGGAGTTGAATGTTACGGGATTATCGTTTCTGATGTATAAACTGTCTGAATGGGGGCGGGTGGATGACGGGAGTTGAGGATTTCCTTATTAAATGTTTGATCACCGTGGTTGGACTGTTCGTCCTCTGGGGGCTTGCTCGCTTGACTGAAGTGCGAGGAGTTTCGTCACGCTACTGTCTTGCATGGTTTTGCACTTTTTCCGATTACTGCTTGCTGTTCAGATCGGAGTCGCTCTTAGTCTTTTCGCTGCTACGTCGAGGTGTAATTCGTTTATGATAGATGGGTATTGATAGATCGTGGGAGCCTGCGTTACGCGCCAGTGGTTCTTATCATTGTCTGAGGAGCCGTGTGATCAGCCGCGTTCGCGGGCCTCGTGCGAGCGTTAAAGTTCAGATGTGGCGACGGTCGGTGGTTGATCTATTGTCGGTCTCTGGCCCGAGGAGTCGCCTGTGTAAGTGAGTATCTTGTCGTGAGGAGGCTCTAGCTGCTCTAGTAGCAGGGATCGGGATGTCTTTGTAATTGTCCTTCGTTTACCCGGGACGGCTGTAAGGTGCTAGGGACGCTGTATGCGTGCAAGTTAGCTTTACAGCGGCATAGCGGCGTTGGCGGGTGACCCGATTAAAGGCGGATTTTCTCTCTGGGTGCATGCTGGAGCAAGTTCCGCAGAAAGTGTGATTGGTACATTCCATTGGACTTTCTCTTGGCTGTCCCTAGGGTGGGTTCTAGGTTGTGGAGCTGTAGCGAGTACTCGTGGGAGGAGGGGTTACCTGGACCCGGCGGCGTTTGATCAGTGGGCGACGGGGTCTGGCGCAGTTTTGAAACGTCATTCGGGTCTGCATTTTAGTGGGGAGATTAAGCGTGTTATGAGAATTGGTTTTAAGGTATCTTGCAATTGAGGGGAGGTGATGTTATTGGTGTCAGATACCGCGGCGGAGGCTCTTGGATTTCAGTGAGTAGACGCGATTGACTTAAAAGGCGCGTAACCGGCTGGGATTGCATGCATCGTCTATCAAATGTGCTGAGTTTGAGGGTGGTGTGCCTACCTGAAGGAGACGAGCACAGTGCTAGCTTTGTATCTTTGGAAGCTCATGTCTTGAGGAGCTGCACCTATATGGGATCTAGGAGAGCGCGTATATTTGGGCAGAGAAGGTTTTATTAGGCTGGTGGATTCGGGGGATGATGGTCTGTGGCGGCGGGTTGTAGAGTGTCTGATGACTGAAGTTCATAGTCGTGAAGTTGAGGCGGTATCTGAGTAGACGGGAGAGTTGTGCTGGTTCCTGAGCGACAGGTTAATTTCTTAACGATCTTGGTTTTGTTAGAGTATTCTTTGGTGTCATACTCGAGTGAAGGTCGCGGGAAGGTGATCGTCATCGGAGTAGCTGATTTCTGGCCGGGGATCTGGTATGCGTCGTGGTCTGAGCCTTGTCAATATCTAGGGTGAACGGAGGAGATTGTAGTCGTGTGGGACGATAGTTCGATTTTCCGCTGAGTGCGTCGAGTTCATACTACGCAGACCAGATGATCAGGTGGGTTGCAAATAGCTGCACTCCGAAGCGGTTGGGTTTAGTCTGAAGGGTTTTGCTTCTTACATTATGTTCATCGTCCAACTCCATGCTTTGATCTCGGTGCGGGTTGTGTCCGCTTCCTACCCCTGGCTGCCGTACGTGGCAATACGTGAAGACTGTGCGGCTGTCGGGCGTGCGGCTTCTCGGTTCTGGGTGCAGCGCGGGACGCGCTGGCACGAAGCTTTGTGACTCGAGTTGTTGTGCGGAGTAATTGGTGATGATTCACGATGTGCCTTGATGAGGCTTTTTGGTGCTTGCAAGTTAGCAATCGGTGCCTTCCTTGTGAGCTAGTTGCCTGCGAAGTTTCGTTGGTCCTGGCCGGTGTCGCATTTTTGTTCATCTTTTCAAGATTTCTGTGCGGGCGTGTGGATTGTAGTGACGGCAAAGAGTCCTATGCGCGTCCTGATCGGAGTAGCTATCCCGGTTGTATGATGTCTGTGTGTGTATTCAGGAATCTGTGTTGTCTCGACTCCCGTTTTACCAAACATGTTTACGTCCGATTGTGCAAAGAAGATGTAGCTCAGATTTATCTGCTTGCGTGGGGTTGCTTTGTGCCGGATGGGAGGGTGTGTTGCAAAGGTACCCTGTGGCCCTGCTAGACTTGAAGAGTCATGCTCGCGATTTGCCGCCGTTATTTTTTTTATTTCCTCTCATTCCATGCCGCTTTTGACTGCGGCGCTTTAGCCGGAGCAATAAGTCCGGTTTCGTCCGGGTTCCGTTATGTTTTTGGTCCGATCTGAATAGTTGGGGCCTATCTGTCCGCTGCCCTGGGTAAGCAGATACAGCAGCTTAATGATAGCGGTTGGTATAGTGTCGCGAGTGGCACGCTGTGGCCGTATTTTGGGAGTTGGGTTGGCGACGAGCCCCAGTATTCGGGGGTGTTATTGACCCAAGTTTGCTGTAAGGCGTTACGCTCATGTCACATGTGCTATCGATCTCGTCCCGGATGCGCTCAAGAGATGCATGAGGCTCTGGGGTATAGACGGGGCTCTTCTGCGTCGTGGCGAGCGCTGCTGGGTTTGGTAGGAGACCCTCTTATATATTTCATAGATCGATTCTGCGGCGTGGAGAGTATTATGGCACTTTTACTAGGTTTTCGCTCTGGGGGTCCCAGACTCGGAATGTCGATGATGTGCGGCCACTTGTATGCGTTATTTGAGAGTTAGAGCTCTCGTTTTGCATAATCAGTCGATCGGCCCGTCTATTTGACACCCGTCTCTTTCGGACGTTATTTGACTTAGAAACTTCGAGATGGAGGATCGGGTTTTGATTTGTTGTCGCCGAATTATGTGCGCTATCTAGTTATTACGTACTTGGAGTGGGATTCCTTTGTTCGCCGAATGGCGTCGAAGGTGGGCTTTGCCTGGTACGGGAACGTATAATTGTTGATTAGATGTATTTCTCGTTAGCCTCCTGTCGGTCGGATTTGTTCATTATCATCTAATTTCTATGTTCCTTCGGGTGTTTACGATATCGTTCCTATACTATCGTATGTTCACGGATGAGGATTTAGGATCATGATGACATCTGGTAGGCTTTTTTGTCTGGGGCTCTTTCCGTCTATTTCCTTGCGAGCACGCTCCCGGAAGTCTTGAAGGCTGTATGGTAGGAAAGCAAAGAGATCTAATTTTTAGGTGCCTATGGATGTATGTTCTAGCTAGACTAGTCCAGGCCCCTGATCTCGCACCGGGAGGTTGTGCATTTGGTTGTCAGGAATCATTCTGCTGTCCGTTCTCATAGTTCGATTATTCGTCATCAGCGCTATAAGCTTCCTCGTCCGTGGGTCGTAACGGGGCGAGGTGCGTCATGCGATTATACCACGTTGGGCGGTGAGGATAGAAGTTGCGGTGCACTCGTTGATCGGAGGCGTCGTTCTTAGTGAGAATGCAGTCATCGGCTGTAGGGTGTTTCTGTGCGGTAGAGGTCTGGAAGCTAGCCACGGGCCGGTCTGCTGACGAGTTCCCGGGTGGTGCTCATCGGGTGTGCTCTTGGTGGCGGACCTTACGATGGTGGGGGTGTGTAGATTGTTTATAGAGTTTCGCGTAGGGCTCCTGCGGGCAGAATTATACTTTGTGTCTATCTCGGTCAGTAGTTTGTGGGATTAAGGTAGATGATCCTGGTGCTCAGAGGACTCGGTTACTCCTGCCTATTAGTGATATTCAGTGATGGAATTATGCCGCAGGGCCTCTCTGCCCCGCGGACTTGAGTGTTAGCCGGTTAACTGGGCGCTGGGGGTTGGAATGAAGTGTCAAGAGTTGCTGCTGGATAATTTCTAGCGGCAAGGCGGTTGGGCTTGGACGTGTGGGCGGTTCGTCTCTTGAAACGTGAGATTCGGGTAGGCTAGCCCGCGCCAGACTCGTGGGGGCAGAGTATTCTAAAGATCGCTCTGTGCACTGTTCGTAGACTCATAGTTGGGGCACGGTTGGAATGAGTGTCGAAGGCGGGAGTATTCTTCGGGTTTTTGGGTATTTTAGGATTTAGGAATTCGCTGCTTATTTGCGTGGTTGAATGGGGTGCCGTGTTGAGTTGCTAATTTAATTCCCGGGTTTGGATAGATAGAGCTTGACTGATTTGGTTTGTCGTAGCGGGCAGGCTTAATTTAATGGGAGCTATTGATGAGTAGTGACGTGTTTCGCGAACGGCGGCAGGCGTTGTGTTAGAGCGTAGGGCTGTAGATGCGTGGTAGAGTCCCCGTTAGCTGCACGCCCTCTCCTGGGTAGGGCAAGAGCCTTTAGCAGACCAAATGCTAGGAAAATGTGCATCAGTCGTGAGCTTTGGGGTTCACAAGAGTGTTATCAGGGAAGATTTGTTAGCAGTGAGAGATATTTCGTATCGCGGTCTTGTGATGCTAGCACGTATGTTTCTTAGTTTGCCGTTTCGAGGTGGTTGGTAACTTGTCCCTATTTACGTAGAGTATGGTAGGTTTAGCGATGGGTTGCAGGGTGAGCTGACATATTGTGTGTTGGCGCTAAGCGCTGTTTGTGTACGGCGCTATGACATCAGCGGGGTGCAGTGCTGTAATCGATCGCAGGATACGCTGGGTTGAGAGATGAGAGCGTGGCTAACCAGGTGCGGTGAGGTGAGGAAGAGGTCTTAGGCCGACTAAGTACCGTTGGCAGGGGCAGTGGGCGTAGGGAGTAGTGTGTTGTTCGGGTTCTCGGGGAGTCGTCACGGACGATTCTCGGTGTTAGCAAGGAGAGGCGATCTGAAGGCTACTCTAGTAGGGGTCTCTCGGAATAACAGTTGCTTGGTGATTAGTAGGAGGGATCCAGCCGTGCCGCGATGCTAGGGAGTGTCACGGCGTCGTGGCTTGACTAGTTGGTGGGATCTATGTGATGAACTCCACTCGGGTTGAGCTGCATTCGTGGAGGAAGGAAGAGACTCGGCGAAAGGGGGATGTTGGGGGAGTATTAGGTGTATGGAATACAAAAATGTAGTAAGTTTGAAGAGTGAAGAGAGAGGTATTTGCTGGATTGCATGAAGTCGGCCGCAGTGGGTTGTCTGAAGAGAAAGAGGGTTTGTGATTGATTAGAGTGGGGTTGCTTAGATCTGCGGGTATATGGGGACCACAAATGTTTTCTTACGGCGGCGGATAAGATGAGGTAATCAGGTGATTAGGGGAGAAGGCGTGAGGCGGGTCGCGAGCGCTGTAAGAAAGACAGGAGTGGCTACAAATCTGTGCAGTAATTGTAATGTGCTCGCGTGCAAAGCAAGGGACCTAGCTGTTGTGGTCGGTCGTGGGACCTGTGGGGGGTAGGCTACGGGCTTAGGTTTAATCTCTAGGTGGGTAGGGTCGACGCGAGGATATGAGGGAGGGGGGAGCCCTCGAGGGGACGCAAGAGTTCCCAGGAGCCTGGTGAAACTAATAGTTGAGCGGAGGAATGGAGCTGGCGTTGGAGAGGGAAGGGGGGTGTGACAGTACGGGGGGAGGAGTTCTGTACGATTTTGCGAGAGAAGTGAGGGTATTGAGACGTAAGTGGGGGGTAGGGTGTCTAGATGCGGGGGTGGTTGCGGTGTTAGGGAATTTGGTGCTTGCTATGTCCGTTCAGGGTATAGGAGGTTCGAGGATTAGATGTAGTTACTACGTCTAATTGCTCATTGGAGGACAGAGCGCTGTCGGGCCGTAGTTGGCATGCCGGGTGATCTGCGTGATTCGTATGCTGGTTCGTTGTGCGATGGGGTAGTATTCGCGCCCCCATGGCAGTTGCGCTCTTCTCTTATGAAGAGTGTGTTTTCTGGGGTTTCAGGGCTATGAATATGCTAGTTAGAGATATCATGGGTCCGTATCAACTCCCGCTCGTCAGGATGTGATTGGGTTCTGATTTAGGGGGCAGGTAGCGCCGCACCGTGGGTTCTGTCTTTTTGTCGTACGTTACGTGTTCGACTGATACTCGGCTTCTGAGTAGCGGTTTGATTGTCAAGGCGGTAGAGGGTGGAGGGTTTGATTAGGGGTCGCCCGTAACGCGGTGTGATGTTCATTCTCGGTACGTGTACACTGGTGAGCGCGGTGGCCGTATTTCGTTAGCCGACGATGTGTGGCTCATCAGTGATGGATTGGGTGGTCCTTATTATCCTTCATGGATCCTGTCAGCACGGCTTATTACCCGAGGTTGTCGTAAGCCGCCACTTTTCTGAGCCGCACCGTAGATAGTCCCTTTCCGCGCCGTTTCGATGTAATAGCGCCAGTTATGTCAGACGCTCTTCTTGAGGCATCCGATGCACGGTTCTCGGCATTTCGCTGTGCCAGTTCGGGTACGATTTCCTGCCATAGATGTTCTTGGCGGACTCGTCGCTATGATGGATTGTTGTCAGGTCTGATGGAGCGCACTGGCAAAGCGTGTTCTATAATTATCGGGCTCATCCTTGTCTCGGTGTTACTGTGTTGCGTCAGTGATTCGTTGAGGCGCACGCGGTGCGTAAAAAGGCTTGGTGAACTAGGGCATTGGGGTGATCATACTAGCGGAGTGTTGTGTGGGGCGGCTTGCACGGCTTAGTGTTCGGCACTTACGTTCATTCGTAGATAGGACGTGGTTTCCCGATAGTTGGGTGCAGCTTTCATACTTCGGGGTTCCTTATCTGATCAGGTGGACAGTTTGTAGAACCTCTGCCTGTCGACTGTTGGGTTCCGATGAGTACCGCCCGATGTAACGGAGATGTCGGCCTGTCGAGCCGTGGCCGCCGAGGTGTGATCTTAAATTGACGTAGGCGGAGTACCTAGGAGCTCTGCATGATGGCTCGAATAGGTTAGCTCGGTTGGCTGCTGGGCAGCGCCACAGCGTAGGGCGTATCGCTGCTTGAGTTGGTAAGAAGTTGAGGCGACAAGGACCATCGAAAGGGTGCATTGTCAGAGCGCGGGTGTGCAACCCCCGATCAAGCCTGGGTCAAGTGGTCCTAATAGCTGTGTGTGCGAATATGGCTTCCACAGAGCGGCCAGCTTTGGCCACTTCGCGAAGTCAGCAGAAGGATTGTGTGGAGATATAATTGCTGTGACGGCTTAAAGTAGTAAGCCCGGGAAGAGCTGCTTTGTATGCTATAGTGGTAGCCTGGCTTAAATAGGCTCGGTCCGATACATATTCATAAATATGGGGAGGGAGTTTTGGTTCGCCGCATTGGGTGCGCTATCTATGAACGTAGTGAGGAAGGGCGCTTGAAAGCGTGCTGTCTGAAATGAGTCTAGAGACGCTAGTCGTAGTCATTAAATCGAGGATATGTCGGGGCGATCTCATTCTATGCGGTTACTGTGGTGAGTATCCCTACCTAATAATCGTAGAGGCTGATGATGGAGCCTTTGAAGTACTGCTCGGAACCGGGTGTAGAGTCCCGCATTTCCTTTGCTACCTTTTGCGAGGCTCTTGCTAGCATTGCAACAGACGTCAGTTGTTCGGGTGCGGGTGCGATCGGCGATTTGGATTAGCGCGTCGTGCCCGCGCGTGCGTTGGGTGTTACTGTAGATCGTGTCCTTGAATTGGGAGAGCGATCGTACGCTCTTGCTGCCGGTATCCGCTGTCCGTGGGTTTCTTTTGATGATCCTGCGGCCGTAAGGCCTCGTCAATTATTTTTGAATCTTGCGTCCTCTGACTTCACGTGTTGCGCAAGTTTGGTCGTTTCGATTTCTTTTCACATCTACCTATTTTTTGTTCCCCTGTGTTGCTCCAGGTAGTTACCTGGAGGGGGCTAGTCTACCTGTTTTTCCGGCACATGTTGACGGGTTGATATTTGTTGGTGTAACTTGACTTGGCGGTCACAGTGGGTGTCCCTTGTGTGAGGTTGACTTGCGTGTGCGCTACCTTCCCAGCCGGCCCCATATCGCTGAACGGTTAGCCGTGATGCAGGATCTCCAAGTTTCAACGCTCCTCGTGTTTGTTTGGGCTTTGCCGATGTTCTCGCTAAATGTCTGCGCTTGCTACATGCGGCCGACAGTCTTGTGATTGAAGGAGCTTGATGGGGGTAGCGTTTGATGCAGATCATGGCGTGACAGGGGTCGGTGTTCCCCTTTAGCGTATGTCAGCTAGAAGCGTGCACGATGCGACTGTGTGGGTGTGTTTCTAGGCTCATTGGTATGGTCAGTTGTTGAGCTAAACTGTTGTCGCGCATATATGGGAGCGCGAACCCTCGCCCGACAGATTAGGCCCGGACAGCAATTCGTTAGGGTCCGCGTAATAACTTGGTAGGCATTATGATTGCATTGGTTGTGGACGGGCTAATGCGCCGGAAGCCTGCGTCATGAGAGAATATTTGCGTCGTTCGCGTACTGACCACCCTTCACTAGTTGAATTAGCACACCACGCTGTGGGAAACTACTGGATCGTGGTAGATCGTTGGGGACGTCTGGTTGTAGGTCGTACGTGTTGAACAAAAAAGGATGAATAAGGCCCCGTTGTAGCTTGCGAGTGAGGCTGTGCAGCTTGCGGATCGCAAAAAGCTCCAGGGGATACGATTGAAATAGATAATGGAGAGGAGAGATCAGTACGGTGACTGATAACGGATATGTTGTAGGAGAAGCACTGGCGGGTCTTGGGGGGCGGGCATGCTACATCGTAGTAAGGTCCGGCTTGATCGTGGATTGGCGTGGCGAGGTGTACTAAGGGGGGGTGGTGTGGAGCGCGGGATCGTCTTTTCGATCTTGCTGTTGATCGTCGAGCTATGAATAGATATTCGCTGGGGTGTTGTTTGCAGATGTGTCATGGTTGAGGTATGATAGACCACAGGTTTGCTGAGAAATGTGTGATTGGGCGGGAAGAGTATCAGAGCTGCCGCATGTGCTGGAGAAGGAGTGCGGATTAAGATAAGGGTGGGAGATGCCTGGGGAGCGGTGGGCTGTGCTAGCGCGCGGTTGACAGGTCGGAGATGTGGTTAAGGCGGTCGGCATGTGTTGGCAGTTAAGACTGAGTAGGATGAAGCGAGGCTGTAAAGTTATATATGAATACATGGTTGGGATCGACGGGGTGACATCGATCGTGTTTGTCTAGTACTTATGGGTGACTACGCGGGATCCGATCTGGCGTGTGGTTTAGCCGTGGGCTGATGAGATTCATAATTATCCTATGTGAGGCAGCCGTTATGTTAGGGTGTTTGCGGCCATTAAATGGTCGGTTTAGGTGTTTCGTTTGTGTATGAGGAACCGAGGCCTGTATTTAAACGCCGTATTCCGTGTGTTTGGTATTCTTACTGCTCGTTGTTTATAGAAGATGATTGGTTTTTGTCCTATGCTTCGGAATAAGCGTGTGAGTGCGTGAATGAGCTACAAGTCGCGTGGTGTTCGATTTTGTCAGCGCGGACATTGTAACGATCTGCTTCGATGGTGTTTGTATCCCCGGTTGGCAACTTCTAGATGTGTATGGTGGGGCGTAGATCGGAGCGTTACGGTGGTGATGATTGGCTAAGGCTGCGGATTTTCGGAGTGACTGCCTATTGAGGCGTACAGTGAGTTCAGTGTGGATTCTCGTTGTAGATAACATTGTTGGTAGATATGAGTGCCGGTCCTGCAGCATGTAATTGCGGTATCGATATGGACTCATGTTGTTGTTACGGTTGCGGTAGGGGTGTCATTTACGACGTGGGAGAGGTTGGATGAGCTGTTGGGACGAACGGGCGTCAAGTTGTTATATCTCATGGACGAGCGGGCACGCTTGTTATTGAGTTGCGATTTGTTCTGGCCCGTTGGAGAGTTTGATGAGTTTATTTGTTTCATGATTGCGGGCTGTCTTTCGTGTTTGAGTGGGGGGGTTCCTGGTGCTTCGGGCTTTTTGTGGTGGGTGCTGTAGGGTCGGAGGTCCGGACGGGGTCTGAAGTGCAGTGTAGGAGTCTGGGGGCAGGGGGCTGCTGTTGGAGTCCTGCTGAGGGACAGTTCTATCGTGACGGCGGCTAACCGTTTGGGTTATCTTGGCAGTCGTCTGCTAGTCATATTTGCTTGCAGATGTCCGACGATGTCGCGTTGGGATGTTGGGGTGCGATTCAGGGGTCTAAGAGATTTGGGACGTCCCGTTCGGGATATCGCCTCCGGGCATACAGGTCTTACTTGTCTCTGTGTTGCATGGCTAAGTGGATGGGAGTTGTGGTTGTTTCGATTAGGCTGCCGCGATCGTTGGATAACGCTGTGGTAATTATGATCTTTGGTAAGTGCCCGAGTTTGCTAGCTGAGAAACTGTGTGGCTTATGGCATTGACAGGTGTTGTATGTTCTCTTCTAGCTACTGCCCTGGGTATACGTGGGTGCCATTTGTTTGCAGGGTTCACTCGCGTTAGCTATTCAGGCTCTGGAGACTTTGGTGTGTTCAATGCGCGTGGTGTGTTAGGTGGCATGCAGGGCTAAAATAGGTCGGTTGGTAGTAGATCGATATAGGGATTTCCACTGTGGTATATGGCTGGGAGGCCGTCTCGGCGCTACTAGATGCGGCCAATACACCTGCCGGAATTTTCTTAGATGCCGTCAGCGGGGTTAGGTAGCGTGATGGATATGCCTCGGGGACTGAGCACTCTTCTGTGGTAAAGGATCTGGGGTTATTCCAGCCGAACTACTAGTCGGCCTACTAACCAATCTGTGCTTTGAAAGTGGTGTTTGGGTTCTGACCGTAATACTTAAGCTTTGGGCGGGGTACGTCAGCGTCTGATGTCGTTGCTCTCTAGAGCGAATTGGCAATCGGAGGTTCAGGCGTGGTCGAGCTCTGGCGGGTCTGAGTCGCTGGGCTAGACGTGTGCCGGTGCCAAGGCATCCACGCCTTGAGTGAGAGGCTTGCACTGGTGTCTCGGTCGGTGGGTCCTCATTTAAGATGAGCCGCTTGGCTCGTCAGGGAAGGGTAGGTATCGCCGTGTACGATGGTGGAATTGCAGCAGTATGCTAGGACCGTGGCTTTGAACTCGAAGTGTCCTGGCGCGAATTCCGAGGAAACTGCGGGTCTGTGCGATGGTGCGAAGAGTCCGGAGTAGGCGACTGGAGTCTTTCGTTGATACCGGTCGTTTTATAGGTTGGTACATCCATGTATGATCATGTTCGCTCTGTAGAGGTCGGTACTTGGAGATAGTTTCTAGGGTTATTAGTCGCAGACGTATGTGATTTGCTCAGAGCCGGATCGCATGGTTTCCTTCTGGAGCGTGTTTTTGTTGGGCTGTGGGTCGCGTTGGGCGGATAAGCGTTGGTATTTAAGGCCTGGAGATATGCGCGTATGAGGAGGTCGTAGACCGAGAGCCTCCCTCCAAGTAGTATTGGGGTTACTCAACCTCGGGCTGATGGAGCACCGGTAGCGTCGCTGGTTAGTGTTTTCGCTTGTCGTGTGTCATTAGTGACTTCAGGGGTGCGCGATTACAAGGTTGTTGGTTATTGGGAGGATGACTACCTGACTAGGTCAGAAGGTCCTTATAGGAGGTAGTCGCACTGGGCACAGTAGTGGTGCGGGGAGTTTCTATCCTCTGATTGTCAGCGTTTGTACTTATTCGTGACGCGGTTTGCTGGCAAGAAGTGGAGCGGGATAGGTATTGCAGCGCGGACGAGTCGCGAGTTTGCGCGATTGGTCCTTTGATCTGAACAAGTTCTGGTTCTTCTAAGGATTTGTGCTGCGACTTTGGGGTGGTGGATGGTGGGTGACCTTCGGAAAGCGATCTATAGGGATGAAGTGTAACCGTACCCTTCATGGAGCGAGGTTACTTCGGTTTGCTGTTGGTGGCGCTGGCGGATGCTGATAGAGTACAGGGTTTAAGAATCGACAATGGTCTCAAATATGATTCTTGAGCTGAGTGGTACTTATGATTTAGTGGTGCTGATTTGAAGTCTTGGTGTTCTTGTGGTGTTACCGCCTCATACCCTAGTATCCGAGCGACCCCGCGAGGTACGCAGGGAGTAGGAAAGGCCATGGGAGAGCCGGCGGGAAGCTGTTGTGGATCCGGTGGAGTACAGTATTGTTGCATCTCCTCTGGTCAGGCCTTGTTTGCGGTTGTGGTTTGTAAGAGTTTTAGCGCTTTATGGGGGGCGGTTATTCGGAGTGTTTGCGGGGCGTCAAGTCTTTGCGCGGGGGATTCCGTGAGTACTGAAATTTCTGACAGTTAAGGGGGTTGGATAGTTTCTCAGCGATATGCCTGTTGTTCGGGCTTTGGTAGCACCGTAGCACTAGTTCTTCCACTTCTCATGTGTAATTCCTTCAATGCTCGACCTCTGACGTTCCTGGCGGGATAGGTGTGTGTTAGTCCTTCTTTGGAGGGGGATGAGTTGATTTCTTTATGTCAGGCGATTATGCGTATGTTCTTCTGGCGTTTGGGGGCGTCCACTCGGAGCGCGTGGGTCTGTTTGTGTGCTTTTGCTTTTTGCTTGGGTTATATTTCTTTATTTTTGCTTCTTGGGTTTTTTGCGTCTTGCGGATTTGTGTGTGTGCTTGCTTTGACGTGACGAAGGGTTGTGACCTCTATGTATTTCTTTCGTGTCTACTCGGAAGGCCTGCCCGGCCTTGGGGTGCGGCGCATCTGCGCTTACTAGCGCTTGTAACTTAATGGGTCCGGATGAGTGGTGTGGTACTGGGTGAGCTCTGGGAGCTGGATATAAAGTGGTTCGGGTTGCGATCTCGGGTCGGTCTCGGGATCCTCGGCTTATTCGCGGATGACATGTGTTCGGGGCTCGCCTCGTTACTCCTTGTCTGAGATGTTTGCGTGGCTGCTGCGGTATCTTGCATGAGCACCAAGCGAGCTCGGTGGTAGCCCCTCCCCGGGACTATTGGTCTCGAGGTTGTTTGTGGACTTCCTCACGTCTGGTGAGGGAGTGCTAGTAGCAGAGGGAATGCCGGTCGTCTGGACAGCTCTAGGATTGCTTGGGGGCTGCTTGGTGTGTACTGTGTGCAGCTTTGGGAATTAGCTCGTGTTCACAAGGTCGGAACGCTTTGAAGGGTGTACGATGGAGCTTTTGGGTGATTTAAGCGTTTGTATTGGGGCTGCCATGGTTCGACTTTGGTGGTCGCGAATTGCGGTGCTAGTCGACCATGTTTATGATGTGTGGTTGCTATGTAGTGTCTGACAAGTTATCTCCTGCCCGAATCATGGTGTAATCACATTGTTTGGTACGTACTGCCGGAGTACGGACTTCGTCGGTGGTACTATTTCGTGCTGATGTTGCAGAGGCTAGCGCATGGATGGGACCTATCGAATGTCTGGGAGATCAATCGGCTTAGGTGAGTGCATTTTGTCCTGCCGCCATGCAATTGTTGCAGCGTTGGTTCAATTCCGAGTTGCATCTGCGGATGTGCATGGTGTGTACTTATCACCTTGGCCTTCTGCCGCTTATTTGGGAAGGTGAGTCGAGCGCGGCCCTATGCGTGAAGACAGGGCGGCTTGACGACGTACTTTTCCCCTCTTGTGATTTTTGACATGGGGTAACAGCGGCTTACTTTGGATCGAGTCGTTGGATCCGGACCATAAGGAAGGTACTAGTTTCAGGAGTTTTGGCTTGCTTGGCAGTCTGTTTCAAGCCTGTCCGACTTTTCCGACGTGAAGTCATTACGCATTAACGATAGATCGGCAAGTTTCTGCACCAGGCGTTGGTCGACATTAGCCCGATGGTTCTGTACTGGGAGATCTCCATTGGTCGTGAATTGCAAGCAACCGATACTTCAGTTGGGCTGGGTGCTGATGGGGCGGGCGCGCTGGTGCTAATGGGTTGTTCCGCGCGTCGCTATGCTATTCGTGTCGCAGTTTGCAATTGGCAGCGCGAATGATAGTCGCCCTCAGCACCAGCTTTAGCCGTGTCGGTCCTCGTCAATCGTCTGGGATTTTATAGATGATGTCCCATTACCTGGATATTGTCAGAGGATATCCAAGCTTTTCGTCTTTTTTGATCCAAGGTTTAGGGTGCGATGTGAGTTTCATTTGTAGCCTTTGGCCACGCATGATCGAACTAGCAGCATATGGTGCGCATATTTTGGATAGTTTCTGCGCAGTTGTATGCGCTAGCGGGAGTTGCGTTCTCGAGCCTGGGCCTGCTGTTCTGATTCCGTCTTTCATCTACAGCTTGGTGAACGCAAACCTTAGCTCCGGCTGTGCTCTAGCGCTCGTCTAGCGAGCGCTTGTACCTCTCTGCCCCCCTTGCTAACCCATAGTTCGCCAGTCTCCGGTTGATCGGCTTGATGAGGGATCAGAATCCTAATGGCGCCCGTCCCGAGGGTGGTGCAACTTAGGTTGGCACATGACATCATCGTATTCCTATTTTGATAGCGCTCTACAGGCGGTATACTTGGTGGCGGCTGGGAGTGTACTCGGTGTAAGCGAGCATTGAGCGTGTCCCGTAGTCAGCGCGCTACCCGTCAGGCTATTGACGGTTGGGGGAAGCTACTTTATAGAGGTCTTTCGCGGTTCGTGGTTTGGCTGGCGTTACTATACTTTTTAATCGTTTTTGGATTGTGCTCATTTGCCTTCGTCGGGGCTTGCAGTCGGGTCGACTTTCATAAATAGGTTGTTCCTTGTAGCGTATATTGCATCTGGAGAAATCTAATATCCGCCGCATTGAATTCACTTACGGCTAACGACGGGCTAATTGTCCAACTCCTATCTATTGGCAAACTGACGCCCCGCAGGTATATTGGATGTTTGTCTACGGACGACGGAATGTGGTCCTTCTTTGGTTTTATTCTCCTTTCCCTTTAGTTATGGTCGTATGTATCAGGGTACTGGCTTTTGTTTTTGTGGGGGTTCTGACCTTAACAGTTCCTCTAAAGCAGTCCCACAATTCCACCACGGACATCCGGATTTTTACTTACACCGCAGGGGCGTATGGCCTGCGTTGTCGAGACGATTCGAGTTGAGCGGATGCAGTCTTCTCCGTTGTTGTCTGGAAGGAAAGAATCCTACATTATGTATTCCTGCATGTATTGGAGGCTTTCTGCGCGACTCAATTTTCAGCGATTTCTCGGATACGCAAATCGTTATGGGCGCTCGCGGATCCTTACAGCCTTCACAATAGCAGTGTAGCGGGCCGTTGCAAATGCGAGTCAACGAGAGAGCTCGGCTAGGGTTATCGAATATATCGGTTTACTGGGCGTACAGCGGCTCGTAGCTCTGCTATTTGCAGTGGTAGGGAGGAGAGACTCAATCGAGGATAGACGGAAGGGCATTTTGGTCGTTTCGCCCTCGCTTTTACGATAAGATCTGCTTTTACCGGACCTAATACAACCCAAGCGAATGAAGGCTTGGTGGACGAAGTTGGTGAGCGACACGGGTAGACAGTGCCTGCGAGGTCTTTTCTTTTCACCGCATCTGTGGCCATATCATTTCTTTGGTTAGTAGGTGGTGGTGCTCCATGTAATGGCTATAGACTCGGGTGGAAGTGATCGTCGGGGAGGGGCATGGTACTAGGATCAGTCGATCTGCCTAGGTATACGGTTGTTCTAGCGAAATGCGGTGGCTATAACTAGAGTCACCACTACGACTATATCGGACACAGAGGGAGTCATGCGCCTCGAATAGACAGCGGGCAGTAGGGATGCGTCGTCCTGACGCGAGGCGCGCTGCGTGTAGACGGGTGGTTGATCACGTAAAGTTGCGTCGCGGGCTTCGTTTTGCAGGTAGAGACGGCCTCCCTTATAGCGATGTTACTTTCGGCTGATATTCCGGTTTAGTTTAGATCGATAAACTTCAACGGCAGAATGCCTGTCTAGCGCATCTGTGCGGCATTGCCCACAAATAGAGAGGGAAACCGAATTGTCTGAACTGAGGAGACTCGGTAAGAGGCCGATAGACTATTACAGCGAGGCAGGATCGAGTTCTTAGGTATGTAGAAGCCTTTCGGGAGAAGTGCATATATGCGTATTTTCGTGTTGGAAACACGTAAGCGGTCATTCATTGAGCTGGATGTGCGCGATCCAGAGGTGAGCATTAAGCTTCATTGCCATCTATATTCTTTCCTACTCAAGGGCCTATATGTAGTGCATAGCCTAAGACTCTCTAGAGTCAAGCGAATAGTGGGGCTCGGTCCAAAGACTTGAACGTTTGAAAGAGTAAATCTTTACTGGGCTGGCTGAGGCTCTAAGAAGCCCAGTGGCATTTGGCAGTAGTGTTGGTCCTTATTTATTTGTGTATTCGTAGGTCGCGTAGCTGCGTAAGTCAGTGAAAGGTGGGAAAATGGAACATTATATTTAGTAAGGGTTTAGGCATTGTGTGGGGCATTCTCGCGGATCCTCTCTGGCAAGGTTGGCACTATTGGGAGTTATGTCATGCGGGTCACGCTATTAGGATCGAGGTACCTGAAATCTGTCACCTTTCCTAGTAAATGCCACGCCAGTAGGTGTTACGCCAGGCGGTATGGGCTCCGTTCACCAGGCAACTTGTTGGGTTTAATCTTAGGAGAGTATGCGATTAGTTGGTGCGTGAAGATGGCATTAAGACCGGGCAGTGGAACGATCTTCCGATCTGTTCGTGATCGGCGGGCGCACACGCTCCTCTATCAGTGTGGTTCGCGTGATCATCTACATGTGGGGTTCGTCTAGGGCCGCTGCAATGGCTGGAAGCCCAGGCCCTACAGCTTTTCTACTACTCCCGCCAGAGGTGTGTCGGAAACTGATGTAGCTTTCCGAAGTCGCGGCCCTCGTTGAGCTTCACGCTATAGGAATGGGCCTTATCCCAGGTGAACCTTGGACAGGAGAGAAGGCATGAGAAGCTGTTCGAACGGCGTGGCCTACGACTAGCGGAGCATGATGGCGTTTCTTGATTCTCAGTAGCGGAGATTGCGTATAGATATGCGTAAGTTTTTTGGAGCTGTTGTGTTGTCAAACCTCCTTTCTACGTACCTCGGCCTTACTTTTGATATGTCAAGCTAATAGAGGCCTGTGAACAGCATGTAGCTACTTATGCTCCAGGTGCAGAGCTGCTACCAATCGAGCAGCCTTAGTGGTGTGGTACGACTGCTAGCGTTTCGCCCTGGCGTGCTACACGACGAGCGATGTGGCCAGATGCAAATCTCTCGGGGACATTGCGGGATTTTATCGCAGCGAATTTCCGGGACTGACTGTTAGTGAGTAGAAGTGCGCTTCATTCATGTGATAGTGACTAAGGAGTTCACTGAATAGTGCTGGTAGCGTCCGCAACTAGATCAGAGCAGATTATCAGTTGCCGCGCTGAACTCCTATAGTGATTGTCTCCTACCGTTGGAGCAGCTCGGCTCCAGGCTTGGCGTGGCGAGTTCCCCTACGTCCGGTGCTGGGGGTGGAACTCTGTTCTAGTCCGGCCCCTCTCCCCAAGCGTCTTCTGTTTATCGCTTAAGGCAGACGTTAGCAACGCGACCTGAGGGCTGCTCGGTCCGTTTCTCATCGGCCGTTGAAGATTTGAGTCTTACACCGGCACGTCCCGATTCTAGAGAGAAGTTGGGCGTGAATGCTTCAAGCTTGGTGTTAAGCTTGATAAAACTTTAAGTACATGTGCAACGAGGGGCCAAACTGTCATGAACGCGTGAGCGCAGAACACGGGCACAATAGCTATCCCCTCTAGCGCTGTCAGCTGACATTGTATGTCTCGTATCTTGGGCGTGCTTCGGCCGTATCGACAATTGAGGGTCTCCTATCCTCAGGGCGGCGAAATAGAGCGCGTCAGTTAGTCAGTCGCGCGTCCGGTCTTAAGGTTTGTTAGGAGTAGCCGATAGTATGGGCCGAGGAGCGACGCTCAGTCCGTGACCCGCCCTGGGGTTCTTTCCTTGAAGTCAGGGTCTGCAGCCGGCGGTTGTAGGGCACACTGCTTTGGTGGTCGTCGGATCGTGATGCTATTGTCCTGGCGGTGGGGCGTGGTTGCTTCGAGTTCTCCTGACCTCATGGGAAATACAGCTAATCACTAGCATCGCTTTTCTGATGGACACTTTCCTAACTCATGAGACCAGGTTAATAGGGAACGGGTGTGTGAGGTATAGTAGTGCCGCGAGCCAGTCTCGCGCTTTCGGGGTCTCATGCCAATTACTGTGGGTGATAGGGGCTTCTGAGGGTGATGGAAGAGCATGGCTGTGAAAGATATTGAGTTCCAGTTATGTTCGCGGGAGCTGAAAAGTAGCTAAGCGAATGGCGGCCGTTCAGTGGAGCTATCGGGAACTCTTTCGCCCCGAACCCGATTTAGGCCTACCATATTTTACTCTCTTCGGTCCTACGGCCTAG